>ERZ808037.124-NODE-124-length-80461-cov-14.208711_pt1 | contig 80461 bp, 63 predicted proteins | sample MGYA00380190_ERZ808037 | MGnify/ENA primary metagenome ERZ808037 (study PRJEB31490, sample SAMN06133399) | mouse gut metagenome | isolation source: J9 | host: mice | place: China: Chengdu | collected 2015-05 ... | reverse complement strand
AGCAGACCGCGAACGCTCTCATTGGCGTTCAGCACGTCTTCCACGGTTGCTGCGGGGCCGCTGAGGCCGGGCAGGGTGCCGAGGATATATTGCAGCTTCTCGCCCTCGGCGTTGAGGATGTGACTCAGGCCGAGCTCCTCCATGGCGATGGAGGAGAGAATCTGATTGACTGCATCTTCCCGCTGGATGGGCGGGTCAATGTTGGGAAAACTGGGCAGAGACATAAAACAATCTCCTTTCTGAATGAGGGCGCGCGTCAGAAATGCGCCGGCGCAGCAAGCAGGAAAAACTCCTTGCCAGTGCGGCCCTCGGAGTAGTTTATGTGTCTGCTCAATTGTTACAGACGGGACCTTGGGCTTTTCGAATTTTGATGATAAGCTATGATGAATAGGGGGAAATATCAGGGGATATGCCGAACGGTCAGGCTATAGGCAGGATTCCTGCTATATGTTTGAAGAAGTAAGAAGCTGTACCAGAGCCCTGGTCCAGCTAAGTCCACAAATATGGCCTGTTTACCGCCGCCCATGACCAGCACAACTGGCCATGGGCGGTTTTTTGTTGATATGGATGAATCGCCTGCAAATCACAATGAATATAGGGCCATGAATCCCAGATGCTCTGAACTTTGAAGCGAAGGACCTGTATTTATGACTTTTTTGGGCGCATTGTGGATGATGCTATGGATCCTCTGCCTTGTAAGCGTCGCGGGAATACTCCCCCATAAAATTGCAAAATATCTGCTCCGTGGGCGTCATCGCATTTTTAGACTGTCTGACCAGCACCAATGGGATCTCAATTGTCTCCTCCAGCGGGATGATTTTCAAGCCGTTTAGATTGTAATAGCGCAGCGCATGGTCCATATAGAGCATACCAACCTGGCGGATCGACAGCAGAGAGAGCAGCGGCTCCGGGAAATGGTCCTGGAACGCGATTTCCGGCTCGAAGCCAAAGCGATAGCAGGCCTGGGTGGCGATGCGGAGCATCTGTGTCTGCCGGCAGGAAAACGCCATGGGCATACCCTTGAGCTCCAGGATGGAAATCTGGCTGCGGCAGGCCAGGGGATGGGCGGCTGGGACCACCAAGGCCAAACGATCCTCCACCAGATTCAGCACTTGGTATTTGCTTAAATCAATGCCATCATCGTACAAGATACCGAAATTGCACTCACCACTCTCCAATGTGTCCCAGATGTTCCAGTTGGGGAGATGCTTGGTTTGCAGGCTCAGCTGAGGATACTTCGCCTTGAATGCGACGATGGAGGGCAGCGTGTCGTAGTGCATGGACAGGCAATGCATGCTGATGGTGAGACTCTGTCCGGCGTTTTGAACGCAGGCCCGCATATCTCGCTGCATCTTCTCGTAGCTGTTGACCAGCTTTTGTGCATACCCCAGGAAAATGACCCCCATGGAGGTCAGCGTCACCTTGCGGCGGCTGCGGTCCAGGAGCTGGGCGCCCAGCTCCTGCTCAACAGCCGCAATGTGTTTCGAAATTGAGGACTGGGAGATGTTGCACTTTGCCGCCGCTTCTGAAAAGCTCTCATAGGCGGCGACGGCAATAAAATAGCGCATCTGTTCAATCGTCATATAAGCTCCTTTTCCGGCGGCTCTGCATTCCATTTTGGAATACAATTCTTTGGGTGAATACAGTGTAGCATAAATGGAATTGCTTATAAACCGGCAATATGCTATAAAGATGTTGGGAATCCTAAAATGTAATTGTGTAATATGTGGCATCCAAAAGGAAATGAATTCCCTTTTAGAAATCAAAAGAGTGGGGAGGAATGGCATGGAATATCAGCATATCATCCTGGAGCGGAATCGCAATGCGGCTGTGATCTGGCTGAATAACCCGGACAAGCGCAATCCTCTGGGCAACCCCGTAAAGCTGGAGCTGATGAATGCGCTGTCCGCCTGTGAGCGGGACAACGCTGTGCGCGCCGTGGTGCTGCGGGGAAAGCGGCAGGTATTCAGCGGCGGCGGCGACATGGCGGCCATGCGGGAGCGTTTGGAGCGGAACGAGTTTTCCACCCAGACCAGCTGTGAGCTTGGCGGCAGGCTCAACCGGCAGCTCCTGCACCTGAAAAAGCCCACCATCGCGGTGGTGGAGGGTACGGCGGCGGGCAGCGGGCTTTGCCTGGCCCTGAGCTGTGACGTTCAGATTGTGGCGGAGGATGCCAAAATGGTGTTTGCCTTTGTGAACATCGGGTACATTCCGGACTCCGGTGCGGCGCTTTTGGTGTCCAGGGCGGTGGGAGCGGCGCAGGCCAAGCAGCTGCTGATGTCCGGCCGCCGCTTCACCGGCAGACAGGCGGCGGACTGGGGGCTGATGACCCAGGCGGCGCCCCAGGCGGAGATAGACCAGGTGCTGGAGGACTATTTGAACCTCTATGCCAACGGTCCCACCCTGGCCTACGGCTGCACGAAGGAAATTTTGAACAGCCTGCTCTACCAGCAGTTCGACCGCCTTACCGAGATGGAAATCTGCCTCCAATCGCGGTGTGAGCATTCCCGGGACCACCGAGAGGCAGTATACGCATTTTTTGACAAGCGGACGCCGGAATTTCACGGAAATTGACGCCGCTTGCGCTTGAGAAAGGAGAACATCACAGTATGACAGCCATTTTTGACGGGGTGAAGGTGGTCGATTTCACCGCCCATGTATCCGGTCCCGCCTGCACCGCCACGCTGGCCGATTTGGGCGCGGAGGTGATCAAGATTGAACCGCCTGTCACCGGCGAGGCCACCCGCTCTCTATATCCCCGCCTGGACGGGCAGGCGCTGACCTACCTCTGGAACAACCGGGGCAAGAAGAGCGTCACCATCGACATGAAGGACCCCGAGGGCCTTGCCGCGGTGAAAGAGCTCATCCGGACCGCCGATGTGGTGGTGGAGAATTTTCGCCCCGGCGTGATGAAAAAGTTTGGCCTGGACTATGACGAGGTGGTGAAATTCGCCCCTGGAGTGGTCTACTGCTCCATCTCCGCCTTTGGACAGTACGGCCCCGACGCCATGGGAGCCGGGTTCGACATTCTGGTGCAGGCCCGCAGCGGCATCATGGATCTCACCGGCGAGCCGGACGGCACGCCCACCAAGTGCGGCATTGTGCTGGCCGACATGGTGGCCAGCAAGGATACCTTCGGCGCCATCGCCGCCGCGCTCTACCACAGGGCCAGGACCGGCGAGGGCCAGTATGTGGATGTTTCCATGCTTGACTGCGTGGCCAGCATGAACCTGTACCTGGACCACGCCCTGATGCTGGACCGGGACCCCAAGCGGCAGGGCCGCCACCACCTCAGTCTGGCCCCATACGGCATTTTTGAAGGAAAAAACGGTCAGTTCATCGTGCTGGCCGCTTTCACGGACAAGCACTGGACCGTCATGTGCCGTGACGTCCTGAAAAAGCCTGAGCTGGTGGATGATCCCCGCTTTGTCACCGGGGCGGACCGCATCGACCACAAATTAGAGGCGGCTGGGTATATTGAGGACTGGCTGAAGGGCTTCGACGACATTGCCGAGGCGGTCTCCATCATCTCCGCCAACGGCCTGGTGGCCAGCAAGATCAGCTCCACCAGAGAGGCGGCCCAGGACCGCCAGCTCATGGCCCACGGCGGCATTGTGGAAATTGAGGCCATGCCCAGCATGGTCAACACCGCCAGCTTTAAGGCCCGCGGGCCTTGGATGAAGTTCAGCAAAACCCCCGCGGTCATGCGCCGTGCCAGTGAGCTGGGCGAGTACAACGACGAAGTGCTCCAGCGCGCCGGCCTGTCTAAAGAGCAGATCCACGCCATGCAGGAGCGCTGGCGCGGGGCCAGGACAAAACACTAAAGGAGAATCTGGGATGAAGACGAGTTTTAACCTGCTCACCCCTGAGCAGCAGGACCTGCGGCTGATGGTGCGGGAGTTCGCGGACAGGGAGATTATCCCCGCCGCCAAGGAGCTCGATGTCACCGGCGGCTTTCCCATGGAGCTGTACCGCAAGGCCTTTGAGATGGGGCTGACCACTATGACCCTGCCGGAAAAGTACGGCGGGATGGGGCTGGACATCTTCACCTACAGCCTGCTGAAGGAGGAGCTCGCCCGAGGGGACGCCGGCTTTGCCGGGGCGGTGGCCGGCAGCTTTATGGGCAGCCTGCCCGCCCTGCTTTGCGGCACCGATGGCCAGAAGAATATGGTGGCCGACTGCCTCAACAGCGGGGGCATCATGGCGTTCGCCCTCACCGAATCGGAGTCCGGCTCCGACTCGGCCAGCATGCGCACCACCTATGTGGACGACGGCGGCAGTGTCATCCTCAACGGCCGCAAATGCTTTATCTCCAACGGCGGCGTGGCCGACCTGATCCAGGTGTGGGCCACGAGGGACCGAACCCTGGGGAGCAGGGGCATCTCCTGCTTCCTGGTGGACATGAAGACGCCGGGCATGAGCGTAGGCAGGCATGAGGACAAGCTGGGCTACCGCACCTCCGCCACCACCGACATCGTCTTTGAGGATGTCCGCATCCCCAAAAAGAACATGATCGGCGGAGAGGGGGAGGGCATGTCCATCATGAACAAGGCCCTCAACCGCACCAGGCCCACCGCCGGCGCGGGCGCTGTCGGCAACGCCCAGTACGCCTACGAGGTGGCTGCGGAGTACAGCAAGGTGCGCACCTCCTTCGGCGGAAAACCCATCCGCAAGTTCCAGGGGGTGGCTTTTATGGTGGCCGATATGTACACACAGCTGGAGGCCGCCAGACAGCTGGTCTGGTATGCCTGCCGCTGCGCCGACGCCGGAATTGTGGACCGCAAGCTGTTCTCCGCCGCCAAATGCTTCGCCGCAGATGTGGGCATGCGGGTGTGTGAGGACGCCATCCAGGTCATGGGCGGATACGGCTACAGCCGGGAGTACCCAGTGGAAAAACGCTTCCGGGACGCCAAGCTCTACCAGATTTTTGAGGGCACCAACCAAATCCAGCGGGTCATCATCAACAGCGACCTCTGCAGGGACTGACCGCCGCCCAAAGCGGCGCACAATCAGCGAAGAGAAAGGGATGTGAACAATGGCAAACCCGACAACCAAAGCCCAGAAGAACCTGATCCACACCGGCATTGCCCTGGTGATCTATCTGGTTTTCAAGCTCCTCCTCCCGGCCCCCGCGCCCATTACCTCCGATGGCATGGAGGTCATCGGCATTCTGATCCTGGCTACTTACCTTTGGGTGTCCGTGGGCACCGGCTGGACCAGTGTGCTCACTATCTGCCTGATGGGCCTGACCAATTACATGAGTGCCGCCAACGCCATCAAAGGCGCGTTCGGCGATTGGATGTTTGCCTTCCTGATGGGCTGCATGCTGGTCAACGCCGTGCTGTCCGAGACCGGCCTGTCCCGCCGTATCGCCATGTGGTTCATTACGCGGAAATTTGTCAACGGGCGGCCCTATGTCATCGTCGGAATGCTTTTTGTGGCCATGTTTGTGCTGGGCCTGTTCATGACCTCCTCCGCCACCTGCGTGATGTTCCTGGCCCTTGCCAAGGAGATGCTGGATACCTGCGGCTATGACCGCAAGGACCGCTTTTCCCAGTTTCTGTTCTGCTGCATCGCGTGGATCACGATTGCCGGCAACGGCATGACCGCCATCGGCCACGGCAACTTCATCACCGGTATGGGCTGGGTGGCGGAGGCCTTCGGCCTGGAGATCAGCATCGCCCAGTCCGCCGCCATTGGCTGCGCCATCGGTGTTGTGTGGATCGTCCTGCTGGTGCTCATCATGAAGTACATCTATAAGATGGACGCCTCCGGCTTGGTAAAGCTGGACATCGAAGAGCTGCGGTCCGGCATGCCTAAAATGACCAGGCAGGAGAAGTTTGCCGCGCTGTGCTTCGGCCTGGTGGTGTTCAGCTGGGCTGCCGCCGACATCACCAAGCCAATCCCCTTCCTGAGCGGCACTGTGGGCGCGTTTTGCAAAAGCATGGGCTCCGCCCTGCCCATTCTGCTGTGCATCTGCGTCATGTGTGTGATCCCCGTGGACGGCAGGCCGCTGATGGATTTCAACAGCATGACAAAAAAGATTGCCTGGCAGAGCTGCATGATGATCGGCACCGTGCGTATGCTGGGCACGGTGGTGGCCGACGAGGAGCTGGGCATATCCCCCTGGATTCAGCAGACCTTCGGCCCCGTCATTCAGGGCATGGCGCCCATCCTGTTCATGGTGGTGTGCGTGGGCGCAGTGCTCCTGCTGACCAACCTTGTCTCCAACAGCATCGCCATGGTCCTGTTTAAGGTAGCCGCTCCGCTGGCCCTGCTGGTTCCCGGCATCAACGGCCCCGCGCTGGGCGTGGTCATGATCTGCGCGGCCCACTACGCCATGTGGACCCCCGGCTGCACGACCACCACGTCCTTTGTGGTGGGCAGCGGCGACGTGGACGGCATGTTCATGGTCAAGCACGGCTTGGTTCCCATGCTCGCGGCCCTGCTGGCGCTGGTGGGTGTCGGCTACGGCGTCGGCTGCCTGATATTTTGAGCCGTCTCCCAAAAACAATGGTGCGGAGGCCGGCCGGCCTCCGCACCCACAGATATAGAAAGGATGCTCTCCATGAAAACTCGCATCACACAACTTTTTGGCATCAAATACCCCATCATTCAGGGCGGCATGCAGTGGCTGGCCACAGCGGAGTTTGCCGCCGCCGTCTCCAACGCGGGCGGGCTGGGTATCATCAATGCCACCCGCTTTCAGGACCGGGCTGGACTGACGGCGGAAATCCGGCGGATGAAGGAGCTGACGGACAAGCCCTTTGCCGTGAATATCTCCATGCTCCCCCATAAAGATTACAAGGATAACACAGACAATTATTTTCAGGCCGTCATAGAGGGCGGAGCTCCCATTGTAGAGACCTCCGGACGCAAGCCGGGCGAGTACATTCAGCTGTGCCACGATCACGGGATCAAAATCATGCACAAGGTCCCCGCGGTGCGCTATGCCAAGTCGGTGGAACGGCTGGGGGTGGATGCGGTGACAATCGTGGGCTATGAGTGCGCGGGCCACCCGGGCATGGACGACGTTTCCACGATGGCCCTGATTCCCAAGGCGCAGGAGGAGCTGTCCATCCCGGTGGTTGCCGGGGGCGGCATCGCGGACAGCCGGGGCTTTGTGGCCGCGCTGGCACTGGGGGCCGAGGGCGTGGTCATGGGTACCCGTTTCGTGGCCACCAGGGAGTGCCCTGTCCACGACAGCTTCAAGCGGCGGCTGGTGGAGACCGAGGAACACGGCACCATGCTGGTGCAGCGCTCCCTGCGCAACGCGAACCGGGTGTGTAAGAACGCCACGGCGGCCAAGACCTTGGAGATGGAGCAGGCCGGAGCCGCCCTGGACGAGCTGCTGCCCGTCATCAGCGGCAAGAACCAGCGCCGCTGCTATGAGACTGGCGATGTGGAGGGCTGCCTGTTCCCCATCGGCCAATGCAGCGGCGTGATCCATGAGATAAAAACCGTACAGGAACTTTTCGACGAGATCGTCTCCGGCAGCGAGAAGGTTTTGCAGCGCCTGCGGAACGGCTTGGGCTGAGGCCGGCCCGGGGCCACACAGGAGGGAGAGAAATGGACCCTGCCGTCATCACGCTATTGATCCTGACCGGCTGTATCGTCTTGTTTTTGACCAACTGGTTTCCCAGCGCGGCCACCGCTGTTTTGGGCTGCGCCCTCTTCGCCCTGACCGGGGTGTGCAGTTTCTCCCAGGCGTTTTCCGGCTTCTCCAGCACCACCACCATCATGGTCGCCGGTATGCTGGTCATCGGCGACGCCATGCTTCAATCCGGCTTGGCCGCCGCCCTGAGCAGCGTCATCATGAGAGCCGGAGCCGGCAGCGAGCGCAGATTCATCACTGCCGGCATCCTGCTCTCCGCCGTCCTGTCCGCCTTTATGGCCAATATGGCCGTCATCGCCATGTACTTGGCCATCGTCAACACCGTGTCCAAGGGCTCCGCGCACATGCACCTCAAGCGCCTGTGCATGCCCATCGCCATGGCCGCCATGTTTGGCGGCGTGTGTACGCTGATGGGGAGCACACCTCAGCTTCAGGTGCAGAACCTGCTGGAGGGCACCTGCGGGCTGTCCCTGCGCCCCTTCGACTATATGCCTGTGGGCGTCATCCTCACCCTGGCTTTTCTGGCCTATGTTCACATTCTGTGGTATCCGCTGAGCCGAAAGCTGTGGAAGGACGGGGAGGAAGCCGGCGTGGACCAGAAAAAGCTGGACAGCTACTGCATCCGGCAGGGAACCGGCGGGACCGGGACAGACAAGCGGATTATCATGGGACTCATCATGGCGCTGGTGATTGTGCTGTTCATCACCGAGGCGGTCAACGTCGCCATGGCCGCCGTCATCGGCGCGCTGCTGTGCCTGGTCACCGGCTGCACGACGGAACGCTCCGTGCTGAAAAACATGGACTGGGCCGTTCTGATCCGCCTGGCGGGCTGCCTGGGCCTGGCGGCCGGCATCGGCGAGAGCGGGTGTGACGAGCTGATCGCCTCCGCGCTCATCTCTGTTTTTGGCGCCGAGATTCACCCCATGGCATTGCTGCTGGCCGCCGTCTCCCTGGCTGTGCTTGTCAGTAATTTCATCTCCAATTCCACCGCGGTCATCATCGTTCTGACGCCGGTGCTGTCCCTGTGCGGCTATATGGGCTTCAATCCCATCCCCTTTGGTCTGGCCGTGTGCTACGGGGCCAATCTAGCCTTTGCGACCCCCTTGGCCAACGCCCAAATCGGCGTGACCATGATAGCAGGCTACCAATTCCAAGACTATTTTAAGGTCAACATTCTGCTGGAGGTGCTGGTCGTACTGGTGGTCGCTGTCTTCGTGCCCATCTTCTTTCCATTTTACCGTTAGCGCCAAGCTTTATGCGCGCAAGGCCGTCCGCCGCCCCGCCTGGGCGCGGGATGAAGGCGGCGGAATCCAGCCCTGTTCAGCGGCCGGATTCCGCCGCGCAGGGCTGTTTGTGCGCGCACCGCCTTGCCAGCAGTCTCGGCGTAAAGCGGAGAAACAGCACGGCGGAGATGATACTGGCGGTGACGTCGCAGAAGGGCTCGGCGGCGAATGCCGCGGCGGCGGTGAACAGCGCCGGGAAGAGCAGAACGCCGGTGAGGAACAGAATTTTCCGCACCAGGGAGCAGAACAAGGCCAGCCCCACTTGCCCCAGGGCGGTGGACATGTCCACCGCCATCCACTGGACGGCCATAAACAGCACCCCGGCGGTGTAGAGCTTGATATACGACACGCTCCGGGCCATCACCTGGGCGTCCCCGGTGAACAGCCGGACGAACCAGGGGGCGCACAGGTGGGTGACGGCCAGCATCAGCGCGGCAAACCCCAGGCACAGCAGGAGCACCCCCCGCAGGGCCTGCTCCACCCGCGCCCGGTTGGCCGCGCCCAGGTTGAAGCTCACCACCCCCTGGCACCCCAGCGTGATGCCGCTCATAGGCATGGAAATCAGCAGCATGTAGCTCTGGACAATGGCGGCGCAGGTGATCAGCACATCCCCCTCCCCGGGCCCGCCCCGGCGCTGGAGGACTGCGTTTAAAGCGATCAGGATCACGCTGTCCAGCGCATAGGTCAGAAAGGGCGCGGTACCCAGGAAAAGCACCTTTTTGCACAGCGCGGACTGGAAGCGTCCCCACCGCAGGGGGACGGGCAGGCCCGGCAGCCGCAGCGAGCACAGGGCGAAGGCGCAGGCGGCGGCCTGGGAGAGGATGGTGGCCCAGGCCGCGCCGGCCACGCCCAGGTCCAGCGCGAAGATAAACACCGGGTCCAGGCCGATGTTCAGCGCCGCCCCAAGCACCACCGTGCCCATGCCCAGCCCGGAGCGGCCCTGGGCGATGAGAAAGCTGTTCAGCCCGCCGGACAGCAGGGCGAAGGCCGTCCCCGCGATGTAGATGGTGATGTAGTCCAGGGCATAGGGAAAGGTGTCCGCACTGGCCCCGAACCACCAGAGGAACTGGCGGCGCAGCAGGAAAAACAACACACTCAGGCCCACCGCCAGGCCCAGCAGCAGCCGGAAGCAGTTGGACAGCAGCTCGGAGGCCTCGGCCTGAGCTCCGGCCCCCAGCCGCATGGCCATCAGCGGCGTGCCGCCCAGCCCCACCAGGAAAGAAAACGAGGCCAGCAGGGTGATGATGGGCCCGCACACCCCCACCCCCGCCAGAGCCAGGGAGCCGACCCCGGCGATGTGGCCGATAAACATCCGGTCCACCACGCTGTACAGCACGTTGATGAACTGGGCCAGCATGGTGGGCGCCGCCAGCCGGAGCAGGAGGCCCGCCATGGGGTCCCGCCCCAAATCATTTTTTCGACGCAAAAGAACCATCTCCTCCGGGACAACCGCTGTTATTCGCGGGGCTATTATACTCGCCTGCGCAGAAAAGTCAAGAGAGGGTTCAGGCTGTGCTCCACAAAACCGATGTGAATGGACCAACGGCAGCTCCCCCCGAACCGGGTGGGAGCTGCCGTTGTTTACAGGTGCCCGCGCCGGATGATCTCCGCCCGCAGCGCCGCGCCCCGGAACAGGACCAGGGTGGACAGAAGAACCGCGCTGAAGCCAATACATATCACCGAGGGGTAGATCATCCACAGCGCGCCGCACAGCAGGGGGATCAGGGGGAGGAAGCCGGCAAGCGCGCACAGGCCCAGATAGAGCAGGTAGTCGGATGGCCGCAGCCGCAGAACCCACGCGGCCGCGGCTACCGCCAGCTGCATACAGGGGATCAGGCAGGGCAGCACGAAATTGATGGACCAGCCCTTGAAGCCCGTACGCCAGTCCCATATCAGCACCAGCGCCGACACGGCAGCCAGCAGCCAGACAATGGCCTTCATGGGGTTGCGCCGTTTTCGAAACGCGATGCCCAGCAGCAGCCACGCGCTGGCCAGGCCCGCCGCCACAAACAAAAACCACCAGCCCCCGGAGGGGAAGCAGTAATTGACCGCGGCGCACACCGACAAAACCACCATTGTGATCCATCCGGCCAGCCGGACGGTCAGCCAATATGGCCGCTCCATCTTCAGCAGAACCGGGTATGGGTCCTCCTCCGGCGTGCCGGACACCTCCCCCTGGCACAGTGGGCAGCGGCGCATGGAGCCGGACAGGTGTACGCCGCATTTTTTACAGTACAGCATCACGATCCCCTTTCACTTTCAGGCGGCAGATTGGTGGTCAGCACCACGTCGATCCCCATCTGTACCAGCTTTTTGAAAAATACGCGCTCCGTCTCGTGGCTTCGGAAGGGGCCGGCAAAGCTGACCACATACTGTCCGCCAAAGGAACAGGCGCAGGCCTGGGTTTTCCCGGCGCTTGTATACGCGCCGAAAAAATGGATCAGTTTTTCCATCTCCTTGGGCATGGACACCTTTCCGATGTTGGAAAAGGAGGCCGTCACCCCTCGGGCGGTCAGGCGGTTGGCGGCGAGCAGGATCACGTCCTTGAGGGGCAAGGGCACCAGCCGGAGGGGAACGCTGTGCTCCAGCGCGCACAGCCGGTTCATGTGCTCCCCCATCCGCTCCTGGGTCAGATTTGCCTGAAAGCTGCGCTTGACCTCCGCCAGCACCGGCTCCAGGCCGTCCGCTCCCCTGCTGAAGTCATAGCCCACATTGATGGTGGCGAAGAAGTTCCGGGCGGATTCCGAGGGAAAGAAGTTGCGCAAATTCACGGGAATAGCCACGACCACCGGCTTCCTGCGGTCCCGCACCCGCATCCCGTCATGAATCGCGCACAGGAAAACCGCCGTCATCAGCTCGGTCAGCGTGGCGTCCCGTTCCCGCGCGCAGGCCAGGGCCTTGTCCAAGGGCATCCGCCCCTCCAACACGGCCAGCTGCCGCCGGGGCAGGCGCTCTCCCCGGAACTGGTAGGCGGGGGGAGAAAGCCGGGCAAAGCGGTTTGACGGCTTCTCGTAATACTTTTGAAAGCTGTCCACCTGGCGCTGGAATTGGGCGGCGTCATAGGGCGGAGCGGGGAAGGCGTCGGAAAACACGCCCTCATAGCGCAGGAGCAGGTACTCATACACCAGCGCGCACAGGAAGTGGAGCGCCCCGGTGCCGTCGGTCAGGGCGTGGTGGACCTCCAGGCTGATCCGCCTGCGGTAGTAGAGCACGCGGAAGAGCAGGCTGCGGCGGACGGAGGGGTAGATGGTGTAGCAGGGCGGCAGCTCCTCGACGGAGACCCGGGCGGGCAGGGGGCTCTCCTCCAGGTAGTACCAAAACCACCCCCGCTTCATCACGGAGCGGTACATGGGAAAGCGTTCTAGGGCCTTGTCCAACGCGGCCTGCAAAAGCTGGGGCTCCACCGGCTCCCGCAGCTCGCAGACGAAGCGAAACACCTTGGAGTCGTGGGAGGAGCCGGTGGATGGAAAGATCTTCGCGGCGTTGTCCAGTGTCCGCCAGGGCGGCGAGCTTCTGCTGTTCATACGCTTCTCTCCAAAAAACGGTTGATGATCTCATAGGTCTGTCTTACCAGCGCAAACCGGGCGGGGAGGGAGAAGTAGCCGTGAAGGGCGTCGGGAATCCGATGTGTCTCCGCATAGCCCCCGGCCTCCCGCAGCCGCTGCCCATAGGCCTCGCCCTCATCCCGCAGCGGGCAGTACTGGGCCGTGATGATCAGCGTATCCGGCTGGTCCGCCAGACTGTCCGCGCTCAGCGGGGCGAAGTAGGGGTTTGTCAGGTCGCCGTCGGAGGAGCGGTAGAGGTCCAGAAAGTCCCGCACCCGTTTGGCGGTCAGCAGATACCCGATCCCGTTCTCCCGCATAGAGGGATAGGGGGAGCTCTCCGAGTGGTCGCCGGCCAGGGCCGGATAGATCAATATCTGGCGGCGGGGCAGAAATTCCCCCCGGTCCCGGGCCATCAGCGAGACGGCGGCGGCCAGATTTCCCCCCGCGCTGTCTCCGATCGGGACGAGATCCTCCCGCCGCACCCCCAGCAGCCCGGCGTTGCGGAACACCTCCCGGGCGGCGGCGTAGCAGTCCTCCGGCGCGGCGGGAAAGCGGTGCTCCGGCGCCAGACGGTAATCCACGCTGGCCACGGCGCAGCCGGTCATGGCCGCCATATCCGCGCACACCCCGTCGTAGCTGTCCACCGTGCCCGTCACCCAGCCGCCGCCATGGAAGAAAATCAGCACGGCGGGCCCAGCTGCCTCGGCGGGCTTGAACACACGCACGGGGATCTGATGGCCGCCGTTTGACACCGGGTACTCCCAGACGCGGTAGAGCGCCGGGTTCTTCCGCCGGTGGGCCAGCAGCTTGTGGAGCTCCCGCTCCACCAGATAGGTCTTTTTCACGTCGATCTCCGGGTAGGACAGAATACTCAGCGCTGCCCGCGTCGCTTTATTGATCGCCATAGCCGTTCCTTTTCTCTCATTTTTATATCAGTATAGCATGGATTCACGGTAAAAACCAGTCTTGATTCCGCTTTCGGCAGAATTATTTCAGCCGCCGGCCCGCACCTTCGAGTTTGAATTTTACATAGATTTTACACGGCTTTGGTAGTAGAATTTACATTCACATGTCAAAATATATCCGTAGCATATTGAGAAGCCGCACTTACAGCCTTTCGAATTGGCGGTCAAGACGGCCGCGGGGATGATGCTGGGGCGATTGGCAGGGCTTCCGAAATTGGGGGAAGATTGCGCTATGGATTTATTTGACTTATTGACTCTGGCCGGCGGCCTGAGCCTGTTCCTGTTCGGGATGAGCGTTATGGGGCAGGCGCTGGAGCGGAGGGCCGGGGACCAGCTGCGCTCCATTCTGGGGCGGTTCACCTCCGGCAGGGTCTCCGGCCTGCTGACGGGGCTGGGCGTCACCGCGGTGATCCAAAGCTCCTCGGCCGCCACCGTCATGGTGGTGGGCTTCGTCAACTCGGGCCTGATGACCCTGAGGCAGGCCATCAACGTGATCATGGGGGCCAACATCGGCACTACGGTCACGGCGTGGATCCTGAGCCTGACGGGGATTGACAGCGGAAATGTATTCATCCAGCTCTTAAAGCCCGCCTCCTTCACCCCGGTGCTGGCCGTGGCCGGGATCATCCTCTATCTGTTCTGCAAGTCCGCGAAGAAGCGGGACACAGGCACGATTCTGCTGGGCTTCACCACGCTGATGTTCGGCATGGAGACCATGTCCGGCGCGGTCTCCGGCCTGCGGGACGTCCCGGCCTTTCAGCAGCTGTTCATCCTGTTCCAAAACCCGGTTCTGGGCGTCCTGGCCGGGGCGGCGCTTACGGCGGTCATCCAGTCCAGCTCCGCCTCCGTTGGGATTTTGCAGGCGCTGGCCGTGACCGGGCAGGTCTCCTACGGCGCGGCCATCCCCATCATCATGGGGCAGAACATCGGCACCTGCGCCACCGCCATGCTCTCCTCCGTGGGGGCGAATAAAAACGCGAAGCGGGCCGCCCTGGTCCACCTGTCCTTCAACGTGATCGGCAGCGCGGTGTGGCTGGCTGCGTTCTGCCTGCTTCGGGCCCTGCTTGCCCCCGCCCTTCTGGAGCAGCCGGCGACGCGGGTAGGCATCGCCGCCGCCCACACGGTGTTCAATGTTCTGTGCACGCTGCTCATGCTGCCCCTGTCCGGCTTCCTGGAGCGGCTGGTCAACGGGCTGATTCCCGACGCGGGGCAGCCCGAGGCCCGCCCGGAGCTGGACGAGCGCCTGCTGGCCGCGCCCCACATCGCCCTGGAGCGGTGCCGGGAGGTGGCCTCCGACATGGCAAAAACCGCCGGGTCGGCCCTGAGAGAGTCCCTCTCCTCGCTGCGGGCGTGTACGCCGGAGCTGGCCGCCTCCATCCGGGAGGGGGAGGAGAGGACCGACCGCTATGAGGACATTCTGGGCAGCTATCTGGTGAAGCTGAGCGCCCGGCAGATCGGCGAGGCGGACAGCATGGAGGCCGCCAAGCTGCTGAAGATCATCGGCGACTTTGAGCGCATTGCCGACCACGCGGTGAACCTGCTGGGGTCCGGGGCGGAGATGCGGGAGAAAAAGCTGCGCCTCACGGACGCCGCGATGGCCGAGCTGGACGTGCTGTGCGCCGCCGTCACCGAGATTCTGGAGCTGTCCCTCGCGGCGTTTCTGGAGAATGACCTGGCCGCCGCCGCCCAGGTGGAGCCGCTTGAGCAGGTCATCGACCAGCTCAAGGAGCAGCTGCGCACCCGCCACATCCTCCGCCTCCAGCAGGGCGTGTGCACCATCGGCACGGGCTTTGCCTGGTCCGACCTGCTGACCGACCTGGAGCGCACCGCCGACCACTGCTCCAACATCGCCGGGAGCGTCATCGACGCGGCGGACGGCGGCATGGACCTGCACAGGTCCCTGCGGGCGCTGCGAAACGATGGAGGGGATTTCTCGGCCAGGGTTCATCAGTACAGCGAGAAATACGCGCTGAGGCCGGCGCGCCCGCATTGATGGGAGGGGCTTCATGTGGTATGATGGATGTGAGGTGAGGTTGCAATGATTTTCTGTGTGGAGGACGACAGCGGCATCCGGGACCTGATGGTCTACGCGCTGAACGCCGCGGGCCTGGAGGCCGCCGGGCTGGACGGCGGCGCGTCCCTGGAGGAGGCCCTGGGGGAGCGGCGTCCGGAGCTGATCCTGCTGGACATCATGCTGCCTGGAGAGGACGGCCTTTCCATCCTGAAAAAGCTGCGCGCCCGGACGGATACGGCGGATATCCCCGTCATCATGGCCACGGCGAAGGGGACGGAATTCGACCGGGTGACGGGGCTGGACCTGGGGGCCGACGACTACCTCTCCAAGCCCTTCGGCATGATGGAGATGGTGTCCCGGGTGCGGGCGGTGCTGCGCCGGGCGGGGCCGAAGGAGCCGCCCAGGGCCCTGCGCACAGGCGGCCTGGAGCTGGACCTGGAGGGGTGCGCCGCCTATGCGGACGGGGTGCGGACCGCCCTCACCCGGAAGGAATATCTGCTGCTTCGCACGCTGATGGAGCGGCCCGGGCGGGTGTTCACCCGGGGCCAGCTGCTGGAGGCGGTATGGGGCGTGGAGCATGTGGGGGAGACCAGGACGGTGGACGTGCACATCGCCACCCTGCGCACAAAGCTGGGCGAATGCGGGAGGCAGATCGAGACGGTTCGGGGCCTGGGGTACCGTCTGGAGGACAGCAGATGACAAAACGGATTTTTTGCTCCATCTTTTTTGCGGTGTTTGGGGTTTTTCTCACCTCGCTGGCCCTGATTATGGGGATTCTGTACGGCTATTTCACCAATGTGCAGCAGGCGCAGCTGAGGATGCAGACCGTTTTGGCGGCCCAGGGCGTGTCCAATGAGGGCGCCGGATATTTCCGCGGCCTGGACCTCAAGGACTGCCGCATCACCTGGATTGGCGCGGACGGGACGGTGCTCTACGACAGCCAGGCCGGCACCGCTGAGAACCATATGGCGCGGGAGGAGGTGGTTGAGGCCCTCTCCACCGGCTACGGGGAGAGCCGGCGCTATTCCGCCACCCTGATGCTCCGTTCCCTGTATGCCGCCCAGCGTCTGGCGGACGGCACGGTGCTGCGGCTGTCCATTGCGCAAAACTCCATCCTGACGCTGGCGCTCGGCATGGCGCAGCCCATCTGCACCGTGTTCCTGGTGGCGGTCATCCTGTCGGCGCTTTTGGCGGTCCATATCTCCAGGCGAATTGTGAAGCCGCTGGCCGAGATGGACCTGGACGCGCCCATGCCCGGCGGCGGGTACGAGGAGCTGGCGCCCCTTCTGCGGCGGGCGCAGAGCCAGCAGAAGCAGCTCAAATGGCAGGAGGCGGCGCTCCAGCGGAAGCAGGATACGCTGAATACCATCGTGAGCAGCATGAGCGAGGGCATGGTGCTGCTGGACCGGGAACATAAAATCGTCAGCATCAACCCCGCCGCCATGGCGCTGCTGGGGCTGGGCGCGTTCAGCGTGGGCACGGACATCCTGGCGCTGGCCGGGAACGTGGACCTGCGGGCCGTGGTGGAACAGGCCCTGAGGGGGGAGCGGGGGGAACAGACCATCGCGGTTCGGGGGACGCGGCACCGGCTGGAGGCCGCCCCAATCATCTCCGGGGATAAGCCCGCCGGGGCGGCGCTGCTCTTTTTCGACATCACGGAGAAGGAAAAGACGGAGGCGCTGCGCCGGGAGTTTACCGCCAACGTGTCCCACGAGCTGAAAACCCCCCTGCAATCCATCTCCGGCTGCGCCGAGCTGCTGGAAAACGGCCTGGTGAGGGAGGAGGACATCCGGCCCTTCGCGGGCAGAATCCACGCCGAGGCCCAGCGGATGACCCGGCTGGTGGAGGACATCATCCATCTGTCCCAGCTGGACGAGGGGGCCGCGCTGGCATGGCAGGAGGTGGAGCTGTACGAGGCGGCGCGGGAGGCCGCGGCCGCGCTGCAAAGCAGCGCGGCCGCAAGACAGATCCGCCTGTCGGTCACGGGGGAACGCGCCCTGGTCAGCGGCGCGCGGGGCCTGATCTGCGAGATGATCTGCAATCTCTGCGACAATGCCATCAAGTACAATGTGGAGGGCGGCAGCGTGGAGGTCTCGGTGGAGGAGGACGGCCAGAGGGCGGTGGTTTCAGTCTCAGACACCGGCATCGGCATACCGCCGGAGTACCAGGACAGGATTTTTGAGCGGTTTTTCCGGGTGGATAAAAGCCGGTCCAAGGCGTCGGGGGGCACCGGCCTGGGGCTGTCCATCGTAAAGCATATCGCCCAGTATCACGGGGCGGAGCTGGCCGTGGAGAGCGAGCTGGGCCGGGGCACGAAAATATCGGTCTCATTCCGCCGGCAGGAAACGCCGTGAGGCGTTGCGGCGGACCAAACAAAGCGCCAGGGACAATTTTGTCCCTGGCGCTTTCCGCTTCTGCCGCTCAGTCCTCCGGGGAGTGACCGCAGGCCGCCCGCAGCCGCTCCACCTCTTCCCGCTCCGGCATGGAGCGGATGGCCCCCTTCCGGGTGGTGACCAGGTAGGCCGCCGCGTTGGCAAAGCGGAGCATCTCGGTGAGGTCCGCCTCCGTCAGCCCCTCCAGGCCGTGCTCCAGCACGAAGCTCAGCACGCTGGCGCAGAAGGTGTCCCCCGCGCCGGTGGTCTCGATGACGCCCCCCAGCTTACAGGCCGGGACAAACACCCGCTTGTCCCCGTAGTGGGAATAGCTGCCCTGGGCCCCTGCGGTGACGTTGCACAGCTTGATGTTGGGGTACTGCTCCCGCAGGAGGGCCGCGCCCCTGTGGAGGTCCGTCTCTCCAGTCATAAACTCCAGCTCGTTGTCGGCGATTTTCAGCACGTCGCACTGGGCCAGGCCGTACGCAATCTGAGCCCTGGCCTCATCCAGGCTGTCCCACAGGGGCGGGCGGAGATTGGGATCGAAGGAGATCACGGCTCCGCCCTGCTTCGCGGCCTCGATGGCTCTGCGGGTGGCCTTCCGCACCCCCTCGTGGGTCATGGACAGGGTGCCGAAGTGGAAAATCCGGCTGTCCGCGATGACGTCCAGGGGCAGCTCGTCCTCACCCAGCATCATATCCGCGCCGGGGTTGCGGTAAAAGGAGAAGTCCCGGTCGCCGTTGGAGAAGGTCTTGACGAAGGCCAGGGTGGTGCGCACATTCCTGTCGAACACCAGATAATCCATGCAGATCCCCGCCTGGGCCGCCACATCCCGGAGCAGCTGGCCAAACAGATCGTCCCCCACCTTGCCCACAAAGGCGCAGGAGCGGCCCAGCTTTTTCAGCATGGCCAGCACGTTGCAGGGCGCCCCGCCGGGGTTGGCCTCAAAGAGGGCGTTGCCCTGGCCGCTCAGGCCGTTCTGGGTGAAATCGATGAGCAGCTCCCCCAGGGCCGTCACGTCAAATCGCTTCATCTCCTCATCCCTCCGCAAACAAATCGTATTTCGTCACGTCCATGCGCACCGGCCCGTCGGCGGCAAAGGAGATGCCCCTTGCCGCCTCGTCCGTGGTGATGGCGGCGGTCAGGACCTGCTCCCCGTCGTTGACGAACACCTCCGCGCTGAACCGGTCCAAAATGACCCGCAGCTTCAGCGTACCGTCTCTGCTGGACACCAGGCAGCGGCGCTGATGGACGCACGCCCGGCGGGAGCCGGAAAAGCTGCGGTCGATTTCCAGCACGGACTCATGGGGGCGGAAGCTCAGCGCCGTGTGGCGCCGGCCGTCCTGGGCAAAGCGGAGGGTGAACCTCCGGCAGGGCGCCCCGCCGTCCTGGGGCCGGATGGTTAATTCCAGGTCCACCGTCCGCCCCTCCACCCCGGGCAGGGTCAGCTCCCCCTCAAGGGCGGCGTCCCTGTGCTCCACCCTGCCGCTCCGGTGGTCCTCCAGCTCCCGCAGGGGGCGCTGGTACAGCCGTCCGTTTTGAACGGACAGCTCCCGGGGCAGGCTCATCTGCCCGAACCAGGGCCGGGCTTCATCCCTGGTCGGGGCGCAGGTGTCCCAATTCTGCATCCAGCCGATCATCACCCGCCTGCCGTCCGGGGTGAGCACGGTCTGGGGGGCGTAAAAGTCGATGCCGCAGTCAATGGCCTGATCTCTCTCGGGATAAAAACGCTTTTCCGTCTCGTCATAGCGCCCGATCATGCACACCGTGCCGTTGCCGTTGTGGTACTCCAGCCCCTCCGGCAGCATATCCTGGGGGCTGACCAGCAGCACGTGCCTCCCGTCCAGCGGGAAAAAGTCGGGGCACTCCCACATCCGGCCCAGCCGCCCGCCGTTCTCCGCCAGGATGCTCTCGAACGCCCACCGGAAGCCGTCGGGGCTGGAGAACAGCAGGATGCGGCCCAGGCCGTCCCCGCCGCAGCCGCCCACCACGCACCGCAGGCTGCCGTCCGGCTCCCGCCAGACCTTCGGGTCCCGGAAGCTGCTCCGGCTCAGCCCGGCGGGCAGGGCAGGCCCGTCGATCACCGGGTTTTGGGCGCACTTCCGGTAGTTCAGCCCGTCGCCCACGGCCGCGCACTGGGTCTGACGCTCCCCGCCCTCCTCTTTGCGCACGCCGGTGTAGAGGAGGAGCTGTCTGCCGTCGGCCAGGTCGATGGCGCTGCCGGAAAAGCAGCCGAAGGAGTCATAGGGCTGATCCGGGGCCAGGGCGGCGGGGAGGTAGGTCCAGTGGAGCAGGTCCGGGCTCACCGCGTGGCCCCAGTGCATGGAGTCCCACACGGTGCTGTAGGGGTTGTACTGGTAGAACAGATGGTATTCACCTTTATAGTAAGAGAAGCCGTTGGGGTCGTTCATCCAGCCCAGATAGGGGGACAGGTGAAACCGGGGCCGGGCTGACGGGTCGATTTTTTCCCCGCCCTCTTTCTCATACGCTCTCGCGAGCAGCAATTTTTGGCTTTCCACAAAAATTCTCCTTCATCGGCTTGATTCCCGCTCAGAGCTGCCGCCCTGCGCCTTTTCCGCATCCTCCGGCCTCATGTGCAGAAGGAATACCTGTTCTATGACCACGCTGTTCAGCCAGCAGACGGCGGTGGGGACGATGGCCGCCCATTGCGGTCCGGTGATTACCAGGGCGGCCCCGGCCAGAATGGGCAGAAACACCCCCAGCGCCCGGACAGGGTGGGCGGCCATGAGGATGAAGCTGAAGCGCAGCACATCCCTGGCCCTGCCGCTGAACCGGGCCCCGTAGGCGGACAGGTACGCCGTCCAGGTCACCGCCCCGCAGCTCAGCGCCAGAATCACCCAGTAGAGATCGCCCAAGGGGCTTCCGCCCAGCTTCAGCCCGCGGAACACCAGCGCGTCCGCCGCCAGCAGCGCCAGCACCCCCAGGGCGGCCAGCCACACCAGGGTGGAGCGGCGCAGGTTTTCCCTGAACGCCCCCCAGAAGGTGCTCCACAGATGGCCCTCGTCCCGGCGCAGATACCTGCGGACCGTGGTATACAGCGCCGCGCTGGCCGCGCCCATGGTGACGATGGGCAGGGAAAACAGCAGCCAGAGGATGCTGGCGCAGATGCAGTCGAAAAGCTTGATGAGCGCCCGCATCACCGGGCTGTCAACGCTGAAAATACCCCGCATATCCATCGCCTCCGTTTCTCTTCGCGGGCCGGGCTCAGCTGGTGTACTGCCGCAGGGACGAGAAGGTCACGGTGTTGCTCTCGGCGAACAGCTTGATGGGCTTGCCGCTGACGCCGTACAGCCGCACGGTCAGCGCCGCCTGGCCGTCGAGATAGAATACACCCACGGAGCCCTCCTGTATATAGGTAAAAGAATACTCCTGTTCCGGCTGGATGTCCAGGGTGTTTTCCGCGATCAGCGTGGCTCCCTCGTTGAAGAAAAGCTGGAGCTTTCCCTCCCTGGGGCTGAGGGAGATCATTTTGTATTTGTCCTCCCTGCCATTGTAGTCGAAGGCCAGCCCAAAGGAGCCGCTGCCGGAGCAGGAGAACCTCCCGGTGAGGACAAACCGCTCGTAGCAGGTGAAGGCGTCGGCATAGCTGTAGGCGGACCCGGCCTCTATGGCGGCGGCGGACGACCCCAGCGGCAGCTCCCGGCGGGCGGTAAACTGCTCCAAAATGCCGTCCACCGGGGCCAGCACCAGCCCGCCGTCCTCCGTCTGGACCAGCTTCTGCACCACCAGGTTGCCCGCCCAGGCGGCCACGTCCTGGGTGGAGGAGGGGGACTCGGACCGCCTGGCCCAGCCCACCATGTAGGAGCTGCCGCCGTCCTCCACGTGCTTGGCGGCGTAGAACAGCTTCCCCTCCAGCCGCTGCGGCTGGGAGTAGGGGCCAAACTGCCCGTCCGCCGAGGCGTACCACAGGGTGTCGTCCTGAGCGGAGTAGGTGAGGTACCATTTATCCCCCATGCGGAAGGTGTCGCTGCACTCCAGGTTCCAGAAATCGCCCACCGGGTCGGTAAAGATGATGCCGTCATAGCGGGCGGTCTCCAGGTCGGCGCTGAGGGTGTACTTCAAAATCCGCGCCACGCCGCCCTGGGCGGCGGTGATGGTCAGGGAGATGGTGTCCGTCTCCGGGTCATAGTAGGCCTGGGGGTCCCGGAAGTCGTTTTTCTGGCCCAGCTCCGCCGGGGGCGTGATGGACCAGCCCTCCACCTTCTGGAAGGAGGTGAGGCTGTCGCTCACCGCCACCATGATTTTTTCCTTGTACTCCGCCGTGGCCGCGCCGGTGTGGCCGGTGTAGAAGAGGTAGTATTTCCCATCCGCCTTTACCACAGAGCCTGTGCCGATCCAGCTGTCCTGCCCGCCGCTGCGGGAGGCTTCCAGCACAGGCCCGTCCTGCTCCTCATAGTGGACAAAATCCGTGGTGGTGGCCAGGTAAATGGAGTGGTTGTAGGAGTCCCCGGCATCCTTCAAATAGTAGATGTAGTAGACCCCGTCCTCGCAGTAGGGCATGGGGTCTCCCACGTAGGGCTGCTCCACCCCGTCTATGCCGGGGAGAAAAAACAGCTGGTATTCGTAGGCCGCCTCCTGGCTGCCCGGGGTGCGCAGGCTGGAAAAATCCTTGTCGTTGTCGGGATAGGAAAATGCCTCGCCGCTCTCCTCGGGCGGGGCCGTGGGCCCCGCCTCCTGCCCGCAGCCGGACAGGAGAACGCTCAGGGCCAGGCAGGTTCCAATCAGGGGGGCGTATCGGTTTTTGTTCATCGCTGCCTCCGTTTCTGTGTGTGATTCCCACGGGCGCGTACAGGGGGGATGCGGCTGACATCCCCCCTGTATGCTTACAAGAGTTCTCAGAAGCTGTACCAATAGCCGAAGTACGCAGACTTGCGAGGAAAAATTGCCGCCGACAAGGCAAAAAATCGCAGGAATACTTTGTGTATTTCAAGATTTTTTAACGCAGCCTGGCGGCGATTTGGGCCGCAAGGATGTGTGCTGGGGTCTATTGGTACAGCTTCTCAAGATAGCCCTGCTTCTGTCGCCGGGTGGACATTGGTCGGCCAGCACCCGTGCTGAGGTCTATTGGTACAGCTTCTCACATCACGGGCATCTGATAGATGGTCACATTGGAGATCTCGATGGTCACAGAGCCCAGCTGGGCGGTCTGCTCCGAGCCGAACTGGAACAGCATCTCGAAGTCCATGTCGGTGACAAAGGTGTCGGTGGTGGTAAAGGTAAAGGTCTGCTCCTGGGTGGTGATGTCCATGCCCTCGGAGATGCGGGGGTCCCAGCCGCCCAGGGGGTTGAGGAAGAAGCCGCAGGACACGTCCTTGTCCGCCTTGGCGGTGATCTCCACGGTGTAATAGCTGTCGGCGGCCAGGGTCAGGGGGTTGCCGGCGTAGCCGCACATCAGCTTGTTGTGCCAGTCGGTGACGCCGCCCTGGTCGATGCGGTAGAAGAAGCTTCCGTTCTCGGTCCAGATGGCGCCCACGCCCCGCTCGTTGTCCTCGTCGGTGCCGTTGAAGGTGGACCAGGGCTGGCCGGCGTTGGCCTCGTTGGCGGTGCCCTTGCCGAAGGCCATAAAGGCGTCGATGGTCTTCACGGTCTCCAGGTCGCCCTCCACCTTGCCGAACTCCACGCCGCTGATGGTGATGACGTTGGACGTCACCCCGTCGGAGGGGCTGCCGATCTGGAGGCGGATCACCGGGTCGGCCACGGCCTTGTCGGCGGTGAACACCCCGGTAATCTGGGTGTCCTCCCCGGCGTTGGCGGAGAAGCCGTTGAAATGCACCCGATTTGCGTCCGCCTGGGCGGCGCTCTCCACCAGGCACTCGCCGCCCTGGGCGGACTGGCTGCTGAGGGTGAAGCTGTAGTAGTACTTCTGCCCCTCCTCAATGGCGATGCCGGGCAGGGCGGTGTCGGCCTTGATGCTCCACACGCCGCCTTCGGTGGGGTAGGCGCTGATCTCCACCGAGGTTCCGTTGACCTGGGCGGCGGCGCCGTCGCCGGCGGACACGGTCAGCTCGGGGCTGCCGGTGAAGGCGGGGGCGCGGGTCTCCTCGCCGGAGATCTCAAAGATCTCGATCTTGTCGATGGTGACGGTGAAATCCTCCGGGGTGGTGTCGGCGGCGTTGTCCGGGTTGGGGGTGATCCTGCCCAGGTTGATCATCAGCTCCGCGCTGCCCGCGCCGGTGGAGGTGAAGCGCAGCTCGATGGGGGTGACCTCCGGGCCGATGGCCATATTGTAGGCCCCGCCGAAGGTGGCCCAGCCCTCCGCGTTCTCGTCCCGGGCCAGGATGTGGGCGTATGTATCCTTGGTGGACTTGGCGTACACCACCACCCGGTAGTCCGCCGCCCTCAGCTCCACGCCGGACTTCACCAGCTGGATGTCGCCGTCGCCCCCGCCGGGGGAGGTGATGTCGAACACATAGGCGCCCTGCCTCAGCTCACCGGCGGCCTCCACGCCGTCCGCCACCTTCGCCTCCCAGCCCCTGCTGTCCACGGTCTGGGGGGCGGTAAAGTCGAACTCCTTGTACACCACCGCGTCCCCGGTCCGCTTGGTGACGGTGAGGGTGGCGTAGGCCTCGGTGGTGAGGCCGCCCTTGTCGGTGACGGAGTAGGTCAGCTCATAGCTGCCCGCCTTCTCCGCCACGGCCTTGCCGTTTTTGAAAACCAGCTCCGGGGTGGACTCCACCACGATCCTGGCGGTGACGTCGCCATCCTCCTTGTCGGCGGCGGACACCCCCGCCAGGGCGTCAAATTCCTCCCCCGCCTTGATGGTCTGATCCTGCACGCCGGTGATCTCCGGCTGGGTGTTGTCCCCGGAGCCGCAGGCGGCCAGGGACAGCAGCAGCGCCGCGCTCAGCACTGCCGCCCAAATTTTCTGCATCCGTTTCATATTCCTCTCCTCCTCAATTACCCGGCCGTCAGCCGGTCGTAGGCGTCCTGGTAGACCTGCTGGATGGCGGGGAGATTGACCTTGCCGTTGAGCTCGCTCTGGAAGGTCTCCCACTCCCCGTCGGACACGCCGCCCTTCATCAGCCAGCCGATCAGGTTGGTGCGGATATAGTCGTTCAAGTTGGTCTCATAGCTGCTCAGGGTGTTCAGCTCATCCAGGGTGAACTGGAGGTTGCCGCAGGGCTCCACCCCGGCGGGGACGAAGGGCTTGGCATAAGCCTCCAGCCGCTCCACCCGGAGCTGGGCCCGGGGCTCCATGTTCACCACGTTCTCCCAGGCGTAGTCGGACAGATAGATGATGCCGTAGGGGGCGTTCTGCATACGCAGCTCGTCGGCGGTCAGCCCGGCGGGAAGCTCCTTCTGTACCAGCTTGCCGCTGGCGTCCAGCTCCTCCTCATAGACGATGCCGATGGGGCCGTAGTTGATCTGGGCGGAAATCATGGGGTCGTAGTAGCGGTCCAGGTAGGCCAGCAGCACCTCCACGTTGGGGCAGTCGGCGAACACCACCACCTCGCCGGTGCTGACCTCGGGGTTGTTGCTGACGCAGATGGTCTGATCCCCGTTGGGGCCCGCCAGGGGATTGCATACGATGTAGTTTTCAGGATTGGACACCACCGTCTCGCTCTCCCACCAGTAGAAGGCGCCGTAGGTCTCCAGCCCCTTGCCGTTGGCCAGGAAGTTGTCCTGGGACTGCTCGAAGGACACCTTGTCGATGAGCCCCTCGGTGACCCAGCCGGCGATGAAGTTGGTGGCCTCCTGGAAGCGGTCGTCCGCCACGGTGTAGGTGACCCTGCCGTCCACCACCACCCGGTGCTCCAGATTGTCGTTCAGGCCGAACATTCCGTACAGGTCGCACTGGTTGCCCTGCCAGTTGTTGTAGACAAAGCTCATGGGGCGCTCATCGGCGGCGTCGCCGTTGCCGTTCATGTCGTTGTCCTTGAAGTAGCGCAGCAGCTGCTCCATTTGGTCACAGGTGAGGTTCAGCCCATCCTGCAAATCAGCGACGGTAATGCCGCTGACCGCCCCGGCGTCAATGGCCTGCTGGGCCCAGCTCCTGTTGAGGAACAGGATGTTGGGGTGCTGGAGCAGCCCCATCTCCTCCACCCGGGGGAGGGAGTAGATCTTGCCGTCCTCCACGTTGGTGAGCTGGTTTTTGATGTCGGGGCGCTCCTCCAGGATCCTGGCGAAGTTGGGCATGTACTCCAGGTAGTCGCTGATGGGGAGCAGCACGTGGCGCTTGGCGTACTTGATGATCTCGCCCGCGCCCATGCCCGCGTGGTAGATGGCGTCGGGCCGGTTGTCCGCGTTGCCGAAGATCAGGTTCTTCTGCTGGCCGTACACGGATTCGGACACGTTCTCCCAGCTGACGTTCACGTTGGTCTGCTCAAACAGATCCTGCATGATCTTCATGTCGTTGTAGTCCAGGGCGGAGGCGTTCTTGGACGAGTAGATGTTGAAGGAGATCTCGGCCGCGCCCTTGTCGTTGAGGATGGGGGCGCTGGGGTCGGTCCACTGGAAGCCGTACTGGGACACCAGGGTGTCCACGTCGGAGCCGGCGGGCTTGCCGGCGTCCCCCCTGCCGCCGCAGGCGGCCAGAGACAGCAGCGTTGCCGCCAGTACAAGAGAGGAGAGCAGCTTTTTCATGTTCGTGTTACCTCCATTTTGAAGTTTTACGGATTCATTTTCTCTGGGTTTCGCTGCCGGGGGGGGACGGAATGCAGACCACCCCAGATGTCAGCGAATGAAAGCTCTTTTTGGTTCCTTTTTCTCTCGAGGAAAAGGAACTTATTCCTTCAGCGATCCGATCATGACGCCCTGGGCAAAGTACTTCTGAACAAAGGGGTACAGGCACAGCACCGGCAGGCTGGACACGATGACGGACACGTATTTCAGCTGGTTTGCCAGACGGAACTGCTCCAGAATGGTCTCCCCGCTGCCGCCCACGGTGCTCTCGGAGGCGATGAGGATCTCCTTCAGCACCAGCTGGAGGGGGTAGAGGGTCTCGTCCTGGAGGAAGATCATGGCGTTGAAGTAGCTGTTCCACTGGCCCACCGCGTAATACAGCGCCATCACCGCCAGAATCGCCTTGGACAGGGGGATGACGATGGAGAAGAAGATGCGGAACGGCCCCGCGCCGTCGATCTTCGCCGCCTCGATCAGCCCGTCGGAGATGCTGCTCTCAAAAAAGGTCTTGGTCATGAACAGGTTCCACACCGACAGGATGGAGGGCAGCACAATGGCCCAGATGGTGTTGACCAGGCCCAGACTGCTCATCACGTTGTAGAAGGGGATCAGGCCGCCGCCGAAGAACATGGGGATGATGAAATAGACCATCCACAGCTTTTTCCCCGGCAGGGTCCTGCGGCTCAGCGCCCAGCCCGCGGGCACCGTGACCCCCAGGGCGAAAATCACCGTGAGCACCGTATAGAGGATGGTGTTCAGATAGCCCCGCCAGATATCCTGCCGCTCCAGGATTTTCAGGTAGCCGTCAAAGCTGATGTCCACCGGGAACAGCACCACCTTGCCCGACAGGACGGCCTCCGGACTGGAGAAGGACGCGATGATGATGAAGTACAGCGGGTAGAGCACGATGAGGGCCACCATTCCCAGCAGAATACCGTTGATGATACGAAATACCATATCCCCGCTGATCTTCCGTACCCCGGCTTTTTTCAAGGCTTTTCCATTTGTCTGCATTGATGGAGCCCCCTTACCACAGTGAGTTCTCGGAGAACTTCTTGGACGTCGTGTTGGCGATGATGAGCAGGATCACGTTGATCACCGAGTTAAACAGGCCGATAGCGGTGGCGTACGCCTGGTCCGGCACGCCGGTCAGGCCCCGCTTGTAGACATAGGTGGCGATCAGCTCGCTCGCCGCCAGGTTGCCGTCGGTCTGCATCAGCAGGGCCTTCTCATAGCCCACGCCCATCAGCCCGCCGATGGACATAATGAGCATCACGCTGATCATGGGCATGATGGCCGGTATGTCGATGTGCAGCACCCGCTGGAACCGGGAGGCGCCGTCCACAATGGCCGCCTCATGCTGTCCCGGGTCCACGTTGGCCAGGGCGGCAATGTAGATGATGGCGCTCCAGCCGAAGTCCTGCCAGTTGCTGGAGAGAATGTAGAGGGGCCGGAAGGCGGCGTTCTCCAGGAAGTAGGAGAACCGCTCGCCGCCCAGGTTGGCGACGACATTGTTCACCAGGCCGTAGCGCCCAAAGAACAGCTGGAGCATACCCACCAGCACCACCAGGGAGATGAAGTGGGGGGCGGTGAAAATGGTCTGGAGGAACTTTTTCGTCTTTTTCCCCGCCAGGGAGTTGAGCATCAGGGCGATGATGATGGGCAGCGGGAAGCCGATGACAAAGCCCAGTATGCACAGCAGGAAGGTGTTTTTCATCAGCGGCCAGAACTGGACGTCAGTGAAGAAGCGGATAAAGTTCCCAAACCCCACCCAGATCGTGGTGTCCGAGAAAATCTTGTCCCCGGGCATGAAGTCCTGAAACGCGATCAGCACGCCGTAGATGGGCAGGTAGTTGAACAGGAACACCACCACCACCGCGGGCAGGAGCATGATCAGAAACGGATAATTCTCCCGCAGGTACCGCCATCTGCTTTTTGTCAGCCCCTGTCCGCGGCCCTTCCCGCCGGGAGGCGCCGCCGCCGGCGCCGAAACGGTTTTGCTGTTTGCCATGTTTTCCACCCCATACTTTCCTCTTTGATTGGAACCCGCGCCGTGAGCAGGGCGGCGGTGCAGGATGTAAATCTCCGCCTGCCGCAGACTGGCGCACAGGTGGGCAAAATAAATCATCGAGTTGTGCGCCCGCCCAGAAAATGTAAACCTTTGTTTTACATTTAGTAACTCACTGCAAAATAAATATAAACCAGATGTTACGATATGTCAATACAAAGATGTGCAACGCAAAGAAATCTGTGAGATCGCTCAAAACCCAGCTGCGAAAATTGTGCAGAATTTACATTTCTGGCTTTTAAATTTTACATTTTGTAACATTGATTTTGGAGAATTTGTGTGTTATGATAGGCTTATCTCAAAACACGAGCAAAGGAGGCGGACAGAATGGCGCACAGGCGGATCACCATGCAGGACATCGCCGATGCCTGCGGATTGTCCCGGAACACGGTATCAAAAATATTCAACGGCCGGGGCGCGGTGCCGGAGGCCACCCAGCAGCTGGTGCTGCAAAAGGCCCAGGAGCTGGGCTATTATCAGCTGCCCGAGCCCGTTGCCGAAGCTGCCGGTCCGGTTAGGAACAGCAAGAACATCGCCCTGCTCACCAGCCGCATGCCGGCGGACTACCACTTTGGCACCTTCTTTATCCCGGCCTTTGCGGAGCGGCTCAGCCGCGCCGGGTACACGCTGACGATGTACGAGGTGCCGCCGGAGGATATCCTGGCGGAGCGCCTCCCCGCCCATTTGCCCTTGGAGCAGACCGCAGGCATCCTCAGCATCGAGCTGTTTGACCGCGGCTACCTGGATATGCTGTGCACCCTGGGGCTTCCCGTCATCCTGGTGGACGCCTACGCAAACGCGCATACCACGGCGATGAGATGTGACCTGATCTCCATGGAAAATGTGGCCAGCACCATGGAGGTCGCGGCCCACGTCATCGCGGCGGGGGCGCAGCGGCTGGGCTTTGTGGGGGACATGCGGCACTGCAACAGCTTTTATGAGCGGTGGATGGGCTTCTCCCTGGCCCTGCGCGAGGCGGACATACCGCTGGAGCGGGAGCTGTGCATCCTGTCCAACGATATGGAGCCCTACAACGATGAGAGCTGGCTTTTGGAGCAGCTCCACCGGATGCCGGACATCCCGGACGGGTTCATCTGCGCCAACGACTTTCTGGCCCTCCACATGATGGCGGCATTGAAGCGGCTGGGATTGGCCATCCCGGACGATATCATGGTGGCCGGCTTTGACGGGATGCCCCAGTCCGCCGTGGTGGAGCCCTCGCTGACCACCGTGCAGATCCCCAATGCCGACATCGGCCGGATGGCGGCGGACATTTTGCTGGAGCGCATCAAAAATCCCAGCCGTCCATTCAGCAGCACCTATGTCAGGACCACGCCGGTGTGGCGGAATTCAACGACGCGGTGACCGGCGGCCGGGCCGGCGCCGTCCTCGGGATTGACGCGCAGAAGCTGTACCAATCACTTGGTACAGCTTCTCAATTCAGCCCAAATTGTTTCAGCTTGTATTGCAGCGTGCGCTTTGATATGCCCAGATACTGCGCGGTCTTTTCCCGGTGCCCCTGAAATTTTTCCAGCGCCGCGGCGATGATCGCCGCGTCCTGCTGGTTCAGCATCTGCTTATAGCTGTTTTTATCAAAATACTCCCTGCATGCGGTGACCCCCTGGCCCATCGCCGACAAGCCGATGGGCAGAGCCACCGGGGTCAGCGTATTGTCATCGCACAGCGCCACCGCCGCCTCTATGGTGTTCTCCAGCTCCCGGATGTTGCCGGGCCAATCGTAGCGCAGCAGGATGTCCCAGAAATCGTCCGAAATGATGGGCATCTGATGCACGCCGCCCACCCGCTCGTGATATCGGTCCTGCAATAAAATGCCCTCTGTTCCGTTCTTTTCAACCATTCTATCACAGAGTATGCGCAAAGTCGAGGCGTTCAATTTGCGCAGTTTTCAGGCCGGAAGCTGGGGCGGAGCCGCTTTGGCTGGGTCAGCGGACCACCTGCGCGACCCGATGGCCCAGCCGGGACAGCAGCTCATTGGTGATGGTGCCGCACCGCCGGGCCACCTCCTCCGCCCGGATGGTCAGCCCGCCGTCCCGCCCGATGAGGGTGGCGGCGTCACCGGCGCGGACGCCGGGCACGCCGGTGACGTCCACCAACAGCTGGTCCATGCACATGCGCCCCGCCATGGGGCAGGACCGCCCGTGGAGCAGCACCCGCCCGCCGTTCTGGGCCAGCTCACGGGGCAGGCCGTCGGCATAGCCGATGGAGAGCACCGCCAGCCGGGTATCCCGCTCCGCCCGGAAGGCCAGGCCGTAGCCCGCCGCCTCCCCGGGCCGGAGCTGCCGCACGCAGGCGACCCTGGCCCGGAGGGAGAGCACGGGCCGCAGCCCCGCCTCCACAGCGTCCGCCGCGCCGCCGCTGCCCACGCCGTAGAGGGCGATGCCCGCCCGGGCGTAGGCGCAGGGCTGGGGCGGCAGGTGCAGGATTCCGCCGCTGGCCTGGATGTGGAGGGCCCCGGGGTCAAATCCGTTTGCCCGCAGCCACTCCGCCGCGCGGTAGAATCGGGCGAGCTGGCCCTGGGTGTAGTCCGCCGCGGACCGGTCCTCCGGCTGGTCGGACACACACAGGTGGGAGAAGATCCCCCCGATGTTCAGCTGCCGCATCCCGTACAGGCGGGACAGGGCGGCGGTGTCCTCCGCCGGGACGCCCAGGCGGCGCATCCCGGTGTCGATGGCCAGGTGGACGCGGACGGGCTTTCCCACGGCGTTCAGCGCCGCCCCGTGTTCCTCGTCGGCCACCGCCTGGGTGAGCCGCCACCGGCGCAGCAGGGGGACCTCCTCCGGCGGGGTATAGCCCAGGATCAGGATGAGCCCCCCCACCCCCGCCCGCCGCAGGGCGATCCCCTCCGCCAGACAGGCCACGGCAAAGGCGCGGACACCGCTCTTTTGCAGGGACCGGGCCACAGCCCTCGCGCCGTGGCCGTACCCGTCCGCCTTCACCACCGCCATCAATTCGCAGCCGGGGGACAGCCGGGATTGGAGCACCGACCCGTTGTGCCGGAGGGCGTCCAGGTCAAGCTCCCTCCAGGCCCGGGCGGCGGGAGAGGGACGGATGGGCCGCAGGGCGTCCAGCGCCAGGGCGGCGGCGAGGGTGAGGGCCAGGACGGCGCAGAAGTGCCCCAGGCTGTTGACCACCAGCAGTTCGGTGAGCTTCAGGATCTTGGCCCCGCCCCGGACCAGGACGATCACCCAGGGGTGCAGCAGGTAGATGAGCAGGGACAGGCGGCGGGCGCGCCTGTCCTCCCCGCGGTTGACGCGCAGCAGGAGGGAAAACAGGAAGACCATGCACAGCGGCAGGGCCAGATACATGCTGTCGTGGCGCTGCCACCCTAAGCCGCGCAGGAGGAAGCCCTCCCCGGTCATGGCCGCCAGGGACAGCGCCGCCCCCGCCAAAGAGGCCCGTTTGCTCCACCGATGGCCCGCCGCTCCCAGCAGGAGGAACAGCGGGGCGTAGAACAGGCCGTTCCGGGTATAGCTGGACAGGGTGAAAATGGCCTCGTAGCATGCGGCGGCCCCGGGCAGGCCGGAGACAAGCCCCCAATAGCTGTCCCCGCCCAGGCCGATGAGGTACAGGCCCCCGGCGGCGGCCAGGGCGGCGGCGGGGTTCAGCCGGGAGAGGGCCCGGGCAGTCAATACGCCCAGGAGTACGGCGGGGAAATACCACAGATGGTATAGGGTCCCGTCCAGGAACAGCTTTTTGACCCACTCCAGCGGCCCGAAGCCCCCGCCGTATAAATTGAGGGGCAGATAGAGCGCCACCGCCGCCAGATAGGTGAGGGCGGTCTTTTTCAAAAACCGCCCGGTGTCCTTCCAGCCGCCCCGGGCCAGGAAATACCCCGTGACCATGAGGAAGAAGGGCACCGCCGTCCGGGCCAGCACCCGGGTGAGCCAGAAGTCCCAGCCGGGGCTGACGGAGGACAGCGGGCCGGTGTGGATGCACACCACCAGCACCGCCGCCAGCAGGCGGGCCCGGTCCAGAGCGGGCCGGGTTTTCATGCGCCAACCCCCAGCTCCACCAGCCGGTCCAGCAGGGCGGGGAAGCCCAGGCCGATCCCCTGCATCATGCTGGGGTAGCGGCTGTGGGCGGTGAAGCCGGGGATGGTGTTCACCTCGTTGAACACCACCCGCCCCTCCGGGGTGAGGAAGAAGTCCACCCGGGCGAACACCCGGCAGTCCAGCGCCCGGTAGACCCGCTTGGCCGCCGCCTGGAGCTCCGCCGCCTTGGGCTGAGATATCCGGGCGGGGCAGTGGATGGCGGAGGTTTTCAGGGTGTACTTCTCCTCAAAGTCGAAGAAGCCGCCGGACAGCTCGATCTCGTCCACCAGTCCCGTGGTCAGCTCCCCCTCGTCCGGGTTGCCCAGGACGGCGCAGCCCACCTCGAAGCCGGGGACGGCCTCCTCCAGAAGGACCTCCCGGTCGTGGAAAAATGCCCGTTCCACCGCGGCGGCAAGCTGCTGGGGCTGGGTGACCCGCGCGATGCCGAAGGACGACCCCGCCCGCACCGGCTTGACGAACAGGGGGAAGCCCAGCGCCCGCCCCGCCGCCTCCAGCTCCTCCGGGGCCGCACTCTGGTTGAAGACCATCCCCCGGGGCACGTCCACCCCGGCCAGGGAGGCCAGCTGGTGGGCCCGGTGCTTGTCCATGCACAGGGCGCTGGACAGGATGCCGCAGCCCACCACAGGCGTCCCCGCCAGCTCCAGCAGCCCCTGCACCGTGCCGTCCTCCCCGTTTTTGCCGTGGAGGACGGGGAAGGCCGCGTCGAAGGAGATCCGGCTGATCCGGTCGCCCAGGAGGAGAAGCTGCCGCCGGTCCCGGTCCGGAGCCAGGGCGCAGGGGGTGAGGTTGGCCCAGTCCCGTTCCCAGTTCCCGTCGCCGATGGAGGACACCGGGCCCCGGTAGCAGAACCACTGGCCGGTCTTGGTGATGCCCACCATCAGGGGGTGGTAGTTGTCTCTGTTTAAGTGCTCCAACACCGCCTGAGCGGACTGGAGGGATACGCTGTGCTCGCTGGAACAGCCGCCGAACAGCACTAAGATTGTCTTTCGCATCGAAATGACCCCTTTCAGAGGCGGAAGCGCCCCGTTCTGTACCTCCAATGGTAGCAGAACGGGGCGCTTCATGTCTGAAGGGTTTCCCGCGGCCCTCTTGAAAATTTCCCGCGAAATTCTTGCGATTTTCTTACGGCGCGGGGAGGAGGATGGTGAAGGCGGTGACGCCGTCCGCGCTCCGGGCGGAGATGGCGCCGCCGTGGAGGGAGACGATCTCCTTGGCTATGGCCAAGCCAAGGCCCGCGCCGCCCGTGCGGGTGGCGCGGGCGGCGTCCAGCCGGAAGAACTGCTCAAAAATGCGCTCCAGCTTCTCCGGGGGGATGGTGGCCCCGGTGTTGGTGAAGGTGAGGATGATGTGCGCTTCCTCCACCGCGGCGGAGACCTGCACCTGGGTGCCGGAGGTGCTGTAGCGGCAGGCGTTGCGCAGCAGGTTGTCGAACACCCGGGCCAGCTTGTCCGGGTCGCAGCTGTATTCCAGCGCCGGGGGCAGGTCCAGATGGCAGGTGAGCCCGCTCTCCACGAATTGGGGCTCGAACTCGGCGGCCACCTGCTGGAGCATCCGGGACAGGTCCACCGGGCGCTTTTCCAGCTCCAGATGGGTGAGGCTGAAGCGGGTGATGTCGAAGAACTCGTTGATCAGCTCCTCCAGCCGCTCCGCCTTATTCAGGGCCACGCCGGTGTAGCGGGCGCGGAACTCCGGGGACAGCTCCGGCTCGTCCCGCAGCAGGGTGAGGTAGCCGATCACGCTGGTGAGGGGCGTTTTCAGGTCGTGGGCCAGGTAGACGATGAGGTCGTTTTTCCGCTGCTCCGCCTCCCGGGCGGCCATGGCGTCCCGGAGGGCCTTCTCCCGGGCCAGGTTGAGCTGGGCCTCTGTCTGCGCCAGGGCGGGGGGCAGGGTGATGGGCTCCTCCCCGGGATGGGCCAGGGACTGGGAGGCATTTGCCAGGGCGTCCAGGTACCGCATGGGGCGGGCGATGAAGAGGTAGCTGATCACCAGCCAGCCCGCGCACGTCACCAGGGCGTAGACAAAGACGACGTAGCGGCCCAGCGTATGGAGAATGGGGTAGAGAAATTCAGTCCCGTGCCAGGTCCGCATCCGGCACAGCAGAAAGGCCAGATAGGCCATGAGGAACACCGCGAAGGCCCAGGCCAGCAGGGCCAGAATATACTGCATCCACAGCTGGAGGGAAAGCCGTCTGCTATTCAATGGTGTAACCCACCCCCCACACGGTTTTGATGAATCTGGGCTTCCGGCTGGGCTCGCGCATTTTCTCCCGCAGCCGGGCGATGTGGCTCATAACGGTGTTGTTGCAGTCCATGTACTTCTCTCCCCACACCGCCTCAAACAGCTCCTCGCTGGGCACCACCCGCCCCTGCCGCTGGCAGAGGTACCACAGGATGGAGAACTCCAGCGGGGTGAGGGACAGCTCCTCCCCGAACAGGGTGCACCTGTGGGCGGCCTTGGAGATTTGCAGCCCCCGGATGTCGTATCCCTCCGGCTGCGCCGTGGCGGGGCTCCCCGTGTTGTAGCGGGTGTAGCGCCGCAGCTGGGTCTTCACCCGGGCCACCAGCTCCAGGGGGTTGAAGGGCTTGGTCACGTAGTCGTCCGCCCCCAGGGTGAGGCCGGTGATCTTGTCCACGTCCTCCACCCGGGCGGTGAGCATGACGATGGGGAACAGCCTCCCGCTCTCCCGGATGCGCCGGCACAGGGCAAAGCCGTCCATATCCGGGAGCATCACGTCCAAAATGGCCAGGTCCAGGCTGGTGGACTCCACGCAGCGCAGCGCGTCCCCGGCGCTGCCGAACTTGTGGACGGTGAAATCCTCGCTTTGCAGGTAGACCTCCACCAGGTCGGCGATGGCGGCTTCATCATCTACCACCAGGATGTGCTTCGGCATGGGGATCACCTGCTTTCCTTCAGCGTTTTTCTATTTAGGCGCCGTTTGAAAAATGGCAATGTGCCCAGCGGCGAGGGATTTTTTCGTCAGACAAGGCGATTTGACGCAGAAATACTTTGTGTATTTCAAGTCAAATCAACACCGTTTGGCGGAAAAAGACCCGTCGTTTGGGTATGCTGACATGTTTCAAACAAGCCCTAGTAAAACAAGTATAGCATATTTTGCGGGAGAGGCAAGAAAAATGTTTGGGGGCGGGTCTGCCGTATGCCCCCTGCCTTTGAAAATCGCGCTTGACAATTGCCGCGGTCCATCACATACTGTGCTTGTTGGCGCCATACAGCGGGAGACAGGTAAAATGCCTCCATTTCTTTGTCACAGCTTCGCTTTATGCCAGTCTAATCCTACAGGAGGTGTTTTTATGAACACGAAAGAAACACAAGAACAATCTGCTCTGATCGGGCAGGCCACCGCCGGGGATAAGGCCGCGCTGGAGACGGTGCTGGCCGGTGTGCAGGATCTGGTATTCAACCTGTCCCTGCGGATGCTGGGCACCTTCCACGACGCGGAGGACGCGTCCCAGGACATCCTTCTGAAGGTAATGACCCACCTCTCCTCCTTCAAAGGGGACAGCGCCTTCACCACCTGGGTGTTCCGCATTGCGGTGAACCATCTCAAGGATTACAAAAAGCACATGTTTGCCCAATTCCCGCTGAGCTTTGAGTTCTATGGAGAGGACATCCGCAGCGGGAAGATTCAGGATGTGCCCGACCTGACCCAGAACGTGGAGAGGGAAATCCTGGCTGAGGAGCTGAAGCTGTCCTGCACGAACGTCATGCTCCAGTGCCTGGACCCGGAGAGCCGCTGCATCTTTATCCTGGGTACCATGTTCCGGGTGGACAGCCGGATTGCCGGGGACATTCTGGGCATCACCCCGGAGGCCTACCGCCAGCGCCTCTCCCGGGCACGGAAAAGGATGGCCGAGTTTCTTTTGGAATACTGCGGCGAGTACGGGAAGGGAACCTGCCGCTGCGCGAACCGTGTCAACTATGCCATCCAGAATCACCGAATCGCCCCTGACCGGCTGGACTTCACCGCCGCCAGGCCCAGTGACACCGCCGTGGAGGTGACGGCGGCTATGGAGGAGATCGACGGATACGCCCAGCAGTTCTCGTTCTGCCGGGCGTACCAGTCCACAGAGCGGCTGAAGCGGATGATCCGGGACTTTCTGAACGGCCCGGCCTTCTCCACGGTCGCGGCGGCGCGGGGGGCGGAGCGATGAATACACAGCTGATGATGGGCTACCTGGCCGAACTGAGCGCCAACAACAACCGGGAGTGGTACCACGCCCACAAGGCGGAGTACCAGGCGGCCAACGGGCAGTTTGAGGAGCTGATTCAGGCGATGATACTCCAAATCGGGGCATTTGACGGCAGCGTCCTGGGCCACGCCCCCAAAGACCTGACCTTCAAGCTGGTGCGGGACACCCGGTTCAGCCGGGACAAGTCCCCCTATAACCCTGCCTTCCGGGCCCACATCTCGTCCATGGGAAAGCTGCCCATTCCGGTGGGCTATTACCTGATGCTCAAGCCCGGCGGCCAGTCCTTCCTGGGCGGCGGCCTGTTCGCCGACATGTTCAAGGACGCCACCCGGATGGTACGGGACTACATCTCGGAGCACGGCGGCGAGTGGGAGGCGGTCATCACCGCCCCGTCCTTCCGGGAGCATTTTACGGTGGGCGGGTCAGCACTGAAAAACGTCCCGGCTGGATACGACAGGGACCATCCCCAGGCGGAATACCTGAAGTTTAAGAGTTGGTATCTGGAATATCCAATTCCAGACCAGGAGCTGGCGGACGGCGGGCTGTTCCTGGCCAAGGCGGCGGACATCTTCCGCCGGATGAAGCCGTTCAATGATTACCTGAACAAGGCGCTTGCGGGGTTCAAAATGCCGGAGAGATAGCCCCGTGGAACGAGTTCAAAAAAATCACCGGACAAAAGCGAACGGACGGGGCTTGCTTGAGCCCCGTCCGTTCGCCTTCAGGAGGCAAGACGGAAGATCGCATTTGGACGCCCGCTGATTAGGCGCTGTTTGAAAATTGGCAGTGTGCCCAGCGGCGAGGGATTTTTCGCCAGACGAGGCGATTTTGACGCCGAAATACTTTGTGTATTTCAAGTCAAATCAACGACATATGGCGGAAAAAGACCCGCCACTTGGGCATGCTGACAATTTTCAAACAAGCCCTAGATCACCCCAGGCCGTCATAGACCCGCAGAATCTCATCCGCCTGCCCGGATACGATCAGGGAGACGGTCAGCCCGTCCCGCCGGACCACGCCGGCCTGGAGCATGGGCTGGTATTCCGTCAAATAGAGCTGGCCAGACTCCTGCTTGTATTCCAGTCGCTGGTCCAAAAGCGCCTGGATCTCCCCGGCGGTTTCCTCGTCCCGGGCCCGGACAATGATGATCTCGTCCGGGGCTGTGCCCTCGCACAAGCGGCAGCACACCGCGCTGTCATAGCTGTCCGGCCCAATCCCGGTGAGGGCCTCCAGCTCTGTCCCGGCGGTGTCTATCATTTCCGGCAGCTCCACCTGGGCCTGGACCGCGGCGAACAGCTCGGCGGGAGCCGGAAGATCCCTCGCCGGCGCCCCGCACCCGGACAGCAGCAGGGCCAAGGCCGCCAGCACTGTCACGCACTTGCGCATACCCGTCACCGCCCCTCGGCGAAGGCCTCCAGCGCCTCCACCACCGCCGCCGCGCCCTGGTGGTTCAGGTGGATGTACCCGTCCCGGCAGTAGTCGTCGGGCAGGGCGCCATTTTCGTTTTTGAGGCACTCGTGGGCGTCCACACAGGGGATATTGTTCTCCCGGCACATTTGGGTGAGGCCGTCCACCAACTCCTGGATCAGCGGGTTTCCAAAGCGCCGGTTGGCGGTGTAGTCCGGCAGCCACTGGGAGGCCACCTTGGGCGGATTGGTGATGATGACGCACTCCACCCCGGGGCAGGCCGTCTGAAGGCTGTCAATCAAGCGGATGTAACGCTCCACAATATCCGTAATCACCGGGTCCTGGTCGGAGGCCAGATCGTTCAGCCCCAGCAGCAGAAACACCCGCCGGGGGGCGATGTCCGCCACGATATCCTCCAGGGGCCGCTCCTCCCCCTGGTAGCTGAACTGCACGCCATTGTCCCGGTCTCCCACCAGGTCGGCCAGGGACACCCCCATGGTGGTGGTGAGGAACTGGGCCGTGCCCAGCAGCTCGCCCTCCTGACGCTGGACCGCCACATACTGGCGGATGCCCTCCATGATGGAGTCGCCCACGAACAGGGCGTTGTCAAAATAGCTTCCCTCCTCCGGCTCCGGGGGCGGCTCCAGGGACGGCGCGGGGGGCGGAGTGGGCAGCGCCAGCGACGGGGGGGAAAGGGTTTCCGCCGGCGGGGAGGCCGGGGTGGGCTCCGGCGTGGGGGACGGCGCCCACCCGCTGGGTGCGCACCCGGTCAGCGCCAGGGCGGCGAACAGCCCCAGAAGGAGCAGACGGTATCGTTTCATTTTTGATTCCTCCTGTCAAAATTCGTAGATGCACAGGTAATATTCTCGGGTGGGATCGGAGCCATAGGGCTCGCCTGTGTGAAGGTCCATCATGGTCACCACCCGGTCGTCATCCAGCCAGAAAACGGCTTCATTATAACGCAGCTCCATGTTCTCCCGCTCAAAGGCTGTGAATTCCCCGCTCTCCAGGTCGATGACGCCCAGACGGTTCAGCCCGTAAGCCCCCCAGTCCACCCATAACAGTCTGGTCCGGGCGTTGTTGATCTTGAGATAGCAGCGGTCGGCGGCGGTGATGCCCTCCAGCTTGACCTGTCTCCCGGTGCGCAGATCCACGATGGTGACATTGCCGTTCTCGTCCACCTTTTGGGCCAGCGCCCAACCATAGACGTCGGCTTCGGGAGTGATCGAGGTCAGCTCCTCCTCGTTTTCCGCCGTGGGCGTCACCGTGCCGCTGGGGATGTGGTAGGCCCACACACTGGTGGGCTCGGGCCGCCACAGGGGGGCCATGGCCAGCAGCACGGTGTCGCTGTCATAGAGCGTGACCTCATAGCTGCCGAAGGCGGTGGGGATATCCAGGCGCATCAATTCACTGAGGGGGGTGCAGGTCTTTTCCTCCAGATCCGCCAGATAGGGCGCTATTCCGCTGTCGGAGGCGCCGTCCCACCCCCGGATCAGGGCGTGCTTCAGATCTTCGGCCAGCAGGACCCGCTCCATGTAGGGGAACTTCTCCAGGCCGCAGCCCGCCAGCACGTCCCAGACCTCGCCGGTTTTCAAATCACAGACCCAGGCCCAGTTGGTGTCAGCCTCCGACCCGCAGCACTCGCCCCGCAGCAGGACCACGTCGGTGCGGGAGCCCAAACGCTCGGGATACACCCGAAAGGTCATGCTGTCCTCCTCACAGGAGCCGCCATAGCTGTTATAGAGGTAGAGCGCGTCCTGGTAGACAAAGAAGCGCAGATGGACGGGGATGGTCCGGCCGTACCAGCTCACCGAGGTGGATATCTCGGAAGCGTCCGCTCCCACCTCTACCAGCTCGCCGCCGGCCACATCGTAAAAATGCTCTTGTCCATCGGCCGGATCCCGCCGTTGGAGGAGCCCCAGCCCGCCGTACGTGTCCCAAAAGCCATTCACTTTCACATACTGGGCGGACACCTCGCCGCCGATGGTCACCTGCTTCACCTTGTACCCAGACTCCGACACATCGGGCACCCGCTCCACCTCGCCGATCTGGAACAGGGAGATGACGGCCTCCCGGAATTCCGGGCTCACCGCCATAGCCACCGCCAGGGTGCAGATCAGGGCCAGCGCCGCCGCCAGGGCCACGGTGAAAATCCGCTTCATGGAGCGGCGCCGGGGTTTGGCGGCGTCTTCCAGATAACCCAGATGTTTCTGCGCATGGAGAATGTAGCATTCGTCGATGTGCTCCAAGGCGTTCAGCAATAATTTGCTGTTCAAACGAATCCCTCCTTTTCCAAATGGGCCTTCAGCTTTTGACGGGTGCGGAAGAGCATGGATTTGGTCTTGCTCAGGCTGAACCCAAACTTCCCGCTGAGCTCAGCCACAGGAGCCAGAAACCAGTAGCGGCACACAAACAGGTCCCGCTCCGGCTCCGGCAGGGCGCCCAGAAACCGGTTGACGGCGGCGGCCAGCTCCCGGGCGTCCAGGGCCTGCTCCGGCGTGTCCGGCGAGGCAATGACCTGGGAAAGCTCGTCCAGGGCCTGCGGAACCTCGCCCCTGCCCCGCTTCTTCGCCCGGTTTTCATTCCAGCGGTTGATGGAAATGCGGCGGGTGATTTTCCCCAGAAAGGTGGACAGCACCGACGGACGGTGGGGCGGTATGGCGTTCCACGCCCCTAAGTAGGTGTCGTTCACGCTCTCGTCAGCATCTTCCGCATCGGCCAGGATGTGGTAGGCGATGGCGTAGCAGTATTTTCCATACTTATTTGATGTCTCGGAGATTGCGCGCTCGGAGCGGTCCCAATACAGCTCCACAATACGGGAATCTTCCATCCAAACACCTCCTTGAGATTTGAAAGGGCCTTTCACTTCTCTACTCAAGAGTTAATCAGACTGGTTGCGCCAGCCGAAAAAATTTTTTGAGGAATGGGATGCTGACCTTTGACGGTCAGCCCCCGTCTGGGCCTGTCGGCAATTTTCCAACAGGCCCTCATATTTTACCTGCCGCGAGGGAGAAGCGCAAGCCCACGATGCATGGACTGCGTGCGCCGCGTTTTAGGGCTTGTTTGAAAAATGTCAGCATACCCAAGCGACGGGTCTTTTCCCGGCATGCAGCGTTGATTTGACTTGCCTGACGGAAAAATCCCTCGCCGTTGGGCACATTGCCATTTTTCAAACGGCGCCCAGGCGTTACAGCCAGAGGATGTATGGGCTGGATTGCGGCAAAAATGCGCAGGACAAAAAGCGGCAGCTGTGAATGGAAATCTCCATTCACAGCTGCCGCTTTGTCTCGTGCCGGCTTGATTCTCTCCGGTTCACTTTGTACCCCTGCGGTTCCAGCAAAGCGAGTCGGGGGCGAAAGTGAAGAAATTCCCACCGCCGTGCAGTTTTCGGCAAAGCCGGAAACGGAACAGTGGTGGGAATTTCTGAGCTGGCTCAATGTGGCAAAAATGTTTTTTCAGAAAACGACGGCTTAGTGTGATGTAAGCGGTATGAAGATTGCGCCGACGTGGCTTGTCATTATGAAATCACTATTTTCGGGGAACCGTTGCACCGCAACGGTTCCCCGATGCCAGATACCCACCACTGCGTGCAGCTCCAAACCATGATCATCTGAGGCACGACGGCGTGATATGGTGCATCGTCCGTACGGGGACTGTTATGCCAGACTGAGCCGGAATTCCCTGCCCCCTATCGTATAAGTGACGCAGAGACCCCGGTTTGTGTCTACGTGGATATTCTCCGCCCGGCTGAGCTCCTGCAGGGCGCGATACTGTTCCCGGGCGGTGGGGCTGTAGCCCGCCGGATCGTCCGAAGTGAGCAGTACCCCGCCCAGTAGTGCATTTACCTGGGCCAGCTTCCGCTTCTGCTCCGCAGTGAGTCTCAGGTTTTCTTCCCGGAGGAAAAAGACGTCCGGGTCGCTGAGCCAGGCCCTGCCGTTAAGCTGGCGGCGGAAGATCGTGTTGCCGATGGCTTGTTTGGTGGACACCCGTTCCCGGTGGAACAGGCGCATATACCACACATCGTCCCAGTCCAGCCCCACGTCGCAGCTCACCCGGCAGTAATCCACCAGGCCGAAGGCCGGCATCACCGGCACGCCGCAGCCCAATATCAGCTTGTCCCCGCACCACTCCCGCAGCAGTTCCATGGCCCGGATCATCCGTCCGGCGCGGCTCTCGGTTTTCTTGCCGAAGGGGGCCGCGCCATAGAGGAAATCCAGTTTCACCAGGTCGAACCCCCACTGATCCAGCACCCGGTCAAAGACGCCGCGTAGATAGTCCCGCACTGCTGGCAGGTCGATATCCAGAGCGTAAAAGCCGCTCCAGTTTCCGCCGCATTTCCAGGGCTGGCCGTTTACCTTCAGCAGCCAGTCCGGGTGTTCCCGATACAGGTTGGAATCTGTCTCACACACAAAGGGGGCCAGCCACAACCCCGCCAGAAAGCCTGCGTCATGGATTTCCTCCGCCACTGACTTCATGCCGCGGGGGAATTTCTCACTGTCCGGCTCCAGCCAGTCGCCGACCTGGGGCTCCCAGCCGTCATCTACCTGGAACAGGTCACCGGGGGATAAAAGGGTCTTGCACCCTGCCAGGTCGGAGGAAATGGCCTCCTGGGTGATGTCCTGATATCGGTTATACCAACTGGAATAGCCTGCCAGTTTTTTGCCCGTCCGTGGTTTGACCCCCATAGCGGCAAACCAGCCGTCAAACACCTCCGTCTCTGTCCCCTCAGCAACGTACAGGTCAAAGGCGTGGAGCGTCCCACCGGGATGCTCCACCCCGGCGCAGTCCCGCTCAATGGCGAGCAGGCCTCGGTTTGCGTCGTATCGGAAGATGGTGTATCCGGGCCGCTCATCCAGGGAGGCGATAAGACAGAACCGCTCCCCCCGTCGGAAATAGCACCAGGAAAAGCCGTGAAATAGGCCCCGCTTGTTGGGGTAGTCTACGAAATGATAATCTCCATAACGGTCAAAGGCGTATTTGTCCAATAGGGGCTTGGGCACATGGGCCAGCCCCCGGATCTTGTCCCGCTTGCCGCATTCCGGGCAATAGGTCCAGGTCTGATAGCCGTTCAAGAAGGCCCGCTCGTCCTTGCCCATCTCCCAAGGGAGGATGGCGGTGATTGCCTGGATGGTTCCGGCAGGGGCATCGCAGCAAATGCGGACGGCGCCGTCCGGCCCGTCCACCACCCCGGTGAGGGCACGTCCGCCCACCAGGGCGCGCCAGCGCAGCAGCTTATCCATTGCCGCCACCCCCGGCCCGGAGCTGGTGGCCGATCTCCTCCACCCGCTGGTCGGTGAGAATGAACTTTTTCCGGAACAGCACAAACGCCGCGGCCAGCACGATCATGGGCAGCACTGTCATCATCAGACGCAGACCCAGCAGGGTCCCGGCGCTCTGGACGGCCACCGGTCCGATTTCGTCGGTGTTGCCCGCCAGGCCGATGAGGTCCAGCCCGATCCCGGTGAGGAATACCGCCACGCCGGAGGCGGCTTTGACCACAAAGGTCTGCATGGAGAAGATGACGCTCTCCTCCCGCCGGCCGGTTTTCAGCTGGCCGTAGTCCACGCTGTTGGACAGGAACAGGGTGGTGAGCACGGACAGCATCCCGTTGCAGATGAAGACCACCACCCCAGGGATCAGCAGGAGGGGAAGATATCCCGACAACCCTGCCAAGAGGAAAGCGAGCATGACCACATAGGCGCAAAACGCGGAGATCAGGCTGACGGCAAAGATCAGGGTATTGGACAGTTTTCTGCGCAGCAGTGGGTAGACCACCATCATACCAAGGATCTGGGCCGCCCCGCCCACGGTGGAGAACAGGGTGTAGCTGCCTTTCCAGCCCGCCCCGCCGAAGTCGTATTTGAAGAAGTAAATAATGAAGTTGGAGGTGAGGTACAGTGCGGAATTGATGAGCACAATGCTGGCCACCACCACCATGGCCTGATCGTTGCGCAGCAGGGCGGCGAACATCTCCTTTACCCCGGCTGTCTCCATCTCGGTCTGGGAGTTCTCCTTAAAAAAGGCACAGCACAAAATCTCCGCCGCCACGAACAGCACCGACACGATGAGGGCAACCCGGCCAAAGCCTGCCCGCTCGCTGTCGCCCCCCAGTACCCCCACCAGCGCGACAGTGAACATGGCGATAAGGGCGCTGCCCACCCCCGCGCAGGTGCGGCCCACCACGGACAGGTTTTCCCGGTCCGCCGGGGTCTTGGTGACAGCGGGGATCATGGACCAGTAGGGAATGTCCATCATGGTATAGGTGACGCCCCAGAGGATATATGCCACGGCGAAATAGGCCATCAGTCCCGCGCCTTCGGCGTGGGGGGCGTTGAACAGCGCGTAGAGCACCACCGCGTTAAGTATGGTGCCGCTGAGCAGCCAGGGGCGGAACCGGCCCCAGCGGCTTTTCGTTTTTGCCACCAGTACCCCCATAAAGGGGTCATTGAGGGCGTCGAACACCCGTGCTGCCATCAAAATCAGCCCCACGAAGGTGGCGCTGAGGCCCAGCACGTCCTGATAGAAGTACATCACATAGGATGCGGACAGGGCATACACCATGTCCTTGCCCACGGCGCCGATGCCGAAGGCGGCCTTTTGCTTCAAGGTCAGTTCCATTTTTCCTCCCCCTTGGTCTTAATGGTGAAGTTGATCGTCACGTCTTCGGTCTGTTCCGTGTGGACGGTGAGGACGGCGGTCCCCGTAGTGCCCAGGCTGCGCACATAGGCGCCGCACATACCGCCCTCGGCCGTGACGGTGGCGGGGCCTGCCAGCTCTGCGTTCCCGGACAGGGCGAAGGACACGGGAAGCTGGGCATAGGGGGCCGGGTTCCCGTTCCCATCCAGAATACGGACCCGGATCGCGGCCATGTCGTAGCTGGCCCCCTCGGTGAGGGAGGTATGGCTGACCTTTACCTCCAAATGGAGCCTCGCCGAGGGGCGGCAGGTGACGCTGGCCACGGTTTTGCCATCCTTGATCCCGTCGAAGCGCCAGACGGTGGCTTCGCCGCCCCAATTGGCTACATACTTGCCGTACAGATCCACGCCGTCCTGGAATTTCATTCCGTACCGGGCCATGCACCAGGCCATTTTCGCTTTATAGGACACTGGCAGACCGGCCAGCCCATACTTCCCAGCCGCCAGCAGGCACTCCCGCAGGAGCTTGGCCTTCTCCGGCGGAAAACCCTCCTGAGTCTCCAGCAGCTCACCGATGGTGTCATCCACCACGAAGGGCGGGTGGGGCAGAGAAGATGTTCGGTTTTGGCACAGACGGGTGACAAAGACCCCGTTTTTATACAGCGCCACCTCGTCCGCGTTGGAAAACACGTACACACGCCCCATCCGCCCCGCCGGGTAGTCGCCGATGTCCATGGAGGAGCCTACCGTCAGCACAGGGGTCCCCTCTCCCTGGCTGGCATAGGCCGCCGCGGCCAGCTTTGGGTTCCGAAAGGCGTCCATCACCCCGTGATAGCAGATCCGATCGCCGGAGCCAAAGTCCTTGTGGGTGGGATAGTCGAACATACACCAGCCAAAGCACCCTGCGTGTTCCTTCCACGCCGCATCCTGCACCCGGAGGTGGCGCAGGGCCTGCTCCTGCCGCCGTGCCCAGGTGTCGAAGGGCTTGGTGGGGAACATATGGCCGTTGCACTCCGAGATGAGGAGGGCCTTGCCCATATCCGATGTAACCTCTTTTTTGGGCTTGGCCCCGGGGGTCCTGCCGTTATGCGAGAAATCGTTGTAGGCGTATACATCTTCCAGCAGACTGCTTTTTTCCAGGTAGCGCACGCCTGAGGTTTGACGGCTGGAATCCAGCTCATGGGTGATGGCGTTGGTGCGGGCGTAGAATTCGTCATCGTCCAGGCTCTCGTTGATACGCACACCCCACAGTATGATGGACGGGTGGTTCCTGTATTGTAAAACCATTTCCCGGACGTTCTGGCAGGCCTGACCTTTCCATGCCCCGTTTCCGATGTGCTGCCAGCCGGGGATCTCGGTGAACACCAGAAGCCCCAGCCGGTCACATTCGTCGATAAAATACTGGCTCTGGGGATAGTGGCTGGTGCGCACGGCATTGCAGCCAAGCTCCTCCTTCAAAATGCGGGCATCCTCCCGCTGAAGGGCTTCCGGGGCGGCATAGCCGATGTAGGGGTAGCTCTGATGGCGGTTCAGGCCTCGGAGGAAGGTTTTTTTGCCGTTGAGGTAGAAGCCGTCCGCTTTGAACTGCGCGGTGCGGAAGCCGAAAGCGGCCTCCTGCCGATCCAGCTCCATTCCGTCCGGGGCCAGGAGGCGGGCCTCACAGCGGTAAAGATCGGGCCGCGCCGTGTCCCAGGGCTTGGCGTTCGGAACATTGGCCTTTCCCGCCGCGCCAGCCCACACGGTTTTCCCCGCGCTGTCCAAAATGGAAACCTCCAGCTTTGCCCCATCGGGCGCGCCGTCGGTGGCCACCTTGACGTTTGCCGTGGTCAACGTGGGTGTGGTAACATAAATGTCGGTGATGTATCCGTTTTCCCGCACATCCAGCCACGCCTCCCGGTACAGCCCGCCATAGGTGAGGTAGTCTACCACAAAACCAAAAGGCGGGATGGATGGGTTTTCGCTGGTATCCAGCTTCACAGCCAGCAGGTTGGACCGGCCCGGCTCCACCAGCTTTGTCACTTCTACCCGGAAGGCGGTGTAGCCACAGCGGTGAGTGGCCGCTTCCACGCCGTTGACGTACACCGTAGCAATGTGGGCCGCGCCGTCCAGTTGAAGGAACAGCCGCTTGCCCGCCAGTCCGGCGGGGACGTCCAGCGTCCGGCGGTAACCGCACAACATCTGATAGTCCTCCGAATCGATGCAGTGCAGGGGCAGCTCCTTACAGGTGTGGGGCAGGCGGACAGCTCGGGCTTCGCCGCCCCCGGTCGGAAATTCGTCGCTCCACTGGGGCGTAAACTCCCAGCCGTCGCACAAACTATACCTCATCGTTTCTCCTCCTGATCCCGTTCATAATGATGTCCATCATAGCGGCCAGGGTGTCCGCGTAGCTGGCTCCGTTTTCGCCGTTTACAAGAAAGCCTTCGATGGACGCGGTGACCATCTGCCGCAGTACCGGGATAGACACTTGGCGGATGCAGCCCTTCCCCACCCCTTCCTCCAGCAGGGCGATGGTTGGCTCCCAGTTGGTTTCCAGGTGCTCCCGCACCCGGCGGGCCACGGCGGGGTATTTTTCGTCCAGCTCCCCCAAAAGCCGAAGGTCCAAGGCTTGGTACTGCTCCGGCAGAGCGATCATCACCGACCTGATCCGCTCCTCAATGGGGCCGGAGGTCGCGATCAGCGACCGCTTTTCCTGATGGATGCGGTTGAACAGATCGTCTACCATGTCCAGCAGAAGCGCCTCTTTGGATGGGTAAAGCGTGTAAATGGTTTTTTTGCTGATGTGCAAAGCATCGGCCACCTCCTGCAAGGTAAACCACAGGCCCTTCGCCTGAAACAGTGCGGTGGCCGCGCCGATCATGCGCTCGCGCAGTTCCATAGCGAATCCCTCCTTCCTTCGGAAACCAGACTGTTTATATCGGTTTCCATTGTAGCACAGGAAACCAAAATGATTCAAGCGGTTTCGTAATGTTCTACGTTTTGACCATTTAAAGTGCACTTTTTTGTGGATTTTGCACATTCTCCTTGCCGCCGGATCGGAAACCGTAAAATAAATCGACAGGCTTCTTGTCGAAACCTGTCGATATCTGGCTCAATGGGGCAAAAATGCTTTTTTGGAAAGCGTTGCAGCGCAACATGCGACGCAACGGATTCAGAGCTTTTCTTGCATATATCTGGCATAGCCGGACTACACAGTGCTTAAAAAATTCCGCTTTTCAACCATATTCCTTTGGATGGTTGCAAGCTTCTCTCGGGTAACGTCTTCGATATCAACTTTCAATACCTGGCAGATATAATATTCCAACAGTAAGCGGAGGATATAGATAGCCTCGAGAAGATCCTCGCCCTTAAATGCTTTTATAGCCCCTGCCTAAAAAGAAAATTACTGAGATATTACGTGTTAACAGCAAACATATTTCTCAAGAAAGCTGCCTTTTTACATAACTATTAATTTTATTGTATAACTAATTCAAAGATATTAAAAATACAACCTCTTGGCTCCTAAATGAGCCAAGAGGTTGTATACCATAAAATACGATTTGTTAAAGATGCAGGACTTATGAGAAATCTTGCGTCTAAAGCATCTATTTGCCAGCGTTTCTATCGCACAAACCTAACGCCATGTCAGGCAGCAGAGAAAGCGTTGAACCACAAGGCCTAAGGTTAACATCGGTGATGTCAGTAGGGGTTCGAATCCTCCTAATTACACGTTTTGCACTTTGATTTTGTACTGTTTGCTCCTTGCCTGTGACACATGGCATCTGGAGTCAAAAAGCCTGTAGCCCTTGAAATACAAGGGCTACAGGCAAAGAACGACCCTACCTAATCCGAACAACTGACAACAATTTGTTCAGATTGGGTAGGGTCGTTCAGGCTGGAGCGCCGGCATCTCGATGGGAAAGGGAGCGTATTGCCTTGATTAAGAAAAAATGTCATGAGCATGATGAAGAGTGGAGGATGATTTATCCTGGACCAGCTGGAGGTCGCCCCTATATTTGCTGGCGGCCAAGCAGTATGACATTGGGCTTAAAAATGTCCTCAGAGAAGAAAAATTTAGTATTGACATTGTCAAGAGTAGCTGGGATTCCTCACATCTATGAATGTTGTACAGAGAATGGTGAGTTAAAAAGGAAGATGCTTGGATGAGAGTATTGGTAGTCGAGCTACAGCGAATATTTCAAGAAAATCCGAAAGGGATTCTGGCCGTTTTAGCGTTTGACATATTGGAAATCGCGCTCTTATCGTCAAATCCACTTGTAATTGGGCTGTGTATTGATAGTTTTTTTGAGCATAACTATTCGTGGTTTTGTGTGCTAATAATTTTGCAGGTGGCATTCATTGTAGTTCGTGTCACAAATAAGGTTCTTGATACTCGCGTCTATGAGAAAATCATAGAAGGCCGGAGCAATGCGTACTATGAAAGGGCTATACATACAAACACCAGCAATTCAAAAATCAATTCGAGGCTTGACTTGGTTATACAAGTATCAAGTTTTTTTGATGGTTGCTTAGTTCAATTAATCGACATAGTTGTTAGTACTCTGCTCTCGTTAACGTGGTTGTTCTGCATGACCGAATGGCCCTTGTCCTTAACTGCGTTTTTAGCATCCATTTTAGTACTTGTTTTTACTCAGCGATTCCGCAGACAAATCATCGTAAATAATAAGCAGTTACAAGATCTTGATGAGGAAAAGGCAGATGTTATTACAAGTAGGAAAAAAGCTCGGTATACAATGTTTGCAAAAAGAACTCGGGATTTGAGAGTGCTATATTCCGATTTAGATGCTAAATCATACCTTGTTATAGGTATAATACAAGCTGGCCTTCTAATCTTTACAATTGTTTACTTGTTTCGTGCTGAAAGCTATAGCAACGGACAGTTTTTTTCAATTGTTACTTATGTTATTATGCTAAACGAAAATATCTGTGCATTTAATGAAATTATCATAGAAATTGCGGACCTAATAGATTCTACCAACCGATTGAATTCAGGGGCCAACGAATCATCATGAATTTATAACAAAAGTCTTGCCCATCAGTTTGAGGCAGAAAACAGCTTCAAATAAAGCTTAGTACCGGCAAGTGCTGTTTCGCAATGATAGAAATACCTAAGGGTCTGCTTTCGGAGCCGATGGGAATGGACTATGTGCTGAGTGAATTCGTACATCAAATTTCATAATTGCCAGCGTCCGCATCATGTATTGAAAATCAGATGCCATGTGGGGTGGAAGATGAGGCCATGTATTGTAAGGATATAAGGCCAATATAGGTGATGTCAGCAGGGTTCGAATCCCCTTAATTATACGTTTTGCTCTCTGATTATGAATTGTTTCCTATTGCCCAGTGACACATGGCGCCCGGAGTCGAAAAAGCCTGTAACCCTTAAAACACAAGGGCTACAGACAAAGAACGGCCCTGCCTAATCCGAACAACTGACAACAATTTGTTCAGATTGGGTAGGGTCGTTCAACCGTTGCGCCGCAACGGTTTTCAGCGTTTGCCGCACCATCTTATACAAAAATTGGTCACCCATCGCTTACTGATTACAGTATAGCATAAATCGTCCAAACTGTAAAGATAAATTTGAAAAACCAGGCGAAATTTCCGAAAATGGAAAGCAGGTCTCAGGAATCAACTTCGTGTCCATTCCTGAGACCTGCTTTCCATTCACAGCTTCAGTTTGATGATCTGCTCATACAGCAGAACGAACTTTTCCCGGATAACCTTATTGGCATGGTAGTGTCCAAAAAATTGGTATCGGAACCGGCACCGCTGGGCGATCTCATCAAGGAAATCCGTCAGGGCATCGGCCTGATAAAATCCGCTGCTCAACTCGTCCTGCACACTGGAGGGGCAGCAGTGGGTGATGATGTAGTCCACCTCCCAGCCGTGCTTTCCCAGGTTGGCCCGTGCGGTCTGGTACTCCTCCTCGCTGGGCAGCTCCGCAGCCCACCAGGACTGATGGTTCACCCGGTACATTGCGCCTCTGGCATTCAACCGTCTGCATTTCTTCTTGAATAGAGGATCGTCCGGCTCCAGGATGCCGTCTTGGATGTCGTGGCTGCTGGCCCCGCCCATAGTGAAGAACTTCCTGCCTTGGATGTCGTATACCTGCCCCCGCATCAGGTGGATCACCGAGGGACGAACCCGCTGCACCTGCCCGCCGTGCCATTCCTCCACGGGGTATTGGGCCAGCAGATCATAGTTTTCGTGGTTGCCGGAGACGAACAGGGTGGTGTAGGGCCTCTGCTCCAGCCAGTCCAGTTGGCCCTGTTCTTCGGGGCTGCTGTCCCAGATGCCCCCAAAGTCGCCGCAAATGATGGTGCAGTCATCCTTGGTCAGCCCTGTCTGCTCGTAGAAGATATCGGGCCTGAATCGGCTGAAATCGCCGTGAGTGTCGCCCGTGAGAAATATGGCCATAGTGTCCTCTCCTTTTCCCTTATTTTAGCACAGTTTCCGCTCGATTTCTATCCCGGCATCCCGGATCTTGACCCGGATAGTCTCTGCGTCCACCACCGTGACCTGCTCCACGAACCTGCGGGTGAGGGTGTCATCGTACTCGGTGAAGCACAGGGGCTGCTGATCCAGCCATTCCTCCATCTCCCGCTGCCTGGACGCCTGGGCGGCCCGCTGTTCCTCATCCTGCTCCTGCGCCGCGATCCGCTCCAGAATGTTCTGCTTTTCATCCAATACCACCTTGAGCTGGGCGTTCAGTTCCTTGTTCTTCATGTCCGCCAGCACCTTGTCCAGCAGTACCGCCTGTTCCGCCGACAACTCCTTCAGCCGCGCCTGCAGCGCCAGAGGGCTTTCTCCGCCGTCCTCGCCACCGCTCTGGGCCAGCCCCGCCAGCTCCAGCACATCAGCCTTGACTTCGGCCCGAATGGCGCCGAACTCGTTCAGCACTGCCACGATGGCGCTGTGGAGCTTGTCCTCATCCAGCGTAGGGGAGTTGTGGCAGTATTTTGTGCCGAACTCCAGCCGGGAGACGCACCGCCAGACGATCCGCTTTTTCCCGTTCCGCGCCCAGGTGCATCGCTTGTATGGCGTCCCGCACTCCCCGCACACCAACAGCTCGGATAGGGCATATTTGGCAGAGTATTTACCCTGCTCGGTCTTAGCGGTTTTCTGCATCACCTTTCGCTTGCTGGTTCGGCGGGCCATCTCCTCCTTCACCCGGTAGAAGACCTCCCTGGGGATGATGGCCGGGTGGTTGTTTTTGCTGTAGTACATGGGCAGTTCCCCGTTGTTCTTTACTGCTTTTCTATTTCCAATGGGGCCGGTGGTGTAAGTTTTCTGCCGAATCCCATCTCCGATGTACTTTTCGCTGGTCAAGATGTTCTGGATCACCTGCCGTGACCAACCCTTGATGCCCTCCGCCGTGGGGATTTCCCGTTCAGTCAGCTCCCGCTGGATGTCCCCCAGGCTGGCCCCCTCCAGGTAGCGGGCGTAGATCAGCCGCACCGTCTCGGCCTCCTCCGGGTCGATTTCCGGCCTGCCGTCCGACCCCCTGCGGTAGCCCAGCGTCCTGCTGTATTGGAAGGGGATCTTGCCCTCCTTCATGCTCTGGCGCATCCCCATGACGATGTTCAGCCCCATGGACTCGCTCTCCGCCTGGGAAAAGCTGCTGAACAGGGTGATCAGGAATTCGCTGGACTCCGTCAGCGTGTTGATGTTCTCTTTCTCGAAGATCACGCCGATGCCCCGATTTTTCAAGGCCCGGATGACCCGGAGGCAGTCCACCGTGTTTCGGGCGAAGCGGGAGGCGGACTTGGTGAGGATCATATCGATGCGGCCCCGTTTGCAGGCGGCGATCATCCGGTTGAACTCCGCCCGCTTCTTCAGACTCGTCCCGGTGATGCCTCTATCGGCAAAAATCCCGGCCATCTCCCAATCGGGATTTTCCCCAATCTTCTGGGTGTAGTAAGCCTTTTGAGCGTCGTAGCTGTTGAGTTGCTCCTCGCTGTCGGTGGACACCCGGCAGTAGGCAGCCACGCGCTGGCGTCCGCCCCGGCGCGGGCCGCTGGCTGGGGCGGGCCGGGTAGCGGGAATGACGTGGACTTTTCGTTCCATCACTGCTTGTTCCATGGGATCACTCCTCGACCTGTTATTTGAAATGGACGGTTATGTCCTGATTTCCTATTATGGCAATATGGGAAACCGCCTGACCGAAGCGTTTGATGTCCACTTCGGCTGGGCGGTTGAAAGGTTCGGATTCAGTTAAAGCGGGGCAGCAGTCATACCGGGCGGAGGCACCCCGCAGGATCAGGGACACCACATCCTCCGGCTTGTCGGGATGCTCCAGTCCCCGGTTGACGGCGTTGGTCAGGCGGATGACCTCGCCGGAGGGGATGTAGGGTTCCTCGGTGGACACGCCATGCGCTGCCATCTGGCGGTTTACCTCAGACAGCAGCGCACTGTCCGGGAGGGTGACCATCATGCCGCAGCCCTCGCACCGCAGGTACAGCGTACCGCACCGCTGGCCCTTCCCGCCCATACCCAGCAGCCGCCCGTGGCAGCTTCCGCAGCGCAGATACGCCTTGAGCCGCAGGGCGGGCCGTTTCTCAGTTTTTGCGTAATGGGATGTTTTTTCCCGGATCATGCTCTGGACGGTATTAAATGTCCCCCGCTCAACCATGGGCGGATAACCGTCCTCCCCGGTGTAGCGGGGGTTCTCCAGCAGGCGCTTCACCTTGTGTTTGTTCCAGAGTGGGGTCTCCGCGCTGAACGGAAAGCCGTCACTGTTGAGGATATCGCTGATTCTCTGATAGGACAGCCCGTCCAGATACAGGGCGGAGACTCGCTGAACCACTTCCGCCTCCTGGGGGACGATGGCCAATTCGCCATGCTGGATTTGATAGCCATATAAAATCTTCCGATTGGTCATCGTCTTGCCTCCCGAAGATGCTCCGTCAATTCCATGCCGCCGTAGAGCCGGAACCGTATGCGTGTCATGGACTCCGCCGTGATCTTCTCCACCAAATCAGCGAACGGGGCTTCATCGAACTCCTCCAGCCTGTCCGGGCCGCTGTGGATGATCCCCGCTGTCTGATGCAGGGCCTCCATGACCTCCTCGATATCCTCGTTTTTCAATAGCTGCCGGCGCTCCCGGCGAAGCTCCGCCAGCTTGGCCTCAATGTCCCGCAGCTTGGCGGCGCAGGCGTCATCGTCCAGCAGGCCCCCGGCCCGGAGGATGGCGACCTTATGGCTCTGTTCTGAGGTCTCCGCGATGGCCCGGTTCACCGCCAGCATGGCGGGGTTGCCTTTTTGAAGCGCATCGTTCAGATCCAGGAGCTGGGCCAGGGCGGGCTTGAGGATGATGTCCTCATTGTGCTTCAGCTTGTTGTACATCCGCAGGAAAGCGGTGTAAATTTCCGTTTCAGCAATCCGGCCCACGGGGCAGTCCGCCGCCCTGTCATCGTGCTTGCGGCATACCCAGGACACATAGCCGCTGGGGGACTTGCGCCGGATAAACGGCGTCCCGCACTCACCGCAAATGATTTTTCTGGAGAGCGGATACTCTTTTGGTACGTAAGCGACACGCTGCGCCCTTCGTTTCATCAGGGCCTGCGCTCTTTCGAACGTGTCCCGGCTGATGATGGCTGGGTGAGAATTTTCGGTGTAGTATTGGTCAACGTTCCCTTTGTTCACACGCCGCTCATAGGGGAAGACGTTGGTCGTATAGGTCTTTTGGGCCAAGGCATCTCCGATATACTTTTCGTTCGCTAAAATTTTATTGACTGTCTGCTCATGCCAGACATCCAGGCCAAGAGGGGGGGGATCTGCCGTTTTCCCATTTCCTCGGCGATCCACTTTGTACTGAACCCGGCCAGATAGCTGTCAAAGATCCAGCGAACGGTTTCAGCGCCGCTTTCCTCGATTTCAAGGTTTTTCCCGCCCACAAGCCGGTATCCGAGGGGAGCGGTGCAAGTAATGAACTCGCCCCGCTCCATCCTTCGCTTATAGCTCTGCCGCTGGTTCTGCCCGATGGATACCGATTCCTGCTGGGCCAGGGCGCCGGAGACGCTCACCATCAGTTCGGTGGTGAGCGTCTCCGTGTTGAGGTTCTCTTTTTCAAAGTAAACGGATACACCCAGGGCCGTCAGCTCCCGCAGGGTTGCGAGGCAGTCCTTAGTGTTACGGGCGAAGCGGGAGACGGACTTGACCAGAATCTTGTCGATCCTGCCCTTCCGGCAGTCGGCCATCATCCGGTTGAAGTCCTCCCTCTGATCCATCCGAGTGCCTGTCAGGCCCTCATCGGCATAGATGTCCACCAACTCCCAGCCGTCATGGCCGCCAATCTCCTCGGTGTACTTGCGGATTTGGGCGGCGTAGGAGTGAAGCTGGTCGGAGGAGTCGGAGCTGACCCGGCAGTAGGCCGCTACCCGCAGAGTGACGGGCTGTTTTTCCCTGGGTGGGATAATGGTCACGCTTTTGCTCATCTGGCGCACACTCCCTTCCGGCTTACTGCTCCTCATAGGCCCGTTTCGTGGCCTCCCACTCGTCCAGGTAACTCTGAATGGCCTCCTTGCTGTTATAGCCGTCCACATATAGGGTGTAACCCTCGCCGTGGGCCTTGTAGCCGTCCTCATACTTGAGGGCCTCTGCTTCCTGGGCGGTCAAAGTGCGGGTTTCCAGGCGTCCGACATCGTAAAATTTCTGTTCCAAGTAAAAGGGATATTCCATGCCGCGGCCTCCTTCCTTCTGGGTACCGATAACACTACCACACCTCGGCGGGAATAGCTATCACTATTCCCACACAGTTGCGGGGTGGTAGCGCTCCAGCGCCAGCCGTTTGGCGGCCCACAGCTCCTCGGCAGACAAAAGGCCGGCATCCGCCGCCTGCTCCAGCAGACGGGTCACCAAGATATACCGCATCTCGTTCTTCACATCGATCATGCGGATGCCTCCCGGAAATAGTCCGGCCCCTTCACCTGCCGGATAAACCGTGCCACATCCTCCAGGCTGCCGGTGACCGGCATCTCCGGCAGGGCGGCCAGCACATCCTTGCTGTATCGATTTTCCTTGGCGGCCCGCTCATCCAGGATGGCCACCACGCAGGTGTCGGTCTCGGTGCGGATGGCCCGCCCGAAGCCCTGCTTCAGCTTGATCTGCATCTCCGGCACTACCACCGCCCGGATGAACAGCCGGAGGGTGGGATGGTTTTCCCGCTCTTTCTCCTTCAGAGCGTCCGGCACAGCGAAGGGCAGGCGGGGGATGATCAGCAGGGATACGCAGTCGCCGGGGAAGTCGAAGCCCTCCCAGGCGGCTCCCGCCGCCAGCAGCACACTGCCTGGACTGGCCTTGAACTGCTCGGTGGTATGGATGGCGCTGCGGCCCATGGTGAACAGAGGATAACGCAGGCCGCAGCCGGGCAGACGCTCCTTTACCGCCGACATAGCAGCATAGGACGTGAACAGCACCAGGGCATGGCCTTGGGTCGCGTCCAGCAGGGCAGCGATCTCCTTTGCCAGATCGTCATAATAGGTTGCATCCCCCTGCTTGGGCGGGATCTGCGGTAAGTACAGCAGACAGTTTCGCCGGTAGTCGAAGGGCGAAGCCGCAACGGACTCCATGACACGGCTGTCTGTCAACAGGCCCGTTTCCTCTTTGAACCGCCGGAAATCTTCGCCCACGGCCAAGGTGGCGGAGGTGAGGATGGCGGGCCGATCCTGCCTCCAGAGCGTTTGGCGAAGTTGGGCGGTCAGATCGGCAATGGTGGCGCACAGCATGGTGCCGCCGTGAGTGTCCTCCTCAGTGTAAAAAACCATATCCGGGTGCCCCTGGTGGAACAAGGACACCGCAGAAGAGACATTCTTCAGCCGCCTGCGTGTGGCGGGGGTGAGCAGACCATGGAGTTGCCGCTCGATCACCGTCAGGCTCCGCTCCGGCGCGGCCAGCGACTTGGCATAGTGGCCAAAGGGCCTGTCCTCCGGCGGGCGGTTCAGCTTTCGCAGCAGAGGGGCGGCGCTGTCGTTCAGTATCTCCGCCGCCAACAGGAAGCGCTCTCCTCGCAAGCTGTGAGTCAGGGTGCGGATATCCTCCACCGTCAAAGTCACACCGAACATCTGACGGGCTGTCTCCGGCAGCTTGTGGGCCTCGTCCACGATCAGGGCGCAGGCGTCCGGGAGGATGGGCCGGCGTCCGCTGCCCCGGTGGATGGCGTCCGCCAGCAGCAGGTTGTGGTTGCATATCTGGAAGGGATACTGCCCGGAATCGCACTTCTCCAAAAAAGAACGATACCGGCAGGTCTCTTGCGAACAGTCGCAGATCCGGGGGACGCAGACGCGCTCCCGGTCATAGCCGCTGAGATGGGTTGCCTCGTCCATGTCAAGCTGTCCCCGCAGGGAGAGCAGGGCCGCTCCGGCTTTCCAGTTCTTCTTTTGAAGATCCAGTTGGCCCAGCCGCTGCTCCAGCCGCGCGTCGCAGGCATAATGGGACTTCCCCTTGCGGATCACTGCCTGGAGAGGGTGGACGATCATGCCGTCCTCCGCCAGCACATCGGACAGCAGGGGAAGGTACTCATCTCTCGCCGCCGTCTGGAGGGCGATGCTGGAGGTGGAGACGAGAATGGGCTTCGTTTCCAGCCCGCTGGCGGCCCGGAAACGGCTGAACACCATCCCGGCCACCAGGTAGGCGTAGGTCTTACCGATCCCCGTCCCGGCGTCACACAAGGCGATACCGCCCTCCAACATGGCGTCCAGCATCCGGTGGCAGAGCGCCACCTGCTCGGGGCGCTCCGCCATGTTCCGGGCGGGGAGAAGGTCTTTAAATATGTGATCTATCTCGTTATGGGCATTCAACCTGTTATTATCGTAATTCATCCGTAAAATTCCCCTTGTCGGTTCATTTTCTCATAGGTACTCATCGTATTTGCAGCTCGCCCCCCGATGAGATATTGGGAACAGTAACGGATAAGGCTCGGCAGACCTTCACGGGCACATTCCGGGGGTCTCTACTGCTTTCAACCCAAGGGATGGCGGGCGGCTTTGCCATGGCTGCCCCGCACAGGCTTTATTGCGGCGCCGGTCCCAACCGCGAACCCAACAAAGTGGTTCGCGGTTGGAAAGGAAGAGCAACGTAATGAGCGAGCTTTCGCCGTCAGGCGGAAGCGAGGGATATGGAGTTTGCTCTGACGCCATGGCGCGCACTGTGCGTCTGTCCGTGTGGTGATCCGTACTGCTGGTGTGAAATTTTCAAGGTGCAGGGGATTTGCTATGGTTTTATTGTAAATGGTGCTGCGTCAGTTTGCTAATGAGCAATGGACATATTCCTATTACCATTGGACATATTGCAATCAGAGCTGTGCTTTCAGCTGTGCTAACTGGTCAATCAGTTCTGTGATATTGGCTTTCAGGCGCATCTTATGTTCAGTTTCCTGTGACGTATCCGGCTTCATGCCCAAAATCAGGGCATCCAGGGACACATGGAAAAATTCAGAGAGCTGTATGAACATATCCACAGAACAGCCTTTTTGGCCAGCTTCGATCCGGCTCAAAAAGCTCTGGTCGATGTTCAGCGCCTTTGCAAATTCATTCTGGGTGTATCCGCTTTGGATACGAAGGCTCTGTATGTGGGCCCCGCTACGTTTCATGTCATAATTCATATATACAGGCTCCAATCTCAGAATTTGTGTTGCGCGGGTCGAGATTGGAGGTCACGGGTATTTCGCTATATAGGGCTGCCATTGTCCGACTAAGAGTGAACTTTTTGTAAATTGTTCGGCTTTTCTCCCTTTACTTTGAGGAAATCTGCCAAGACTGTCATAATAATTCGACAGCATACTCCAGTATCCGCTAATGTTCGATAGGGGATATTGGAATATACTGTCGAAGAAAAAACGAGGCGCGAACAACTGCGATGTTGTTTGCGCCTCGTCAAAAATATGTAGCAGCGAGGGATTCCAGTATCGTCTAATCACAGGCGGAAGGGTAAAAGGGTATATGCATAGTCTCACCCACTTCCAAAGTAGAGCAGTAAAAAAGTAAGCAGTAAATTAAATCACCTTAGGAATCGTCATTTTTCTCTTTCCCCTTTTATCTAAAAAACGGGGCACGGCTCTACGAGGTGCGACCCCACGTTTACCATGCCCCAAACAATGTGTTTTCTTATTTAAGGATCACCTTTACCTGCGCTGCACAACACCCAGAGAGAATTTTATCGGTAATATAGGCCCCCTCCGCGAACTCCACAGGCTGCCCGTTGACGGTCAGCTCTTTCACGCCGTGCTGGACGTGCTGCGGATTTTCAACCCGGATGGTGAGCTTGCAGCCTCGATAGAGCCGTTCTACCGTGTAGCCGTCCCATTCGGCGGGGATGGAGGGATCGATCAGCAATCCCTTGAGGGTGGGGCGCACACCCAGCAGATATTGAGTGGCCACCACGTCCATCCATGCCGCCGTGCCGGTGACCTGGGAGACGCAGCCCCAGCCGAATTTCTCGTTGTCCTTGCCCAGCATGGTGGAGCAGTAAGCGTAGGCTTCGGAATGATAACGCTCCATACCAATTTTCTTGATCACGGAATGAGGCAGGATTTGCTTATAATACTTCCATGCAATGTCGCCCCGGCCAAGCAGCGCTTCGGCCATAATGGCCCAACAGTTGGCCTGACAGAACACGCCACCGTTTTCGGAGTAGCCGGCAGGCAGGCCGTTGACCATCGCTGCTTCCTTACTTGGCCAGCCGGGATAGCCCGGTGTATTCAGCAGGAGCCCCATGCCGGTGCCCAGCTCCCTTGCGGCGCTGTCCATAGCCCTGATCTGCTTGTCTTTGCAGGCTCCCGCAATAACCATCCAGCTCTGGGCGTTGAGCCAGATCCGGGCGTGGGCTGCAGAGTGTGTGCCGACAGGCTGTGCATCATCGTCCAGACCGCGCAGAAACCATTCGCCGTCCCAGGCGTACTGCTCCAGCGCGGTCTCCTGCTTCTGAATCAGCGTTGCAAAACGCTGAACAGCGGCTTGATCCCTCCGCAATCCCGCCATCTCACTGAGCTGGCGCAGAGCGTAGATGTGCTGCTGAGAAACCATGATACTCTCGCCCTTGCCCTTCCGGCCAAAGGGGCCAAGGTGGTCGTTCCAGTCGCTGAACAGGATCAGCGGCAGGCCGTGTTCGCCCAGATGGGTTTCCGTGAAGTCTACGCCGCGCATGAGATGCTCCCAGAGCGTGGCGCCGCCCACAGGCGTAACGAGGTCAGCGGAAAGGAACGGGATCTCCTTGTCCAGGAAGCCCAGATCGCCGGTCTCCGCCGCGATGGCATAGGCCAGATAAATCATCCAGATATGGTCGTCGGAACGGGTAATCTCCTGGGGTGGACGCCGCTCCTCCGGCCAGGAGGTATGTACGGTGTGCCCGTCCTCAAACTGCTGGGAGGCCAGATACCACAGCATATCCCGCGCCCAGTCCGGCTTGCGGTAGGCCTGAGCCAGCATATCCTGCGCCGTGTCGCGGAAGCCGATGCCCCGCACCCCGGAGGCGTCCGAGCTAATGGAACGGGACAGCCGCGCGGTGTGGACACTTTGCAGGGGGTTCCAGGTGTTGATCTCCCGCGCCGCGTCAGCGTCTGGGATCTCGCACTGGAGTACATCCAGGTGTTTCTCCCACCACGCCTGGAGCTTATCAAACTGCTCATGGACAGCGCCCTCTTTGCGCAGGGCGGTCAGGGTCTCCCGCGTTTCGGCAACGGCTTTTTCGTAATCCTCCAACGCGCCTTTTGTCACGCCGAGGTAGTAATGAACCGCAGTTTCCTCACCGGCCTTGAGGGCGATATGGGAATGCAGTGCGCCGCATGGTTCGCCGCCCTGGAGGTTGGTGTTGGACAGACGCCCGTTCTCAATTTCAACAGGATTTCTCTCGTCCCGGTAATTGCCGCAAAAGACGTCCCGGTTGCAGCAGTAGGAGTCCACCGAACCATCCGAACCGAAATAGACCAGCGGGGAATCCTCCTTACGGGGGTGCATCCACGCGGTGTAGGCGTAGGTAATGGCCCGCAACTGTTCGTCATAGATAGCCCGTGTGTTCCATTTGAGATAGTAGCCCAGGATGTTTTCCTGCTGTGCCATGAACTGGGACAGCTCCACATAGGCGAACACATTGCACTCTACAGCTTCGCCGCTGATGTTGCGGAGCGTTACCTCCCAGACGAGCGTATCCCAGTCCTGCGCCATAAAAAGCGTGAGCGTAGCGGTAAGCCCGTCCTTTTCGGCGGTAAACACGGAATAGCCAGGATGATGGGCGGCGGCGCGGCGATCCACCTTCGTTTCACAGGGACGGAAGGTGGGTGACCACACGGTGCCGTCCTTCATACGGATATACACATAGAAGCCCGGAGAATCGATGGGCAGGTTGTAGAAGCGGTAGCGCGAGATGCGGAACAGCATCGGCGTCAGCCACCAGGCCATGCCGCCGCCCGCCTGGGATACGAACGCGTGCATCCTGCCGTTGGAGAGGTAATTGATCCACGGGGAGGGCAGGTCAAAGCGGTCAAATTGGATTTCGCGTTCTTGATCATGAAAAGAATACGGCAGCTTATTCATGGTATTCTCCTTCAAAGTGATGTTCACCGGCAGCAAGTTCCGCCATCCTGCCGTCCGGCAGTGTCAAGCGGGCCATTGTCCCGTCCGGGATCGTGCAGGTGTAGGCAAAATGGTTTCCATTGCGCTCCCAGCGGGAGCGGATCGAGCCGTACTGCGTTTTGTATCTGGCCTCCGCCCAGGTAAGGGAGCCGCCGATCACGGGCCTCAACTCGAATTCCTTGAAGCCCGGAGCATTGAAAGCTGGACGGATGCCCGCCACATACTCAAACAGGAACTGGCAGACAGCACCAAAGCTGTAGTGATTGAAGCTGTCGCGGAACATATCCATTCCGTCCCAATTTTCCAGCATGGTTGTTGCGCCCAATGTGACGGGGTGCAGCCAGCCAGGAGCGGTAGTCTGCTCCAGAATTCTGAACGCTTCGGCGGTCATGCCGTGGTCACAGAGCGTAGGCAGCAAATAGACCGTAGACAGGAAGCCGGTGTTCAGATGGTAGTCCACCGCTTCCAGCTCACGTTTGAGCTGTGCAATCACCATCGGCTTTTTCTCCTCGCTGACCATATCCAGCGCCAGGGCGCGGATATACGCCGCCTGGTGGCCTTTTTGAATTTCCCCGTTGTCGCCTATGAGGTACTTGTCATAGGCGGCTTTGATTTTTTCGGAGAGCGCGGCGTAATGCTCTGCGTCCTCGTTCTTACCGAGGATACGGGCTATGTGCGCCAGATTGTCACAGCTCCGCTTGGTATAGGCCGTGGCCACCTCCGGCTTGCCGTACTTTGCCATGTGTGTGACAAAATCAGCCGCTGTGCCGCCGTTCATAAACAGCTCAATGACCTCCGGCGCGGGCGGCAGAGGTTCGTTCCATTCGCCGTAGTGGAATCGGGTATCATAGATGTAATCGCCGTCGCCGTTGGCGTACCACGGCTTTTCGGCGTATTTGGGGTTTTTCTCTTTCATGCAGCGGAGGGAAAACTCGATCCACCTTTTCGCGGTTTCATACTGGCTCTCTAAAAACTCCCGGTCGCCGTACATCAGGTACATCTGATAGGGAATCCACACGGCGGAATCGCCCCAGCCAACGCTGTCCTCGCCGATGTTGCCGTCGCCGGATGGCCCCGCCAGCGCCATAGCGGGGTTGACCGCCTGTACACGCTTCAGCTCCTCCGGGTTATGGACGCTGGAGGTGGAGGGGAAGGTGATGCCCACCTTGCCGCTGGCATACTGCTCGATGGTCTGATCTTTGAGCCACTTTTTGAAAAACTGCCGCACATCCATGAAGTACGCCGCCGTGCGGCAGTAGATCATGGCGTCGCCCGTCCAAGCGTTGCGCTCCCGCGTGGGGCAGTCCACCGGCACATCCAGGAAGTTTCCCTTCTGGCTCCAGCGGGCGTTCTCCACCAGCTTGTTGATGAGCGGGTTGGAGCACTGGAAGTCGCCCGCTTCTTCCACATCGGAGTAAACGGCTATCGCTTCAAAATCCGCGTCCTCGATGCCCTCTACAAGAACATAGCGGAAACCAAACACGGCAAAATGGGGGGTATACTGCTCTGTTTCCGCGCCCTTGCAGATGTAGGTGATCTCCTGAAACTCTGTTTTGCCGCCGTCACAGTTGGCGGTGGAGAATTTGCCGTCAAGGTCAAGGCCCTCGCCGTGCTTGAGATGCACGACCTGTCCGAGCGCCGTATTGTGGAGGGCCATGCGGACATAGCCCGCGATATTCTGGCCGAAGTCAATTACAAGGCTTCCGGCGCTGTCCCGGAAGGGTCTGCCGGGGAACCGCTCCTTTTCCCGCACGGGGACGCCCTGTGTTTCGATCAGTTCACCTTCGGTATGCTCGGCGCAGAGCGCGGCGGGCTGCCAGCCATGGGGCTTGATCCGCGCGTCATAGGTTTCGCCCATTTGAAGATCGGTTTTGACAATAGGGCCGGTACCGACCTCGAAGCTCTCGTCGGTTGCGATCACCTCTGTACTGCTGTCCGCAAAGGTCAGCGTCAGCTTCCCCCACAGCGCCAGCGTATAGCCGAAGTTGTTGTTCCAGCGCCACCAGCCGTCGCCCACCGTCACGCGCAGCTCGTTACCGCCCTCCATCAGGAGGGCGGTAACGTCATATTCCTGCACTTGAATGCGGTAATAATAGCTGGTCAATCCCGGCGTGAACTTGTGATCCGTCACGCTCTTGCCATTGATCTCCGCTTCATAGATGCCGTGGGTGGTGATGCGGAGCTTTGCCGACCTCAGCCCGCCTTTAACCTCAAAGAGCCGCCGGAACACCGGCACCAGCCGCGTTCCCCGGTTATCACCGGGATGGCAGATCCACCGTCCCATCACGAAAGCCTCCTGGACATGGCGAGGACCCTCCCGGCGCAGGCTTCCAGATCGGCCCTGCTGATCTCACCGCTTCCAAACCCCGCCAGGATGCCGTCCAAATCCGCTTTACCGCCGGGCATGATCATATCGTTGCCCGCCTTGACGCACTGGGCGGGGCTGGACGCACCGTGGACGCCGAGGTTGAATTTGTCGCCTGTTGTCCCCCAGTCCGTCATGACAAAACCCGCAAAACCCCATTCGCCCCGGAGCACATCGGCCAGCAGGTCGCGGCGGTTGGCGGTATGGATGCCGTTGAGCAGATTGTAGGAGGTCATGACGGCCTTGGGCGCGGACTCCTTGACGCAGATCTCAAAGCCCTTGAGGTAGATCTCCCGCAAGGCCCGCTGGGACACCACGCTGCTGGAGCCAAAGCGGTTGGTTTCCTGATTGTTGCAGGCAAAGTGCTTGATGGTGACGGCGCATTTATCATGCTTCTGGACACCGCGGGTCACAGCGGCGGCAGTCCTACCGGAAATCACGGGGTCTTCGGAGTAGTATTCAAAATTCCGCCCGCACAGAGGACTGCGGTGGATATTCAGCGCCGGGGCCAGCCAGACGTTTGCGCCGAACAGCTCCATCTCCTCACCCGCAATATCGCCGCAGGCTTCCGAAACGGCGGGGTTCCAACTCTGCGCCAGTGCAGTGCCAATGGGGATGGCGGAGGCATAGTGGTACAGGACAGAGGTCGTTTTAGCCTTTTCCGCGCTTTGTGCCTGCCGCATCCGGATCAGCTGCTGAAGCTCGGCGGGGAGGAACCCTATGATGCTGTCAAAGGCGCCGGTATCCAGGCCCTCCTGGCCCGCCTCAGTTTCAATATATTTTGTGACGAGACGCAGGCCAGCGGGGCCGTCCGCCATCACGATGGTGCCGAAGCCCTTCTCGCAAACAACGCTGGCGGTTTCCCCCGCGCCGCCCGCCAGGAGAGCGGCGGAGTTGCCGATGAAGGAGCTGCCCCCCTCCGCGTCACTGTATTTGCCCACGCATACTGCGGCAAGCTCCCGGTCTGTGAAGCCAGATAGGTCGGGCATCGGCAGCGCCTCACCCGCGATCCTCGCCCGGTCAAAGTGTCCGGCGTTTTCCAGCTCCGCCGCGCTGACTGTAAATGCCGGCAGGCTGGTCGGGCCCGCGCGGTTTATTTCAGGCGCCCAGTCCTCAAAATCCGCATCGCCGCCGGAGTGGCTGAGCTTCGCCGTGGTCACATCCTGGTCAAGGGTCACGATGCCGACCGGGAGAGTTCCAATGCTGAACACATACTCCCCCTTTTCCAGAAGCCACGCATCATGCTCCGCGTCCCAGCTCGCCATATCCTCCACGGGGAGCGTCAGTGTGACGTGCTCACTCTCGCCGGGGCGGAGCTCACGGGTCTTTCCATATGCCCCAAGCTCCCGCAGGGGCTTTACAAGTTTTCCCTGCGGCGCGGAGTAGTAGAGCTGCACAGTCTCCTTGCCCGCGAAGCCGCCGACGTTGGTGACCTCCGCGGTGGCGGTCACGGTATGATCTTCCACCTTGAAGCCATCGGCCTTTACGCTGAAATCGGTATAGCCGAGGCCAAAGCCGAAGGGAAACAGGGGTGCCGCGCCCGCCGCATCAAAATAGCGGTAGCCCACAAAAACGCCCTCGCGGTAGCGGGTGTCGTCCCGCTGGGCAAAGTCCCCTATTGTGGGCAGATCCCCGGCCTTTGCCCAGGTTGTGGTGAGCTTGCCGGAGGGGTAGGATTTGCCGAGCAGGACGTCGGCAAAGGCGTCCCCCGTCACGCTCCCCAGCTGGCTGAGCAGCAGGACGTTCTCCACCCTATCCAGCACAGGGCTGAGATCCACCGGCCCGCCCACATTGAGGACGAGCATAAACTTTTCATATTTCTCAGCACAGAGGCTGATGTCCCGCTTTTCGTCCTCCGTGAGCAGCAGATCCCCCTCGTTGCCGGGGCGGTCCGCGCCCTCGCCGGAATTGCGGGCAAGCACATAGACGCAGGCGTCCCCTTCGCCATCAATGGGCAGCTCATACTGCGGTTCGGGGGGTGTTTTGCCCATCCCTATGAGGAACGCGGGCTTGCCCTCCGCCTTGGCCTGGGCCATGATGCCGTCGAAAAAGGTTTTTGTCTGGGCATCCCGCTCGGCCCTGTATCCCTCCATCCATGCCTTGGTGGTCACGGTAAAGCCTGCGTTTTCCAGACCTTCCTCCACCGTCACATAGTGGCGGACGTTCACATCGCCGCTGCCGGTGCCGCCCTTGATGGTCTCCCGCGCACCCGCGCCGTAGAGGGCGATCTTGCAGGGGGCGTCCAGCGGGAAATCCCCGTTCTTTTTCAGCAGCACCATGCACTCCGGGGCCAGGGAGCGGAGCCTACCCAGATGTTTTGTCTCAAATCCCTGAATGTCGGGGGTGTTTACCTTTATCATCGTCAAGCCTCCAATTCGTTGACCATTCCATGCAGGGCCCTGTCTATTTCAGTGATCGTGTCGGCGGGGATCTGGCAAAGCTCCATGATCTCCCGCACAGTATTATTGCTGATCGCCGCCATCAACCCCTCGGTGGAAAAATTTCGTGCCTTGGCGACAGCTTCGATCCCAGCGAACATCGGCGCAAGCACGGCCCTGACTTCCTCACCCTGCGTCCGGATATGCCCAAGCGTACAGTCTATGCTGAGGACAGGGGCATAGTCCCCGTTTACGCTGATGGCAGAGACCGGCTCTGTAAACCCATTCCGTGTGAATCGACCCATGACCTCCCCCAGCCATTGGATGCTGTCGGGAATCCAATGGGGCAGACGCGGACAGACGGAGTTGGTGTTGATCCAATCCTCGGCGGTGGAAAAACCGTGACCGCCGTAGGAGTAGATATGGCTTTCAAAGGCCACGCCTTTTTCCGCCAGGGCAAGCCCCATCGTCAGGGTGTTCTTGATATCCACCGTGCGGTCATCCTGCGCCGCCACAAGGAAGCAGGGGCAAGTCTCCGGTGTGACGTGCTGGTAGGGGTAGGGCATCCCCGGCTGGCACATATCAACGATGTCCTTCAAAATGGCCGGGTAGACCAAAACCGCCGCCGCGGGCTTATGCTCCGCCATTGTCGCGGCGCAGGCAGCCAAATGTCCGCCCGCTGAAAATCCGGCCACGGCGATTTTCGCCGGGTCAATGTGCCATTCATCCGCTTTTTCCGCAATAAGCGCCATGGCCTGCTCATAATCGTTCAGGGGATGGGGCCAACCTCCGTTGCTTTTCACGGTATAGCGCAGGACAAAGGCTTGATACCCCGCTTTGAGGTAGGCCATGGCCACAGGATCGCCCTCCCGATCAGAGCACATGGCATATCCGCCGCCGGGGATCACCAGCATGGCCGGACGCTTTGTGAAGCCAAATTCACCGTCAACCTCCTGAATATAGGCGGTCAGGGTCACATTTCTTGCCCCGTTCAATAAGATTGTTTCCGCTTTCATCTTTCATCCCCCCATATTTGTTTCAGTTCGGCGGCGATATAGTCCTCCGCCTCTTTTGCCAGCCGCTCCTGGACGGGGTTTTTGCCCTCCTGGGGCGGGTACTCCTTGTGGTTGACCTCCAGAAAGCCGTGGAGCGCATCATCGTACATCCGATAGCTGACCTTCACCCCGACGGCCAGCAGCTTGTCCCGGTAACGCTCCGCCTGGAGATGCAGCGGGTCGGCCTTACAGGTGACGAACACCACATTTTTCATGCCCTTGAGCTGCTCCTCCGCAGCCATAATGGGGGAGATATGCGGGTCACGCTTGTCTACACCATCGGGGAAGAAGAACTCCTCCATGATGGAGCTGCTATCATCACCCATAATACATCCCATTTCGGCAAAGTCCAGAAAGGGATAGCACAGCACCTGGGCGGAGACGTTGAACCCCCGCTCCTTCAGCATCAGTGCCGAAGCCGCCGCCAGATGTCCCCCCGCCGAATAACCCATGAGGGCGAAGCGCTCCGGGTCGATGCCGTACTCCTCCGCGTGATCCCGGAACCATAGGGCCGTGTCCCGAATCTCCTTCTGGGGATAGGGAAAGGGCCGGATGTCCAGCTTTGTGTAGTTGATATTCACGATGAACGCGCCGCACTTTTCGGCCATATCCTGACAATAGCTGTCCATCTGGCTGGCGTCGCAGCCCACCCAGGCCCCGCCGTGGATGTTGAAGATCACAGGCCAGGGCTTCTCTGTCTGTTTTGGCCGGTACAGAAGAACATCCACCCCCTTTTTGCCATCGCGGGGGACAACGAACCGCTGGCCTACAGGGTTTTTCCAGACCTCTTTTTTTCGTTTGCGCCGGACGGCATATTTTATGAAGGTGAGTTTCAGGCTCATATCTGTCCTCTCCTATGTTAAAACATCAATACTTTCTGGACAATCGCGCTTCGCATTCTTCCCGGGTGATTTTTCCGGCGTTGCATTGGGCCATCAGGGCGGCGTCCTCATCCTTCAAGTTATAGAAGGCGTACAGCAAAATGGCCGCAATGCCCAGGCCGATGGCGGGGATCAGATAACCCAGGTTCCACAGGGCATCCAGGGCCTGGGGGGTCTGGGTCACGCCTTGGGCCGCCAGATCCGCGAAGCTTTCGCCCTGCACCTCCTGCCAGCCGCTCATAGCCAGGATATACAGCGCAACGGAGCCCACCACGCCGTTGAGGGCTTTGGAAATGAAGGACTGGAGGGAGTAAAAAATGCCGGAGCAGTCCTTGCCGGTCTTATATCGGGTGTAGTCGATGGTGTCGGGCGCGATATAGGTTCTGACAACCGAGACCAGTGCGTTGGGGATGGCCAACAGACCGCCGGCAACGATGAAGAACATCTTATTCGCTCGGCCAAAAAAGTAAATAATGAGGGAAGAGGCCGTCAGCAGCGCAAAGATGAACGCCAAAAGGTTCCGCTTGCCCACCTTGTCCGCGATCTTGCCGCAAAAGCCGCTGAGGATAATGCCGGGAACAAAGCCGATGAGCATGACGTATGTAAAGATCATGGAGTCGTTGAAGATATAGAAGCCCAGGAAACTCTCCACAACAGCGCGGGTACCGAAAATGGTGGAGACGATCACAGCGAGAAAGTAGACCAGGATGTACTTGTTGGTAGTAACGCAGCGGAGCATATCCTTGAAGGAATAGTTCTCCTGGGAACCTTCTTCTTCCACATTTTTCAGTTCGGTGTTGTGCTCATGCACCTTGAATACCATGGGCAGCATCATGAACAGGAAGATCATCGCACCGCCGATGCCGATGTCCTTCAGGGGAACGCCCACATTTTCGCTCAGAAGGGCGGACACAAGGATGGACATCCCAATGGCAGCAACTACTGTGATAACACCCTTCACTGTGAGGATGCTGTTGCGTTCCGAGGGACTGTCGGTGAGGGTGGTGATCATGGACTGCATGGGGACTTCGGTCAAAGTGCAGGTGAAGTCATACAGCAGGTAGGTGACAAAAAACCAGGTAATCTTGACGGCGTCCGAGCTGTTTTTGGGCATCATAAAAAACAGCATCGTAGCGACGGGGAAGGTCCAGAAAAACAAGCGGTACCATGGCATATATCTGCCGCCGCCGGCCAGTTTGCGGAAAATCTTCCAATTTTTAATGTCAATTTTGTCGATAATGAATCCAAACAGCACGTCATCTACCGAGTCAATGATCTTGACGACCAGCATTGCCGTGGCGAGGGAGGCCGTGTTGATCCCCTGGAACATCAGAAACATTGTCATGTAGCCGATAACCAAGGAGGAGCAGAACAACCGGGCGGTATCCCCCACATAGTACCAGCCTTTTTCCGAGCGGGTCATTTGCCAATCGGGATGCTTGAGCTTCTTTTCTTTTGCCATCTTTTTGTCCTCCTTAAATCTGTTTACTTCCAAATGGATTTCACACCACTTAATTGAACCGCTCCAGCCCGCAGATCTTAATCTCGCCATTTACCGCATTATTGATCCACTCCATGCAGGATACGCAGCCTATTTTGTGCTCATAGACCGCCTTTTTCCCGATAATGCAGTGGATGGTGAGACCGTTTTTCTTCTGCTGCTTGTCGGGAATATGGAACAAGTACAGGCCAATGCCCGGCAGAGTATCCCTTGCCCGCGCCATCATGTTGCCCAGCCATGCCTGGAACTGATCCCCGCTCTCTCTGGAAAAGGTGAAGCTGCCGTTGCGGATCACATTCACCATCCGGGACAGCGCCGCGTCGCGGTCGGAACAGGCCAGCAGGATCTTCACTTTTCCGCCGCGCTCCCGGTGCAGCGCCTGGAGGGCATCCAGTGTGATGTTGTCCGTATGGATGCGCTCCACGATTTCCCGGGGTGCCTGCCACACGTTTTTCGCTACATCATGCCATCCGTCCATGGGGAAAAAACCGCTGTCCACCAGGCAAGTGACGTTTTCACAGTCAGGATAGATATTCAAAATATCATCGGCGAGCAGCGCCGCGCCAAACCCGCCGCCTGAACAGCCGGACACCACCAGCGTCTCGGGAGCGGACACCAGTCGGGTAACGGTTTCCATCACCTTGCGGTAATTGGTGTAGCCGTGGTGATGGCACAGCCGCCTGCTGCCGTCCTGGGCGGTGTAGGGGAAGTCTCCGACACCGCAGTGGAAATCGCCAGTATTATAATTGACCACCAGCTTGGACCAGCTTCGGAACGGGTTGCGTTCGCTGTCCTCAAAGATCCCCTTGTTCAGGTTGAGGTCGCTAAACAGGTCCACCTGGATCATGTAGTACCCCTCAGTCAGATTTTTCTGATAGAGGGAAGTGGGTCTTGCCGCTGTATGCTCATTCCAGCTGACCCCGCCGCCGCAGAAGAAGATCAGCAGCTTTTTTTCCGTACCCAGCTGGAAGTCGGCATAGGTGTCGTCGCCGTTGGCGGCCACGCAGCCCTCGGCGTAGACGCGGTACCATTTCCCGGTCTCCGGCTGACCGGGCAAAGGCGGAAAGCGCCGCTTTTTCAAAAACGGGGTGATGAGCTTGAGCCAGAGCGGCTCCCGCTCCCAGGCTTCTAATTTCATCCGCGTACCTCCGTTCTTTGATCCAGCTTGTTGGGGTCAACCACGATACTGGGGCCTTTGTGCTTGGGGTCGTCCTTGGCCCAGCAGCGCACCGGCGTCACGCCGGGACTGACAACGCTCTGCCCTTTGTCCGGCTTGCCGTGCTCCAGATCAAGGTTCTCCGCCACATGGAGCCAGTCCTTCAGCTCGCTTTTGGGGAACAGCTTGGAACTGTGGCCCGTGAGGATATGGTCGAAATCCAGTCCTTCCAGCTTGCGCAGGCTTTTGATGTAGGTGGACAGGCTGGCAGACTCCGGCAAAAAGAGGTAGGTGCCGCCGCAGGCTCCGTCGCTGGTGACGATTAGCCGCTTTTCCGGGAACAGGATAGCGATGCTCCCCTGGGTATGGCCTGAAATTTCGATGATACGGGCGGTAAGTCCGCCCAGGTCGAACTCGTCCCCCTCTTTGATAAAGCGGAAGTTATTGAAATTTGCCCGCTTGTCGTCGTTGGCCTCCGGGTGCTTGGGGAGCAGATCCCGCCAGAACAGGATGCGGTCAAACAGCTTCAGTGACTTTTCCAGTTCCCTGTGGAATGCCGGGGCGTTATGCCTCCGGTAGACCTCTACGTCCGCCTCATGGATATAGGTTGGGATGTCAAAGCAGAAGTTGCTGCCGGAGTGGTCGATGTGTCCGTGGGTGTTAACTACGGTGACTGGCAGGGCCGTGACCTCCCGCACCGCCTGATCCAGGCCCCCGAAGCCGTAGGCTGTGTCAATAAGCATCGCGCCTGTCTTTCCTACCGCCAGATAGGTCATAACGACGCTGGAGCTGATGCCGTAGACACCGGGCAGCAGCTCTTTGATCCTGTACATTCTTTTGACAGAACGATCCATGTTGATCTCCCTTTCCACTTTTACGCTCCAGTTTTCTCCGCCAAAAACGCTGCCAGCCGATCAAATGCTTCTTTTGCGATGGGGTCTGTCCGCTCGTTGGCAACGAAACAGTGGGGCTTCTCCTCACCGTGTTCCGCCAAAGGATCAATCAGGATGTTCTCCACGCCGTGAGCTTCCAGAGCATCGTGCATAGCATTCATATCGTGCCGGTACTCGCTGCCTAGGAGGACGGCTGCGGGGTAATCCGGGGTAACGTGGAGGATGTTGTTATAGCGGCTGATTTCCTCTTTCGAGAGGAAGATGGTGTTGCGCACATAATTTCCAATCAGGAACTTACATCCCAAGGTAAAACTCTCGTAGTCCAGCGGCGCGTCGTCCAGCACCACCGTCCGAACCTGCTCCGGCTGGAGTGCGGGGATGATGCCCAGCAGGGCGGCATAATCGGGGTTGGTGATGACGCTCCCCAGTTGGCTGACCATAATAGCCCCTGCAGAGGAACCCATGATAATCACCTTGCCCATGTTCAGGTGGTATTCGTCTTTGTGCTCCATGATGTACGCAAAAACCTGATTGGCTTGGATAAGCGGCACGGGAAAATGACAATCCGGCACAAGGGCGTAATCGACATTGACGATGTTGTAACCTTGGGCGCACAGGTCGTCCAGCAGTGCGGTGGATTCACTGGCTGCTATTGGATCACCCATATTCTTGCTGCCACTGAAAAAACCACCGCCATGGAAGTAAAACAGAGTCGGGCGGTCAGCTTCCAGATCCTCGTTGGGGTAGATAATATCCAGATAGCTGTTGGGATACTCCGTCCCGTATCGGATCTCACTAATGAGATACTGCCCGTTTTCTTTTAGCCCCGCCATTGGAGGGTTAAAGGGGTCAAAGGAATTTATCGGATTCCCTGTTGCGGAAGTAGCAAGGTTTTGCAGCAGACCGACTACTATCTGGGTGTGGGTGGCGGCATAGAAGTATATGCCCACGCTAAGAATAGCTGCGCAGGCCAAAATAATCCCCATAATTTTCATTGCTTTGTGACCGCCCTTCTTTTGAATACTTGTGCGACCTAACATCATGTTCTCCTCCTGACGTGCATTCGTTTTGCGTCATCGGGGCTTTCATTGACTTTCCATTCCTGTTATGTTACCATTGTAGCGCAACGCAAAGAAAGAAAATACCCCATTCTTTCAGATGTTAAATCGGACGATTTTCACCTCTGACAATTTTATTATGCAAGTTGCTGAACAAATTTCACAAAAGGAGGGGCCGGCATGGGACATCGGTCATTGATCCGTGAGCTTTTGGAGTTGGATGCCTATGAGCGGCAAGGCAAGGCATGGTTTTCCGCTCACGGCGAACCCATGAGCTATGTGGATATTATGCCGTTCCACAATCGCTATGCCGTTGCCCTTCTTCAGGAAATGGACTTCTTTCAGGAAGGAAAAAACATTGCGGTATAAAAGACCTTGCGCTATGTGGCGATACCCGCACATCAGCATGAATTTATCGAATGCACCTATGTGGTGCAGGGATCCTGTGTTCAAAAAATAGATGGGAACGCCTATTCTCACGTTCCCGGTGATTTCATATTGGTGCCGCCGGGTTCGTCACACGAGATAACAGTCCAGGAAGGCAGCCTGTGCCTGACGGTCAAGTTGCGGCAGGAAACCTTTGTGTCCATGAAGGTACCCAATCTGCCGCTATTTGTAGTGCCGCTCCTTTTTCCGACAGCGGAGGATGGGTTTGTCCTCCACACGGTGCTGAGTATCTACGAGCAGCAGGAGGGTGAGCGTGTCTATGCAAATGAGTTGATGGAGCAGCTGTTCTGCATCCTTATCACATACCTGATGCAAAATTTCCGAGAAACGATGAGACCGTTGATCACCCAGTCGCTGCGCAGCTACAAGCTGGTTCAGATCGTGAACTATGCGTTTGAAAATTACCGAACGATCACGCTGCGTTCTCTGGCGCAGGAGTTCCATTACAATGAAACTTATCTTTCCGGTCTGATTCACAGGGAGATGGATAAAACCTTTACGGAAATCATTCGGGAATATCGGCTCAAAGTTGCCGAGGAACTTTTGCGCACCTCACCCTCCATGAAACTTTTCGCCGTCTGCGAAGCGGTGGGGTACAATGATGCCACACAATTTATCCGGGACTTTAAGGCGCAGTATGGAATCACTCCAGCAAAGTATAAGTTTGGCTTCCGATAGACGGAGAAAGACTCATAGAGTACATGGGTTGCAAACAATCTGCTTACACCTAAAAAGATATTTCTTCAATCCCATTTTGGAAGTGGCTTTGTCCAAAACAGCAACGCAAATGGAGCAATAGGCATTACTATAGGAAGCGCAATCACCTGGAAACCTATGCCGCTCTTTTACTGTAGAAATCATGGTTTACTTGGGCGGCATAGTGGCTCTCTATGGTGACCGGGGCGTTGTACAGCACCGTCAGCAGATACTGCTTCATGTTCCGCACCTGGGTGGTATTCTCCCGGAGGCAGTCGAACACAAAGCGGATGTGTTCCCCATCCAGCTTCAGCAGCCGGGACTTCACCACCGCCTGGGGGAAGTCGTTCCCCGCCACCCGGATATTTTTCTTTTTGGAGCAGACCGCCTCCACCATCAGTTCCATCATCTCGTCTAACTGCGCGGCGTCATAGGGGCGCTCCCGCACGAGATTGTCATAGCCGATATTCTCCCGGATCAGTTCCCGATAGGCGTCCATCTCGCCCTGACTTATCCCCCTGCTCCTGCTCCGCTTCTGTCCCTTCGCTTCAGGCGGCTGTGCCGCCGCAGGCGCAGCCGGTATGGAAGGGGCGGAAGGGAAAGGAAATGATTCCGTACTTTGTGAAGACAGTATTTTGTTTTCTTTTGTTTGTAGGTCTTTATTTATTTGTGTGACCTTTTCCGTCTGCGTGGAAGCCGTAGACGGTTCCGCCGTCATCGGATTTCCCGACAACGGAGAAGCCGAAGACGGCCCTTCCGTGGGCGGTTCGTGGGAGGCAGGGTACTCCCGGATAATGTACTCGTTGCTGCCGAACTTCCCGGCCTTGTCAGTGGTCTGGCGGCGATGGACATACCCGGCCTTTTCCAGTTCCACCACAGCGGCCCGGATGGCGTCCTTGCCTTCCAGGCTGATCCGGGCAAGGCCAGCTAAGGTATAATCCCAATCTTCCGGGAGACTGAGCATCAGGGACAGCAAACCCTTTGCCTTGAAGGAGATGGTCTTGTCCCGCAGGTGATAGTTGCTCATGACGGTGTAATTCTGGGTGCGCTCCACACGAAAAACTGCCATTGTATTCTCACTCCAAATTCATAAAATTTCAGGCTGGGAAACAGGATGATTCCGTTTCCCAGCCTCTTGATTTAGTTATAAACAGGGGTTGCATAGCCCCATATCTCATAATGGCCGACACTGTAGGCGTTCTGGCGGCAGCTATCGCCGGAGTTGCCCTCTACGGTGTAGACCACGCCATTTTCCACCCGTTCCACGATGCCCACATGGTCTGGCACATCGTCCTGCGGCCCGGAACCGCCTTTATTATTCCAATCAAAAAATATTAGGTCGCCAGGGCGCGGCTCATAGCCGCCGTCCTGCCACTGACCTCTGGACTGGAACCAATTGGAACCGCCTACGCAGCCAGCGAACTTGGGAATCACCCCGGCGTCAATGTAGCCGCACTCGTTGGCGCACCAGCTCACGAAGCAGGCGCACCACTCTACCCGGCTGTTGAAGCCGTACCAGCTCCAGTAAGGCTGACCGCCCACGTTGCCCACCTGGGACAGCGCCACGGCCACGATCTCGCCGCTGGAACCGTAGAGGATGGTATTCCACATATCACGAATGCCAACCGCCAGCAGTTCGTCCAGAGCGGCGTTCTGCTGATCTGTGAACACATAAAACACCCGCATATCGTCCGGGGTTCGGGGCGTGACCGTGATGGTCAGCACGTTTTCTGTCCAGGCTTCGGTGTCACCCCCGGCAGGATGGTCGATCTCAGTCTCCGCCGTGGTGATCTTGGTCATATCCCAGAACACCGCCCGCAGTTTTTCCACCGTGTCCTGATCCAGAACAGCCACGGAAGTGCCATCCGACCCACTGGCAGTCTTAGCGGCGAACACCGCGAACACATCTACCCAAGAGGGTGGGCGGCCCTGAATCTCCACCCGGTCATAGATCCCACCGTTCTGGAGGGCAGACAGCCTATCCGCATACTCACTATTGATCTGCACGATTGCCGCTGTGGGCGATACTGCGTCCGGGGAGCCGCCATCCGCAAAAAAGATTCCAAAGGGCGAAGCAATCAGCAGACCCACGATACAGATTAGCAGCACCACCACGAGTACCACCCAGCCCCCGGCGGCGATGGCGGCGATCAATTCCTGCGTGGCCGCAATGGCCGCTTTTATCGCCGCCACGGTGGCTTTGGCCGCAGCCTTGGCGGTGGTCGTAGCCGCTTTTGCCGTGGCACGTACGGTCTGCACAGCCCGCTGGGTGGCCTTTGCGGTGACCTGGGCAGACTTCTGGACGGTCTTGACTGTCTGCTGGGCAGTTTTCGCCGTCCGCTGGGTGGTCTTGATGGCTTTTCTGGAGGAGCGTTCCGCTGTCTTGATGGTCTGGCGGGCGGTGCGATGATTGGTCTTTCTCCCGGAGCGGGCGGTTTTGATGACCGTCCATCCACCCTCCCCCACGGGCCGGGTGTCAGGCGCTCCCGGACTCGCTGGTTTTCGCACGGCTCGGGCCAGCGCGTGTTTGCGCTGCCCGCCGATGTATCTGCGCCGAGTCGGAGTGGAAAGAATAGCGTTCTTCTCCACCTGCGTGGCCGACCCCCGCTTCATGGCAGCAATCCGGCTACGCTCCCGCACAAACTCCTGCCTGCCCTGCACAAACGTCTGAGGCGGCTGCTTCGGTGTGGATGTGGGCTGGCTCTGGATGTAGCTGTCTTTGGTTTTGATGGATAGCCGGTCAGGCGGTTTTCGGCTGTGGTCGGGACGTGTTGCCGTCCCAAGGTCAGGGGAAGCGTCAGAGACAGTATCCCTCATTTTGATTTGTTTCTGCTTCATCCTCTCCCCAGAGGGCGGCCCAACACCGTCCTCTCTGGCGGAAACCGCTTCCCATGTCTTGATTCGGGGACACTCCTGTGGGGATGGCTCACGGAGCGGTCTCTGCTCTCCTGGGATCTCAGGTGGTGAATCTGCCGGGATCTCCTGGGGTGCGGACGAATCATCAGTGTGCGGCTCCCTGTCTTGCCCCCGGTTTCTGGCGGACTTTTTCTTCTTCAGCAGAGACTCTGCCCCACGCTGCGCCTGATAGACCCCATGGGCGGCGGCATCCTCAATTTGGTCACCGCCGTAGTCGCTGGCCTGTCCGCACTGGGCTGTCTCCCGGAACTGGCCCCGCAGGCGTTCCGTACCATCATCCAGCCCACGGCGGACAAGCTCTTTTGGTACGGCCTTGATTTTTCCTTTTAATTTGCCTTTTATCATGCGTTTTTCTTTGATTTTTGCGATGCTTTCTCACCTCGCTTTGCATTTTTCGGCATTTTGTGCTACACTGTCTCCCAAAGGAGGGAGCGTTTATGGAACATATTCGCAGATGCGAGTGGGCTGGCCCCGACCCAATATACATCGACTATCACGATAAGGAATGGGGCCAGCCCCTCCACGATGACAACAAACTATTCGAGATGCTGATTTTGGAGGGGATGCAGGCGGGGCTGGCATGGATCACAGTGCTGAAAAAACGGGAAGCCTTTCGCGCCGCCTTTGACAATTTCGATCCTAAAAAGGTCGCGCTGTATGATGACGCAAAGGTCGAAGAGCTTGTGACAAATGCGGAGATCATCCGGCACCGAGGCAAAATCAACGCCGCCATCGGTAACGCCAAAGCGTTTCTCGAAATCCAAAAGGAGTACGGCAGCTTCGACCGATTTATCTGGGCCTATGTCGGCGGCACACCTATCATCAACACCCCGCACAGCATGGCGGAATTGCCCGCATCCACTCCGCTCTCTGACCGAATCAGCAAGGATTTAAAAAAGCGGGGCTTCAAATTTGTGGGGTCAACCATCGTCTATTCGTTTATGCAGGCTGTTGGGATGGTGGATGATCACATGGCGTGGTGTCCCTGGCACTCGAATAACAGGAAATAAGGCTGGATATTCAGGCGGCGTTTGTCTCACTGAGCTTGGCCGTCATCCAACATAAAAAAGCCGCCTGCCCAGCGGCAGACGGCTCTGTTTTCTGAAATTCTCAGCGTTTATATTGCTCCCAGCACCATTTTGCGATGTCCCCGATTAGTTCTAAGGGCAGCGGTTTGTGGTAAGGCAATCGGATGGTTCCCTTGCTGGTTTCGTAGTCCACCAGCCGGTCTTGAAAGTGCTCCACCGCCTCCGAGCCTGGATACAACCCAATGTGGTGTTTCGAGGCGGCAAACTGGATCACATTGCACCCATCCCAGAAGGTGGGCATACTCCAGGAAATCCGTTCCTGGGCCTTTGGGATGGCGCTGTGAATCGCCTCCCGCATGGCCTGCAAGCGGGATTGCACTTGTTCATCCTGGGAAGCAATATATTCATCGATATTTTTGGGTTTGATGCAGTAATGTTCCTGATTTTGATTTTTGAACTCCCGTCCGCACTTTGGACATTTCCACATGACTATCCCCTCCGCTCCACATCATACCATGTCCAGGCCCGCAAGTCCATGGCGATTTTCGGCTTACACTGTTCGATTCTCCTCAAATTTGGTGGACATCAGCCTATAGAGCCGGTTCTTGGGGAAATTGTCCATAAACGGCACAATGGCGCTGCCGCACTTGATCAGCCCCCTGCCGAAGTCCACATTGGTGATATAGGAGAGCTGGTTGTCCGAAATATTCAGCAGCCGCGCCAGCTCCGCCCGATCCGTGGCTGCCTGGTTCAGCATCACCAGGAACTCGCTGTTGGCCAGCATGGTCCGGGCGGTGTGGGACTGAAGGAGATCGTCCACATTCTGGGTAAGCCCGGTGCAGCAGGCCCCGTACTTTCTGACACGCTTCCACAGGGTAAACAGGAAATTTGCGCTGTATTCGTGCTGAAAGAGGAGATAAATCTCGTCAATATAGACCCAGGTGTTCCTGCCCAGTGCCCGGTTGCGGATGACCCGGTTAAACACGCTGTCCAGCACCACCAGCATCCCCACGGGAAGAAGCTGCTTGCCCAGATCCCGGATGTCGTAGCAAAGGATTCTGGCGTCCGTGTCCACATTGGTGGACTTGGCGAAGGTGTTGAGGCTGCCCTCGGTGAACAGCTCAATTGCCAGCGCCACGTCCCGTGCCTCCGGCTCGGACTGGCGGAGCAGCTCGGCATGGAAGTCCTGGAGGGTGGGAGTCTTGCCCTGGTAGCCGCCCTTGATGTAGCTGTGGTAGACGCTGGCGGTGCAGCGGTCGATGATGGACTTTTCCTTGGCGGACAGCAGCCGATCCCCCATGAGCTGCTCACACAGGGACAGCAGGAACTCGGACTTCAGCACTACCGGGTTTTCCCCGTCCCCATAGCCCTGCTCCATGTCCATGGCGTTGATGTGGTTGGGAGAGGTAGCGGAAATGCTGATCACCTCGCCGCCCAGCCCTTCGATGAGGGGCCGGTACTCCGACTCAGGATCTATGACAATGATGTCATCCTCCGTGGACAGGGCCAGATTGACCATCTCCCGCTTGGCGGTGAAGGACTTGCCGGAGCCGGACACACCCAGCACAAAGCCGTTGCCGTTAAGCAGCTCCTTTCGGTTAGCGATGATGAGGTTCTTGGAGATCACATTCTGCCCGTAGTACACGCCGCCCTGGTCCCGCACCTCCTGGGCTTTGAAGGGCATCAGCACCGCCAGGGCTTCGGTAGTCAGGGTACGCAGGGCGTCGATCCGCCGCAGGCCCAGGGGGAGAGCGGTCACCAGCCCGTCCGCCTGCTGCCAGTTGAGGGTGGAGAGCTGGCACAGATGCTTCCGGGCGGCGGACTGGAGGGCGTCCGTGTCGCTGTCCAGCTCCTCCTTGGAGTCCGCCAGATGCACCAGGGTCACCACGGCGAACATCATCCGCTGGTCACGGGTGGTGAGATCGTCCAGCATCTCACGGGTTTCTTTTCTCTGCTGCTCCAGGTCGTAGGGGACAACGGCGGAGAAATTGTTGTTGCTGTTCTGCCGCCGCTGCCAGTTGGTCACGTTGGTCTCTACCCCCAGCAGCCGATTCTGCATCTCCCGGACGGCCTCGTCCGTGGGAACGGGGATCACATCAATGGACAGCATCATGGTGCGGTTGAGGGCCGTCAGCTCGGAGACCACACTGTCCTTGATATAGCTGGCATACTCCTTGAGGAACAGCACCCGGCCATATTTGCCGCCCATAACGAAGTAGTCCTTCCTGAACTCCAGGCTGTCCGGGCAGATGGAGTTCTTGAAACTGTGGCCCTTCCGCATCAGGTCCCGGAGGTCCACATGGAACTCCGTCTCCTCGCCGGTGCGGTAGAAGTCGTGCAGCACCCGCAGGCGCTCCACCGCGTCCAGTTCCTCGCTGCGGGCGTCTAAGTGGCTCAGACGGGTGGTCACGTCCGCCGTCACTCGGGTGAAAAAAGTGCGGGCCTCCTCGATATTTTTGCGGTGGACGGACAGGGTGATGTACCGCTCCTGCACCACGCTGTTGGAGGAGTCGGTGACCTTGTCCATGAGCATGGCGTTGTACTCGGCCCGGTAGCCGTCCAAATAGTCATCTTGGCGGGGCAGCAGGATCTTCTGCTCGAAGTCCTGGCGGTTGAGTCTCTTGTTGTTGATGGTGAGCTTGGTGGTGGAGCCGGTGTCCAGGGCGTTCAGCAGCTCCGAGTAGCCCAGAAACATGG
>ERZ808037.121-NODE-121-length-82021-cov-14.570206_pt1 | contig 82021 bp, 93 predicted proteins | sample MGYA00380190_ERZ808037 | MGnify/ENA primary metagenome ERZ808037 (study PRJEB31490, sample SAMN06133399) | mouse gut metagenome | isolation source: J9 | host: mice | place: China: Chengdu | collected 2015-05 ... | reverse complement strand
TTCACTGCGCAGCCGTTGGCGGCTTTGCCGCCTTACGGATGCGGCGTCCCCCTTGCGGGGAAAAGGAGCCTGCCCCCCCTCTGTCGGCTTCGCCGGCATCTCCCCCTGTTAGGGGGAGTCAGCCCTGCGGGGGCGGAGGTTTTTTGACAGGCTGAATAAATCCCTCGGAGCAAGCCTCCGGGGGATTTTGCAGTTCACCTTGACTATATAAAGAAATTCGAGTATAATTTATGTATTAAAGGAGGTGCTATTATGCCCCATATTCGCTCCAGCGCAGACCTGCGCAACAGCTACAACGAGATATCCACCTTCTGCCACGACCACGCCGAGCCGGTATTTATCACCAAAAACGGCCGGGGCGATCTGGCCGTGATGAGTATTGAGACCTATGAACAGCTAACCAGCCGCTTTGAGCTTTACACCCTCCTGAAAAAGGGCCTTGACGACGTGGCCGAGGGCCGGACACGCCCCTTCTCCGAAGCGATGGCCGAATTAAGGAGCCGCAGGGGACGATGAACTATAATATTCACATTACGGACGAGGCGGAACACGATATGAACCAGGCGGTGGACTATATTGAGTTCTCCCTCCAGAACCCCGTGGCCGCCGACGCTCTGATGGATGCAGTCGATCTGGCGGTCAGCAGCCTGGCCCACATGCCGGAGCGGCACCGGCTGGTCGATGACATAGTATTGGCCTCCTGGGGCATCCGATTTATCCGGGTAAAAAATTACCTTGCCTTTTATACCGTATCCCCCCAAACGGCTATGGTCCACATCATCCGCTTTCTGTATGCAAAAAGCGACTGGGCTTTTATTCTCCGCAACAGCTATATGCCAGAGGAATAAGTCCCCCGCAGGGTAAGCCTTCCACCCTCCGGGGGGAAGGTGCCCCCGAAGGGGGCGGATGAGGGGGCGGGGCGGGCAAGCAGTTCTTTCGGTAAGAGGCAAAAACCTGCCGCGCACCCTCATCCGTCACGGCCTTCGGCCGTGCCACCTTCTCCCTTGAAGGGGGAAGGCTTTTGGGGGATCCTTGAGCCCCCCCACACAAACACCCGCCCAAAAGACACACCCGCCGGGATCAAGGTCCCGGCGGGCTTTTTCATCCCTTCATTTCCAACAGGGTCCTGGCCACGTTATCCGCCCACAGCCGGCCCCCGGCGATGGCTTCGCTGAGGGAATTTCCGTGTCCTCCCACCTCCACCAGAATGGACCCCGGGCACAGCTGCTGGTTATACCGGCTCTTGCGCAGGACGGTGGGCCGGGCCAGGCTGGTATAGCCCTTCACCAGGTTTCGTTGGAGCTTCAGCGCGAAGGCCATATTGTCCTTCCACCGGGGATGCTCGGCCCCGCCGGCGTCGGTGCCCAGCACCATCATCACCTGGGCCACCTTCTCTCCCGCCTCGGTGGACACCATTTTATAAATTTCCCCATCGCTGCCCACCAGGGCGTCCCGGTGGACGTCCAGCACCACCCGGATGGAGGGGTATCGCTTCAGCCACTGCTCCACCACCGCCTTGGAGCGGTCATAGGCCCCGTTGTAGGCGGGGTAGTCGCACAGGGTGGTGTCGTGGATCACCTGAAAGCCGTAGGCCCGGAAGACGGTGGCCATCTCCTCCCCCACCCGGACCACGTTGTGGGCGCAGTCGGTGGTGCGGTAGGGGTCGCTCTCCTCATAGACGTCCCCGTCGGTCATGGAGTAGGCCTCGCTGCCGTGGGTGTGGACAATCAGGATGTGGGGCCCCTCCCCCAGGGGCACATCCACCGTCCCCTCCCGGAGGAGGGAGGCGTCCAGCTCCCGGTCGGTGCGGTTGTACACATACACCCCGCCGTCCCGGAGGTACAGGCTGCCCTCCTTGCCCTGGCCGGTCATCTCCACAATGCCGTCGCCGCTGTCCGGCGGCTGGAGGTTGGGCTGGTCCATGTCCTCCTCCCCGTCCTCCGGGTCCGGGTCCTCCCCTCCGGCGGGCGCGCCGCCGCCCCCGCCGGCCCCCAGCTCCAGCACCGCCCCCTCCCCCTGCTCCAGCAGGGGGGAGGCCTCCAGCAGCAAACGCCGCCAGTCGGTGAGGCCCTTCGCCCCGCCGGGGAGCTCCCCCAGCTGGGCGGCCATCAGGGTCACCGCCAGGGCGGGCTCCTCCCCCAGGCCGGCCAGACCGTCCCCCACGGCACCCAAGTCGGCCATCAGGCTCACCCCCCAGGCCGCCGCCAGCACCAGCCCCAGCGCCACCCCCCGGCGCAGGGCCCGTCCCACCTTGTTTTCCATAAGTACCACTCCTTATCCTGTGTAAGCTGTCACAACCAGCTTATGAGGGGCGGAGGATGGATATGTCTGTAGGTGTTACAATGAGGTGAAACAAGAAAGATGAAAGTGCTGGACGATAAACCTGAGAAGCGGACTGCACCTCTCCTCTGCTGGACTCGGTACTTCTGGACAGCCTGGTGCGCCTGAACAAGGACCTGCCCCCAAAGGCCGTCCGGGATTTTTACGAAAACGACTAACTGGTGGCCATGACCCGGGAGCTGACGGAGATGTTCTGCAAAAACCGCACCATTGACTGGCAGAGGAAGGAAACTGCCCGGGCAGGCATGGGGAGGATGGTCAAGCGGCTGCTGAAGAAGTACGACTATCCCCCCGAGGGCGTGGAGGACGCCATTAACACAGTAATCAGTCAATGCGAGATGTGGACGGATCATGGGATGTAAGAAGCAGAGAAGGGGCATCAAATCGCATCAAACAGAACCCCGCAGCAGTAAATTGCTTGCCTCTTTGCTCAATTTATGATATAAATGAAACAGTAACATATGTAACACTCTGTAGATACGGGGGGACTGTTTCGTGGATATCAGCCTGGAAAGACAAAAAAAGCTGGCTTATGTGGCTCAAAAATACTATATCGAGGATCAAAAGCAGAGTGATATTGCCCGGGATTTAGGGGTATCCCGGCCGCTGATCAGCCGGATGCTGTCAGAGGCGCGGGAGCTGGGCATTGTGGAGATCACGATTCACGAGCCGGGCGCCCGGGAAGCCCGGCTGCTGGAGCGGCTGCAATTATCCAGCTCCATCCGGGGCGGCATTCTGGTGGAGGATGGGGCCAACGACGATACGACAAACCGCCTGCTCTCCCAGGGGGCGGTGGAGCTGCTGCGTCAACTGGGGGTCCGTCGGCTGGGAGTGGGCTGGGGCTATTTGATCGGTCAGCTGGTGTCCTGGCTGGAGGAGAACCCCCAGCCCAACAGTACAATTACCGACATCTGCCCCCTGGTGGGAAACGCCAGCATCCCCGCCCGCAACTACCAGTCCAACGAAAATGTCCGCCTGATGGCCCAGCAGATGGGGGCCACCCCCCATTTTCTGTACCTCCCAGCCCTGCCCGAGAGCCTGGAGGAGAAGCAGCTGCTGTGCTCCACCGAGGTCTACCGCCAGATTCAGCAGCAGTGGGAAAGGCTGGACACGGCGCTGGTCAACATCGGGGACTACCCCTCCAGCCCCGACTTTGCTTCTCTGGTCCGGTACGGCAATCTGCTTCAACAGCAGCGGGCCTGCGGGCGGATGCTGATCTACTACTTTAACGAAGACGGCTTTATTATCCAGTCGGAGCAGGATTTTGCCATCCAGATACCCATTGACATCCTGAAGCGCTGTCCCAACATTATTGGTGTCTGCTCTGCCAATACCAGCGCCAAGGCCCTGCGCGGGGCTCTGAAGTCCGGCTTTTTCACGCACATTGCGGCGCGGGCGGAGCTGATTAAAACACTGCTGGAGCGGTAAGTAATATTTGTAACCCCTCAGGCGGCTCGGGCCGGCTGAGGGGTTTATTTTTGTCTATTTCTACTAATCTCGCGGCGGTATTTCTGTCAATTACGGGGAAATTATTTTTTGAATTAACTTATGTAACGCTACATGGTAGCATAAAAGCACGGATATAACATTTGCGCTTTGGAAAAACTATTCAGCGAACAAAATTAACTGACTTGACATGAGAGAGGAGGTGAACGCAATGACAAAGACCGAATTTGTTGCCCGATTGAAGCACGGCTGCGCGTCTGTCATGGCGGCGGAGGGAGAGCTGACCGAGATTGACTCCCACTTCGGTGGCGCCGACCACGGGCTGACCATGACGAAAATTGCAAAAGCCATCGACCAGGCGGTGGAACAGGCGGATGGAGGCATTCAATCCATGCTGGACGATGTGGCTATGGCGGTTATGACGCTGAACGGCGGCAGCGCCGTCCCCCTGTGGAACACCTGGCTGGACGGACTGCAGGAGGTGGCCCCGGCGGGAGACGAGATCGACATGGACGGCCTGAAGGCCATCTTCGCCAGGGCACTGGAGGAGCTGAGCGACATGTCCGGGGCCAAGGTGGGGGACAAGACCATGATGGACGCCCTGATTCCCGCCAGCCAGGCCATCGCCGCCTATACAGGCGACGAGGCGGGACTCTTTGCCGCCGCCGCCCGGGCCGCGGCGGAGGGGGCCGAGGCCAGCAAACAGTTTGTATCCAAATTCGGGCGGGCCAAAAGCTACGGGGAGAAAACCATCGGCACCCCCGACGCCGGGGCCATGTCCATGTCCTACTTTTTCCAGGGCCTGGCACAGGCCTGAACCGACTATTTTAAAGGAGGCAGTTTTATGAAGATGAAGAAGTTTATCAACGCGCCCGAGACCATCACCGATGAGGAACTGGTGGGCCTGGGGCTGGCTTACCCCGACATCCTGGATGTGGACGGCCACCTGGTGATCAGCAAGGACCTGGCCGATGCCGACCGGGTGACCATCGTCACCTACGGCGGCTCCGGCCACGAGCCCGCCCAGGCTGGCTTTGTGGGCAAGGGGATGCTGGATGTGCAGGCGGTGGGCGATATCTTCGCCGCCCCCAACGGACAGTTGGTGTTCGACGCCATGAAGCTGGCCGACAAGGGCCACGGCGTGCTGCTGCTCACCCTGAACTACGCCGGCGACCAGCTGGCCGGCAAGCAGGCCATGAAGCTGGCCCAGAAGGCGGGACTGAACGTGCGCCAGGTGGTCACCGGCGAGGAGATTCAGTACGACCCCAACGGCGAGGATAACAAGCGGGGCCTGGCCGGGGCGGTGGCCCTGTACCACATCGCCGCGGCGGCGGCCCGGGAGGGTAAGAGCCTGGATGAGGTGGCCGCCATCGCCCAGCGGTACGCCGACAGCATGGCATCTGTCACTGTGAAATCCACCGACGCCACCCACCCCCAGAACGGCATGTCCTTCGGCGACCTGGGGGAGACCGACCTGATGGAGATCGGGGCCGGCCAGCACGGCGAGGGCGGCGGCGTCCGGGTGCCCATGATGTCTGCCAAGGACACCGTGGCCCAGGCTCTGTGCAAGAACCTGGAGCTGAAGGCCGGGGACAAGGCTTTTGTCATGATTAACGGCTGCGGCGCCACCACCATGATGGAGATGTTGGTGCTGTTTAAGGATACCGTGGAGTATCTCAAGGCCATGGACGTGGAAGTGGTGGCCAGCATGGTGGGCGAGATTCTCACCGTGCAGGAGGCCGGCGGCTTCCAGATGAACATTGCCAAGTGGGACGAGGAGTTTATCCGGCTGTGGAACACCCCCTGCCACACCCCCGCCTACAGTAAGGAGTAAGATATGGCTGACAATATTGGAAACAAGGCGGCCCACGACTACCATCTGGACGTGCCTGCCGCCCAGGAGGGCTTTTATGTGAAGGGGGCCGCCCACTGCGACTGGGGCATGAAAGCCCGGATGGCCCGGATGTTCAACCCCAAGTCGGGGAACACCGTTATGCTGGCCTTCGACCACGGCTACATCATGGGCCCCACCGCCGGGCTGGAGCGCATCGACCTGGTGATCCCGCCGCTGATCCCCTATGTGGATGTGCTGATGGGCACCCGGGGCATGTTCCGCTCCTGTATCTCCCCCGCCGCCCGGGTGGGGCGGTGCCTCCGGGTGACCTACGACTCCACCGTCCTCTACGACGACATGTCCAACGGCGGGGGTTTTTCCGGCGACATGGAGAACGCCCTGCGGATGAACGCCGACTGTGTGGCGGTGCAGACCTTCATCGGCGCCCCCGGCGAGAGCCGCTCTCTGGAGCTGCTGGCCCGCACCGCCGACGCCGGGGCCCGCTACGGCGTGCCCACCCTGGGCGTGGTGGCCGTGGGCAAGGAGATGGAGCGCACCGAGAAGTTTTTCCTGCTGGCCACCCGGGTGCTGGCGGAGAACGGGGCCAACATCGTCAAGAGCTACTACTGCGAGGGCTTTGAGAAGGTGGCCGCCGCCTGCCCCGTGCCCATCGTCATCGCCGGGGGCAAGAAGCTGCCCGAGGCGGAGGCCCTGGAGATGGCGTATAAGGCCATCCAGGAGGGGGCCCACGGGGTGGACATGGGCCGGAACATCTTCCAGTCCGACTCCCCGGCGGGTATGGCCCAGGCCATCGGCAAGGTGGTCCACGAGGGCTATACCCCCGCCCAGGCCTATGAGGTCTATCAGGAGATTAAGAACCGGCAGTAAAAAAGGAGGGCCCCGAAAGGCCCTCCTCACAAAGGAGGAAAATTTATGTCAGCTGAGTACATGCACATCGGGATTCCCATTACCAACCGCAAGCCCAACATGGTCTACAACGAGGGGGCCAAATTCTGGGTGAGCCAGGTGGACGACTACGACTACAAGATCGAGTACCTGAAATTTGAGGAGGGCACCCCCTTCCCCGAGGAGATCCACCGCCACCCCCATGTGGCCTACAAGGTGGACGACCTGGAGAAGTACATTGCCGACGCCGACAGCGTGATCTGCGGCCCCATGGACGCCAACGACAAGGGAGACCGGCTGGCCTTTGTCTGGAAGGACGGGGCCATCTTGGAGCTGTATCAGGAGGCGCAATCCGGTATCTGATAGTTGTGACAGCAGGGGAGTGCGTGCGAAAGCAGCACTCCCTGTTTTTATGGCCTGATGTCACTCCACAGGGCAGGTCCCTATCTGTGGATGGAATGAGGGGCAACGCCATCCTGTCTTTTTGGGATATTTGCTGCACGGATGTTACTGCGGTGCGGCACCTCGGAACCCACCGGCAACACCACTGTGCGGGGCTCAGAGCCGCTTTTCCAGCTCGGCCTGTTTGTCCTCGTAGCCGGGTTTGCCCAGCAGAGCGAACATGTTGCTCTTATAGGCCTCCACACCGGGCTGGTCAAAGGGGTTAATCTTCAGCAGATGGCCGGACAGGCCGCAGACGTACTCGAAGAAGTAGATCAGATAACCCACACTGTTCTCACAGATCTCCGGCATCTGAATCAGTACGTTAGGCACACCGCCGTCCACATGAGCCAACATGACCCCTCGCATGGCCTTGTCCGCCACGAAGGACAGGGGCTTGCCGGACAAAAAGTTCAGTCCGTCGATATTCTCAGGGTCATCGGGAATATCGAATCTGCCGTGGGGCGTGAAGGTGACGACGGTCTCGCTCATAATCCGGCGGCCCTCCTGGATGTACTGGCCCATAGAGTGCAGATCGGCGGTATACTCCAGGCTGGCGGGGAGCATGCCCTTGCCTTCCTTGCCCTGGCTCTCGCCGTAGAGCTGCTTCCACCACTCGGCGAAAAAGCGGAACCGGGGCTCGTAGCCAGCCAGCATCTCCACCCACTTGCCGCCCTCCTCCAGGGCGTTCCGGGCGGCGGCATACTGCCAGGCGGGGTTGTCCAGGCCGCCTGCGGACAATTCCTCCATAGCTTGCCGGGCGCCGCCCATAAGGGCGCCGATATCGATACCGGCCACGGCGATGGGCAGCAGGCCCACGGCCGTCAGCACAGAGAAGCGGCCGCCGATGTCATCGGGCACCACAAACTCCTCATAGCCCTCTGCGTCGGCCAGCCCCTTGAGGGCGCCGCGAGCCTTGTCGGTGGTGGCGTAGATACGCTCTCTGGCCCCCTCCTTACCGTATTTCTTCTCCAGCATCCCCTTGAAGATTCGGAAGGCGACGGCCGGTTCGGTGGTGGTGCCAGACTTGGATATCACATTGACGGAAAAGTCCCGGTCGCCGATCAGCTCCATAATCTCCAGCATGTAGTCGGTGGACAGGCCATTGCCCACAAAGAAAATGTCAGGCGTGTCCTTCTTCTTTAGGTTGTAGTTGGGGGAGCGCAGCAGGTCGATGACCGCCCGGGCGCCCAGGTAGGAGCCGCCGATGCCGATGACCACCAGCACCTGAGACTGCCGCTGAATCTTCCTGGCGGCGGCCTGAATGCGGGCGAACTCCTCCTGATTATAGTTCTTGGGCAGGTCCACCCAGCCGGTGAAATCGCCGCCGGGGCCGGTGTGCTTCCAGATCATGGCGGCGGCCTGCTCCAACGCCTCCCTCCGGCTGGTCAGAAAGTCCGCAGGAACGAAAGAAGCGATATTGGAGAGGTCCAGATTTAACATGATAGTTCCTCCTTCACTTAGAAATGCCCTTTATCAGGCGCAGAATGTCTTCCAATGTGCGCTGGTAGTATACGGCGGCGGGCTCAGGGTACTGGCGGAAGTCCATGGCCGGGCGGTCGGTACCGAAGATGGCGGTGACGCCCAGGTCATAGGCCTCCTCCGCGCCGGGGCCGATTCCGCCCACAATGGCGATCAGGGGCACGTTTTTCGGCTTGGTGCGCTTGGCGATACCCGAGATTACCTTACCGTGGACGCTCTGGGAGTCAATGCGCCCCTCACCGGTGATGACCAGGTCGGCCCCCCTCAGCCGGCGGCCGAAGTCCAGGGCGTCCAGCACTGCCTCGATGCCGGACTTCAGCTCCGCCCCCAGAAAGGCGATGCACCCCGCGCCCATACCGCCCGCCGCTCCCGCGCCGGGCACACCGCCCACCTGGAGCCCCAAGCTTTGGCAGATAGCCCTGTCCATGGCGCGCAGGCCGGCGTCCAGCCGCTTCACCATGTCCTGGTCCGCCCCCTTCTGAGGGGCGAACACATAGGCCGCTCCGGTGGGGCCGCAGAGGGGATTCTCCACATCGCACATGATGGTGACCTGCACACCCTCCAGCAGCTTTTTTGTCTCGGACACGTCGACGCGGGCAATCTGGTCCAGCGTCCCGCCTACGGGGACGAAGGGGGAGCCGTCTGCCCGGAAAAATTTTGTTCCCAGCGCGGCCGCGCAGCCGCAGCCGCCGTCGTTGGTGCAACTGCCGCCCAGGCCCAGCAGAATCTCTTTGCAGCCGCACCCAACCGCGTGGGCAATCAGCTGGCCCACGCCGTAGGTGGTGGTCTTTTCCGGGTCCAGCCGGCCCTCTGCCATAGGCAGGCCGGCGGCGCTGGCCATCTCGATTATGGCCCGCCTGCCGGAGCGGCAGTAGATGGCCTGGACCTTTTCCCCATAGGGGCCGGACACCTCCACCGTCACCGGCTGAGCCTGGATGGCTTGGACGAAGCACTCCACCGTCCCCTCTCCCCCGTCGGCCACCGGCAGGTCCACAACTTCGCAGTCCGGGAAAATCTTGGCGATGGACTGCCGGGCGAGCTTGCAGATCTCCAGGCTGGACAGGGTACCCTTAAAGGAGTCGGAGATTACGATACATTTCTTCATGGCGCTCACTTGTTGACCACGTTGACAGGCGCGCCCTCCAGATAGGCCTTTACGTTGGAAACGGCGCAGTCCATGATCCGCTGGCGGCTCTCCTTTGGGGCCCAGGAGATGTGGGGGGTGATGATGCAGTTCTTGGCCTTGAGCAGGGGATTGTCGGCGCGGATGGGCTCAGTGTACACCACGTCCAGACCGGCAGCCCCCATTTTGCCGCTGTTCAGGGCGTCCGCCACATCCTGCTCATTGATGAGCTGGCCCCTGGCGTTGTTAATGAGGATTACCGTGTCTTTCATCTTGGCGATGGAATCCCTGTTAATCATACCGGTGTTTTCCGGCGTCAGGTTGCAGTGGAGGGTAATCACGTCAGACCGGGCATAGAGCTCGTCCAGGTCCACGTATTCGCCGATCTCCCGGCCAGAGTCGTTGGGATACAGGTCGTAGGCCAGCACCTTCATACCCAGGGCCCGGGCAATGCGCCCCTCGGTCTGTCCAATGCGGCCAAAGCCGATAATGCCGATGGTCTTGCCCTCCAGCTCGATGAGGGGGTAGTCCCAATAGCACCAGTCGATACAGCTGGCCCAGTTGCCGGCGTGAACGGAGGCGTCGTGATGGCCGATGTGATGGCATACCTCCAGCAGCAGGGCGATGGAAAACTGGCTCACCGAGGCGGTGCCATAGGCGGGCACATTGGTAACGGGAATCCCCTTCTCTTTGGCGTACTCATAATCCACTACGTTGTAGCCGGTGGCCAGCATAGAAATCATCTTCATGCCGGGGCAGGCGTCGATGACCTTTTTGGTGATGGGGGTCTTGTTGGTAAAGACCACCTCCGCATCCCCGATGCGGGCGATGGCCTCGTCCTCGTCGGTGAGGCTGGTGCGGTCATAGACCGTCAGATCACCCAGCCGGCCCAGTTCGTCCCAGCTCAGGTCACCGGGATTTTCGGTATAGCCGTCTAACACTACGATTTTCATAAGCTCCACTCCTTTTTGCAGATAAAGTCAGCCGGGGCCCCGGATATTTACCAGGCCCCGGCCAAAAAGCTACCCCTTGGGCGCTATCAATTCAACGGGCGCCGTGATGATGTCAGGGAACAGAATGAACAGGCACAGAATGCCCACTGTGAGGAACAGCCAGGGCACCACTGATTTTATCACCTTTTCCAGCGGCAGTCCAGTGACGTTCTCCGCCGCATACAGGCACACACCCACGGGAGGGGTGATCAGTCCGAAGCTGAGGGCGATCACCAGGAACACCACGAAAAACAGGGGCTTTACTCCCAGCTGCTTTACCACCGGCAGCAGAATGGGCACCAGGATATAGATGGCGGCGGTGGCGTCCATGAACATGCCCACCACAATCAGCAGGGCGAAAAGCAGGAACATGATGACCAGCTGGTTGCTGGAGATACCCAGGATGAAGTTGGCCAGCTTGGTGGGCAGGCCATCCAGCTCGAAGATCTGACCGGCGGGCTTGGCGGCGATGGCGATGAACAGGATGGTGCCGGTCTGCCGTGCGTTCTTGCAGATGATGCGGGGCAGGTCGGACCACTTCAGCCGTTTGTACACATAGATGGAGATGAGTACCGCGTAGGCCACGGCGATGCCGGCGCCCTCTGTGGGCGTGTAGATGCCGCTGTACATGCCGGTGAGCAGGATCACGGGCACCATCAGGGCGGGAATCGCGCTGAAGAACGCCTTGCCCAGCCGGCGGGCACTGAATGCGCTCTTTTCGCCGTAGCCGGTAATCTTGCAGTGGATAAAATTGTACACCATGTAGATCAGGCCAATGAGTATGCCGGGGACCATTCCGGCCATCAGGGCCTTGCCGATGGACTCGCCGGCGGTGGAGGCGGCCACAATCATCAGGATGCTGGGCGGAATCACCGAGGCCAGCATACAGCCCGCCAGGTTGATGCCCACGCCGTACTCCTTGGGGTAGCCCTTCTTGGCCATGGCGTTAATGCTCATCTTGCCAATGCTGGCCACGGCGGCCACGGAGGAGCCGGACATGGCGCCGAAGATGATGTTGCACAGGATGGACACATGGCCCAGGCCGCCGTAAATCCAGCCCACGCAGGAGTCGGCCAGCTCATAGATCTTGTCGGCGATGCCGCCCTCGTCCATAAGAGAACCGGCCAGTATAAACAGGGGAACGGCCACCATCACAAAGCTGTTCATGGAGGTGTACATCAGCTGGACCACCATGGTCAGGGGCATATTGCCCATTGTGATCAGCACGATGACAGAGGCCGCGCCCAGGGAGATGGCGATGGGTACGCCCAGGCACATCAGCGCCAGAAAGATTAACAGCAGGGCAATGCTCACTTCTTTTCGCCTCCGATCTCTACTTTATGGGGATATTCCAGCAGGCTTTGCAGCGTGCCAATCATTCCCAGCACGCCGCACAGGGGAACGCAGATCATGATAAAGCCCATAGGAATGGCCACGGCTGTCGCCATTTCCCGGAGGGCAAACTTCTGCATGGTCAGCTGTATGCCGTAGTAGACCATGAAGGCGAAAAAGGCAAAGGTGACCACGTAGTACAGCAGGGTACACAGCTTTTGCAGGGGGCGGGGGAACAGGTTGACCAAAATAACCACCCGGGAGGACTCCGCACGGTTGAAGCCGGCGGCCACCGCCATAAACATCATCCACAGGAAGAAAAAGCGGGTGGTCTCCTCGGTCCAGGTCACTTTCAGATGAAGCGGGCGGCAGGCTACCTGAAGCAGAACCACGAACAGCAGGCAGATCAGGGTGCCGCCGCACAGGATATTTTCCAGCAAGTCCACTGCATCAAAAAACTTGCTCAGCGGCGAAGGCTTACGTTCCATAACTACTCCCTTCCAGCACTATTTTATGGTGGGAGGGGGATATACCCCCTCCCCTCGGACACATCAGGACTTGCCGCAGAAGGCGGTGGTAGCCTCAAACAGCTCGTCATTGGCGACCAGTTCCTTGAACTTGGGATACAGACCCTGAGAAATTTCCACAAATTTCTGGAAGCCGTCCTCAGGAACCTCGTTGTACTCCATGCCGTTGTCGGTGAGCAGCTTAAGCATCTCGCCGTCCTTCTCGGCCTGGTAATCCACATACCACTGTTGGCACTCCTCGGCAGCCTTGCGCAGGGCGTCCTGCTGGTTCTGAGACAGGCCGGTGAGCTTGGCGGTGTTCATACCCACCACCCAGGCGTCAGCGATGTGGTTGGTGCCGGAGATGTACTTCTGAACCTCGTAGAAATTGTTGGTGGCAGGCACGTCCACCGGGTTCTCCTGGCCGTCCAGGGTGTTCAGCTGAAGGGCGTTATACACCTCGCTGAAGTTCATGGGGGTGGCGGTGGCGCCGCATGCGGTAAAATATTCGGTGTACAGGGAGTTGCTGGGGGTGCGCAGGACCATCCCCTTCAGGTCGTCGGGGGAGTTGACAGGGGTTTTGCTGTTGGTGATCTGACGGAAACTGCGGGTCCAGCGGCCCAGACAGGTGATGCCCATGCTCTCCACGCTGTTAAACAGGTCCTTGCCGGTATCGCTGTTCAGGTAGTCCTGAAGCTGCTTGGTGTCGTCAAACAGGTAGGGCACGGAGATGACAAAGAAGCTCGGGTCAAAGCTGGCGTACAGGGAGGCGGCCAGGATGACGATATCCAGAGAGCCGTTGCCCACAGAGGTGACGGCCGCGTTGCCGTCGCCGCCGTAGAGGGTGCCGTTGGGGAAGATGGTCAGCTCGATGCTGCCGCCGGAGTACTCCTCCACCTTGGCCTTAAACTCCTGGGCGGCGGCGTATATGTAGGAGTTGTCCGCATCGGGAACACTGACGTTAAGGGAGACCTTGGTCTCGCCGCCGTTGGAGCCGCTGCCTCCGGCGGGCTGCTTCCCGCCGTCCCCGCCGCAGGCGGCCAGGGAAACAGTCATAGCCAGTGCAAGAATCATACTGAGACACTTTTTCATTTTGAACGCTCCTTTTCTGATTTATAATAGGCCGAGATTGATCTGATAGAGCTCTTTCAACCGGGGATAGAGGCCGGTGTAAACCCGATAACGCCGGTCATACACCACCTTGTCGGTGTCAGAGTGCTTAATTTCCATGCACACCGTCTTTTCTACCTTCTCCGACGCCTCATAGACATCCCGGAAGACGCCCGCGCCCACGCCGGCCAAAAGGGCCGCTCCCACGGGGGCCATGTCGTTCATATCCAGCACGGTGATGTCCCGCCCGGTGATATCTGCCTTTATCTGGGCCCAGACCCGGCTCTTGGCCCCGCCGCCGATGGAGGAGAAGCTGGTGAGGGGCCTGCCTGTGACCTCCTCCACCATCTCGATCAGCTGGCGCAGACCGTAACCGCAGCCCTCCAGCACCGCCCGGTTCATCTCCCGTCTGGTGGTCTTCAGGGACAGTCCGAAGAACACCCCTCTGGCATAGGGGTCCCACACAGGACTGCGCTCTCCCATCATGTAGGGAAGGAACACCAGACCGTCTGCCCCGGCGGGGGCCTGGTCCGCGTCGTCATTCATCAACAGCATCCCCTGTTTGCCGGAGACAGAGGGGTAGTCCTTGTAGTCCTGGTAGAAGTTGTCATAAATCCATTGGTAGGAGGAGCCGGTGTGGGACATGGCGCCCTGGTAAATCCAGGTGCCGTCCACCACGTGACGGCGGTTGATGAAGTGGGGAGAGAACTTGGGCTGGTCTACACACACTGTAAGTACGTCCGTGGTTCCTACCGACTCGCACACATCTCCCTCCTTGACCACGCCGGCAGCCAAGGTGGCGCAGGCGGTGTCGCCGCCCCCGATGACAATTTTAGTCTCAGGGGACAGCCCCATGGCCAGCAGCACGGGGTGGGTCAGAGTGCCCACCACGTCGGTGGACTTGTGCAGGGGCGGCAGTTTTTCCATATCTATGCCAATTTTTTCGCAGATCTCCTGGGACCAGGTCCCGGCCCCCGCTGTTTCGTACAGCAGCGTGTAGGAGGCGTTGGAGTGGTCGATGGCGAAGTTCCCGCACAGCATGTGAGCGATCAAGGTGTTCACATGGCCGAAATAGCGGGTTTTGGCGTATACTTCGGGCAGATGCCGCTTGATCCACAGCATGGAGGTGCCGGACATGGCGCCTGCCATGGGGCTGTTGGCGGTGATGGCAAACAGCTTTTCGGTGCCGATGGTCTGGCGGAAAATCTCCGCCTCCTCGGTGCTGCGCCGGTCGGAGTAGATGATGGGGTCTACCAGTACGGTTCCCTTCTCGTCGAAGGCGGCCAATCCGGGGCACAGGCTGGAGATGCCGATGGCCTTGATCCTGGCCGGGTCCACCTTGTGCCGGCTGATAAGCGCGCCTATGCAGCCGGTAAAAGCGTTCCACATGTCGGCGGTGTCAATCTGGATGGAAACCTGATCGGGGTTGATGAGGCGGTATACCGCGCTCTCCTGGGCCACAAACCTGGCGTCCTGATCAATTACCATCACCTTGATACTGGAGGTGCCCACGTCTACGCCCAGAAAATAGATATCTTCCACGATGTTTCCCCCTTTCTGTCGGGATGGCGAAACGCCATCTTAGAACTGGTCGTAGTTCTTGTCGTTCTCCAGCTGGGCCAGCAGTTCCTTCGTCTCCTTGACGGAGTAGCCGTGGTGAATCAGGTAGCGCAGAGCCACAACCAGAGCGGTGACGTCGGGGTAATCCCACACGAAGCGGCCCATGGTCACGCCGCCCACGCCGCAGTCCATGGCTTCGCGGGTGATGGTGAGGAAGTGATCCAGCTTGCCGGCGTCATCCAGTCCGGCGGGGGCGTCGCCGCCCTGAATCACCACACGGAAGCCGCTGGGAACGGTGGACAGGGCCTTGGCCATGGCGTCGGGGTTGCCGCAGTAGGTGGTCTTTACGATGTCCATGCCCATCTCACAGGCGGAGCGGATGCAGTAGGCGATGTTCTCCCAGGAGGCCCGCTGATCGGCGGGGACGCTCTCACCCTTGGGGTAAACATGGCCGATCAGGGGCATGCCCTTCTGCATGCACTCGGCGGCGTAACGGCCGATGGCCTCGAACTGCACGCCCTGATAGTCACCCAAGGTCATGGCGCCCATGGACACACCGGAGGCGCCCAGGGAGATGGCCTCGTCCACGCTGCCGAAGATAATATCCTGGGTGGGAGCCACGGGGCTGTAGTTTGAAATCTTGCAGAGGATGGCCACGTCGCGGTTCTTCTCCGCATCCCAGCACTGGTTCAGGATGCCGGGGGTAATGGTCATGGCGTTGGGCCTGCCGGCGACAATCTTGTCGATGGTGGACTGGATGCTGTGCAGTCCGGTCATGGGGGCGATGCCCCGGGAGATGGCGTGATCCACCGTGATTGCCATCATTTTGCCGCTCTTGGGGTCTACCATGCGAGACATACGGACCTTTTTTCCAAGACCTACGTTGCTCATTATAATACTTCCTTTCAAAAATAATATATCACATTGCCAAAGGGTTACACAGTAGGGGACGGGGTCAGGGCTCGATAACCACCTTCAGGCCGGCCCCGCTGACGCAGACCTCATAGGCCTTTTGGAAGTCGTCGATCTTAAACTTGTGGGTGACAATCTTGTCGGCGTCGATTTTGCCGCTCTTAATCATCTCGGCGGCGGCCAGATAGTCCTCCAGCTTATAGGCGGTGGAGCCGTTCACGTTGATTTCGCCGTAGTGGATGGTGTTGACCTCCACGGTGGACTCGCCGGTTCCGGCGAAGCCGGCGAACAGATTCACCGTACCGCCCCTCTTGCACAGCTTCAAGGTGGAATTGATCAAGGCGGGGACGCCGATGGCCATTACGATAACATCCATGCCCTGGCCGTTGGTTTCCCGGTTCACGATTGCGGTCAGGTCCTCCTTGGTGGGGTCCACCACCAGGTCGGCGCCCAGTTCGGCGGCAATCTGCCGGCGGGACTCGTTGGGCTCGCTGACGATCACCTTCCGGGCGCCGGCGATTCTGGACAGCTGAAGGTGGAACAGGCCGATGGGGCCGGCGCCCACAATAAGTACGTCGTCATTGAAGCCGGTGCCGGCGTTTTTCAGACCCCGGATGCAGCAGGCTAGGGGTTCGATCAAAGCTCCGGCGGCGTAGGACACATGGTCGGGCAGCTTGACGATGTTGCCGTTCTCAATGCAGATGGCGGGAATGCGGACATACTCCTCAAAGCCGCCGTCGAACTCATAGCCGATGGCCTTGCGGTCCAGGCAGGCATTTTCCCTGCCCCGCAGGCAGCTGCTGCAATGGTGGCAGGGAATCACGTTGGCCACGGCCACCTTCTCCCCCACCTCAAAGCCCTTGACGTCGGCGCCCACCTCAGCGATGACGCCGCAGATCTCATGGCCGATTACGGAAGGGTAACGGACACCTTTCGTCTTCTTGCCTGTCAGGATGCGCATGTCGGTACCGCAGATAGCGGCACTCTTCATCGCCAGCAGGATCTCATCGCTGGCAATCCTGGGCTTCTCGATCTCCGCAGGAGCAAACTGGTTGGGGCCGGACAGAACGACTGCTCGCATGAAAACCACTCCTCTTTTTTGTTTTGGCAGCGTTTCCATTGGGTAGTTAAGTTATATTTTGTGGTACCGCTGCTTTCTGAGACAAATGGTAGCATGGATGTAGTGAAATTGCAATAGTGAAAATTATTTTTGTACACCTGCTGTATTTTGAGAAGATAATTTGTGCAAAGCAAACAATAAACGCGAAAATTAGCTGGCATATAAAACGATAAAACTTAAGAGCGCCGCCCTACTACCGGTATGAATTTTTCGTAATGAAGAAATTTTACTACATAACTGGATAAAAATAAGGGATGTCCTATTGTTCAGACATCCCCTGTTTGGACCTGCGCACCACAGCTCACGCCTTGTTATCCATGGTGGCGGTTCGGATTTTATAGATGGAGCGAAAGGAGCCCTCGTAGTCCTGAAAGGCCACAACGGCGATCAGACTGTCGATCACCGCCAGTTGCGTCAGCCGTGTGCTGGCCGCCTCTGAGCGAAAGATTGTCTCCTCGCTTACAGTTGTAATAGTGTAGTCTGCAATCTGTGCCAGGCTGTTCTTGCCCACCTGAGTCAGTCCTACCACGGTGGCTCCGCAGGACCTGCCCAGTTCAGCGGCATGGAGCACATGGAGGTTGTTCCCCGAGTGTGATACGGCGAACAACACATCCCCCGGGTGCAGCAGGGCCGCCTCCATTAGCTGGATATCTTTGTCCTCTGCGGCGGATACATGGACCCCGATCTGCAAAAATTTGTGATGAGCGTCTCGGCACACCAGCATACTGGCCCCTGTCCCCGCGAAAGCAATCCGGGATGCCCGGGACAGGATGTGCCCAACCTTTGTGATAACTTCCATATCCAGCGACTGCAGGGTCCGCTGAAGTGCTGTGATTTCAGTCGCGAATATCTTTTTGCATATCTCCTCCGGATTGTCATCTTTCTTCAGCTTGGGATGGTACTGCTGACCGGAGGGAATTGTCTCCATTGCCGCACAGATCTTGAACTCCTGAAATCCTTTGTACCCTAAGCTCTTACAGAACCGCACAACTGTGGCATCACTGACGCCGATTGATTCGGCTAGTTCCAAAAGGGTGCAGTGCACCGCTTTATCCATGTTGTCTTTGATATAACCCGCAATCTTGCGTTCCGCAACAGTAGCTGTCTGACTGTTATATTTAGCGGTAACCCTGCTGATACAACTGGAGTTGTCCATACATTTTGATCCTTTCTGGACAGGCCAATGTGTACCTTGTCCCGGTTTGTGATAAATTAAAGTAATTTTAACATAAAAGGAGAATCCACGCAACTGAATTTTTGGATGGGGTCTATATGTCTCCGGGCAAGCACTTCTGCGTTGACCAGGGCCGTTCTATCACAAGTTAAAACAGGAGATGCGTTGCATCTCCTGTTTTATACATTTCCCCAGATTCGCTGCTATTTAACATAAATCACCCAGTAATCCAAAATGTCGGTGGAGGGATCATAGTCGGAGGTATCCGTATCGGGCTTTTTGAACATGAAAATGATCCCCGCAATCGTGCGTTTCTGATTCCATTGACTGCCCTTCAGAGTGAGGTGTATCTTGAGACTATATACTTTATGGCCCTCATCGGGGTATTGATCGGTTACATCTTCCCAGTCATCCCCGATCCGAGAAGTCGATCCGCCTGCTCCGCAGTACGTCGGCAGACGTGTAGGGATGTAGCCGTCGCCCAAACTCGTAATTATCTCATAGTCCTTTTCACTGGTTTTCCCTGCTGCGGGCGCGGCGATGCTCTCTATGTCGCTTCGTACCCACGCACCGCTGGAGCGGTCCACCGGATAGACGTCCAGGGTCACAGAGTCGGTGTGCCCCGCCATAGTGGCAGTGATGGTAGCTTTGCCGGGGCTCACAGCGGTGATGGTGAAGTTGTTCGAGTCCACAGAGAGAACCTTCTCGTTACTACTCTCCAAGGTGTAGGGGAGCACTGTCGATCCCATTTCTCCATTATAGTAATAGAGGATATCCACGCCCATGGTCAGACCCACAGGAAGCCAGTATATCGTCTTTCCGTTCCCGTCAGCCAAAAGATCGTAACACTCCATCTCAATATCAGTCACCTCAAGCACGTTGACCGTGATCGACTTATCATAGCCTCCAGCACTGGCAGTGATCACGGCGCTGCCGCTCCCTTTGGCAACCAGTTCCTTGGAAGATGTGCTTACCTCCACCACACTGGGGACACTTGTTTGAATAGGTAGGGAATTTTCAGCGCAAGAAGAATCGCCATCAGGTGTTTTGTCATCGTCTGTCTGAGCGCTGCTGCCAGTTGGGGAATCCTTATCAGGCGCACGGCCCCCGCCAGACGGCGAATCATTGCTGCCATCATCGTCCCCAGAATCAGGCCCTTCCATAGACAAATCGCATTCCAGAGGAAAGCGAAAACGGATTTTCTTCAAAATTAAGCCGTTTGGCAGGGGCCTCGGGTAAATCTGAATGCGGTCCACCAAAGCGTGCATGATGGTCCTTTCATCCTCGGCGGGCATCATATCCATCATATTAAAGATAGTGCTGGCAATCGTGCGGACCTGCTCCGCCGTGAGGTTTTGCCTGCCTGCGTTGTGAATCGCCATAGAAACCTGCTCGATTTTATCATCGAGTTCGGCGATAGATTGGGCGCGCTGCCGCAGTACAGAATGTAAATCCTCGTACATGGAATCATACAGGTCATCATCGGCGTCAAGCTCCGCAATCTTGCCCAGCAGCTTTGTCTTCTGACGCAGCTCCTTCTTCCGGGCGGCCTGCAAAGTGTCCAGCTCGGCGTTCAATGCGTCTAAATTGTCCGCCGAACCCATAGCCGCCATAATCCGTTCCGTAAAATCCACATTCCGCAGGGCCTCCTGGACCACGGCGCGGACCTGGGCGTCCAGGACGTCCTGCCTGACATGGTGGGAATAGCTGCACTTCTTTCCGGCTGCAATCTTGGTGTTTTTGCAGATGTAATACCGCATATCCGAATAAAATCCAGTGCCGTCTTTCTTGGGCTTGCGCTGGACCGCCCCGAACATAGGCGCTCCGCAGTCCGGGCACCTGATAAGGCCGGAGAGGATATGGATATTCTTCGGGCCGTGGCGGGCCTCTTTCTTTATGCCGGTCACAAGACGTTTGAGGCGTACCTCCTGCCAAAGCTCATCCGGGATAATCGCCTCATGCCTGCCGTCGAACAGCTCATACTCGGCCTGTTTGACGCTGTGGTATTCGTTGCGGGTGCCTTCGATTTTCTCGTTTTTGTGTCGGCCATAGGCAATTTTGCCGGTATAGACCGGGTTGTCCAGTACAGCCTTGACAAACGATTCCGTGATACGGCTGTACAGGTTGTTCTGGCGAGTGTTCTTTTGATAGCCATTCGTGTTGAGCCACTTCGCAACGCCGGAGTAGCCCAGGTCGGAGTGTGCGAACTTTTCAAAGATGACGCGAATCAACCCAGCTTCGGATTCCTCAATCGAGAGCTCGCCCTTTTCCAGCTTGTAACCGTAGGGGGCCTGTCCGCCGTTCCACTTGCCCTCCCGCGCTTTCTGCCAGCGTCCGGCCATGGTCTGCGCCTGGATGTTCTCGCGCTCCAGCTCCGCTACTCCGGCCAGAACGGGAAAAAGTATCTTCCCAGCGGCGGAAGCGGAATCAATGCCGTCCTCAACGCACATGAGATTGACGCCGTAGTCCTGCATGAGTTGGAGATTATACAGCACATCGGCGGCGTTCCTGCCGAACCGGGACAACTTGAAAACCAGGACATAGCACACGCCGTCCGGGTTTCCAGTCTGGATGCGCCGGAGCATTTCCGTAAATTGGGGCCGTCCTGTCGTGTTCTTGCCGGACTTGCCCTCGTCGGAAAATTCGGCGGCTATGGTCATGCCACGGTGGTCCGCCTCCCGGCACAGCCGTTCCCGCTGGGCGTCGAGGGAGTACTTTTCCACCTGCATTTGGGTGGATACTCGGGTGTAGATGTAGCATTGCGGTTTCTTTTTGGAAGCTGGCACAGCTCTTGCCCCCTTTCTGATAAGATTTTGGGGTGTACAACGGGAAAAGGCCGCTGCCGCGCGGCACAGCCTGTTCTTAGATTCCGAGCCCGAGGGGGGAAGTCAGCCACCCCGAAGGGGCTTGGCCTTGACAAGCGCCTTCGGCAATGATACAATGCCGCGCCCCGACGGCGTGGAAGCCTGCCTGTTCCTGAGTTCGTCGCCGTCGGGGGACGCCCGGCCATCATTGCCGGGGGAGTTTGTCAAGGCTGGCGGCTGGCTTTTACTGGTTTCCCTTCTTCCGCCGCTGCGCCCGGTTTTCAACCGGGCGTGTCTGTACAGAGGGAAGATATGTCATTTTATCGGATTTTCCCCGGCCTGTCAATTCTAGTACGGGGATGGAAGCGGGGCCGGAGGCCTCGGAGCAGGACGCCCCGCAGGGCGTCCGCGCACAGGGCACCCGAGCGGAGCGAGGGCAAGCGGACAGGGGGACGGGTGCTGCCGGTAGGCAGTACCACCCCTGGACGCGCAGTAAGGGCCCCGACCGAAGGGAGGGGTGGACCCGGAGGGTCCAGGGCTGTCGGCTGTGCCGACCACGACGGGCGCGAAGCGACCGGCGTGACGCCCCCCCTTATGCCCTGGAATGGTTTTCGAGGATTTTTATCTATTTTATGTCGAAAACACCGCTTTGCCAAGGCGCTCATAGCTTTCCGATGGCCCACTTGCCGCTTTTTCAGTGGGCCATTGGTGGGCCACGTGGGCCACACCCGCCGCTTTCCCGTGTCTCCGTAAGGGCGGCGTGGGCCATCAGCGGAGTCCTTTATGACACGCGCAGCCCACGATCTTTTTGACCGTCATTTCCGCAGAAAGAAGCCCCGGCGGCGTGTGGCCGTCGGGGCTTGTTAGCTGTGCGTCAATGGTTGTATTTCCCACCAAAGCTCTGAAGCAACGCTTTGGTACAGAGATCTCTGTCAAGTGGGTCAAACTTGATAAGTTTTTCTTTTACATCGGTAAACTTGTCTTTCTGATGATCCCAGATTTTATACTTATAGGATGCTGGCTCAATAAAGCCGAGGGCAAGGTCCGCTTTGTAAGAACCCTCCCAGCTGTCCCAGAATGCCTTGAGAGCCTCCTTGGTGTTCTCGATATAGGCACTGCCACAGCTATTCACAAGGTCTACCAGTTCCCACCGACCGTTGAGGTACACAGCGTTATAGCAATGGTTAGTGGCCTCATCGCTGACGATACGGCAGGGGACGCCCAGCTCGCGGCACATGATGGCATAGACATTGGCAAAGTCGAAGCACACTCCGATATGGGTGTTCCACATGGTCCACTCGCCGCCGCCATTCTCAGCCCAGCGGTACGGGAGAGACTCGCTGCGAGGGTGACCATCAGCATCTTTAATTTCCCGCTGGTCATAGACCAGATTGTGGGCCATCCAATCATGAAGCAGATATGCCTTGGTGAAGTCACCAGCGTTTTCGTCGGGACAAATCTCATGGGCAAGGGCACGCCACTTGGACGTGTCGTTGGGATACTGCTTGGTGTTGCTGTAGAACGGATAGGTTACATTGTCCAAGCGGAGCGCCGCTTTTAAATCACTGCCGCCGTGCTTGGCCATCCATTCCTGGAACACGCCATCCGCCGCGTATTCGTTGCGCTTCCCAGCGAGCCAGCGTTCCATAGCTTCATCGTTATCCAGGCGCATGGAGTCGGCAAAGTAGACTTTGCCATTGCTGGCATAGACAGCCGTCCAAATGCTGGCGGTCTCGACCTTGCCATCTTCCTGTGTATAGTCAAACCATACGCAGAGCGTGTAGGGGCCGTTGGGCAGGGTCTCCACGTTGAACTGGCCGGAGTCCTTCAGTGTCACGCTCTCCAGGTCGTCGTACGTCCGGAACTGGACGCTGCGAACCTCCACGTTGTCCAGCTCTGAGTAGGTCTCGTAGGTGACGATGTTTTTGTCCGCCTTGGCAGTGATGCCGTAGAAGCCAGGGTGGTTGGGGACCAGACGCGTGACATCCTCGCCTTCCAAATCCACACAGCCGGCGTACCAAGTATTGCTGAATTTGTAGAAGTACGTGTTCTTGCCGGCGACCTGCTGGTAGTCCAGCTTGCGGTAGGTATCGTAGTCGATGTTCGTCAGATTGGGGTAATTGGTCGTCCCGTAGGCAACCTTGTCCGTGGACTTGGCCTCCGTGGAGGCGGCAGCGGTTGGGGCCAGCACCGACACGCTCAGAACAAACGCCAGGAACAGGGACAAAACGCTGGTACATTTGTGCTTCGTCTTGGATTTCATTATGATCTCTCCTTCTTTCTATTGGGACAAACCGTCGCGGCTGTCCCTGCTGTTCTCAACGGGTACTTACCTTTGGGGGTGGTACTCCCATTCCCGGCCCCCGCAGGCGTTCCCGTTGAGACAACAAAAGCGGCGCAGGGCATGATAATTCCCTACACCGCCGATAACACACGCAAACGCCATTTCCCCCCTTGAAAACTGACTGGAAAAAGGGTATACTGACGCTGGGCGCAATATCTTTTTGCTGTGTGGGGGGCTGCTTCCCCTGCATAGGGCTAAGGGGGGTTGCCTCCCCCCTTGGCCTGCCTTATGCTTTTGTTATCTCGCTTCTTATTCTATATCATGTCGAAAAGTTTTGCAATAGGTTTTTCACGGTTCGGCAGTCCGGGCCGTGATTTTTTGCTGCAAAGCAGCGGGGGCGGGCGTGGCCGGATGGTAACGGCTAATCTCATGGCCGCTCTATGGCGCTGGGGGCCGTCTGGTTCTTGGGCCTGCTGTCACCGAAGCTGACGCTGCTGGCTAAGATTTCCGCGCTGCGGCGCTTGCCGCCGTCCCGGCTTGTCCAGTCGCGGAGCTGGAGCCGTCCGTCAATCACGGCCATGCGGCCCTTGGTGAAATACTTGCTGACAAATTCGGCGGTGCTGCGCCAGGCCACAATGTCGATGAAGTCCGTGACCTTGCCGCCGCTGGCGTCCTTGAAATCCCGCTCACAGGCGACGGAGAAGGACGCGACGGGAATGCCGTTCTGCGTGCGGCGGAGCTCTGGGTCCCGCACAAGACGGCCCATAACAGTAATTCGGTTTAGCATAGCTTTTCCCTCCATGACGAAGGACCGCTCCCAAATGCAATGGAGCGGTCCTTTTTATGTCGTTCTTTCCGAAGCGGCGGGCGTCCATCCTCAAATCATGTGGAAGTGCCGCAGAGCGGCCTCGACCGCCGCCTCCATCGCCGGTGGGACCTGCGGCGGCTCCACGCCCTCCGGCAGCGGTCGGCTCTGGCCTCCCTGGGTGACGACGCCATGCTTCCGCTTGACCTGGGTGACGTGCCAGGAAGCCGCTTTTAGGCCGTACTCCTGCAATACCCAATCCCTGATTTCCCGGTAGGCGGCTGGATGATAGGGTGTAGCCTCAAGCGACGGTTCGTACTCCAGAAAAACGTGCTTCCGGCTTTTCATAAATTCCCTACCTATGCGGAGTAGTGTTGAGTCGCTGCTGGTCACCGTAAATGCCGTGGCGTTGGGTATGCCCTCGCCGTAATCGGACGAAAGCCTGTAGTCCTGGCAGTAGTCCTTTATGTATTGCTCAATCTGGGCCGGAGCGGCGTCCGGATAGAGGATACGCATCAGTCCGGCCAGGGCCGCGATATGGGGGGAGGCCATAGAAGTTCCATTGAGGGAGAAGGGTAATCCGGCGGTAGTACACCACCGTTGCCAGCACCGCATAAAGGACGTAGGTGATGATACACACGGCGATCCGCCACACATGGAGGTCCTCGCCGAAGCCGTCGGGAGGCAGAGACTCTCCAAAGGTCAGTTCACGGCGCGTCTCCCCTTGGGCGATATCCAACCGCGCCTCTGTCCGTACGCCTCTGGTATAGGATTCGGTGACAGAATCGTCGCTTTCCCCACTGTTGCTGATGAACAAGTCGCCGCCTCCGGTGTCCTCAGCCAGCTGGACCAGCTGCTGGGCGTTGGCCGTCTGCGCGGGGTTGGCTCGCATCAGGCAAAGCCGCACCCCGGACTCCCTCACCGCGTCGCAGGTCTCTGGGGACAGCGGGCTGTCGCCATCAGTAAACATGATAATCGCCACAGGCTCCTCGTCGCTGAAATGGCCCTCCAGCGTCTCCAGCGCCAGCCGGATGGGGCCTTCGAAGCTGGTGCCGCCCACAATATCTGTATTTTCATTAAAATATTACCATGTAAAGTTCTTTTTGACATTTGTCCAGTTTTGAAAAAAGCCAGGCAGGAAATAGTATAATCCTCCGGGGGCTCTATGTCCCGTTTCTTGTTTCTTAGATTACAGCCATTGGATAAAGGAGCACTTTTATGGTTTCAAAAGTGTCTGCTGCCAAGCTGCGCCCTGTCATACTGCCCCCTGGCCTGCCTGCTGATGTGCCTCCTGTTTCCTGTCCGATGGACGGATGGATCAGAAAACCACGGCTATGATCTGACAATTATGCGCCGTATCGTAGAGCGTCATGCGGGGCTGATTGATTACTTCGCTCATGATGCAGTCTTTCAGTTAGTCCTGCCTTTGCGGCAGAAAGCGATATAATACCCCCTATGTAGTCTTAACATCAAAATTCCTAATTGTGGGGCGGGATATGAAGTGGCCAAGATAAAAAACCGAAAAACCCCGGATACCTGCTCCAAGGTATCCGGGGCTTCCCGTTGAAAAAGAGGATTAAAATGAAACGAACTGTCTCTTGCAGATTCTATATTACCGGAAACTTATTAACAAATCCAACGCCAGTTGTTACAAAAGGATTAAATCGCTAAAAAACTTTCGGCTGGACAGGAAATCTTTGGTGTAATTGGCCAGGCCCTCACAAGAGAGAAAGGCCAGCGGAGCGACCCGCCAGCCTTCCCAAAAATGGAGGATAGAATGAAAAGATGTTCTTGCCTTGCGAGTATGAGTATAGACAAAAGATTTTACAAAAGTTCTTGTGAGATGTTACAAAAGCTTTAAATCTTTTCGAGAAAATTTCCCGCCGTAAGGAGGAGCCGCTATTTTCCGCCAAAAAGCTTTTTCAGCCATCCGGCTTTCTTCTTCCCGGTCGCCTCCGGGGCGGGCGGGTCCGGAAGATTCACGGTATGTACTTGCCGCTCCACCTGGGCCGTGGCCGGGTCGCCGCCCTGGGCACGGATGGCCTCCTCCAGCTGCCGCCGGCAGGTCTCCACATAGATGGTCACGCCCTCTATGTCGCAGTTATTTAAATAGGAGCGGCACACCGTCTCCTGGATATTCATGGGGTTGGGCTCTATGACCTCGGTGGCCTCCAGCAGCCCCAGGCCCTCCCGCCGGGCGTGCTCCAGGGCCTTGAAAAACACAGGCAGCGTGTTGCCAAAGACCGACTCCAGCGCCGCCCGGACCGGGCCGCTCTGGCCGTCGGCCAGCAACCGGGGCACCTGGTCCTCCGGGATGTACACCCCGCCGCTGTAGTTTTCCAGAATGCAGTTCTGAACCGGATTTGAAAGCCGGTCCCCCAGAATCTTCTGGAAGGGCAGGGTGTAGGCCGCCATGGCCGGCTGGTCCATCAGGTTGGAATACAGCCCGCCCCGGGTGTAGTAATAGGTGCGGAACAGCCCCTGAACTGCCGCCAGAATGTAGCTGTGGGTCTTGTCGAAGGACTCCCCCGGCCGGACCTTCGCCGCCGTGTCCATAATCTCCTGGTACCGGGCGGCGCAGAATTTCTCGTTGCCGTTGTCGCTGCCCATCCGGTACTCCTCCGCCAGCGCCATAAGCCCGGAGTGGTCCCCTAAGCGCACCTCCTCCAGCCGGTCGAAATACCAGTGGAACATCTCCTTCTGACTGATTGGATGCCAGCTTACGTCAAATCCCATTTTATAATGCCTCCTCTGTTAAAAATATCACCGCAGACCTTGAAAAAATTCCTGGAGCACCGCCTCGCATTCCCGCTCCAGGGGACCCTGGTAGATGCGGGGGCGGTGGTTGAATCGCTCCTCGAACAGGTTGAGCACCGACCCGCAGCAGCCCGCCTTGGGGTCCTTCACGCCGTAGCGGACCTCCTCAATTCGGGCGTTGATGATGGCTCCGGCGCACATGGGGCAGGGCTCCAGGGTGACATACAGGGTACAGCCGTGGAGCCGCCAGCTGCCCAGCCGGGCGCAGGCCTCCCGGATGGCCTCCACCTCCGCGTGGGCGGTGGCATCGCTGTCCGCCTCTCGGCGGTTGCGGCCCCGGCCGATGATCTCCCCGTCCTTCACAATGACGCACCCCACCGGCACGTCGCCGTCGGCAATGGCCTCCCGGGCCAGACACAGGGCCTCGGCCATGAAATATTCGTGGTTCATAGCAGCCTCCCATCCCGTAGGTGCGGATATTATTTTCCCTTGTAATTCTACCTGACATTTGTTCTTTTCGCAACCCGAGATATCCAAAATAAAGCACGGCTGCTGTCCGGCATGTATTGTTCTCCTCAAGGAGAAGCTTTATTTTTGCGTCTCCTCCTCCATCGCCGGATAAAACAGTTCTTCCAGCGTGACGCCCAAAATATCCGCAAGGGCAAGCATCTCTTTGTCGCTAACCTTCCTCACTTGTCCTTCCAGCGCAGACAATGCGGATTGCCCGATGTCGATTCCTCTCACTTGTAGCTGGGCAAGCATTATAGTTTGATTTATCCCCTTCCGTTTGCGGAGCAGGACCACATTTTGCCCAATTAGGTTCTCCGTACCCACAGTACGACGCTTTGGCATGGCCCCTCCCCCTCGCATTTTATCGGATTATCCTATAATATTTGCGAAAGGGCTTGATTTTATCTGAAAATCAGCTAAAATAAGGTAAGGAGGAATTGACCATGGAAAACGAATCTTACAAAAAGCTCTACTACCACGCATTCAACCGGCTGACCGACCTGGCAAAGGAGATCGAGCGCACCCAGAACGAGCTGGAGGAGATGTACCTGGAGGCCGGGGAGCACCCCGACGACAGCACTGACCAATAAAAAAGCAGGAGCGCCCGCCGCGGCGCTCCTGTCCGTTTTAAAACAAATCGCTGTGGGTCCCTGTTCTGGTCAAATACAGAATCAGTTCCCCTTGGCTGATCTCGTAGATCAGCAGCCAATCCGGGGTGATGTGGCACTCCCGGCACCCGATGTAGTCCCCCTTGAGGGGATGGTCTTTGTATCGTTTTGGCAAAGTCTCGCCGGCAGCCAGCATTTTAATGGTGTCGGTAAGCAGTGACAGCTGATATCCCCGCTTATTTGCCAGCTTCACATCCCGCTGAAATCTTATTGATGGCCTGACTACATACATTACTCCAGCAGCTCCTTCATCATCAGGTCGATATCAGTGTAACTTTTCCCAAGGCTGGGATCCGCTTTCATGCGCTGGACCTCCTCAATCGCCTGCCGGGTCTCCTCGTTGGGAACATCTCCGCCGATTTCAAAGGGGATGCGGTACTCCCGCACCACCTTTTTGGCGAAGATGCAGAAGGCAGTGGTCATACTCATCCCCATATCGGAGCAGAAGGCCTCAAACTGCCGTTTCAGGTCGGCATCCATCCGAATATTTACACTTGTCTGCGCCATAGCAAACGCCCCTTTCATCTGATTGTCTCTATTGTATGCAAAAAGCAAGACAATGTCAACATATTTTCAAAAAACAGGAGCGCCCGAGGGGCGCTCCTGTCATTTTACCGCTCCTCCCGGAAATAGTTCAGCCCCAGGGCGGCGGGCTGGCCGGAGCCCTCCCGCTTGCGGACCGACGACGCCACCAGCACGATGGCGGTAATCAGGAAGGGCAGTGCCTTATAAAGCTGAGGCGGGACGGCGCTGAGCCAGCCCAGGGGTCCGGGAAAAGCCCCCGCCAGCGCCCCGGCGTAAATCTGCAGGGTGTTGAAGAAGCCGAAGACCAGGGTGCCCAGAATGGCCAGCACCGGGTTCCAGTTGGCAAAGATCACCAGGGCAATGGCGATCCAGCCGTAGCCGTTGATCCAGCAGTTGGAGCCCTCAAAGGAGCCGCTCATATACAGCGCCATGTAAAAGCCCCCCAGCCCCATGATGCCCGACCCGGCAATGAGGTGGACATACTTATACAGCAGGGTGTTCACCCCCACCGAGTCGGCGGCGGCCGGGTTCTCTCCCACCGCCCGCAGGCGCAGGCCGGTCTTGGTAAAGCCCAGGTACCACCACACCAGCACCGCGATGACAACCCCCAAATAGACCAGCACATTGTGGGAAAACAGCACTTTTCCAATTACAGGCAGTTTTGAAAGCCCGGGAATCTCCAGAGCGGAATAGCCCTTTACCAGGCTGTCGGCGGCGGTCATGGCGGGCCACCGCTCCCCTATGCCCTTGCCCACGAAGAAATACAGCCCCAGGCCGAAGGTGGTAATGGTCAGGCCGGTGACGTTCTGGTTGGCCTGGAGGGACACGGTGAGCAGGGCGAACAGCAGCCCGCACAGCCCCGCCGTCAGGAAGGACACCGCCAGCCCCACCAGGATGCTGTTGGCGGCGCACCCGGCCAGGTAGCCGAAAATGGCCCCCACGGCCATGGTGCCCTCCACACCCAGGTCCAGGCTGCCCGCCTTCTCCACCACAATCTCCCCCACGGTGCCGTAGAGCAGGGGAATGTTTACCAGCACGATATTAAAGAGGAACAGGGTCAGCACATTGACGGGATCGTTCACTTGGCGCCCTCCTTTCTGGTCCGGACCAGCCGGAAGCGGGTGAAAAAGTCCGCCGCCAGCACGATAAAGAGGATCACACCCTGGAGCAGGTTGGCAAAGTTGGCGTCGATGGAGGGGTAGGTGGCGCTGGCCGCCTGACAGCCGAACTGGAGCACGGTAATCAGCAGCGACGCGGCCACAATGCCCGCCGTATTCAGCTTGGCCAGCCAGGCCACCACGATGCCCGTCCAGCCCACGTCGTTGGTGGGGGAGGCGGACAGGATGCCGGCGGAGGACACATGGAAGGCCCCTGCCAGCCCGATGAGGGCGGCGGACAGGAAAATGGTGCGAATCACAATCCGTCCCACCTTCATCCCGGCGTACCGGGCGGTGTTGGGGCTGTCCCCCACCACGGCGATCTCATAGCCCCGCTTGGTGTAGTTGAGGTAGATGTACAGAATCACACAGATGGCCACGGCAGCCACCAGGGACAGATTCAGGTTGAGGGGCCCCACGGGCACCGTCATCATCTGGGCGCTTTCCGGGAACTTTGCAAACTTGGGCCGGGCGGACGAAGGGTCCAGGAAAAAATTCCAGTCTGTTTTCGTCTCGGCAAAAAATTGCAGGAAGTATAGGGCCACATAGTTGAGCATCAGGGTGAGCAGGGTCTCGTTGGTGCCGAAGCGCACCTTCAGCGCCGCCACGAATACGCCGTAGAGGCCGCCCCCCAGCGCCCCGCACAGGGCCATCACCAGCACCATGGCCGGCTGGGGCAGGCTGTCTCCCAGCTTCATGGCCGCAAAGCCGGCCCAGAAGGCCCCCATGATAAACTGCCCCTCGCCGCCGATGTTCCAAAAGCGCATCTTAAATGCCAGGGCCAGGGCCATGGAGGTAATGAGCAGGGGGACGAACAGGCGGATAAAATTCTCCACCGCCCGCCAGGGGTAGCGGCTGCCGGGGATGCCCATGGTGAGCATCTGCCGGTAGAAGGTGAGGGGCTCCACCCCCTGGACCTTCAGCAGCACCGCCCCCACCGCCAGGGCCAGGGCCACCGCCGCCACATAGGCCAGCACCTGCTGGCCCGGTCCGGCGTGCTCCCGCTTCACCACATGGAAAAGGGGCTGACGGTTTTTCATTCCTCCACCTCCTCGTTCTCCCCGATCCGGCTGTCCCGGGCGATGCCGGCGGGCTTGTCCTCATATTTGCCGGTCAGGTCCAGCGCGCCGGTCATCATCAGACCCAGCTCCTCCTTGGAGGTCTTGTGGGCGTGGACCACCCCCATCACCTTCCCGTGGCACAGCACCATAATCTTGTCGCACAGGTCCATCATCACGTCCAGGTCCTCCCCCACAAAGAGGATGCCCACCCCGTCCTTCTTCTGGGTGTTCAGAATGTCGTAAATGGCGTAGGACGAGTTGATATCCAGCCCCCGGACGGGGTAGGCGGTGACAATCACGTTGGGCCCGGCCTTGATCTCCCGGCCCAGCAGCACCTTCTGCACGTTGCCGCCGGACAGCCGGCGCACCGGCGTCTCGGTGGAGGGGGTGACAATCTCCAGGTCGGCCACCACCTGCCTGGCCTCCGCCCGGCCGGTCTTCCGGTCCACAAAGGGGCCTTTGGCCTGGTCATATTTTTTGAGCAGCATGTTGTCCGTAATGGACATGGAGGGGGCCAGGCCCATGCCCAGCCGGTCCTCGGGGATAAAGGACATGGAGATGCCCTTTTCCAGAATGGCCTTGGGGGGCAGGCCCACAATGTTGTCCCCCTTGTGGATCATCTGGCCGCTTTCGATGGGCCGCAGGCCGGCGATGGCCTCGCACAGCTCCTTCTGGCCGCAGCCGGCGATGCCGGCCACCCCCAGGATCTCGCCCCCCCGGATGTAGAAGTTCACCCGGTCGATGGCGGTGGCGCCCTCGTCATTTTTGATGGTCAGGTCCCGAATTTCCAGGAGGGGCCGGGTCTTCTCCACCACCGGCCGGTCGATGTTCAGCTCCACCTTCCGGCCCACCATATACTCGGTGAGGGCCTGCTCGCTGGTGGCGGCGGTGTCCACGGTGGTGATGTACTCCCCCTTGCGCAGGATGGCCACCCGGTCGGATATCTCCATCACCTCGTTGAGCTTGTGGGTGATGATGATAATGGCGTGGCCCGACGCCCGCATCCGCCGCAGCACGTCAAAGAGCCTGGCCGTCTCCTGCACGGTGAGCACGGCGGTGGGCTCGTCCAAAATGATGATCCGGGCCCCGTAGTACAGCACCTTGACAATCTCCAAAGTCTGCTTTTCGGAGACGGCCATGTTGTACACCTTTTTCCGGGGGTCGATGTCAAAGCCAAACTGCCTGGCCATCTCTCCAATCACGCCGTACCGGTCTTTTTTCAGGATGCCCCCCGACTTCTCGTCCCCCAGCCAGATGTTGTCGGCGGCGGAGAACACATCCACCAGCTTGAAGTGCTGGTGAACCATGCCGATGCCCAGCTTTTTGGCGTCCTCCGGGGAGTTGATGGCCACCTCCCGGCCGTCCACAAAAATGGAGCCGCTGTCCGGCTTGTAGATGCCCGACAGCATGTTCATCAGGGTGGTCTTGCCCGAGCCGTTCTCCCCCAGCAGGGCGAGAATTTCCCCGGGCTTCACGTTCAGGTTGACATTTTTGTTGGCGGCCACGCTGCCAAAGCTCTTGCAGATGCCCCGCATCTCAATGGCGTATTGCTGCTCTCCCATTCAATCCCCTTCCTTTTGTAGGGCAAGGGCTCTGCCCTTGCCTTGTCAGGGTTCCGCCCAGGTGGAGAGGCAAGGGCAGAGCCCTTGCCCTACATGCGTACCCTCTGCGTAGGGGCGGATATAATCCGCCCGCCTGTGTCCGGTGCATGACCGGCGGGTCATTTTGGAGGATGGCCCGCCCAGGTGGGCGGGCCCCACATAAATAAGCAATCGGGCCGGCCGGAGATTCCGGCCGGCCCGGTTCGGGTCTGCGTTGTTGGGGCGGGGAGCTTTAGCCCTCCACGACGCCCGCCACGTTGTAATTCATGCTGCCCTTGATAACCCCGTCGTCCACGGAGGGGCCGCCGGCAGGGACAATCTCGTTGCCCTGGTTGTCCATCAGGGGGGCGTCGGTCTTGACGATCTCCACCTTGCCGTCCTCGCTGATGTTATAGCTCAGCTTCACGCCGGAGAACACGTCCCACTCGCCGGAGATAATCAGCTCCCGCACAGCGTCCATCACGGCCTTGGTGTTGGGGGCGGCCACCGACTCGTTCAGGGGAGAGGCGTCCACAAAGCCCTCGGCCAGGCCGGCGTAGTAGGCGTTGCCGCCCATGTTCTCCACGAACTTGGGGGCGTCGCCGTTGCAGTCCATGGCGGCCTTGATAGCGGTCTCATAGTATACATCCCAGTGCCAGATGGCGGCAGTGAGGTGGGCGGTGGGGGCCTGCTCGGTCATGTCGGAGTTGTAGCCGCAGCCAAACACGTTGTTCTGAGCGGCCACCAGCTGGGGCTGGGCGGAGTCGCAGTGCTGGGAGATGACGCAGCAGTTGTAGGCGTCGATAAGGGCCTGGGCGGCCTGCTTCTCCAGGGCCTCGTCGCCCCAGGCGTTGATCACGTTCACATGGACCACCGCGTCGGGGTTGGCGGACTGAGCGCCCAGAGCGAAGGCGTTGATGCCGGAGCAGGTCTCGGCGTAGTCCAGGTTGAAGGCGGCCACATAGCCGATGTTGTTGTTGCCCTCCTCCAGGGACTTCATGCCGGCGGCGATGCCGGCCAGGTAGCGGGCCTGATAGATGCGGCCGAAGTAGTTATTGAAGTTGGTGTCGTTGGCCATATAGCCGGTGCCGTGGGAGAAGATCACGTCTTTATACTCCTCGGCCTTGTCGTTCATGGGCTGGATATAGCCGAAGGAGATGCCGAAGACGATGTCCGCCCCCTGGTTGACCACGGTGTCGATGGCGGCCTCCACGGCAGTGTCGTCGTTATCGGGCACGTTGTCCACCACAATCAGGCTGGCGGGGTCCAGGCCCAGGTTCTTCATGGCGGTGGTGATGCCGTTGTGGTGCTGGAAGGTGTAGCCGGCGGTGTCGTTCTGGCTGGTGATATACACCGCGCCCACCTTAAAATCGGAGTCGCCGCCCACCGGGGTGGAGACGTCGGTGCCGGGCTTGCTGGCGGAACCGGGGTTGCCGGCGGAGCTGCCGGCCCCGTCTTTGCCGCCGCCGCAGGCGACCAGGGACAGGCTCATGGCCGCAGCCAGAGCCAGCGCAAGAAATTTCTTCATTCTTCTTCCTCCTGTTTTCATTTTTTCGTTCGTTTCATGGATACCTTATATATTAAAACCGGAAGGGCCCGGTTTTAATCCACAAATTCCACGCCATGTTCCTCGCTCATGGACTTCACCCGGGCCAGGGCCTCCACCCGGATGCCTTTGGCCCGCAGGCGGTCGCCGCCGGGCTGGAAGGCCTTCTCAATGGCCACCCCCGCCCCGGCCAGCCGGGCCCCGGCCTGATTCACCAGGTCGATGAGCCCCTCCAGCGCCGCGCCGTTGGCCAGAAAGTCGTCGATAATAAGGACGTTGTCCTCCGGCCCCAGGAATTTTTTAGAGACAATCACGTCGTAGACCCGCCCGTGGGTGAAGGACTCCACCCGGGTGGAATACACCTCACCGGCGATGTTTTTAGTCTGGCTCTTTTTGGCAAAGACCACCGGACAATGAAAGGACTGCGCCGTGACACAAGCGATTCCGATGCCCGAGGCCTCGATGGTCAGTATCTTGTTCACGCCGCAGCCGTCAAACCGGCGCAGGAACTCCCTGCCCATCGCCTCAAACAGGGCCACGTCCATCTGGTGGTTGAGAAAGCTGTCCACCTTCAGCACGTCGGTCCCCTTCACCGTGCCATCCCTTCGGATGCGCTCCTTCAGCAGTTCCATGCCGTCCACCGCCTTTTGAAAAATGACGGTGGCCCGATCCTCCGGGCCACGTCTGTTTTTGGGAAAATTACCACGGCTACATTGTACAGGAAATTCTCCCTTTTTTCAATCCCCTTTTTCGGTTTTTTTCACTCATTCCCCCGGATTCCCTCGAAAGGGCGCGGCCTCCCCCGCCGTCCGGCGGCCTTCCCCGGGAAATTTTCCCGGGGCGACAGGCTTCGACGGTGTATTTTCCAATTTATGGTAAACTTAGGATAAATCCGGACGGGCCCGCCGTCCCATACAAATGAAAGGTGGTATATCTATGTGGCCGCTGACCAAAAAGGGGCTCTTTGAGACCGGCCGGGTGCTCTTTCTCCCCGTGGACGCCATCCAGCCCAATCCCTACCAGCCCCGCCGCACCTTCACCCAGCCCGAGCTGGAGGAGCTGGCCGCCTCCATCCGGGAGCTGGGGGTGCTTCAACCCCTCACCGTCCGCCGCCGGGAGGGCCGGTGGGAGCTGGTGGCCGGGGAGCGCCGCCTGCGGGCGGCCCGGCTGGCCGGGCTGGAGAGCGTCCCCTGCCTGTCCATCCAGACAGACAGCCAGTCCTCCTCCCTGCTGGCCCTGGTGGAGAACCTCCAGCGCCGGGACCTGGATTTCTGGGAGGAGGCCCTGGCCATCCGCCGGCTGATCGACGCCTACCACATCTCCCAGGAGGAGGTGGCCCGCCGCATCGGCAAGAGCCAGTCGGCCATAGCCAACAAGCTGCGGCTGCTGAAGCTGCCCGAGGAGGTGCTGTCCGTCCTCCGGGACGGCCGGGCCACCGAGCGCCACGCCCGGGCCCTCCTCCGCCTCCCCGACCCGGACCGCCAGCTGGAGGCCGCCCGGCAGATCACGTCGGACCGCCTCACCGTGGCTCAGACCGAAGCGCTGGTGGACAGCATCCTCCTGGCTGCCGCTCCGCCCCCCCGCCGGCAGCCTACCTTTATTATAAAGGATGTGCGGCTGTTTTTAAACACCATCACCCGCAGTCTGGACATCATGCGCTCCGCCGGGGTGGACGCCCAGTGCAAGCGCCAGGACAGCGAGGAGGAAATTCTGCTCACTATACATATCCCCCGCCGGGCGGGGTGATGTTTCACGTGGAACATTGCCCGGGCTGGAGCCGCCCCAAATGTTTCACGTGGAACATTCCGCAAGCGGCGGACGCGGCAGCAAAGCCCGGCCCACAGCCTCCCCTCCCCCAAGGCTTCCCTGTTCGGGAAGCCTTTTTTATTTTTCTGCACAAAACAGTTGAAATCCCCGCCGCCGGTTGCTATAATGGGAAATTGCATAACTGTCAATCATAATTTTCCCAAGGAGGCCCATCCAATGGCTAAAATCATTGCCGTCGTCAACCAGAAGGGCGGCGTGGGCAAGACCACAACCACCGTCAACATAACCGCCGCCCTCCACGAGCTGGGCAAGCGGGTGCTGCTGTGCGACTTCGATCCCCAGGCCAACGCCACATCGGGCATGGGGGTGGACAAAAACACCGCCTCCCCCAACGTCTATGACCTTCTCGTCAGCGACGCCGACCCCGCCCGGGCGGTGGTGTCCACCAAATACGGTGACGTGCTGCCCTCCAACAAGGCGCTGGCCGGCGCGGGCATCGAGATGATCGGCATAGAACACCGGGAGATGCTTCTGAAAACCGCCCTGGCCGGTCTGGACGACCGCTACGACTTCATCTTCATCGACTGCCCCCCCTCCCTGGAGCTGCTCACCGTCAACGCTCTGTGCGCCGCCCACAGCCTGCTGGTGCCGGTGCAGTGTGAGTACTTCGCCCTGGAGGGCCTGAGCGACCTGCTGGCCACCGTCCGGCTGGTGAAGCGGAAGCTGAACCCCAACCTGGTGATGGAGGGCGTGCTGCTCACCATGTTCGACAGCCGGACCAACCTGTCCCTCCAGGTGGCGGAGGAGGTCAAGCGCCACTTCCCCGGCCAGGTGTACGCCACGGTGATCCCCCGGAATGTCCGCCTGTCCGAGGCCCCCAGCCACGGCAAGCCCATCAACGCCTATGACCCCTTCTCCCGGGGAGCCGAGGCATATAAGCTGCTGGCAGAGGAGATGTGCGGAGCGGTCTGACCCGGACAGGTCCATAACGCAGGGCAAGGGCTCTGCTCTTGTCTCACCGAAAGGACACACCACATAAAAAGGCAGGTGCAGAGTCCCTGCCCTGCGCGACGATATTCGCGGAATTGAGGTAGAGATATGGCAAAAAGAAAGACAGAACTGGGTCTGGGCCGGGGGCTGAACGCCCTTCTGGGCGACCCGGAGCTCCCCGCCCAGGGGGAGGGCTCGGTGGCCCTGCCCATCTCCCAGGTGGAGCCGGGGCTGAACCAGCCCCGGAAACGATTTGAACAGGGGGCGCTGGACGATCTGGCGGAATCCATCCGGGTCCACGGCATCATCCAGCCCCTGACGGTGCGCCGCCTGGCCAGCGGCTACTACCAGATTATCGCCGGCGAGCGCCGCTGGCGGGCGGCCAAGGCCGCCGGGCTCCAGGAGGTCCCCGCCGTTATCATCGAGGCGGACGACCGGAAGGTGATGGAGCTGGGCCTCATCGAAAACCTTCAGCGTGAGGACCTGAACCCCGCCGAGGAGGCCCGGGGCTACCGCACCCTGATGGAGGAGTACGGCCTGACCCAGGAGCAGGTGGCCCAGCAGATGGGCAAGAGCCGCCCCGCCATCACCAACACCCTGCGCCTGCTGGCCCTGCCCGACGAGGTAATGGCCCTCATGGAGGAGGGCGCCCTCTCCGCCGGCCACGCCCGGGCCATCCTGGGGGCCCCCTCCCCCGCCCTCCAGAAGGAGGCCGCCGCCCGGGTGGTGAAGGAACAGCTCTCGGTCCGGCAGACCGAGGCCCTGGTCAGGGCTTTGCAAAAGGAGAAGAAGGAGAAGCCCAAGGAGGCCGCCCCCGACCTCTCCCTCTACCTGGGGGAGCTGGAAAAGGACCTAGCCGGCCGGCTGGGGCGAAAGGTGAAGATTGCCCACAAGGGGAAAAAGGGCCGCATCGAGCTGGAGTACTACAGCGAGCAGGACCTGGAGACCCTTCTGGAACTGCTCCGGCGAACCGACGGCGAGGGGGTGGACACCTATGGCTTCTTCTGACCGGCGCAAGGGCCCCAGCGAGCCCTTCATTGAGGACGCCCACCGCTACCCGGAGGACCCCCAGAAGAAGCGTCGCCCCCCCGCCCCTGAGGCGGACGCCCGCCGCCGCCGGGTGCAGCAGCGCAGGAAGCGCAATTCCGTCTTCCGATACATCGCCATCCTGTTTGCCGCCGCCTTTGTGCTCCTCCTCTATACCTTTATGCTGGAGCGGCGGGAGAGCCAGCAGCAGATTGACGATCTGAAGCAGTCGGCCTCTGCCTACCAGACCCTGCAGGGTCTGATGTCCAGCAATGACCAGCTGAAAACCCAGGTCTCCGAGCTGGAAGCCCAGCTGCGGGAGCTCCAGAGCCAGCTGGCCGCTGCGAAGGAGGAGCAGGAGCAGCTGCAAGCTCAGATTCAGAACGAGCAGAAGGCCACCACGGCCATGCACTGGTTCTGGCAGATCAACGACGCGTCCGTGCGGGGGAAGACCAAGCTGTGCCGGGAGCTGATTACCGCTCTGGAGGAGGCCCAGCTCCAGGACTACCTGCCCAAGGAGAATATCACCGGCACCGACCGCTTCTCCCCCTACGACCGGTATATGGAGATTCGGGGAAAGGTCATTAAGTAGCCGCCGAAGGCGGCCCCAAATCGGAGCCCAGCGCAGCGGGTCCGATTTGGAGAGGAGGAGCAGCGAAATGAGTGAGCTTTTGCGCTTGCGCAGAAGCGAAGGATATGAAGCTTGCTCCGACGACGTTCCACGTGAAACATTACAACAAAGGAGAATGAGAAACTATGCTGGATATTCGTTTTATCCGGGAGAACCCCGAGGCTGTTAAGGAGAACATCAAAAAGAAATTCCAGGAGGAGAAGCTCCCCCTGGTGGACCAGGTGCTGGCCCTGGACGCTGAAAACCGGGCCGCCATGTCGGAGGCCAACGAGCTCCGGGCCGCCCGGAACACCCTGAGCAAGCAGGTGGGCATGCTCATGGGCCAGGCCAAAAAGGACCCCTCCAAGCTGGCCGAGGCCGAGGAGGCCAAGGCCAAGGTGAAGGCCAATGCCGACCGCCTGGCCGAGCTGGAGGAACAGGAGACCCGGCTGGCCGAGGAGATTCGGAAGATTATGCTGGTGATTCCCAACATCATCGACCCCTCCGTCCCCATCGGCCCCGACGACTCCGCCAATGTGGAGGTGGAGCGGTTCGGTGAGCCCGTCACCCCCGACTTTGAGATTCCCTACCACACCGAGATTATGGAGTCCTTCAACGGGGTGGACATGGACGCCGCCGGCCGGGTGTCCGGCAGCGGCTTCTACTACCTGCTGGGGGATGTGGCCCGGCTCCACGAGGCGGTGCTGGCCTACGCCCGGGACTTTATGATTAACAAGGGCTTTACCTTCTGCATCCCCCCCTTCATGATCCACGGCAACGTGGTGGAGGGCGTCATGAGCCAGACCGACATGGAGGCCATGATGTATAAGATCGAGGGGGAGGACCTGTACCTCATCGGCACCAGCGAGCACTCCATGATCGGCAAGTTCATCGACCAGATCATTCCCGAAGCCTCCCTGCCCCAGACCCTCACCTCCTACTCCCCCTGCTTCCGCAAGGAGAAGGGCTCCCACGGCATCGAGGAGCGGGGTGTCTACCGCATCCACCAGTTCGAGAAGCAGGAGATGATCGTGGTGTGCCGCCCCCAGGACTCCATGGACTGGTATGAGAAGATGTGGCGGTACTCGGTGGAGCTGTTCCGCTCCCTGGACATCCCCGTGCGGCAGCTGGAGTGCTGCTCCGGCGACCTGGCCGATTTAAAGGTGAAGTCCTGCGACATCGAAGCCTGGTCCCCCCGGCAGCAGAAGTATTTTGAGGTCTGCTCCTGCTCCAACCTGGGCGACGCCCAGGCCCGCCGTTTGAAGATGCGGGTGAAGGGCGAGCAGGGGACCTACCTCCCCCACACCCTGAACAACACGGTGGTGGCCCCTCCCCGGATGCTTATTGCCTTCCTGGAGAACAACCTCCAGGCCGACGGCAGCGTGGTGATCCCCAAGGTGCTCCAGCCCTACATGGGCGGCCTGGAGGTCATGACGCCCAAGAAGTAACGAAAGGGAGGTCCGCCTATGGCCCGCCGCCGGCTGGAGGAGCTGTCCATCCTCAATGTGCTGTTCTGCATGCTGGTCGTGCTGATTCACGTGCTGTCCCACGCGGTGGGCGCGCTGGACCGGACGGGCTGGCAATACGCCCTGGTGCTGATTCCCCAGCGGCTGGCCTTTGTGTCGGTGCCCGGGTTTTTCTTCCTCAGCGGCCTGAAGCTCACCCTCCCACGGGGGGAGGAATCGGGCCTGACCGCCTACTACCTGGGCCGGGTGAAGCGGCTGCTCCTCCCCTACCTGCTGGCGGCGGCGGTGTACTACCTGTACTTCGTCCGCATCGGCTGGTACTCCTTCTCCCCCGCCCAGTTCCTCCGGGAGACCGCCCTGGGCACTCTATCCGCCCAGTTCTACTTCCTTGCCGCCCTGATGCAGTTTATTCTGCTGGCCCCCCTGTTCCGGCGGCTGGCCCGGCGGTACGCCCCGGTGGTCCTGCTGCCCCTGGCCCTGGGGATTAGCTGGCTGAGCTCCATGTATTTCAACGCCGTCCTCCAGCTGGCCATCCCCGACGCCGCCTTTCCCTACGGCGACCGCATCTTTACCAGCTACCTGGTCTACTACCTGGCCGGCTGCTGCGCGGGACAGCACTACCCCCGCGTCCTGGCCCTGCTGGAGGAAAACCGCCCCCTCCTCACCGCCTCCGCCCTGTTTTTCGGGGGGGCGGACGGGGTAATCTCGGTGCTGGCCTTCTCCGGCCGGCGGTCCGCCCCCTATCTGGAGCTGATACACACCCTGTATATCCTCAGCGCCATTCTGGTCCTGCTGGACTGGGCCCGGCGGCACACCGCCCTCATGTCCGGCAGCCGGGGCCCCCTGCTCCGGGCCACGGACCGGGCCAGCTACCTGATCTATCTGTACCACTGCCTGGTCATTACCCTGTTTAACTACCACATGCCCGCGCTGGTGGGCGACCGGGTCAGTGTTCTGCTCCCGCTGCGGATCCTGGTGGTCTATCCGGTGACCATCGCCGGATGTATCCTCTGGCAGCGCCTGTGGGGAGCCCTCAACCGTCCCAGGCAACAACCAAATTGAAAAGGAGACACAACATGGGTATTTTTTCGTTCTTTTCCAAGGAGTATGAGGAGGATGAGGAGGAGCTGATGCAGGAGGCGGAAGCGCCGGCCCGGCGGACCTCCGTCCAGCCCGAGAGCGCCCCCAGCGGCGAGCTGTTCCAGGGCATGCGCATCGACGTGATGACCAAGGACGGAGAGCCCCTCCTGTCCGGCCGGATCGTCGAGCTGGGGGAGGACACCCTGACCCTGGGCCGCCTGCCCGGCGAGCTGTCCTTCAAAACCGCCACCCTGGGCACAACGGTAAGCCTCAGCGGCTACGACAAGAAGCTTATCCCCATCTGCCTCAGCGCCACCGTGCAGGAGTCGGCCCGCACCAGCTTCAAGCTGAAAAACCTGAAGGTGGAGAGCCACGCCGAAAACCGGGACACCTTCCGCCTGCCCTTCGCCGCCCCCGTCTCCCTCTACCGCAAGGAGGACACCCACTTTAAAAATCCCGAGGAGTGCAAGCTGGTGAACATCAGCACCGGCGGCTGCTGCGTACAGTCGGAGTATATCCACATGGAGGACGAGGTCCTGCGCATCCGGGTGAAGCTGGAGGAGTACGCCCCCCTGAACTTCCTGGGCCAGATCGTCCGGTGCGTGGAGCACGCCCCCGGACAATTCTGGTACGGCATCCTCTTTGCCCAGCTCACCGAGCAGGAGATTACCGCCCTGAACAAGACCCTGTATAACCTGCAAATGGGCATCAAGGAGACCCGGGTCCGCAGTGAGGAAGACCGCTGGTAAAGCAGGAGGAAATACCAATGAAACAGTTTTTTGAGGAATTTAAAAAATTTATCGCCCGGGGCAATGTGATGGATATGGCGGTGGGCGTCATCATCGGCGGAGCCTTCAGCTCCATCACCACCTCCCTGATTAACGATATCATCATGCCCCTTCTGGGCATCTTTACCGGAAGCATCTCCTTTGCCGCCCTGTCCGTTACCGTCAACGGGGCTGTAATCGCCTACGGCAACTTCATCCAGGCCGTGCTCAACTTCCTTATTATGGCCTTTGTGGTGTTCTGCCTGGTAAAGACCCTCAACCGCCTCCACCGGAAGAAGGAGGAGGCCCCTCCCCCGCCCCCGGCGCCCTCCGCCGAGGAGAAGCTGCTCACCGAGATACGCGACCTGTTAAAGGAGAACCACTAACATGCCGGACGACAAGCGCACCCCTGCCTCCGGGGAGGACCGGGGCTACACCCCCTCCTCCCCCGTCAAGCGGACCCTGGCCTGGACCGGGCTGGCCTATATGGTGATTCTGGTGGCCATGACCACCTACCCCTACTTCACCGGCGCCGGACTGGGCAACCTGGGGCCCCTGCTCACCGTCCCCGGGCTTATCGGGCTGGGCGCGGCGGCGCTGGTGTCCTGGCGGACTGCCGGCAAGCCGGGAAAGTGGCCCGCCATCGCCCTGGCGGCCCTGTGCTGGCTGCTGGCCCTGGCCACCCTGCCCATCGGCATCGCCGGGCTGATGTCCAACTTCGGAGGCTGAGCTATGGAACAGATGATTTCCGCCGGACTGGAGGAGCTGGGGCTGACCGGCCGCGTCCCGAAGGACGCCCCCGCCCAGCTGGCCCAATACGGGCGGATGCTCCTGGAAAAGAACCAGGTGATGAACCTCACCGCCATCCGGGAGCCGGAGGGCGTGGCCCGGCTCCACATGCTGGACTGCGCCGCCCTGCTGAAATACTGCGACTTCCAGGGGAAAACCCTTATCGACGTGGGCACCGGGGCGGGCTTTCCCGGCATGGTGCTGAAAATCCTGGTCCCCTCTCTGAAAATCAATCTGCTGGATTCCCTGAGCAAGCGGCTGGACTGGCTTACAGAGGTCTATGAGGACCTGGACGGCGTGGACAGCATCACCACCGTCCACGGCCGGGCGGAGGAGTTCGCGCTGGAAAAGGGCTTCCGGGACAGCTTCGACTTTGCCGCCGCCCGGGCGGTGGCCGACCTGCGGGTGCTGTGCGAGCTGTGCCTCCCCTTTGTGAAGGTGGGCGGACACTTCCTGGCCATGAAGTCCACCGGCAGCGACCAGGAGCTGGCCGACGCCGCCCACGCCGTCAAGCTGCTGGGGGGAAAAGTCGTCCAGGTGGAGGACTACCCCATCCCGGGCACGGAGATTACCCACCGGCTGATTGTGGTGGAAAAGCTGGCCCCCACCCTGAAGGGCTACCCCAGAAGGTGGGCCAAAATTCAAAAAGAGCCCCTTTAACGGGAATTATTCCTGAAAAAACAGTAAATTGTAAATTTTTTCTAAAATCTGTTAAAAAAATGGTTGACGGATGGCAGATTTATGTTATATTAAAACTGTATAATTAGGAGGAATCTCTCATGGGCACCGTGAGCGCGATTACATCCGGCAAAGGCGGCACCGGGAAGACCTCCATCACCGGCGGCGTGGCCGCCTCGCTGGCCCTGATGGGCCGGCGGGTGCTGTGCATCGACATGGACGTCGGCCTGCGGAACCTGGATATCTCCCTGGGGCTGAACGACCGCGCCATGATGGACTTTGCCGACGTGGCCCTGGGCCGCTGTCCCCTGGCCCGGGCGGCGGTGGAGCACCCCGACATTAAGGGGCTGTCTCTGCTCACCGCGCCTATGACCCTCCCCGCCAGCCTTACGCCGGACAAGGTGCGCGCTTTGTTGAAGGAGGCCCGCACCGGCTATGACCATATCCTAATCGACTCCCCCGCCGGGCTGGGGACCGGCTTCCGGCTGGCCACCTGCGGGGTGGACCGGGCCATCGTTGTCTCCACCAACGACGCGTCTTCCCTTCGGGACGCCCAGCGGACGGTGGCTGAGCTGGAGGAGCTCCGGCTGATTCACCTGGTTATGAACCGCATTCAGACCAAGCTGCTGCGCAAGCTGCGCACCACCATAGACGACGCCATGGACGCCGCCGGCCTGCCCCTGATCGGGGTGGTGCCGGAGGACCCACAGGTGATTCTCTGCGCCAATCTGGGCCGGCCCCTCGCCACCCAGAGCCGACGGGGCGCCGCTCTGGCCTGCTGGAACATCGCCCAGCGGCTGGAGGGGCATCGGGTGCCCATTATGCGCATCCGCTGACCCCACTCCACCCGAATTTGATACGAGGAGGTATTACCGCCATGAATATCGCTATTATGAGCCATACCAAGAAGCAGGAGCTGATGGTACAGTTCTGCACCGCCTACTGCGGGGTACTGTCCAAGCATTCGGTCTGCGGCACCAACGCCACCGGGCGCATGGTGGCGGAAGCCACCGGCCTGCCTGTTCAGCTGTTCCTCTCCCATGAGCATGGGGGCATCGAGCAGATCGGCCAGCGCATCATCTACAACGAGATCGACATGGTGCTGTTTTTCAACTCCCCGCAGGATAACGAGATGGATAAGGACGTGCTGTATATCACCCGCCTGTGCGACCAGCATTCTGTCCCCGTGGCTACCAACGTGGCCACAGCTGAGCTGTTAATCCACGGCTTGGCCCGGGGCGATCTGGGTTGGCGCGAGGGCATGAACCCCAACCGGGTGCCCTTCGCCCTGTAACCGGCGGCGCATCAAACCGTGCGCTCCCGTCCCGATTCTCGTGGATGGGAGCGTTCCGCATTTTATGTCCCCCGCAGGGCCAAAGCCTCCTTTTCCCCGCAAGGGGGACGCGATATCCGTAAGCGGCAGAGCCGCTAACGGCTATCCAGTGAAAGGAGGTGCCCCAGTGCGCACACTGGGGCGGAGGATTGTATTTCGCCGCAGGCGAAATGTATGAAATAAACAAGGTTTGCAAAACTTTGTTTACTTCGTATGTTTTGCTTCGCAAAACGCAATCCTCAGTCAGCCTGCGGCTGACAGCTCCTTTCCAAAGGAGCCTTTTGGCAAAAACTAAAAACGGTCTATTCTTCAAATTGTGTTTGTGTGTAACAAAAGAAAGGAAGATTATTATGGCTAAGGTACAACCGCGCACCCTCTCCGGCTTTATGGAGCTGCTCCCCGCCCGGCAGATTCAGTTTGACCGCATGGCGGCCATCATCCGGGAGTCCTTCTCCCTCTACGCCTACACCCCCCTGGACACCCCCCTCATCGAAGCCAGCGAGATTCTGCTGGCCAAGGGCGGCGGCGAGACCGAGAAGCAAATCTACCGCTTTACCAAGGGAGACAGTGATCTGTCCCTGCGCTTTGACCTCACCGTCCCCCTGGCCAAGTATGTGGCCCTGAACTATGCCAAGCTGGCCTTCCCCTTCCGCCGGTTCCAGATCGGCAAGGTCTACCGGGGTGAGCGGGCCCAGCGGGGGCGGTTCCGGGAGTTCTATCAGGCCGACATTGACGTCATCGGTGACGGCCAGTTGGACATCTCCAACGACGCGGAGATTCCCGCCATCATCTACCGCACCTTCACCGCCCTGGGGCTGAAGCGGTTCCAGATTCGGGTGAACAACCGGAAGATTCTCAACGGCTTCTATGCCATGCTGGGTCTCACCTCCCAGGCCGGGGCCATTATGCGCACGGTGGACAAGCTGGAGAAAATCGGGGAAAAGAGCGTCCGGGACATGCTCACCGGCCCCGACATCGGCCTGACTGACGAGCAGGCGGTGGAAATCCTCAAGTTTATCGCCATCAAGGGCTGTAATGCCGACGTCCTTGCCGCCCTGGAGGGCTACCGGGGCCGGGACGCCAAGTTTGACGAGGGCCTGGACGAGCTGGGGGCCGTGGCCAAAAACCTGGCCGCCTTCGGCGTGCCCGAAACCCACTTTGTGCTGGACCTGACCATCGCCCGGGGGCTGGACTACTACACCGGCACCGTCTACGAGACCACTATGCTGGATCACCCGGAGATCGGCTCCATCTGCTCCGGCGGGCGGTATGATAACTTAGCGGAATATTATACCGATAAACAACTCCCCGGAGTTGGTATCTCCATCGGTCTGACCCGGCTGTTCTTCGTCCTGGAGGACCAGGGCTACCTGAACGACGCCCTGAACACCGCCCCCGCCGATGTATTGATTCTCCCCATGACCGACGACATGGGCCCGGCCATCACCCTGTCCACCCAGCTGCGCTCCTCCGGCGTGCGCACCCAGATTTACGGCGAACAGAAGAAGTTCAAGCAGAAGATGAACTACGCCGACAAGCTGGGGGTGCCCTATGTGATTTTCCTGGGGGACGACGAGATCAAACAGGACAAGGTGTCCTTGAAGGATATGCGCTCCGGCGAGCAGGAGCTGATTCCCACCGGCGAGGCCGTGGGCAGAATCGTCGCCGCCATGGGCGCAAGCGACGCCGCCACGCCCATTTTGGACAAGGGGGAGTAACCTCCCCCCTCCCCTACAGGGAAAGCAATTCCTTTGCTAAAATCATCCCGGTTTTCAACCCGGCCTGGAAATAGACCTCCTGCTCAGCAGCACCTTCTGCAACAGCAGCGTCCCAAATATCCAAAGCGGTATCGTCTCCAACCAGCTCCCGCAGCTGCTGGTAACGCGCTTCTCCATGCTCCGGCTTTGGTCCTGCTTGACTTGCAGGTAAATTCTTTGTATACTCGTCAAATAATAGGGTGATTATCTCCAGCATTATGATACCTCCTAGTCACGTCTTATAAGTAGTATTATAATGCGACTTTTTAATCATGTCAAGAGGGGAATGAACCAATTTGTTAACTCAACGCCTCCTGGAACTGCGTAAAGAGTCGGGCATGACACAACAGCAGGTAGCCAACATTATCCAAACCACCCTACGGCAATATCAGCGGTTTGAAAAAGGAGAGCAAAAGCCGGGCTTTGATAACCTTGTTAAACTTGCAGACTGTTTCCAGGTATCCATGGATTACCTGGCAGGCCGGTCTGAATCCAGGGAGACCTTGCCGTAAAGCAATTTTAAATACAAATAGAAATATTCACATTTGATAATACAAACAGGAGTTGATATTATGGGTGACACAAGCACCTTTTACCGCACCCACACCTGCGGGGAGCTGCGCATGGAGCAGGTCGGACAGACGGTCACTTTGGCCGGCTGGATGGAGAACCTGCGGGAGGTGGGGCAGAATCTGGCCTTTCTGGTGCTGCGGGACTTCTACGGCACCACTCAAATCGTGCTGGAGACTGAGGAGACCGTCCAGGCCGCCAAGGAACTGAACAAGGAGACCGTCATCTCCGTCACCGGCGCCGTCCGGGAGCGGGACAGCAAGAACCCCAAGCTGCCCACCGGCGACATCGAGGTGGTGCCCGCCAAGATTGAGGTGCTGGGCCGCTGCCGGCATAACGAACTGCCCTTCCCTGTCACCCGCAGCCGGGAGGCGGACGAGTCCGCCCGGTTAAAGTACCGCTATCTGGACCTGCGCAACCCGGAGGTGAAGGACAACATCGTCCTGCGCTGTCAGGTGGTGTCCGCCCTGCGGGCCGCCATGACGGACCACGGCTTTTTGGAGATCACCACCCCCATCCTCACTGCATCCTCCCCCGAGGGGGCCCGGGACTATCTGGTGCCCTCCCGGAAGCACCCCGGCAAGTTCTACGCCCTGCCCCAGGCCCCTCAGCAGTTCAAGCAGCTGCTCATGACCTCCGGCTTTGACAAGTACTTCCAGATTGCCCCCTGCTTCCGGGATGAGGACGCCCGGGGGGACCGCTCCCCCGGCGAGTTCTACCAGCTGGACATGGAGATGGCCTTTGCCAACCAGGAGGACGTGTTCACCGTGTTGGAGGACGTGCTCCCCCCCATCTTTGCCAAGTACGGCAAGTACAACACCGCTTCCGCCGCCCCCTTTGTCCGCATCCCCTACCTGGAAGCCATGGAAAAATACGGCTCCGACAAGCCCGACCTGCGCATCGACCTGACCGTTACGGACGCGACGGACCTGCTGGCCGGCTGCGGCTTCCCGCCCTTTGAGCATCAGACCGTCAAGGCCATTGTAGTGACCGATTTCTCCGGCACCCGAAAGCAGATTGACGGGCTGTGCAATGAGGTGGAGGTCCAGTCCGGCAGCAAGGCCTACTGGTTCCGCTACGACGAGAACGGCGAGATTGTGGGCGGCATCGCCAAGTTTGTCCAGCCCATCAAGGACCAGGTGGTGGAGGCCCTTGGGCTCACCTCCGGCTGCTTTGTGGGCCTCAGCGCCGGGGCAAAGCTGGCCGCCCAGAAGACCGCCGGCGTCCTGCGCAACAAGCTGGGGGCCTTCTGCCCCGGACACATGGACAAAGAGCGGTATGAGTTCTGCTGGATTGTGGACTTCCCCATGTATGAAATTGGCGAGGAGTCCGGCGAGCTGGAATTCTGCCATAACCCCTTCTCCATGCCCAACGGCGGCCTGGAGATCATCGAAAAGGCCATCAAGGGGGAGGTGGACCCCCTGTCCATCACCGCCTTCCAGTACGACCTGGTGTGCAACGGCGTGGAGCTGTCCTCCGGCGCGGTGCGCAACCACAACCCGGAGCTTATGGTAAAAGCCTTCTGGATGGTGGGCCTGGAGGAGGAGGACGTGCGCAGCAAGTTCCCCGCCATGTACAACGCCTTCACCTACGGCGCACCCCCCCACGCGGGCATCGCCCCCGGGGTGGACCGGATGGTGATGCTGCTGTCCGGCGAGGAATCCATCCGGGAGGTAATCCCCTTCCCCATGAACAAAAACGCCCAGGACCTGATGATGGGCGCGCCCTCCACCGTGGAGCAGAGCCAGCTGGACGAGCTGAACATCGCAATTACCAGAATGGAAGAAGAATAATACAACATTGCTCCGTCTAACCGACGGGGCAATTTTAAAAGGAGAAATGTTTCACATGAAACATCTTTTGTCCCTGGCGCTGGCGGTTCTGCTGCTGGCGGGCTGTTCTTCCACGGCTCCGCCGGCGGAGAGCACACCTCCCCCCTCCCCTCCCCCGCCTGATGTGCCCGCCTTTGTCCCGGTGGAGATTCCCGAGCCGGAGCCCGACCCCCGGCAGGAGACCATCGACAAACTGATGGCCTCCATGACCGTAGAGGAGAAGGTGGGCCAGCTCTTTTTCCCCGCCTGCCCTGAGCGCAGCGCCGCAGAGCTGGCGGCGGAGTACCACCTGGGGGGATATCTCCTGTTCAAGGGCAATCTCAAGGACCGCACCCCCCAGCAGGTGCAGGAGGAGATCGCCGCCCTTCAGGAAGCGGCCAGCCTTCCGCTGCTCATCGGTGTGGACGAGGAGGGAGGCACGGTGGCCCGGGTGAGCGCCTGTCCCCAGCTGCGGGAAAAGCGGTTTTCCTCCCCGCAGAAGCTGTACAAGCAGGGCGGGCTGGAGGCCATCCTGGCCGACTGCCGGGAGAAGGATGCGCTGCTCTCCTCCCTGGGCATCAATGTCAACTTCGCCCCGGTGGCCGACCTGTCCACCGACCCCGGGGACTTTATCTATGACCGCACCCTGGGCCAGGGGACGGAGGAGACCTGCGAATACATCGCCGCCGTGGTGGCCCGGATGGAGGAGGACGGCATGGGCAGCGTGCTGAAGCACTTCCCCGGCTACGGGCCCAACAAGGACACCCACACCGGCTCCGCCCTGGACCAGCGGCCGTTGGACCAGCTGCGGCAGGCGGATTTTCTCCCCTTCCAGGCGGGTATCGAGGCCGCCCGGGGCGGGACTGCCGCGGTGCTGGTGTCCCACAACATCCTCCAGGAGGCCGACCCGGACCGGCCCGGTTCCCTCTCCCCCACCGTGTACCGGCTGCTGCGGGAGGAACTGAGGTTCGACGGCCCCGCCCTCACTGACGACCTGTCTATGAAGGCCATTACCAAATATGCCAAAGAACAGGGACAGTCCCCCGCCGTGCTGGCCATTGCCGCCGGGTGCGACATGGTGGTCACCGCCGACTTTCGGGGGCAGATTCCCCAGGTGCTGGCCGCCCTGGAGGACGGCTCCCTCCCCCGGGAACGGGTGGACGAGGCCCTGGCCCGGGTGCTGGGGTGGAAGTATGATTTGGGGCTGATTTCACAGGATACGTTAACGTGAGTGTCCTACCGCGCATTTTATCACAGTTAGGAGAATTGGCACGATTTGTAGGGGCGCACAGCGTGCGCCCGCGGGCGGACAATGTCCGCCCCTACATAAGGACACACCCATGTTAACCAGCTAAGAAGATTCCCCGGAAGGCTGTCAGCCCTCCGGGGAATCCGTTTTCTTGGCGTACAGCGCACAGGACTGGTACAGCAGGCTGTCACACCAGCACAGCAGACCCTCCAGAACAGACATCTGTTCGTTGATTGTCCTGTGAAGCCCCGCTTCAAATTCACCCATCTGCTCCCGCAGCATCCGTATTTGCAAGCTCAGCTGCCAGATGTCCTCGTTGGGATCAGAGGGGTCACGGGGCAGCTTCATCAATTCGCTGCTGTGCAGCGCGCTGGTTTCTTCTACATTCATGCTATCACCTCGTACATAGTGTATACGAATATTGCATAAAAATCAATATGCAAAATCCGCATAGACTATGCTCACTTAGGGGTGATGCTATGGCACTGAGAATCCGCGACCTGCGGGAGGATAATGACTTTACCCAGGCAGAAATCGCGGCACTGCTTAACGTCTCTCAGGCGACCTATTCCCGCTATGAGACGGAAAGCCTTAGCATCCCTCACTCCTCACTGGAAATATTAGCGGACTACTATCACACCAGCGTGGACTACCTGCTGGGGCGGACCAATATCCCTGAACCATATCCGAAAAAGTGAACCCGCCGCAGGGAGCGGCGGGTTTTTTCAGCCCAGAATCAGCATTAAAATTGGAATTGTGATAAAGCTGCCCAGGATGGACAGGCAGGAGCCCACGGCGGCGTACTGCTCGTCGGCGCCAAAGGCCCCGGCCATCACCGTCACCTGGCTGACCACCGGCAGGGCGCTCTCCACCACGAAGACCCGCAGGGGCAGGCCCGTCATGCCGAACAGGTTACAGCAGCTCAGGCAGATCACCGGCGACAGCACCAGCCGCAGCACCAGCATGGTGGGCAGGCCCCGGAGAAACCGCAGATTTTTCAGCCCCACCTCATACACGATAAATCCGCAGTAAATCAGCGCCAGCGGGGACACCGACCCGCTTATGTACCCGGCAAACTTCATCACCGGCTCCGGCGGACGCAGGCCCAGCACCAGCAGTACCACCGACAGAATCACCGCCAGGATAGGCGGCTTGGTAAACAGGTCCCGGAGAAAGGGCAGCGCCCCTCCCCCCTGCCGCCCCACCGACCCGGCCCGCTCCACCAGCAGGATGCCCACCGACTGGAGCACGCTGGTGTTGCCTAAGTAGTAGAGCATCAGGTAGGGCATGCAGGCCTCCCCAAAGAGCTGGGTACACACGGGGATGCCGATAAAAATGGTGTTGGACAGCCCGGCCATGGCCACAAAGACCCCCCACCGCTCCCGGGGCAGGCGGAGGAGCAGAGCGGCGGCCACCGCCACAGCCATGGAGGCGCCAATCCCGGCAAATCCGGCCAGCACCATCATCCCCGCCTGGGCCAGGCTGCCCCGGTCCAGATTGTTGAGCAGGCCCACCAGGCAGTTGCAGGGCACCGCAATGTTGATGATAAATTTGCTGATAAATTTCTTCTCCGCCGCCGTCATCCAGCCCCACACGCCCATGAAGTAGCCCACTGCCATGAGCATCAGCAGCACCAGACAGGCCGAGACCGCATTTAAAAACCCGGCCATTTCCTCATCTCCTCAATGACAGGACCCGGACGTGGAGACACATCCGGGTCCGTACTTTTTACTTGGAAGTGTCTTACCGCACATTTCCGGTTTATTTTATGACATCCCTGTAGGGGCGCACAGAGTGCGCCCGCGGGCGGACAATGTCCGCCCCTACATAGGCTTATCCCTGGCCCCTGCCTCCGCCTCCTTTAGGACGGCGGCGGCGGCGATTGTTGTTCCGATTCCACTGCCTGCCCTCCTGGGGGCGGGACTGGACCGGCTCCCGGGGGGGCCGCTCCCGCTGCTGGGGCTCCTGGGGCCGCTCGCCGGAGCGGCGGCGGTTCCGGTGGCCGCCGGAGCGCTCCTCCTGCGCGGGGCGGCTCTCCCGGCTGGGGAAGGCGGCCTCGATGGCGGCGGCCAGGCTGGCCTCCTCCGTCACCTGGGGAGAGGCGACATCCTCCGGGCGGCGGAGCTTGGCCAGCTCCTCCAGGGGGGGCTCCACATAGCCCTCAGGCCGGCGGCCCTTGCCGCTGCGGATGACACACAGCTCGCAGTTATGATAGGTTCTGGGGCTCTCCGGGTCGGACTCCAGCCGCACCTGGGCCGTCTGGCGCAGCAGGTTGATGCCCGACACCGTCCCCGCCCCGTCGGGGGTCTCCACAAAGGAATCCTGCTTGGGGGCCCGCTTTACCAGGTCCTCGTAGGCCTCTTGCTCATACTTCAGGCAGCACATCAGCCGCCCGCAGGTGCCCGATATCTTGGTGGGGTTGAGGGAGAGGTTTTGGGTCTTGGCCATTTTGATGGACACCGGCTGGAACTCCTCCAGGAACTGGGAGCAGCAGAAGGGCTTGCCGCAGATGCCCAGTCCGCCCAGCAGCTTGGCCTCGTCCCGCACGCCGATCTGCCGCAGCTCGATGCGGGCGTGGAGGGTGCCGGCCAGGTCCTTCACCAGGGCCCGGAAGTCCACCCGGCCCTCGGAGGTGAAGAAAAACAAAATCTTACTGCCGTCAAAGCCATATTCCGCGCTGACCAGCTTCATGTCCAGCCCGTGCTCGGCAATCTTCTGCTGGCAGACGGCCAGGGCGTGCTTCTCCCGCTCCTTGTTCCGCTCCACCTGCTTCTGATCGTCCGGGGTGGCCCGGCGCACCACCGGCCGCAGGGGGGCGGTGAGCTCGATCTCGTCGATCATGTTGTTGCCCCGGACGCACTGGGCGTACTCCGTGCCCCGGGTGGTCTCCACAATCACCCCGTCCCCCACCTGGAACTGGAGGCCGTTGGGGTTGAAATAATATTCCTTTCCGCCGTTTTGAAAGCGGATGCTGATAATCTCTACCATAGGTATTTTCTCCTTGAAGTATTACTAATTGTACATCCCGGCACACAGCCAGCCCGCCAGCTGCCCGGCATTGACGTTGAGCATGGCCGCGCCCCGCAGGGTCTTCACCAGCTCCGCCGCCCGCAGCAGGCGCCGCCGGTCTCCCCCCGCCGCCGCCCGGGCGGCCAGCTGGTCCGCCACCGCGTCCAGCAGGGCGGCCAGCTCCTCCCGGCTGCGCTTCCCGTCCAGAGCCATGGCCGCCTCCAGCAGCTCCAGCTCCCCGGCCCTCTCCAGGGCCTGGGCCAGCTGCCGGGCCAGGGCCTGACGCGCCTGATCGCTCTCGTCCCCCTCCGGCTCCCCGGCGGGGGTCAGGGCCAGCTCCTCACACCGGGAACGCACCGTCTGGAGCAGGCCGCCGCCGTTTTCCGCAAGGAGCAGAAAGGCGGCGTAGGCCGGGCCCTCCTCCAGCAGCTTGAGCATGGCATTCTGGGCGGAGGGGTTCATCCGGTCGGCGTGCTCCAGCAGGTAGACCTTTCGCTCCCCCTCGTTGGGGCGGATGTAGGCGTCGGCCCGGAGGGCGCGCACCTGGTCCACCGTGATGGGCTTGCCCTCCTCCGGCCCGGCGATGACCGACAGATCGGGGTGGATGCCCTTGGCCGCCTTCTGGCAGGGGACGCACCGGCCGCAGGGGCGCTCCCCCGTTCCGGTGCAGAGCATGGCTGCCGCCAGCTGCCGGGCCAGCACATGCCGCCCCGATCCGGCGGGGCCGGAGAGGATGTAGGCGTGGGACAGCCCCCGCTCCCTCTCCTGCTGGGACAGCTGGTCCTTGATTCGCTGGTTTCCCGCTAAGGCTGAAAGATTCATTGCTCGTCTCCCCTGTCGGGTCGATATTTGGTCTGTAGGGGCGCATATCATGCGCCCGCTATACATTGGTATCCCTGCGGGCGGATGCTATCCGCCCCTACAACAGTACCGTCCAGACTTCTGACAGCATATTATACCCTATTTTTTGCAAATAGGCCAGTTCTTTTTTTGAAATTCGTTCCCCGGGGGCCACCACCGGGACGCCGGGGGGATAGGGGGCGATCTGGCAGGCGGCAATCTCCCCCTGGCAGTCCTTCAAGGGCCTCGGCCACTCCCGGACAGGGGCAAAGAGGGCCTGGCGGGGGGAGAGCACCCGCTCCGGGATGGGGGGGGCGGGGATGGGGGAACAGTCCCCCGTCAGATGCCGCAGCTCCTCCAGAGCCCGCTCCAGACAGAGAAAGTCCTCGTCGCTGTCCTGGGCGGTGCAGATGAACACCACATGGCCGCCGTCCTCCATTTCGGGGTAGATACCCCGCTCCTCCAGCGCCGCCGCAAAGGCGGGACCGTCCTTCACTTTCAGGACAAACCGGCAGGGGTCCAGGGACAGGCCGGGCTGCGGGCGGAGACTGGGGAATTTCTTCCGCAGCTCCGCAACCCGGAGGGCAGCCCGCTGATATTCCCAGGCCCCGACTTCCTCCATCCACTGGCGGGCCAGGTCCACAGAGGCCAAAATGGGGTAAGAGGGGCTGGAGGTGCCGAAGACCGAGGCCATCTGCCGCACCCGGTCCAGCGCAAAGCCGTCGAAAAAAAGCAGGGCGGCCTGCCCCATGGCGGGGAGGGTCTTGTGGGCGGAGACGGTTACCACATCCGCCTCCCAAAAGGGGGCCAGCCCCAGGAAGGGCAGGTGAGCTCCATGGGCTCCATCTACAAATAGTTTTCCACCATGGGCGTGGACAACCCGGGAAATGGCTCCGATATTTGACAACACTCCGGCATAAGTTGGAGAAGTAATACAAACCGTTTTAATATCCGGATTGCGGCACAGCATTTTTTCCACACACTCCGGGGAAATAGGGCCGATCAGATTTTCCTCTCTCAGCCAGGGCCGCTCCAGCCAGACGGGCTCCAGGTCCAGGAGGGCCAGGGCGTTGAAAGCCGCCCGGTGACAGCTCCGGTCCATGAGCACCTTCTCCCCCGGCCGGGTACACAGGGCCAGCCCGGTGTGAATCCCCATAGTGGAGCCGCCGGTGAGAAATTGACAGTTCTCAAACCCGAACAGATCCGCCCAGAGGCGCTGGGCGGAGTAAAAGGGCTCGCCGGCCTCGTAGAGGTTGCCGGTGGGAGGCAGCTCGGTGACGTCGATGGCCGCCAGGCCAGCCAGCTCCGGGGCAGGGAGAAATTTTCCCTTGTGGCCTGGCATGTGAAACCGGAGGGGTTCACAGCCGGCGTAGCTGCGCAGGGCGTTGTAGAGGGGGGTGGGCATGGTATTACCTCCAAAAAAGGCGGAAGGGTCTCCCCTTCCGCCAAAATATTATCTCTGATGGGGGGCGTAGGCCACCACGGTGCGGCGGTTGGGCTCCACGCCGGTGGAGTAGGTGGTAACGCCCTTAAAGTCCTGGAGGGCCGTGTGAATCACATGCCGCTCGTAGGCATTCATGGGCTCCAGGGTCATGTTCTTTCGGTATTTGACCACCTTGCCCGCCACCTTCACGGCCAGCCGCTGGAGGGACTCCTCCCGCTTGGCCCGGTAGCCCTCGGCATCCACGTGGATGCGCACCCGCTTGGACTGGCCCCGGTTCACGGTGTAGCTGGTCAGCTGCTGGATGGCATCCAGGGTTTCGCCCCGGCGGCCGATGATGGCCCCCAGGTCCTTCCCCTGGAGGATGACCTTATAGTTGCCCTCGTTGGTAATGAAAATCTCCGGGGCAGCCTCCACCTGAAGGTGGCCCAGCAGGCCGGTAAGGAAGGTCCTGATCTGATTGGCCTTTGCGTCGTCGGGGGCGGCGGGGTCCATGGTGACGGGCTCCCGGGGCTTGGGGGCGCTGCCGATAAGCACCTCATCCCCCTCCCGCAGCCGGTCCTCCCGGCGGGGACGCTCCCGGCGCTCAGGCCGGGACTGGCGGGGCTTGGGGGGAGCCATCCCCGGCTTGGCGGACAGGATGGTCTCCTCCGCCACGGGGGCGGCGGGGGGCTCCGCCACGGGGGCGGCGGGGGGCTCCGCCACGGGTGCAGGGGCGGGGGCGGCCTTCTTCTCCACCATGGGCTTTACCGCGGGGATCACCGTCTCCTCCACAGGGGCGGGTTTTTCCCGGGGACGCTCCTCCTCCCCCATGGGGGCGGGCTTGCCATCTACCTCGTTATAGCTCACCCGGACCTTGGCCGGGTTGCTGCCAAAGCCCAGAAAGCCGGACTTGGCCCGCTCGATTACCTCCACCGACACATCGTCCCGGTCCAGACCCAGCTGGAACAGGGCGGCGGAAATGGCGTCCTCCTCGGAGCGCCCGGTGGTTTCAATCCATTTTAACATCACTCAGCCCTCCTTGTTTTCATCTTCGTCCACCTCGACCTCGATCTCCTCCACTTCCACCTCGACCTCCTCGGTCTCGGCGGGGGCCTCGATGGGGGCGGGGGCGGTCTCCTCCACGGGGATTACAGGCTCAGCCGGCCTGGCCTCGGGAATCTGGATGGAGCCGGCCTGGGTGGTGCCCTCCGGCTTCTCCTTGCCCTTCTTCTTTTTGCCGGTCTCGGCAGCCTCCACTGCCCGGAACAGCTGGTTGGGGTCGGTATAGGGGGTCACGCCGCCGTAGCGGCCGGGGATGTAGGACCGGCCCCGGGCATAGGCCCGGATGCCCTCCCGGCTGTCCTCCTTATTGACCCCCTCCTGGGCGGGCTCGGCGTCCTTCTTCTGTGAAGGCTTCTTCTTGCCCCGGTTCTTCTTCTCCTCCTCAAGGCGGCGCTGGCGCTCCAGGCGGGCCTCCTCCTTGCGGCGCTTCTCCTCCTCCTTCGCCTCGGCTTCCGCCCTGGCGGAGGCCTCACGGGCGGCCTCGTAGTCCTTCTTCAGCATCTTGCCGCAGATGACCTCCTGGAACATCTGGACAAAATACTGGGCAATCCAGTAGACAGTCAGACCGGCGGGGATGGTGAAGCCAATCCACAGGGACATGAGGGGCATCATCCACAGCAGCATCTTGTTGGTCTTGTCCATCTGTTCGTTGCTCTGCTGGTTGTTCATCTGGTTGGTGGCCTGGGATACCTTCATGCTCAGGGTAGACACCGCCACCGAGATCAGGGGCAGCAGGAACAGGCCGATGGAGTCCCAGCCGAAGCCCCGCTTCCAGAACATCAGGTTGGGAATGAGGGAGAGGTCGATACCCAGGAACATGAAGTTCAGCACAAACAGGTGGTCCCCCGCCCCGGCGAACTGGGCGTTGATGGCGCTCTGGAGAGAAACCAGGTTCTCGCCTGTCACCTGGGCCAGCAGATACAGCTGGTTAAATCCGCCGTTCTGGAACAGGCCGGTGATTGCGCCGGACTCCACGTCCTTCCAGAGGCCGTTGGCAAAGACTGTCAGCTCGCCGCTGGCCACCTTTTCCGCCATGCCCTGGACGAGCTTGTCCATAGCCCCCTGAGAGACCCAGCCATTGGCCACAGCCAGGGTCTGCCAGTCCATCTCGGCGGCCAGCACCTGGATCTGCTCCTTGGACAGCTGCATGAAATAGGTCAGGGGCTCCCGGATAACGCCGTAGAGCAAAATCAGGATAATCATGGGGATCAGGGACCAGACACAGCCCCCCATGGGGTTGATCTTCTCCCGCTCGTAAAGCTTTTGGACCTCCAGATTGTAGCGCTCCCGGTCTTTGCCGTACTGCTTTTGCAGCTGCTGCATCTTGCCCGACAGCATGCTGGTTTGAATCATGCTCTTTTTGCTTTTCAGGGTGACGGGGAAAAGCACCAGCTTTACCACAATGCCGAACAGAATCAGCGCCAGGCCGTAGCTGTCAAACAGGTTATAGAAGAACAGCAGCAGCCAGGCAAAGGGTTGTAAAATAATACCCACTAAAAATACCTCCGCATATCAAGTTAAGGCCTTGCCCCCCTCTGAGGGGAGCGGCCCGGAGGGCCGGAGAGGGCCCTCTCCGTCAGTCGGGGCTGACAGGGTTACGGTACCGGATCGTACTCCACGGACTTCTGCCGGTGGAAGGGGTGGCACCGCGCCAGCCGGCGCAGGGCCAGCCAGCCCCCCTTGAAAACGCCGTATTTCTCCACCGCCTCCAGGGCGTACTCCGAGCAGGTGGGGATAAAACGGCAGCACGGGGGGCGCAGGGGTGAGATTTCCCGCCGGTAGAACCGGATCAGGGACAGAAGCAGCCGCTTCACCGGGGCGCCTCCCCCTTTGGGGCGGCAAGGCCCAGCTTTTTCATCTGCTGGACGAAGCTGCGTTTCAGCTCCGGGTAGCGGCCGTAGATGGCCCGGGTGCGGGCCACAATCACAATGTCGTAGCCGGGGAGCAGGCCCGCCTCGTGGGTGCGGTACAGCTCCCGGATGCGGCGGCGGACCCGGTTGCGCTTGACGGCGTTGCCCAGCTTCACCCCGGTGGTGATGCCCAGCCGGCTGAGGGGCCGGTTGGTCCTCCGGCAGTAGACGACAAAGTAGGGGGAGACAGCGCTCTTTCCCTTGCTGTACAGCCGGCGAAACTCATGATTCTGTTTCAGGGGGATGGTATGCTTCATGCTTTCCTCCGTATGCACAGAGAGGGCGGAGGATCTGATCCCACGCCCCTGGTTGTGCGCTATCTAAACTGTCTGTCCCGGTGGGGCCGCACACAGGCGGCAGGGGCGGCCGGCTGCCTTGCCCTTAGTGGGTCAGGCGGGCGCGGCCCTTGGCGCGGCGGCGAGCCAGCACCTTGCGGCCATTGCGGGTGGCCATACGCTTGCGGAAGCCGTGCTCCTTGGAGCGCTGACGCTTTTTGGGCTGATAGGTACGAAGCATGGGGGACACCTCCTCAGTTTAGATTTCAAGCCGGCTCTCCCGGCCCAACAACAGCCCTGTTGCAGAGCTGCGGTCTGCGGATCTGCGCCGTCCCGTCAGGACGGCCGGAGGGGAAGGGCAGCGCCCTTTCCTCCAAAAGATACGACCAACATTATAACGGATAACTGCCGCCCCTGTCAACCATCTTTTTTCCTCCGGGGAGGGGATTTTTTTCAGTTTTTCCCCGTCCTGCAACATCTTGTAGCTTCTTTTTTCTCCGCACACAAGAGCTGTCCTCTTTTTTTATACATTTAAAATAAAAATGTGGAAAAACCTTGCCGGCTCTCCCGTTTTTTGGTATAATGTAAGGAGTGGAAAACCACATATTTCTGTGCCTTCTCCCCTCCGGGCGGAGAAGGCGCTTTGAATGAATGAAAAGGAGGAGCGCCATGAATCCCGCCGCCGAAGTCTGGGAGAAGGTGAAAGCCCTCATGGGAGCGGAGATGACCGCCACCACCCTGAATACCTGGTTTGACGATACCCAGGCCGTCACCCTGGAGGAGAGCCGCCTTGTCCTGTACAGCCCCACCCGGTTCAAGCGGGATATCATCGCCGCCCGGTATGTCCTCCCCATCCAGAACGCCCTCCATGAGCTGTTCTCCGCCGACTTCCAGGTGGAGGTGCTCACCGAGGGGGAGCTGAACACCTTTGCCGCCAAGCCAAAGCCCTCCATTTTCCTCCCGGGCACAGAGGAATACACCTTCGACCGCTTTGTGGTGGGCTCCTCCAACAAGTTCGCCCACGCCGCTGCCCGGAAGGCGGCGGAAAATCCCGGGCTGAGCTACAACCCCCTGTTCATCTACGGCGAGTCCGGCCTGGGCAAGACCCACCTGCTCTACTCCATCGCCCACGCCATCCACACCGACCACCCGGACTATAAAATCATCTACGTGAAGGGGGACGCCTTCACCAACGAGCTGGTGGCCGCCATCCGGGAGGGGCGCACCCAGGAATTCCGGGACAAGTACCGCCGGGCGGACGTGTTCCTCATGGACGACGTGCAGTTTATCGCCGGCCGGGACTCCACCCAGGAGGAGATGTTCCACACCTTCAACACCCTCTATGAGCTGAAAAAACAGATCGCCTTCACCTCCGACCGCCCCCCCAAGGAGATGCTCCGGCTGGAGGACCGGCTGAAAACCCGCTTCGAGTGGGGCCTGCTGGCCGACATCATCCCCCCGGACTACGAGACCCGCACCGCCATCATCAAAAACAAGGCCATCCGCATGGGGATGGAGCTGCCCGACTATATTATCCAGCTCATCGCTGAGACCATCACCGCCAACGTGCGGCAGATTGAGGGCACGGTGAACAAGATTATGGCCTATCAGGACATCAACGGGGACAAGGTGGACAAAAACACGGTTATCCGGGCGGTGAAGGACATTTTTAAGGAGAAGTCCGACATTCTGCCCACCGCCGACGTAATTATTGAGGAGGTCTGCAAGTTCTATAACCTGGAGCCCTCCCTCCTCCGGGGGCAGGGGCGCTCCAAGGACATTTCCCTGGCCCGGCAGATCGCCATGTTCCAGATCCGCCGCATGACCAACCTGTCCCTGAAGGAGATCGGCGCCGAGTTCGGCGGCCGGGACCACAGCACCGTTTTGAACGCCCTCAACCGCATCGAGGACCTGGTGAAAACCGACCCGGAAAAGGCGGAGATCATCAAGGACATTACCACCAATATCAATTCCCGGTACGAGTAGGGCACTTTCACCGCTTTCGTAATGTAGGGCAAGGGCTCTGCCCTTGCCTGGAACAGGTCTTTAACCCTTGTAAGAAAGGCAAGGGCAGAGCCCTTGCCCTACACAAGTTCTCCACAAAAAAATGTGGATTGTCTGTGGAGAAATGTGGACAGTTTGGCCCCTGTGGAAAACCCTCCGTCTCTGTCCACACCCCCTGTTGAGACGCTTTTCTTAGTGCTGCAAGGCTTTGCGCTATGTTTCCACATTTTTTTCGCCTATAGACTACTGTTACTAAAAAAATCCTCTCCTCCCCTCCTGCGGGAGAGAGAGAACGAGATTGGAGGCACCTGTATGAAATTCTCCTGTGAAAAAGCCCTGCTGTCCAGCGCGGTGTCCATCACCTCCCGGGCGGTGGCCGCCAAGAGCTCCATCCCCGCTATGGAGGGCATTCTTATCGAGGCGGGCCAGACCCTGCGCCTCACCGGCTACAACCTGGAGACCGGCATCCAGGCCACCGTCCCCGCCGAGATTGCCGAGGGGGGTTCCCTGGTGCTCTCCGCCCGGCTCTTTGGGGAGATTGTCCGCAAGATGCCCGACGACGTGGTGGTGTTTACCTCCCAGGGCTACACGGTGAATATCAAGTGCGGCCTGTCTGAGTTCAACATCCTGGGCACTGACCCGGAGGAGTTCCCCGAGCTGCCCACTGTGGACCAGCAGAACTCCCTCACCATCGGCCAGCCGGTGCTGCGGTCCATGATCGGACAGACCCTCTTTGCCGTCAGCGACAACGAGAGCCGGCCCATCCACACCGGCTCCCTCTTTGAAGTGGAGGGCGACGGCCTTACCGTGGTGTCGGTGGACGGCTACCGTTTGGCCCTGCGCCATGAGGCGGTGGAGGAGAAAAAGGGGGCGGACGCCTTTTCCTTTGTGGTCCCCGGCTCCGCCCTGGGCGAGGTGGAGAAGATCTGTTCCGGTGAGGAGGCCGTCACCATCACCCAGGGGGCCCGGCACATCCTGTTCCAGACGGGGGACACCGTGCTGGTGTGCCGCCGGCTGGAGGGGGATTTTCTGGCCTACCGCAACGCCATCCCCCGGAACAACTCCATCAAGGTGGAGGTGGAGGCCCGGGCCCTGCTGTCCTCCATCGACCGGGTGTCCCTCATTATCAGCGAAAAGCTGAAATCCCCCCTGCGCTGCGTCTTTGGGGACGGCATGGTGGATATCACCACCAAGACCGCCATCGGTGACGCCGCCGACCAGTGCGTCATCAACGGCGACGGCGGCGGGCTGGAAATCGGCTTTAACAACAAGTACCTCATGGATGCCCTGAAGGCCGCCCCCGCCGACAGGCTGCGCATGGAGTTTACCTCCGGGGTGGCCCCCTGCGTCATCCTGCCCGCCGAGGGGGAGGAGAATTTTACCTATATGGTGCTGCCTGTGCGGTTGAAGGCGAATTAGATTCCCGTCTTGCTGCAGGGGGTAAGGCTCCTTTGGAAAGGAGCTGTCAGCCGCAAGGCTGACTGAGGATTGCGTTTTGCAAAGCAAAACATACGGAGTAAACAAAGTTTTGCAAACCTAGGTTTGCTCCGCATATTTTGGCTTCGCCAAAATGCAATCCTCCGCCCCAGTTTGCGAACTGGGGCACCTCCTTTCTAAAGGAGGCTTGCCCCTGCGGGGGGACGAAAGACGCTTGAAAAGAGGATAGCAATGGAAACCCATGAAATCAAAATACACACCGAATTTATCAAGCTTCAGGACTTGCTCAAGTTCGCCGGGGCGGTGGAGACGGGCGGGGATGCCAAGCTGATTATCCAGGAGGGCCGGGTGGCTGTCAACGGGGAGGTCTGCCCCATGCGGGGGAAGAAGCTGCGCCCCGGAGACCGGGCAGTGATTGACGGCGAGACGGAGCTTGTGGTCACGTGATTGTCAAGCGGCTGGAGCTGGATTTTTTCCGCAACTACCCCCACCTGGAGGCGGAATTTGACCCCCGGGTCAACCTGATTTACGGCGACAACGCCCAGGGCAAGACCAACCTGCTGGAGGCGGTGGCATATCTCTCCGCCGCCCGGTCCCACCGGGCCCGGTACGACCGGGAGATGATTATGCTGGACATCGACGCCGCCTTTGTCAAGGGGGAGGTGTTCAGCCGGGCCCGGGATTTTACCCTGGAAGCCAGGCTCCTCCGGGGGCGGGGCCGGCAGCTGTGGTCCAACGGGGTGCGGCTGAAAACCGCCGGAGAGCTGGCGGGCATTCTCAATACCGTCCTCTTTTGCCCGGAAGACCTGTCCCTGATCCGGGCGGGCAGCGAGGAGCGGCGGCGGTTTTTAGACGGGGCCATCTGTCAGCTGCGGCCCCGGTACGCCCAGGCGCTGGCCGAGTACAGCCGGCTCTACGGCCACAAGACCCGCATCCTCCGGGACTGGCCGGAAAACCCCTCCATGCTGGACACCCTGGACGATTTCAACCTGCGCATGGCCCAGACCGGGGCCATTGTGATCCACTACCGGGCCCACTTTGTCAAGCGCCTGCGGGAGCGGGCCCCCGCCATCCACGGCGAGTTTTCCGGCGGGCGGGAGGGGCTGGAGCTGGGGTACAGCACGGTGTCCAACATCCCCGACCCCCAGGCCCCGCCCCGGGAGCTGCTCCCCCTGCTGCTGGAGCACCAGGAGAAGCACCGCAAGGCGGAGATCGACAGCCGGCAGTGCCTGTCCGGGCCCCACAAGGACGATTTAACCGTGGATATCGGCGGGAAAAACGCCAAGACCTACGCCTCCCAGGGCCAGACCCGGACGGCGGCGCTGTCCCTGAAGCTGGCCCAGCGGGAAATTTTCCAGGAGGAGACGGGAGAGTGGCCCGTCCTCCTGCTGGACGACGTCCTCTCCGAGCTGGACCCCCGGCGGCAGGCCTTCGTCCTCAACCGCATCCGGGGGGGACAGGTGTTCATCACCTGCTGCGAGGAGGAGAAACTGGAAGGGTTGGAGGGAGGCAGGGCCTTCCATATTCACGATGGAAAGCTGGTATAGGAGGAAAAATGCAGATTCTGTTTCCATTTATCTTTTTCTCATTTTGTTTTCAGTTTATCGCGTTGGAAATGATAAAAAACCAAATTTTGCGTTGGATTCCAATGGTTATATTGGAATTACTTCTGATATTTGGAATAATTCATCACTGGATTGATCCGCCCTCCTTTGATATTCTGGGCTGGGAAATCTATCTGTGGATGATGAGCAGTGTTTTTCTGGGCAGTATGTTGGCTTGGGGCGGCTTTGCCCTGTGTCACAGGAAGAAAAGATAACGATGGAAAGCTGGTATAGGAGGAAAGTATGATATTTCTCATGTTCCTTATTTACTTTTCAGTTCCTACACTCGTGATTTTTGCTATACAATATCTGTTTTGTCGATGTAAATATGTGGTGGTAAAGCTGATTCCGACTGTTGCCGCTTTCTGTTTTCTGTTTTGGTTTCTTGCGTCTCAAAGCCAACTGCCGGAGGAACCGAGAGGCTGCCCCACAGGGGCAGGTATTACCGCATTTCTTGTAGGCGGAATATTTATATCTCTCTTTATCGGAATTTCCATAGGGTGGCTTGTATCTCTCAAAGAGTCTGACAGTAAGGAAGAAAACAAAGAAAAGAGTGAGGAATAAGCCAAATGTATTTACATCTCGGCCAATCGGTTGTCATCCCCCACCGGGACATTTTAGGCATCTTTGACCTGGACAACGCCAGCTGGGCCTATAAAACCCGAGAGCTGCTGGAGCGGGCGGAGGCGGAGGGCCGGGCCATCTGGCTCACTGAGGATTTGCCCCGTTCCTTCATCCTGGCCGACAGCCGCTGGGGGGAGCCAGTGGTCTACATCTCCCCCCTGTCCTCCGCCACCCTGGCCCACCGGGCGGAACGGGGCGGGCTGGAGTAGAAAAAAGCCTCCCTCCCAGAGGGAGGTGGCATTTGCGAAGCAAATGACGGAGGGAGTCCGTCTACGGGAAACTCCCTCAGTCACCGCCTGCGGCGGCGACAGCTCCCTCAGAGAGGGAGCCATAAAGATAAGGAGGGTCAATATATGGAATCCATCGAATATCTGTGGAAGGACCGCAAGCGTCATTTTGGGCTGCCCCTGTCCTTCACCCGCTACCGGCTCAGTGAGGACCGGCTGTTCTGCGAGACCGGATTTTTCAACATCAAATCCGACGAGGTCCTGCTCTACCGGGTGCGGGACCTTCAGTTGAACATGTCGCTGGGTCAGCGTATTTTCGGCGTGGGGACGGTCTGCGTGGTGTCCTCGGACAAGAGCATCCCCCATCTGGACCTGAAAAACGTAAAAAGTCCCCGGGAGGTCAAGGAACTGATCCACCGGCACGTGGAGGCGGCCAAGGACAAGCGCCGGATGCGCACCACTGAGCTGGTGGGCGCCGAGGGCGGCGAGGACGACTACCACGACACCGCCGATCTGGACGGCGAAGAATTGGATTGACGCTGTAGGGGCGGCCTTTGGCCGCCCGCCGCCGGATAAAACGAGCGGGAAGCAGAATCACGGGCGGCCAAAGGCCGCCCCTACAGAATTTCACCATCGCGGAGGTAACTATGTCTGAAGAACGGAACGAACTGAACACCACACAGACCGACCACGAGTACGGCGGGTCGGAAATCCAGGTCCTGGAGGGCCTGGAGGCGGTGCGCAAGCGGCCGGGCATGTATATCGGCTCCACCTCGGAGTCCGGCCTGCACCACCTGGTATATGAAATTGTGGACAACTCCATCGACGAGGCCCTGGCCGGCCACTGCACCGATATCACCGTCACCATCAACCCGGGCAACACCATCACTGTCACCGACAACGGCCGGGGTATTCCGGTTGACATTCAGCCCCAGACCGGTAAACCCGCTCTGGAGGTAGTATTTACCATCCTCCACGCCGGCGGCAAGTTCGGCGGCGGCGGGTATAAGGTATCCGGCGGCCTCCACGGGGTGGGCGCCTCTGTTGTCAACGCCTTGTCCGAGTGGCTGGAGGTGCAGGTCCACAAGAACGGGGAAATCTATGAGATGAAGTTTGCCCGGGGCAAGATCACCCAGGAGATGAAGGTGGTGGGCAAAACCGACCACACCGGCACCACCGTCACCTTCAAGCCCGACCCGGAGATGTTTGACACTCTGGAGTACAGCTACGACACCCTCCACACCCGCATGCGGGAGGAGGCCTTCCTCAACGCCGGCCTGCGCATCCAGACGGTGGACCTGCGCCCCAGCCAGGAGCAGGAGGACGACATGTGTTATGAGGGCGGCATCCGGGAATTTGTCACCTTCATCAACCGGAACAAGGACGCCCTGCATAACGACGTGATCTATATGTCCGGGGCCCGGGAGGACTCCATGGCCGAGGTGGCCATGCAGTACAACGACGGCTACCAGGAGGTTATGGTCTCCTTCGCCAACAACGTCCACACCCCCGAGGGCGGTATGCACGAGGAGGGCTTCCGCCGGGCGCTGACCAACGCCCTCAACGCCTACGGCCGGAAAATCAAAATGCTCAAGGACGACGAGAAGGTGTCCGGCGAGGACTGCCGGGAGGGCCTTACTGTAGTTATCTCGGTGAAGCTTACCGAGGCGCAGTTCGAGGGTCAGACCAAGGCCAAGCTGGGCAACAGCGAGATGCGCACCCTGGTCAACGCCATCGTATCCGAGAAGCTGGAGATTTACCTGGAGGAGAACCCCGCCGTGGGCCGGGCCATCCTGGACAAGGCCCTGATGGCCAACCGGGCCCGGGAGGCCGCCCGGAAGGCCAGGGAATCCATCCGCCGGAAGACCGCCTTAGGCGGCGCGGCCATGCCCGACAAGCTGCGGGACTGCAACGAGGCCAACCCGGAGCTCACCGAAATTTATATCGTCGAGGGCGACTCCGCCGGCGGCTCGGCTACCCAGGGCCGGGACAGCCGTTTTCAGGCCATTCTCCCCCTGTGGGGCAAGATGCTCAACGTGGAGAAGGCCCGGGCGGACAAGGTCTACGGCAACGACAAGCTCACCCCGGTTATTACCGCCCTGGGGGCAGGCATCGGGGACGACTTCGATTTGAACAAGCTGCGGTACCATAAAGTGATTATCATGGCCGACGCCGACGTGGACGGAGCCCACATCCGCACCCTGCTGCTCACCTTCTTCTTCCGCTTCATGCGGCCGCTGATTGAAAACGGCTATGTCTACTCCGCCGTCCCTCCCCTGTTCAAGCTGACAAGGGGCAAACAGGTACGGCTGGCCTTCTCTGAGGAGGAGCGGGACGCTATTTCTGCCGAAATGCGGGGGGACAACCCCAACGCCAAGGTGGAGATTAACCGCTTCAAGGGCCTGGGCGAGATGAACCCCCACGAGCTGTGGGAGACCACCATGGACCCGGAAAAGCGCACCCTGCGGCGCATCGAGCTGGACGACGCCGTCCGGGCCGACGAGACCTTTACCATCCTCATGGGCGAGAAGGTGGAGCCCCGAAAGGAGTTCATCGAGCGCAACGCCAAATATGCGGTGAATCTGGACTACTAAGGGAGATTGCTATGGAAGAAATTATTAAAAAAAGCGCGGTTCCCGCAATGCCCTCAGAAATCCTAATCCAGTATGCCAATAAAGAGTTCAACTCTGGCGAGGACACGGAAATCAAAGACCTGTCAGAGGCGGGTGTGCGGGATATTGTGGAGAAAGTGCGCAATGGACGCTATGAAAGCCTGTATCTGACCCCTAACGAGGATGGAGAAATCGAGGAGGGGTTTTTCCAGCTGGAGAGTGCTGGCGGCGATGGATTGATTTTTCTGCAAATCAGCAGAGAAGAGGAGTGTACTGCCTGGGCCTGCTTCAATCCGGAATATCTGAACTCTGACGAGATATCTCCCATTGAGTGCAGCGATGGGCAATCTGAGATTGGCATGAAAATCACCATGCGGGACCGGGAACTTGCGGCAAAATGCGTGGAGTGGTACGCCCACACCTTGGAGCCCTACCCCGGCATGGACTGGCTGAAAATGACCTGGTAGCTGACAGGAAAGCGCAAAAAGCCTCCCTCTCAGAGGGAGGTGGCACGGCGAAGCCGTGACGGAGGGAGTACGCCAACGAAAAGACTCCCTCAGTCACCGCCTACGGCGGTGACAGCTCCCTCTAAGAGGGAGCCTTTTGGAGCAAATCTGCTACTTTTCCCATATCACCCACCTCTAACAAGGAGGAACACAATAAATGTCTAAGAAACCCCAATACGATCCCGAGGAGATCCGCTACCCGGACCAAAAGATTATCACATCTTCCCTGGTGCCGGAGATGGAGAACTCCTACATTGAATACGCCATGTCGGTTATCGTGGGCCGGGCCCTGCCCGACGTGCGGGACGGCCTGAAGCCCGTCCACCGGCGTATCCTCTACGCCATGTACGAGGACAATCTCACGGCGGATAAGCCCTTTAAAAAGTCGGCCACCTGCGTGGGTGACGTGCTGGGCCGCTACCACCCCCACGGCGACCAAAGCGTCTACGACGCCCTGGTCCGCCTGGCCCAGGATTTTTCCATGCGGTATATGCTGGTGGACGGTCACGGCAACTTCGGCAGCGTGGACGGCGACCCCCCGGCGGCCTACCGTTACACCGAGGCCCGCATGTCCAAACTCTCTGATGAGATGCTCCGGGACATCGAGAAGGACACGGTGGACTGGGAACCCAACTTCGACGAGACGAGGAAGGAGCCCCGGACCCTGCCCTCCCGTTTCCCCAACCTGCTGGTGAACGGTTCCAGCGGCATTGCCGTGGGCATGGCCACTAACATCCCTCCCCACAACATGCGGGAGGTAATCAATGCCGCCATCTGCGTGCTGGACGACCCCGAGGCCACTCTGGCCGACCTGATGGAGCACATCCACGGCCCCGACTTCCCCACCCGGGCCATCATTATGGGCCGGTCGGGCATCCGCGCCGCCTACGCCACCGGCCGGGGCCGGGTGACCATCCGGGCCCGCCACGAGTTTGAGGAGTTCGGCAAGGACCGCACCCGAATTGTCATCACCGAGATTCCCTACCAGGTGAACAAGCGGATGCTGATTAAAAACATGGCCGACCAGGTGGAGGACAAGCGGCTGGAGGGCATCTCCGACATCCGGGACGAGACCGACCGCAACGGCATGCGCATCGTCATTGAGCTGAAACGGGACGCCAACCCCCAGGTGGTGCTCAACCGCCTCTTTGCTCAGACCCAGCTCCAGACCACCTTCGCCATCAACATGCTGGCCCTGGTGGAGGTAAATGGCAAGCTCCAGCCCCGGATTCTGTCCCTGCGGCACATTCTGGACGAGTATATCGCCTATCAGGAGCAAGTGATTATCCGGCGGACCAAGTTCGACCTGCGCAAGGCCCAGGAGCGGGCCCACCTGCTGGAGGGTCTGCTGATTGCCCAGGATAACATCGACGAGGTTATCCACATTATCCGCAACAGCTACGACAATGCCAAAGAGAAGCTGATGGAGCGGTTTGGGCTGGACGACGTTCAAGCCCAGGCCATCTGTGACATGCGGCTGATCTCCCTCCAGGGCCTGAACCGGGAGAAGCTGGAGGCGGAGTATAAGGAGCTGGAGGAGCGCATCGCCTACTTCAACCAGCTGCTGGCCTCCGAGGAGATGCTGCGGGGGGTCCTCAAGGACGAGCTCACCGCCATCCGGGACAAGTACGGTGACGACCGGGTCACCGAGATTCAGGACGTAGAGGACGAGATCGACATTGAGGACCTGATTGAGGAGGAACAGTGCGTCTTTACCCTCACCCAGGCGGGCTATATCAAGCGCACCCCGGTGAGCGAGTACGCCGCCCAGTCCAAGGGCGGCATGGGCAAGAAGGGCATTACCACCCGGGAGGAGGACTACGTGGTGGACGTGTTCACCGCCTCCACCCACGACTATATTCTGTTCTTTACCGACACCGGCAAGGTGTACCGGAAGAAGGGCTATCAGATTCCCGAGAGCGGCAAGACCGCCAAGGGGACCAACATCATCAACATCCTACAGGTGGAGCAGGGGGAGCGGGTGCAGACCATGCTCCACTACCGGGAGGCCGGCGAGGAGGAGTTATATCTGTTCATGGTCACCCGCCAAGGCACGGTGAAGCGCCTGCCCGTTCAGGCCCTGAAAAACCTGCGGAACAACGGCATCCGGGCTCTGCGGCTGGACGAGGGGGACGAGTTGGTCTGCGTGCGGGAGACGGACGGAAACAAAAAGATCCTCATTGCCACCCACGACGGCATGGCGGTGTGCTTCGACGAGAATGACGTGCGGTCCATGGGCCGGGACGCCATGGGCGTCCGGGGCATCCGCCTGCGGGAGGGGGACTATGTTGTGGGCGCCGCCCGGGCCATCGAGGGCAAGACGGTGCTGTCCATCACCGAGAAGGGCTTTGGCAAGCGTACCCCGGTGGAGGAGTACCGCATCACCAACCGGGGCGGCCTGGGAATTAAAAACTATGCGGTCACCGACAAGACCGGCCCCATTGTGGGGGTCAAGGTGGTGGACGGCAGCGAAGACCTGCTGGTGGTCACCCAGGCGGGCATCCTGATCCGTACCCACGTGGACGCCATCCGCATGGCCGGCCGGGCCACCCAGGGCGTCATCGTGATGCGCTTTAAGGAGGAGGGGGACAAGGTAATTTCCCTGGCCCTGGCCGAGCGGGAGGAGAACGCCGAGACCGTCGAGCCCGAGTCTTTGCCTGATGAGGAGAAATCAGAGGAGTAATCTATGTATTTTGTGCCAATGTGGGAGTCCATGGTTGACCCCGGCGGCAATACAGATGTGATGCTGTATGTGGTGCTGTCCCTGATCGGACTGTGTCTGGAATTCGCCGCCCTCAATAAGGTCTATGAGTGGACCATGAGCTGGCTGCGGAAGCGGGCCGGGGGAAACGACGCCCATCTCCCCAGCAGGACGCAGGGGGTGGTGGGCGCAGTGTGGGGCGGAGTTTTTGTCCTGTTTGGGCTGGCTGTGATCGTTCCCGCCACTGCCCCTTTCGGAGTCATATGGACCCTCCTGGCCGGCATATTTACTGCACTGGACGTCTATCAGGCCTTTATAAAGCGGTATGTCAGGGCCCGCCCCCGGGACAGAGGGCTCGCCCCGGAGGTCCAGCGCCAGCTGGCCCTGCTGGAGAGCCTGAGGGCCGCCGGGATGATGGACGAAAAGGAGTATTGGGAGAAACGACGGAAAATTTTAGAGGAGCTGTGATTTATGAAATTGGCCAATGCCCTGTCCCAGCGGTCTGAGCTCCAGACCCGCATCCGCCAGCTGGAGGACCGGCTGGACAACAATGCCCAGGTCCAGGAGGGGGAACAGCCCGCCGAGGACCCCATGGAGCTGCTGAAAGAGCTGGACGCGGACTATGCCCGGCTGGAGGAGCTGATCTCTGCCATCAACCGCACCAATAATTCCACCCGGGCGGGGGACGGGACCACCCTGTCCGACCTGTTGGCCAAGCGGGACTGTCTCAAGGGCAAATTGTCCATCCTGCGTGGGTTCCTGAACAGTGCCAGCGCCCTGGTCCGCCGCCACTCTGTCAGCGAGATTAAGGTAAAGAGCACCGTGGACGTCCGGAAGCTGCAAAAGCAGGTGGACAGCCTGTCCAAGGACCTGCGGGAACTGGAGGAGACCATCCAGGAGAAGAACTGGACCACCGAGCTGATGTAAAATTTTTGGTTGCGTAAAAGGCGGACGTCAAACCCCATCGTGCCGGGGTCGATTGGCACACTTTGTCATGGTAACGAACGGGGCATTCGTTGGGTTCGACTCCCAATTTATCGTTATGCCCGGTACTTTTACACCTGTATGATTACCGTTTTTTTGATTACCGGACGTCGATTTTGCGCGGGAGGGTTTGGGGAATTTTTGTTAGACGCATAAAAGGCTTCCCCCCTCCGGGGGGAAGCTGGCACCGCCGCAGGCGGTGACTGATGAGGGGGCGGAGCAGGGATGCGTTACGCTGAACCGCCGCACCTACGGAACAGGGATGGCCCGGGCACGCGGTGCGGCGAACCGCCGCAACCTCATCCGTCACGGCTTCGCCGTGCCACCTTCCCCTTGGAAAGGGGAAGGCTTATCCTGCGGGAGACGGGGGCTGAGCTATGCGGCCGTATTACATAAAAGGATTGTCTCAGCAATTGCGCAGAGAGGCTACAAGGGAAGAAAACCACCTGTGGTACGATTTTTTGAGAACATATCCCGTTCAATTTCGCCGTCAGGTCCCCTTTGACCGATACATTTTGGATTTTTACTGCGCAAAGGCAAAACTGGCCATAGAGCTGGACGGAAGCCAGCATTATAAGGGCGAAGGCCCTGAATATGACAGCTTGCGTACCGAGTATCTCAGGCAGGGTTACGGGATACATGTATTGCGCTTTGCCAACTCAGCGGTTAACGACGATTTCCAGGGTGTCTGTCGCAGGATCAACGAGGAGGTAAGAAAAAGGCTTCCCCCCTCCGGGGGGAAGCTGGCACCGCCGCAGGCGGTGACTGATGAGGGGAAGGGGCAGATAGCTGCCGTTTCCGTAGAATAAAGGCTGGATTTAACATGAAAACTGTCACCATCTACACCGACGGAGCCTGCTCCGGCAATCCCGGGCCCGGGGGCTGGGGGGCCATTCTGATGTATGGCGAACACAAAAAGGAGCTGTCCGGGGGCGAGGCGCAGACCACCAACAACCGGATGGAGCTCACCGGGGTGATTGCCGCTCTGGAAGCGCTGAGGGAGCCCTGCACTGTTGAGCTGTACTCTGACAGCAAGTACGTCATCGACGGCCTGGGCAAGGGCTGGGCCAAGGGCTGGCGGGCCCGGGGCTGGGTGAAGTCGGACAAAAAGCCCGCCCTCAACCCCGACCTTTGGGGCCGTCTGCTGGACCTGTGCGAAAAGCACACGGTAAACCTCCACTGGGTGAAGGGCCACGCCGAAAACGAGTTCAACAACCGCTGCGATCAGCTGGCGGTGGCGGAGAGCCAGAAATTTAAATAGGGGAACAAGGTCACCCGGACCTTAAAATAAAGAGAAAGAAGGCACATACAATGGGAAAATTTGTAATCACCAAGACCAAAGGCGGCGAATTTACCTTTAACCTGAAGGCGGGCAACGGCGAGGTAATCCTCACCGCCTCCGAGAGCTACACCAGCATGTCCGGCTGCCAGGGGGGCATCGCCTCGGTGCAGAAGAACGCCCTGGCCCACGTGGAGGACCAGACGGTGGAGGGCTTTGAGAAGCTGACCCACCCCAAGTTTGAGGTCTACAAGGACAAGGCCGGTGAGTTCCGTTTCCGCCTGAAGGCCAAGAACGGCGAGAACATCGGCAAGAGCGAGGGCTACAAACGGAAGGACAGCTGTCTCAACGGCATCGCCTCCGTGGGCAAGAACGCCCCCGACGCCAATATTGAGGAGCCCGAAGAGGACGAGTAAATGTTAAGCCCGGAACCAAATTGGTTCCGGGCTGTTGTGTTACTCCTGATCCTTCGCGTCGGCAATGGTGTCCAGCAAATTACAGAGCTCGTCCACAGAATAGGTGTCTTTGCCGCTGTTTTTCAACAGCCGCCGCAGGTCATAGAGAACGGCTTTTTGAGTGTCCTTGCGTTCTTTTTCAGTCCCCATGCTTTGCACCTCCTTGTTGGGTATTTTTCTTCTTTCGGTAGCAGATATCCCGGTTTCCGCAGGTGGCGCAGCCCCGGCCGCACCCCCGTTTCTTGCCGTAGTCGTTAAACAGCAGTATGGCGATGGGAATGCCGATTACTGCCACGGCGAACAGTCCAATGGCGAAAGGCTCCACAGGCGGGCCTCCTCTCAGTCGAAATAAAATAATTCCTCAAACTTCTTATCCAGGGCGACGCACAGCACCAGGGCCAGCTTGGCGGTGGGGTTGAACTGGCCTGTCTCGATGGAGCTGATGGTCTGGCGGGAGACGCCAACCAGCTTGGCCAGCTCCCCCTGGGACAGGGACCGCTCCGCCCGGGCAACCTTTAACCGATTTTTCAGGACCAACTGGTCGTCCATGCCCTCACCATCCCTGTGAGAAGTATTTTACCACATAAAACACCAGAATGACAAGGGAAATTATCATGGTAATCAGGTCGGAGGTGCTTCTCCGCTTCGTAAGGCGGTACAGGCGGTTGCTGACGCAGGAGGTCCAGAACATAATCATGACACTGTCGGAAGACAGATTGTGGAGGTGATTAAAGACTACAATAGCCAGCCCCGCCATCAATGTAAAAGCCAGGCTGAAGGACTCCCCCTCGATGGTAATGGTCCGCTCCATCTCGTCCTGGTTTTCGTTTTCTTTGCGGCTTTTTTCCAATATTTTTTCCTTGTCCATATTTATAACCCTTTCTTCAAAATCACAAAGAATGTAAGAACAGGCGGAATCAGGCCAATCAGGCCCATGATAAGATGATACTTTTTGCGATAGTAACGGTAGAGCGTCAAATCGTGGGCGGATTTAGAGATGAACAGCGCCAGCATGAAAGGCCACCAGTCCACGTAAGCCTCGCCGGTGATCCACTTCTGAAGAATCAGCAGCAGGCACAGAAGGGCATTGACACCCACCACAGCCCGGTAGCCGGCGGCGCAGGCCTTCTGCTCAATCTGCCGGTCCCGCTCGTCGGAATACTGGTTTTCCTGCTGGCTCTTTTCCAGAATTTCTTTTTTATCCATAGTTAGTATCCTTTCATAAGAAGAAACACTGACATCACGATAACAGCGGCGCCGACGAGAGCACCTATGAGATAAAGCACTTTACGGTGATATCGATAGAGCACCAGGTCATGGACGGTCTGCGAGACAAACAGAGCCAGAAAGAATGGCCACCGTGACATAAACGCCTTGCCGGTGCCCGCCTCCTGAAGTGCCAGCAGCAGGATGATACAGCCGTTGACGAGAATTACGGCCCGGTAGCCGGCAGTGCAGGCTTTTTGCTCGATTTGCCGGTCACGCTCATCGAAAAACTGGTTTTCCTTTTGACTTTTTTCCAAAATGTCTTTTTTATCCATGAAAAAGCTCCTTTCCGGCATTGGTCCGGCCGTGACCTCCTCCGTTGAGGGTATCATAGCACGGTGGGGGCTGTGTTGTCAAGTATACTTGTCAAAAAAATAATGAAACTTGGCAGACAAGAATAGGCTTGCCTTTTTTCCCAAAAGACGCTACAATGTGTAGGGCAAGGGCTCTGCCCTTGCCTTTTTCGAGACGGCCAGCATCAGGCAAGGGCAGAGCCCTTGCCCTGCATGACGATCCTGGCGCGAATGGGAGGGCAAAGCCATGTTTGAAGACCTGTTATATCTGCTGCGGCGAAACGGCTTAAAGGTGTCCCTCACCGAGTGGATGGCCCTGATGGAGGGGCTGCACAAAAATCTCCACAACGCCAGCTTCACCGGCTTCTACCATCTGGCCCGGTGCCTGCTGGTCAAGAGCGAGGCCGATTTCGACGCCTTCGACCGCACCTTTCTGGAGTATTTTAAAGACGTCCCCTTTCAGCAGGAGGTATCCCAGGAGTTATTGGAATGGCTGAATAAACCAGAAGTATTATCCGACTACGCCAACTGGGACGAAATCCAGGCCCTGAAAAACCTGGGGTTCTCCGAGGAGGAGATCGAGCAGATGCTGAAGGAGCGGATGCTGGAGCAGAATGAGGAGCACAACGGCGGCAATTACTGGGTGGGCACCCATGGCATGTCCACCTTCGGCAATGCCGGCCTCTCCCCGGTGGGCATCCGGGTGGGCGGGCGGTCCATGTACCGCCGGGCCTTCCGGGTGGCGGGGGAGCGGAAATTCCGGGACTTCCGCCGGGACAACACCCTGGACACCCGGCAGTTCCAGGTGGCCCTGCGCCACCTGCGCCAGTTCTCCGGGCTGGTGGACCTCCCCCCTACCGAGTTCGATGTGGACAGCACCATCAAAGACACCGCGGACAACGGGGGTGTGCTCAAGGTGCGGTACAAGCGCCCCCGGGAGAACACAGTGAAGGTGCTCCTCCTCATGGACTCGGGGGGCTCCATGGACTACTACGCCCAGTTGTGTTCCGCCCTGTTTCAGGCGGTGAGCAAGTCGGGGCACTTTAAGGACCTGAAGGTCTACTACTTCCACAACTGCCCCTATGGGCGGCTGTACAACGCCCCCACCCTCATGGGCCGGGACAGCGTACCCACGGACTGGGTGCTGTCCAACCTCCCCGGGGACTACAAGCTGATTCTGGTGGGGGACGCCCAGATGGCCCCCTACGAGCTGATGGGGGGCTACTACGGCCGGAGCGAACGGGCGGGGGGTCCGCAGTGCGGCATGGACTGGCTGCGGCTGCTGAAGGGCCGCTTCCGGCACACCGTCTGGCTCAATCCCAGCCGCCGGCCCGACTGGGGGGAGTACTGGTCCCAGACCTACGACGCCATCGCCCGGGAGCTGCCCATGTTCCCCCTCACCGTGGACGGTCTGGAGGAGGGCATGAAGAAGCTGCTGGTGAGATAGAGGAGGAAAGTATTATGGAAGGTATCCGAAAGGCGGTTTTGCAGGACATTCCCCAGGTGGCCGTCATCTACGACCATATTTTAACCGAGGAGGAGCAGGGCCGGGCGGCTGTGGGCTGGATTCGGGGGGTCTACCCCACTGAGGATACCGCTCTGGCTTCCCTGAACGCGGGGACCCTGTTCGTGCTGGAGCGGGAGGGCGTAATTGCCGCCGCCGCCAAAATCGACCAGAACCAGGTGCCCGAGTACGCCGGGGCTCCCTGGCGTTACCCCGACGTGCCGCCGGAACAGGTGATGGTGCTCCACACCCTGGTAGTGGACCCCGCCTTTGGAGGAAAGGGCTGCGGAAAGGCCTTTGTGGCCTTCTACGAGGAGTACGCCCGGACCCACGGCTGCCCCTACCTCCGCATGGACACCAACGCCAGAAACACCGCCGCCCGGCGGCTCTATGCCGGGCTGGGCTACTGGGAGGCGGGGATCGTCCCCTGCGTGTTCAACGGCATCCCTGATGTGCAGCTGGTCTGTCTGGAGAAAAAACTGGACCTGTGAGGGTAAATCCCCTCGTCCCCCGCAGGGTAAGCCTTCCACCCTCCGGGGGGAAGGTGCCCCCGCAGGGGGCGGATGAGGGGGCGGGGCGGGCAAGCTGTCCTTTCGATAAGAGGCAGAAACCTGCCGCGCACCCTCATCCGTCACGGGCTTCGCCCGTGCCACCTTCCCCCTTGAAGGGGGAAGGCTTTGGCAGATAGCCCTTCCGTAATATGCCTATAACAAGCTGAATCCCTCGGAGCGCGCTCCGGGGGATTTTTTGTGCAAAGACGGCCTTCCGGGTGAAACCAAAGGGCCGGTCGGTGTGATATGATAAGTGAAAGCGGCTTTCAAATCAGTTCAGAGGTGTTCCTTATGTGGGAAGAAGCGATAATCAACAAAATACGGGCCGGCAATCCCGCCGGGCTGGAGGGGCTGATGGATCGTTACCTCCCCTACGTCTCAGCGGTGGTGTGGAACATTTTGCGAAACGCCATGTCCGTTGAGGACGGAGAGGAGATCGTATCCGACGTGTTTCTGGCCGCCTGGAACCGGCCCGAGGCCCTGCGGGCGGGATCGGTGAAGGCCTGGCTGGGGGCGGTGGCCCGGAACAAGGCCAAAAACCGGCTGCGGCAGATCAGCCAGACCCTCCCCTTGGAGGAGGACGCCCTGGACATTCCAGGCCCCGACGACCCGCCCGGCGAATATGAGCGGGCGGTGGAACGGCAGCAGGTCCGCCAGGCGGTGGACTCCCTGCCCGGGCCGGACCGGGAAATCTTCCTGCGCCACTACTACTACGCCCAGACGGTGCAGGAGATTGCCCGCCAAATGGGGCTCAATGAGTCCACCATAAAAACCAAGCTCCGGCGGGGCCGGATGAAGCTGAAAGACATTTTGACAAGGGAGGGGTTTCTCCGTGAAGCGTAACATTTCGGACCTGCTGGACCGCTATCCGGCGGAGGACGTGGAATTGGGCGGAAATACCCCCTATTCCTCAACCAGAATAAAGGAGATTACCATGAAAAATATTCATACCGAGACGAAATCCAGAAAGAGGGGCTTTAAGCCCGCCCGCCTGCTCGTCGCCGCCGCTGTGGCGGCCGCCTTTACCGTCTCCGCCCTGGCCGCCGGCCGGCTGCTGGGCGGGGAGCTGTTCGGGGATGTGTTCTCCCGGGGGAACGACTCCCTTACCCCGGGCCAGGTGGAGACCATCGACCGGCTGGTCCAAACCTTTGAGGGGCAGGACGGGGCTGCCCCCGCCGCCGTCACCGACAACGGGGCCAGCATCACTCCCCTGGCCGCCCTGGCAGACGAAAACGTCTACTACCTGCGCCTGCGGGTGGAGGCCCCGGAGGGGACCGCCCTGCCCGATCTGGACTGGGAGCGGGACGGGGCCTGCTATCAGCTCTTTGGCCCCGAAGCGGACGACCACCTCACTCTGGAGCCTGCGGAGGGGGCCTATCCGGCGGACACCTTTGGCTATCAACTGGACTTCCGCCCCCTGCCCGACAGCGAGCCCAGCGACAATGTGAAGGAGTTCGTGGCCCGGTTCACCAACCTCAGCGACGGCGGGATCGCCCTTAACGACGGGGTGTCCAAGCAGCTTACCATCCACGGCCTGTGGACGCAGGACTCGGACAAAGCCTATACCCCCATTTTCACCGGAGAATTTGCCTTCGACATTGGCCTGAATTTCCAATCTCAGCTGCTGGACCTGGCTGTGGACGGCCTTACCTGGAGCACCCAGGCAGAAGACGAGTTCCGGGGCGTGGCCTACGACGTGACCAACACCGTGAAGCAAATGTCCCTGTCCCCGCTGAGCCTGTCCTACCGCTACACCACCACCCTGCCGGCGGACAACAACTGGATCGACGCCGGCCTGGGCCCTGTGGAAATCGTTTTGACGGACGGCACGTCGATCCCCTGTATCCACGGCCGCGACACAGATGTTGGCAATTCCCAGGCCGGCACCCGGGAGCTGGAGGGCTTTGTCGTCTTCGACCAGCCCTTGGACCTGAGCCAAGTGGACTATTTGCAGTACGGGGACAACAAGATTCCCGTCAACGCCGGATAATTTCCAGCTTTTGAGACATACTGAACTCACAGCGATGCTCATATTCCCGCCCGAAAGGGCGGGAATCCAAACTATCGCAGGGAGGGTTTATTATGTCCGACAAAACCGAGGCCTTTCTCCACAGCCAGACCCGGGAAAATCTCATGCGGGCCTTCGCCGGGGAGAGCCAGGCCCGCAACCGCTACACCATCGCCGCCGGAGTGGCCAACAAGGCGGGGTTGGCCGTTATCCAGGGGGTATTCCTCTTTACCGCCGAGCAGGAGCGGGTCCACGCCAAGCAGTTTTATGCCGCCCTGGAGGACTGCGCCGGCCAGACCGTGAAGGTGGACGGCACGTATCCGGTGGATATCTACTCCGGGGTGCTGGACTACCTGCGCGCCGCCCAGCACAACGAGTATCAGGAGTGGGAGCACGACTACGACCACTTCGCCAAGACCGCTATGTCTGAGGGCTTCCCCCTGGTGGGCAAGATGTTCGAGAACATCGCCAAGGTGGAGAAGACCCACGGGGACCGGTTCGGCAGGTTTGCCGACCTGATGGAGAAAAACCAGCTGTTTTTCTCCGACGTGGAGACGCAGTGGATGTGCCTGCACTGCGGCTTCACGGTGGAGGCCACCGCCGCCCCCGCCCACTGCCCCGTCTGCCGCCACCCCCAGGGGTACTTTGTGCGGTTTGAGCTGGCACCGTGGTCATAAAAGCATAAGCCCCCTTGCGGAAGGGGGAGGGCCGCGAAGCGGCGGGGGGACGGAATCCCTCCACCACTGGGCTTACGCCCGGCGGTCCCCCTCCCTTTTGCAAGGGAGGCTTTTTACTTACTCAAACTCTCCGGAAATGCTTCCCATCTGGAGAATATGCCCCTCCGCCGCCCGCAGAAAGGCCTTTTTTCGGGCGCGGCTGTGCAGGGCCAGGGCGCAGTCCAGGGCGTAGACGGTGAAGCGGTAGGTGTGCTGTGTCCGCCGGGGCGGCTTGGGACCGGCGTAGCGGTGGAGACCGTAGGCTATCCCCTGCACCCCGCCGCCGGGCACCGTCTTCCCCGCCGGGATGGCCCCCGGGATGCGGTCCGCCGCCGGAAGATTCCAGATTAGCCAGTGGGTGAAATTCTTTATGGGGTGGCTCATGTCCTCCAGGGTGACGGCCAAAGTGACCGCCGCCGGGGACAGATTTTCCAGAATCAGCTCCGGGGACAGGTCCCGCCCCCGGCCGGTGTGGTCCAGAAGAAATGTGCCGTTTTCCACGCCGGGACAGCGTATTGCCAAAGCATCCATATTCTTCTCCTAACCGGCCATGTTACTCGCTGCCTCATTAAAATTTTTATCATTATAACATAATCACCGCGCCGGAACAAGACAGAAATCGGCTCCCCTGGCAGGAGAGCCGATGAAATAAAATTAACCTTTTTTCTTGGAAGCCTCCCGCATGCGGGCGCCGTGGTCCAGCAGGCGCTTGCGCAGGCGCAGATTCTCCGGGGTGCACTCCAGAAGCTCGTCATCGGCCAGAAACTCCAGACACTGCTCCAGGGAGAGGGTGCGGGGGGTGACCAGGCGCAGAGCCTCGTCGGAGCCGGAGGCCCGCATGTTGGTCAGCTGCTTCTTCTTGCACACGTTGACGGAGATATCCTCCGCCTTGGGGCACTCGCCCACGATCATGCCGCCGTAGACCGGCGTGCCCGCCCCGATGAACAGGGCCCCCCGCTCCTGGGCATTGAACAGGCCGTAGGTGACCGCCTCCCCCGTCTCGAAGGCCACCAGGGAGCCGGTGGACCGGCGCTGGATTTCTCCCTTGACGGGGGCGTAGCTGTCGAAGACAGAGGCCATGATGCCCTCGCCCTTGGTGTCGGTGAGGAACTCGCTGCGGTAGCCGAACAGGCCCCGGGCGGGCACCAGGAACTCCAGCTTGGTGCGGTTCCCCACGGGATTCATGGTGACGAACTCCCCCTTGCGGGAGCCCAGCTTCTCCATCACGGCCCCCACATAGTCGGTGGGCACGTCAATCACTACCCGCTCAATGGGCTCGCACTTGACCCCGTCCACCTCCTGATAGAGGACGCGGGGCGGGGAGACTTGCAGCTCATACCCCTCCCGGCGCATGGTCTCGATAAGGATGGACAGGGACATCTCCCCCCGGCCGGCCACGTTGAAGGAGTCGGTGGCCCCCTCCATCTCGGAGACCTTCAGGGATACGTCCTTCAGCGTCTCCCGGAACAGCCGGTCCCGGAGCTGGCGGGAGGTGACAAACTTGCCCTCCCGGCCGGCAAAGGGGGAGTCGTTGACGGAGAAGGTCATTTCAATGGTGGGGGCGGAGATCTGGACGAACTCGATGGGCTCCACCGCGTCCGGGGCGCAGATGGTGTCGCCAATGGTCACGTCGCCGATGCCGCTGAGGGCGATAATGTTGCCGGCGGCGGCCTCCTGCACCGGGACCTTGCCCAGGCCGTCGAACTCGTAGAGGGCGGTGGCCTTGGCCTTCATGGGGGCGTCGTCGGGGTGGTGGAAGTTACACACCGCGATCTCCTGGTTCTGTTTCACGCTGCCCCGCTCGATGCGGCCGATGGCGATGCGGCCCACGAATTCGTTGTAGTCGATGGAGGACACCAGCATCTGAAAGGGGGCGTCCACCTCCACGTCGGGGGCGGGGATATAGTCGATAATGGTCTCAAACAGGGGCTTTAAGTCGCTGCCCGCCACATCGGGCTGCACCGAGGCGGTGCCTTGGCGGCCGGAACAGAACAGCATGGGGGAGTCCAACTGTTCGTCGGTGGCGTCCAGGTCCAGCAGCAGCTCCAGACACTCGTCCACCACTTCGTAAACCCGTTGGTCGGGGCGGTCGATCTTGTTCACCACCACAATCACCTTGTGGCCCAGCTCCAGAGCCTTGGAGAGCACAAAACGGGTCTGGGGCATGGGGCCCTCAGCGGCGTCAACCAGCAGGATAACGCCGTTGACCATCTTCAGGATGCGCTCCACCTCGCCGCCGAAATCGGCGTGGCCCGGGGTGTCCACAATGTTGATCTTCACCCCACCGTATTGAATGGCGGTGTTCTTGGCGGTGATGGTGATGCCCCGCTCCCGCTCCAGGTCGCCGGAGTCCATCACCCGGTCGGTGACCGCCTGATTCTCCCGGTAGACGCCGGACTGCTTCAACATCTCGTCCACCAGGGTGGTCTTGCCGTGGTCTACGTGGGCGATGATGGCGATATTTCTTAATTTCTCATTTTTCATGGGAATTGCACCTCAAATCTGTGGTTGTCTCAATAAGCCAAAGCATTATACCCCCTTTTCACCGAAAAAGCAACACGGGCTGGAAAAAAACACGTACAAAGGGAACCTTTTTTCCCTTTCTTCGTCTGTATATTATAGTAGAGACCTTATCCGTCACGGCCCTTCGGGCCGCCGGCGCGTCCAAAAAGCACCTGGAGAAAGGACGCGCAAAAAGCCTTCCCCCTTCCAGGGGGAAGGTGGCACGGGCGAAGCCCGTGACGGATGAGGGTGCGGCAAGGTCAGCAACTCTTATCATAAGGACAGCATGCCCGCCCCGCCCCCTCATCCGCCCCCTTCGGGGGCACCTTCCCCCCGGAGGGTGGAAGGCTTGCCCTGCGGG
>ERZ808037.120-NODE-120-length-82206-cov-10.834845_pt1 | contig 82206 bp, 84 predicted proteins | sample MGYA00380190_ERZ808037 | MGnify/ENA primary metagenome ERZ808037 (study PRJEB31490, sample SAMN06133399) | mouse gut metagenome | isolation source: J9 | host: mice | place: China: Chengdu | collected 2015-05 ... | reverse complement strand
AAAGGGCACGCCGCAGCCCTAAGCGGCAGAGCCGCCAAGGGCTGCGCTGTCTTTCATACTATCTTCCTTTCCGAAAACTGAAAGCAATCCGTTTTTTCGACAGTCTCCTTTTCCCGCCCTCCGGGCGGGAAAAGGGGGGTGGAAAACCGCTGAAAGCACCGCCGCGCCAAGGGCTTCACTCCCCGTCGGACAGGCGGTAGCCCACGCCCACCTCGGTGAAGAGATATTCCGGCTCGGCGGGGTTCTTTTCGATTTTCCGGCGGATGTTGGCCATGTTCACACGGAGAATCTGGTTCCCGCCGCCGGCCCGGGGGCCCCAGAGCTCCCTGATGATGGTGTCGTAGGTCAGCACCTTTCCGATGTGCTTGCCAAGCAGGGCCACGATGCGGAACTCGCTGAGGGTCAGCCGGGCGTTTTCCCCCCGTATGAGGACCTGGTGCCGGTTGTAGTCGATGACCAGCTCCCCCACGGTGCAGGTGCCCTCCCGGGCGATTTCATCGTTGCCGCTGGCGGTGCGGGTGTGGCGGATGGCGGTGCGGACCCGGGCCAGGAGCTCGGCGGTGCCGAAGGGCTTTGTCAGATAATCGTCGGCCCCGGCGTCCAGGGCGGTGACCTTGTCCCGCTCGTGGGACCGGGCGGAGACCACCACCACCGGCAGGCTGGACCAGCTCCGGAGTCTGGCCAGGACGTCCAGCCCGTCCATGTCCGGCAGTCCCAGGTCCAGGATGACCAGGTCCGGGCAGTGGGAGGAGATCATGGACAGGGTCTCTCCGCCGCTGCGGGCCAGGACGGTTTCGTAGCCCTGGCCGTTCAGGACGGCGGCGATGAACTGGGCGATGTTTTTCTCGTCCTCCGCCACCAGGATTTTTTCTTTAATCGTCATGGGGCAAGCCTCCTTTTGACGCCGGTTTCCCTGTGCGCGCCGTTTCCCGCCGGGCCGCGGGAGAGCGCCTGGTCTGATGGTTGATGGTAAAAATCCCCTTATCCGGCGTCCCCCGGCGATGCGTCCGGGCTCCCGGGACAGGCCGCCGAGGCGGCGAAGCCGGAACGGGGGGTGCGGTCAGGCGGACAGGGGCAGGAAGAAGAGGATTTCCGCCCCCTGTTCCCGGCTGCGGGCCTCAATGGACCCGCCGTGGGCACGGACGATGGCCCGGCAGACCGAGAGCCCCAGGCCCATGTTCCGTTTGCCGTCGCCGCCGGGGCCCTGGCGGGGCTTGAGACGCCCGTCAAAGAGACCGGGGAGCTGGCTTTTGGGGATGCCGCCGCCGTCGTCCCGGACGGAGAAGCGGGCCCGGGAGGAGGTTTTCTCCAAGGAGAGGGCGATGTGGGACGCCCGGCCGTGGACGGCGGCGTTTTCCAGCAGATTGGCCAGAACCTGTTCCACTAAGATGGGGTCCATGGGTACCAGCAGTAATTCCTCCGGCACAGAGACCGTCACCGTCACCAGCGGAAAGCGCCGCCGGAATTTCCGGGCCGCCGCCTCCAGAACCTCCTCCGCGGCCTCGGGCTCCTTGGTGATGGAGGCCTGCTCGTCCCCCATGCGGGTGATGGACAGCAGGTTTTCCACCACCTGAATCAGCCATTGGGCCTCTTCCCGGGTGGACCGCAGCAGGGCCTGCTGTTCCTCCTGGGACAGGCCCGGGTTTTCCAGCAGGGCGGAGGCGGATCCCACAATGGAGGTCAGGGGGGTCCGGATGTCGTGGGAGACGGAGCGGAGCAGGTTGGCCCGCATTTTCTCCCGTTCGTTCTCCGCCAGAAGCCGGGCCTGCCGCTTGGCCTGGGCGGTGAGGGTGCAGGTAATCAGGGATACCATTAAAAGGGTGAAGAAGGTCAGGGGGTATCCGGCGAGACTCAGGCTGAAGGCCCAGTAGGGATAGGTGAAGACGAAGTTGACGCAGATGACGCCCAGAAGCACGGCGATGAGGCCGTAGAGATATCCGCTGGTCAGCCGGGAGATCAGCAGCACCGCCAGCACGAACACCGGCGGGGCAAAGCCCTCGATGACGCCTGCGTTCTGGAGGAAAAAGCAGAGGAGAATGGAGCAGAGCAGGATGGCGGCGGTGAGAAGAAAGTCCCTCCGGGAGGTGGGGAACAGGGGAGAGGCCCAGGGCTTTTGAAAGCGGAAACGCAAGACGCCGCCCTCCTTTCACGTTGGTCTGCCGTCAGGCACAGCAGTAGTATAGCAGAAAATTTCCCGGGATTCAACGCCTTTCGCCCGTCCTGAGCCCGGGAGAATTGACAGCGCCGCCGGGGGAGGATATACTGAAAAAAACCAAAAAAAGGAGGAAGTCGTCATGTCGATAGACTACGGCGATCTGGCCGTTGCCTTCCGGGGGAAGGCGGAGGATCTGCGGGCCCTGGGCCCGGCGGCGGAAAAGTGGCTGAAAAAGTAGGACACTGCGGACTGGGACCAGGCGCTGGTGGAGGAAATCCGGCGCTTCGCCGGGATGTTCGCCCTGGAGGGCCGGGACGGCGGCAAGGAGGTCCTGGTGGAAACGGGAACGTATTTTACCCATTATGTAGGCTGCAACCTCTGGTGCGTCAACGCGATGCCCAAGGCCTGCCCTGCCGTGGAGGTGGCCGCCGTGACGAAGGTCAGCAACTCCGTGACGGATGAACCCCAGTGGCTCGCCTATTTTTCCCCCGCCGGGAAGAAGGGCATTGCCGGCGGAAATTCCCCCGATGATATAATTTGGAAGGGGAAGACGTCATATTGGGAAGGAAATGGAAAACGGTATTCCTTTCAATTCTGCCGGGTGGAGGACTGTGAGGGGGCAGTCCATGAGCTGGATGTCTCCATGGTGCGGGGTAATTACAACTCCGGCTGTACGGCCCTGGTTCTGCGTTCCCCCAAACATATCTGGAAATTTGCGAATGTCCGCCATTATTTCCGCTACTGGCACGGGGATCAACCGTATCCGCCCATCCAAGCCGATGAAAAAGATGCCGGGAGCTGGAGGAACGGTTCCAGGGCGTTTATGCCTGCGCGGATTTTTTTGGCTGCGCGAAAGAGCCCGGCGCCGGTAAGTGGAGCTGGGAGGACAACGAGCCGATGAAGGAACTGCCGGACGGAGCGGACGAATTCATACTGGGCATGTTCAAGCTGCTTCTGCCTAAGGCTGACATCACCATCAAAAAGCGGGACGGCCGGCGGTTCTATTTTGACGGGAAGGGAAACGAGTACTTCTTCCTGGGCAGCGTGGACCGTTCCGCGATCCGAACGGCGAGGGGCTATGTATGGGCGTTCCCGCTCAACGCCGTCTGGGCCATCAAGTGGGCCAGGGGCATTCGGTTCTGACGGCCCTTTTTCCCCGCTTCAGAGACAAAGATTACCCGAATAAACGATTGCGCGCCTCTTTTTCGCTGGACAAAGGAGAGCAGTTCTGCTTTTTTCGGGGGCGGTCAGGGCTCCGGTTCCGTAAAGGAAACGCAAAAAAAGACAGGATTTCCAGAAAAAAAGCTGTTCACAGACTGGACATTTTTGCGGGATGGGTGTACAATCAGCTTCAGTATGTGATGGTATGGCCCGGATTGTCCGCCCACGGGAGAGGTTTGCGTCCCGGCCGCCGTCAGGAGTAAAAAAATGAGGTGAAAAAATGGCACAAGCTTTCTTTGGCGGCGTTCATCCCCACGACATGAAAGCCGCGACCAATGAAAAGGCCATCGAGCAGCTGCCCGCCCCGGCGCAGGTGGTCATTCCCATGTCCCAGCATTTCGGCGCGCCATGCACCCCCCTGGTGAAGGCCGGGGACCATGTGAAGGTGGGCCAGAAAATCGGTGAGTTCCGGGGTCTCGGCGCTCCCATTCATGCCAGCGTCTCCGGCACGGTGAAGGCCGTGGAGCCCCGTCCCTATTCCATGGGCGGAAACATTCTGTCCGTGGTGATTGACAACGATATGCAGGACGAGGTCAGCGAGGAGGTCCAGGCCCCCGCGAACCCGGACGCCCTGAGCGTGGACGAGATGGTGGAGATCGTGAAAAATGCCGGCATCGTCGGCATGGGCGGCGCCACCTTCCCCACCCACGTGAAAATTTCCGGCGGCATCGGGAAAGTGGACACCGTGATTATCAACGGCGCGGAGTGCGAGCCCTACATCACCGGAGACCACAGGGCCATGCTGGAGCGGCCGGAGGAGATCATCGGCGGCGCCACCTATCTGGCCAAGATGTTCGGCGTGGAAAAGGTCGTCATCGGCGTGGAGGTCAATAAACAGAACGGTATTGACAAACTGAACGAGGTCATCGCCGCGAAGCATGCCCCCGTGGTGGTGGAGGGTCTCCGCTGCCGCTACCCCCAGGGCGGTGAAAAACAGCTCTGCCAGGCCATCACCGGCAAGCAGGTGCCTCCGGGAGGACTGCCCAGCAACATCGGATGCGCGGTCTTCAATGTCAATACCACCTGCGCCATCTACAGAGCCATTACCACAGGCATGCCCGTGGTGAAAAAGGTGGTCACCGTCTCCGGCTCCGGCGTGGTGGAGCCCAAGAATGTGGAGTGCCCCATCGGCACCCCCGTCTCCCTGCTGTTCGATTTCTGCGGCGGGCTGAAGGACGGTACATACAAGCTCATTGCCGGCGGCCCCATGATGGGCATGGCCCAGTACACCGCCGACATTCCCGTGGCCAAGGGCACGGGCTGCATGCTGGCCTTCTGCGAGAAGGAGGAGCAAACCGTAGCGAATCCCCAGTGCATCCGCTGCGGCAAGTGCATCGCCGCCTGCCCCATGCATCTGGAGCCCCTGTTCCTGTATCAGTATGCCTCCAAGGGTCTGGTGGATGAGCTGAACGAGGCTCACATCATGGACTGCATGGAGTGCGGCGCCTGCGCGTACACCTGCCCCGCCCGGCTGCACCTGACCCATATGTTCAAAACCGGCAAGCAGCTGGTGAAGGACGCCGCGGCCAAGGCCAAGGCCGCCGCCGAGGCGAAAAAGGCCGCTGAGGATGCCAAAGCGGAGAAGAAGGAGGTTGTCAACAAATGACGGACTATAAAAACTTAAAGCTGATTGCCACCTCTTCCCCCCATATCCGCGGCAGCGAGCGCACCCAGACCATCATGCTGGATGTCATCATCGCCATGCTTCCGGCGCTGATTTTCGCCTGCTTCAACTTCGGCCTCCGGGCCCTGTGCCTTACCGCCGTCTCCGTGGCGGGCTGCATGTTCTTTGAGTGGCTCTATCAGAAGGTCATGAAAAAGCCCTCTTCCGTAATGGACCTGAGCAGCGTGGTAACCGGCATGCTGCTGTCCTTCGTCTGCCCGGTGCAGATGCCCTACTGGATGATTCTCATCGGGGACGCCTTTGCCATCATCATTGTCAAGCAGCTCTTCGGCGGCATCGGCAAGAACTTCGTCAACCCCGCCCTGGCGGGCCGTGCCGTGCTGCTGGCCAGCTACGCCGGCACCATGACCAGCTGGGTGGACCCCGCCGTCAACAAGGCCGCGGCCTTCGGCTCCAATGTGGACATCGTTACCGCCGCCACGCCTCTGGCCTATATGAAGGGGCCTGACGCCGCCTCCATCGCCGCCAGCTTCGACCAGCTGAAGGGTACCTACAGTGTCAGCAATATGTTCCTGGGCCAGATCGGCGGCTCCATGGGCGAGGTTTCCGCTCTGCTGCTGATTGTGGGCGGCGTGTACCTCATCTGGCGCAAGGTCATCAACTGGCAGACCCCCGTGGCCTACATCGGCACCGTGGCCGTCCTGACCTTCCTGTTCCCCCGGGCGGGCACCGGCGTGGAATGGATGCTGTACAGCCTGTTCGGCGGCGGCCTGATGCTGGGCGCGTTCTTCATGGCCACCGACTATGCCACATCCCCCGTCACCAAAAAGGGCCAGCTGGTCTTTGGAATTGGCTGCGGCGTGTTCACCGTGCTGATCCGTTATTTCGGCTCTTATAATGAAGGCGTGTGCTATTCCATCATGGTCATGAACCTGTTTGTGGCCCTCATCGACAAGTATACGAAGCCTGTCCGCTTCGGCACTGTGAAATCCGACAAGAAGGAGGCGTCCGGGAAATGAGCAACGATGTGAAGACCAAGGAAAAGGTCCATATGGACCCTCAATACATCATCAAGCTGACCGTCACCCTGCTGGTTACCTGCATGGTGGTGGCCGCGGCCCTGGGCGGCGTCAATGCCATTACGGCGGACAAGATCGCCGCCACCAACTGGGAGAAAACCGTGGAGGCCATGAAGAAGGTGGCTCCTGACGCCACCGATTTCTCCGACCCCCTGCCCATTACCGAGGACATGACCGCCGCCGCCGGCAGCGTCGCCCTGGACTCTGTCTATGAGGCCCAGGCCGGCGGCCAGAGCGTGGGTTACGCCATCAAGGTCGTGGCCAGCGGCTCTCAGGGCAAGATTGAGATGATGGTGGGCGTGGACGGCGAGGGCGCCGTCACCGGCGTGTCCATCGTCAAAAACTCCGAGACCGCCGGTATCGGCTCCAAGGTCATGAACAACGAAAACACCGCCAAGGGCGTGGGCGTCCTCTCCCAGTTCGAGGGGAAGACCGCCGCCGACGGCGCCCTGACCGTGGGAAGCAATGTGGACGCCATCTCCGGCGCCACGGTCTCCACCAGAGGCGTGACCAACGGCGTCAGCGCCGCGCTGGCCGTGGCCGGCGTCATGGGCTGAGAAAGGGGAGTGACTGAATCATGAATATCGGCAGACAGCTGAAAGAGGGTCTGATTACCCAAAACCCCGTTCTGGTGCAGATGCTGGGCCTGTGCTCCACCATGGCCATCACCACCTCCATCATGAACGGCTTAGGCATGGGCGTATCCGTGCTGATTATCCTGACGGCATCCAATGTGGTTATTTCCGCCATCCGCAAGATTGTCCCGGACAAAATCCGCATCGCCATGTTCATCGTGGTCATCGCGGGCTTCGTCACCTGTGTGGACCTGCTGCTCCAGGCCTTTGTCCCGGCCATTGCCGAGTCCCTGGGCGTGTTCATCCCGCTGATCGTGGTGAACTGCATCATCCTGGGCCGGGCGGAGTCCTTCTCCTATAAAAACGGCGTGGCCGGCTCCTTCTTTGACGGCATTTTCCAGGGCCTGGGCTATACCGCCGTGCTGCTGGTGATGTGCTTCATCCGGGAGCTGCTGGGAGCCGGCACCCTGGCGGGCGTCCGCATCATTCCGGAGCAGTTCCCCATCGGCGTGCTGACGCTGCCGGTGGGCGGCTTCCTGGTGCTGGGGTTCCTGATCGCCGCCATGCAGTGGGCGCTGTCCAAGTCTAAGGAGGGCAAATAAATGGATCAAATTACGAAACTCCTGGCGATTACGCTGGGCGCTATCTTGGCGAACAACTTCATTTTCTCCCAGTTCCTGGGAATCTGCCCCTTCCTGGGCGTGTCCAAGAAGGTGGACACCGCCGTGGGCATGGGCATCGCCGTGACCTTCGTCATGGGTCTGGCCTCCGCGATTACATACGCGGTCAGCAAGTTTGTGCTGGTTCCCTTTGAGCTGGAATACATGCAGACGGTGGCCTTCATCCTGGTCATCGCCGCCCTGGTGCAGTTCATTGAGATGTTCCTGCAAAAGTCCATGCCCTCTCTGTACACCGCCCTGGGCGTGTACCTGCCCCTGATTACCACCAACTGTGCGGTGCTGGGCGTGGCCCTGCTGAACATCCAGGAGAGCCACAACTTCATCGAGTCCGTGGTTTACGGCATCACCGGCGGCATCGGGTTCCTGGTTGCCATTGTGCTGTTCGCCAGCATCCGGGAGCGCCTGGTGTTTGCGGACTATCCCAAGAGCTTTGAGGGCTTCCCCATCGCTCTGGTCACCGCCGGTCTGATGGCCCTGGCGTTCATGGGCTTCTCCGGCCTGAAGATTTGGTAAGGGGGCAACAATGATGAATGTAATTGCTGCTGTTGCCGTCCTGGGTATCCTGGGCGCGGTGTTCGGCCTGGTCCTGGCCGTCGCCTCCAAGGTGTTTGAGGTGAAAAAGGACCCCCGTGAGGAAGAGATTCTGAGCCATCTGGCCGGCGCCAACTGCGGCGGCTGCGGCTTCCCCGGCTGCGGCGGCTGCGCCGCGGCCATCCTGGCGGGTACGGCGCCCGTCACCGCCTGCGCCCCTGCTGGTGCGGAAAACGCCGCTGCCATCGCCAAGATTATGGGCCTGGAGGCTCCCACCGGGGAGCGTCAGGTGGCCTTCGTCCGGTGCACCGGCGGCGTCAACGCCAAAAAGCGCTTTGACTATGTGGGCGTACAGGACTGCATCTCCGCCACCAAGGTGGCCGGGGGACCGCTGGAGTGCGCTTTTGGCTGCCTGGGCTTCGGCTCCTGCGTAAAGTCCTGCCAGTTCGGCGCCATGTCCATCGGGCCGGGCGGCACCGCCGTGGTGGACCCGGACAAGTGCACCGCCTGCATGGCCTGCGCCTCCGCCTGCCCCCGGCATCTGATTACCTCCGTCCCCGCCTCCAAGAAGGTGCACGTGGGCTGCGCCAACCAGGACAAGGGCAAGGCCGCCATGAGCGTCTGTTCCACCTCCTGCATCGGCTGCGGCCTGTGCCAGAAGGAGTGCAAAAAGGACGCCATCCACGTGGTGAACGGTGTGGCCGTCATCGACTACGACAAGTGCGTGGGCTGCAAGCTCTGCACCAAGGTCTGCCCCCGTGACGCCATCCTTCCCGCGGCGACCGCCGAGGAAAAGGAAAAATACAAGGCCATCAAGAAGGCCCAGGCTGAAAAGGCCAAGGCCGCCGCTGAGGCCAAAGCCGCCGAGGCGAAATAAGCAAAACGCCGGTCAGGGCCCCGTATCCTCTGGATGCGGGGCCCTGGGTTTCATTGGGGGCGGAAGCGGTCCCGAACGGATGCCGGTACCGCCGAGAGCACCGGGGGAAGGCCCCACCGTCGGGGAACATTCAGCACCTGGGAGGTCTCAGATTTGAACGGAGAAGAACGTGAAAGATTTCATATCTGGCGGGATGCGCTGATTAGAACCAGGGCGATTGCGCCGTTAGAATTTGGAATGCTGCAAGAGGCGGTGGCCGCAGTGCTGGGCCGGCCCGATGCAGTGTCGACCATGAAGCAGGGCGGCAGACCGCAGATTCTGAAATACGAGGATATCGAGCTTCATTTTGACGGGGGCCGCCCGGGACTTTTCCTGGTTTACAGCGATTCCCGCATGGAGCTCAGCATTTCCGCGGAGCCAGCGGAGGAGGACTGAGGACCGTTGGTAGGACGGGCGGGCCCGGAGGCCCGCCCCTACAGGCGTAATTGTGGAAAGCAGGCGGCAAAGCCCGCTCCCTCTTACAGATAAAATATGTGAGCGGATACGCCTCATTTTGATTTCCCTCTTGCATTTTTTCGGAAAAGCGCTTATGATAGAGTACGGTTCCCGCCGGACAATGGGAACCAGTCAGGCAGAGTAGGAACACACGTGTTCAAGTGCCGGAGAGACGGGGAGTTGTTCTCTGGACGAAGGGGTTCGCCCCGCAGTGCGTGTTCCGCATCCCGCTGCCGCATATGGGAACGGGCTTCCTTTGTGCGGCATGCTGCCGTATAAAAGGAGGTTTTTTTATGTCCAGAACAAACGTGAGAAGAATGTGCTATGCCGCTCTGCTGGCGGCCATGTACCTGCCGCTGTCGCTCTACGCGGCGGTGCAGGTGGGAAATGTGCGGATTTCCTTCGGCTCTTTGCCGGTGGTGATTGCCGCGCTGCTCTTCGGTCCGCTGGACGCGGCGGTGGTGGCCATGGTGGGTGAGTTTTTCAAGCAGCTGCTGACCTACGGCGTCACCTATACCACCGCGCTGTATCTGATTCCCCCGGCCCTTCGGGGCCTGGTGATCGGCGGGGCGGTGCTTCTGCTGCGCCAGAGAGGGGAGCGGCTGGAGGAGCGGCGGACCCTGTGCTATGCTGTCTGCATCCTGGCGGCGGTCTGCACCACCGTGGGGAACACCCTGGTGAACTGGCTGGACAGCGTGCTGATGGGCTACTATTTCCCGGGCCTGATTCTGGGGGACTTTGTCTGGCGGCTGATTGTGGGCATGCTCAACGCCGTGGTCATGTCCTCCCTGGCTATTTCGCTGGTGAAGGTGCTTCGCAGCAGAGGCGCTGCCTGGACCCTGTAAGGAGGCGCTGATATGACGGGACAAGAGGCCGTCGCCTATATCGAGTCCTTCGGCTGGCAGCATCGGCCCCCGGGGCTGAACCGCATCCGGGAGCTGCTCCGCCGCCTGGGGAACCCCCAGAGGGAGCTGAGGTTCATCCACGCCGCCGGCACCAACGGCAAGGGGAGCACCTGCGCCTGCCTGGCCTCCGTTCTGGAGGCGGCGGGCTGGCGGGTGGGCCTGAACACGTCCCCCCACCTGGAGAGCTTCCGGGAGCGCATCCGGGTCAACGGGCGGATGATTTCCGGCAAGGACCTGGGAGCCCTGACGGAGCGGGTCCGGGACGCCGCTGGGGGCATGGAGGAGGGGCCGACGGAGTTTGAACTGCTGACTGCTATTGCCTTTCTGTATTTTTTGCAGGAAAAATGTCAGATTGTAATCTTGGAAACCGGCCTGGGCGGGGAGCTGGACGCCTCCAACGTGATTGACACGCCGGAACTGGCGGTGCTGACCGCCATGGGCATGGACCACGCCGCCATACTGGGCCCCACCCTGTCGGACATCGCCGCCGCCAAGGCGGGGATTATCAAGCCCGGCGGCGCGGTGGTGAGCTTCGGCGGCTGTCCGGAGGCCGACGGAGTATTTCGCCGGACCTGCCGGGAACAGGGGGCCGGACTGAGGGAGGCGGATTTTTCCCGTCTGTCCCGGGTGCGTCCCTCTCTGGAAGGCACGGCCTTTGACTTCGGTCCCTGGCGGGACCTGTGGATTCCGCTGGCGGGGCGCTATCAGGTGTACAACGCGGCGCTGGCCCTGACGGCTCTGGAGGTTCTGGGGGAGAAGGGCTGGCGGATTTCGGAGGAGGCCCTCCGGCGGGGTTTGTCCGCTGTCCGCTGGCCCGCCCGCTTCGAGCTTCTGCGGCGGAGTCCTGCCGTGGTGATGGATGGGGCCCACAACGCCCACGGAATGCGTGCGGCGGCGGAGAGCCTCCGGACCCTGTTCCCCGGGAAAAAGGCGCTGTTTCTGCTGGGCATCCTGGAGGACAAGGACGCGGCAGAGATGCTGGATCTGCTGGCCCCCCTGGCTGTTTCGGCGGTGGTCCTCCGGCCCGACAGCCCCAGAGCTCTGCCGCCGGAATGGCTCTGCGGCCTGCTGGAGGAGCGGGGCATCCCCGCCCGGCCCGCCTCCGGCGCCCGGGAGGCCGTGGACGCCGCCCTGGCGGCAGCGGGAAGGGAGGGCCTGGTCTGTGTGCTGGGGTCCCTCTACCTCTGCGGGGAGCTGAGGCCGCTGCTGCTGGAGGGAGCCGCGCCGTAAGGGACGAAGGGGCCCCGCGGATGGGCGGGGGCTGCCGCGGAGTCCCGCCGCTCTGGGGCTCCTGCGGCGCGTCCGAAAAAGCCGGGAATTTTTTCAGACGCGGGGATGGCCGGGGAATCCCCTCCGGGGTTCTCCGTGCTTTCCCGTCCCCCGAAAGCATGGAGAGCCCGGAAGAAGGGGGGAGACAGCGCCTGACTCCTACAGTCGAGATTGCGGGGGTCAGGCGTAAAGCCGGCCCCCTCCTTCTGATAAAATGCGTGAATGGACACTCCCTCTTCTCCGGGCGGCTTGACAAGCCGCCTCAATCCATTTATGATAGAGAGAATCAATCAGGAAAAGGAGCGGGGCCTGTGGAGACCATTACCAGCAAGACCAATCCCCTCTGCACCCATTTCCGGAAGCTGGCGTCCTCCCGCTCCTACCGGGAGAAGACGGGAGAATTTTTGTGCGACAGTCCCAAGCTCCTGGAGGAAGCGAAGCTTTGGGGCGCGCCGGTTCTGGCGGTGCTGTACACCGAGGGGGCGGCGCTGCCCTGGGACCCGGAAGGGCTGTTTCCCCGGGCCGTAAAGGTCAGCGAGGCGGTTATGCGCTCCGTCAGTCCCATGGAGACCCCTCAGGGGGTGGTCTTCTCCTGCCGCTCCCCGCGCTATGTCCCGCCGGAGCGGCTGGAGCCCGACGCCCATGGCCGGATGCGGTATCTGGTGCTGGACGGCGTTCAGGACCCCGGCAATGTGGGCACGGTGCTCCGGACGGCGGACGCCTTCGGGGCCACGGTGATTCTGCTGCCCGGCTGCGCCGACCTCAACAACCCCAAGACCCTCCGGGCGGGGATGGGCGTCCATTTCCGGTCCGCTGTCTACCGCTGCACGCTTCCGGAGCTGACGGCGCTGCTGAAGGAGGCGAACCTGCCTCTCTATGGTGCGGCTCTGCGGGCGGACACCGCGGACGTCCGGGAGCTGGACCTGAGCCGCTGCGCCATGGCCGTGGGCAGCGAGGGCCGGGGCCTGTCGGCGGAGGTGCTGGCGGCCTGCGGCAGGACCATCCGCATTCCCATGGACGCGAAATGCGAGTCACTGAACGCGGCGGCGGCGGCCTCGGTGCTGCTGTGGGAGGCGGCCAGGGGGGACCTGTGAGGAGATGATTCCCGCCGTCCGGCCGCCCTGGCCGGGGAAGGGGACCCGAAGTTGTTAAAAATTCGTGAAACCTTGAAAAAAGTTCTTGCGTTCGCGTCTTATTTATATATAGTAGAGAGAACTCTTGGCAAAGGGAGGGGCGGGACATGCTGAAATACTGGTTGTGGCTGGCGGAGCTGCCGGGGCTTCAGAATCAGGCACGGCTGGCGCTGCTGCGCCATTTCGGATCTCCGGAACATATTTTTTACGCCGATGAGGAAGAACTGCTTCTGGCGGAGGATGTGCCCCGGAAGCAGGCAAGGCTGGCCCTGAACCGGGACCTGTCCGAGGCCAACCGGATTTTGGCGGACTGCCAGCGGCTGAATCTGCGGATTCTGACCATTCAGGACGCGGAATATCCGGACCGTCTGAGGAATATCTACGACCCGCCCTGCGTGCTGTACGTGAAGGGACGGCTGCCGGCCTTTGACGAGGAGGCCGCCATTGCCGTGGTGGGCGTCCGGGAGTGCACGCCCTACGGCGCTGCCTGCGCCCAGAAGCTGGGCTACGGTCTGGCGGCAGGCGGCGGCCTGGTGGTGACGGGTCTGGCCAAGGGGGTGGACGCCGCCGCGGCCCAGGGCGCTCTTCTTGCCGGGGGCCGTGTGGCCGGCGTGGTGGGCAACGGCCTGGACGTCCGGTATCCCTATGAGAGCCGGGCGCTCTATGACGACGTGCCAGCGGCGGGGGTGCTGCTCTCGGAATATCCGCCGGGGGCCCCGCCGGACAAGCACCATTTCCCGGTGCGGAACCGCATCCTCGCCGGACTGTCTGTGGCGGCGCTGGTGGTGGAGGCCCCGGTTCGGAGCGGCGCGCTGATTACCGCCCGGCTGGCGGCGGAGCAGGGACGGGACGTTTTTGCCGTCCCCGGCCCCATCGACGCGCCGGACAGCGCCGGATGCCTCCGCCTGATTCAGGACGGCGCGGGGTCTGTGACGGAGGCCTGGGATATACTGAGTGTCTATGAGGCCCGGTTTCCGGGAAAGCTGCGGCGGGGCCGGTCTATGAAGGGATACAGGCCCGCGCCCCGGCGGCAGAGCCAGCCCGGCGCTCTGCCGGTTTCGGAGACCCCGGAGGGAAGAGAACCGGCGAAAGAACCGACAAAAAAACCGCCGGAGGCGGCTCGGCAGGCGGAGATGAAGCGTGTGAGCGCGGAGGTCCTGACGGACGACCAGATCGCTCTGCTGGGCGTTCTGGAGCCGGAGGAGGCCATTCAGGTGGACGACATGATTCAGCGCACCGGCATTCCCGCCCGGCGGGTGCTGTCGGCGCTGACGGTGCTGGAGATTGACGGCTGCGTCTGCCAGCACAGCGGCAAGCGGTATACCAGGACCGTCGTCCTGGAGCATTCAGAATGAGGAGCTGGAAGCGAGGTAATCGGAAGTATGGGTAAACAGCATTTGGTCATCGTGGAGTCCCCGGCGAAGGCCAAGACCATCGGAAAGTATTTGGGGAAGGATTTTACCGTCAAGGCCTGCATGGGCCATCTGCGGGACCTGCCGAAGAGCAAACTGGGCGTGGACCCGGAGCAGGATTTTGAACCGGTGTATCAGCCCATCAAGGGCAAGGAAGATATCATCAAGGATTTGAAAAAATCCGCCAAGGCGGCGGATATGGTCTACCTGGCCACCGACCCGGACCGGGAGGGCGAGGCCATTTCCTGGCATCTCAAGCAGCTGCTGGACCTGCCGGAGGAAAAGGCCAGGCGTGTGACCTTCAACGAGATTACCAAAAAGGTGGTTCAGGAGAGCATCCAGAGTCCCCGGGCCATTGACCAGAACCTTGTGGACGCCCAGCAGGCCCGGCGCATTCTGGACCGGCTGGTGGGCTATGAGCTGAGCCCTCTGCTGTGGAAGAAGATCCGCCGGGGTCTCTCTGCCGGCCGGGTGCAGTCTGTGGCCACCCGGATGGTGGACGACCGGGAGCGGGAGATCGAGGCCTTTGAGCCCGAGGAATACTGGACCCTGGACGCCAACCTCTTTGGGCAGAATAAGCCCTTTTCCGCCCGGTATCACGGGAAAAACGGCAAAAAGGTGGAGCTGAAATCCGCCGGAGACGTGGAGGCTGTGGTCCGGGAGACGGAAAACGCCGTGTTTTCCGTGAAAAGCGTGAAGCGCACCGACAAGCAGCGCAGCCCCTCGCCTCCCTTCACCACCTCCACCATGCAGCAGGAGGCCTCCCGAAAGCTCAGCATGACCCCCCGGCGGACCATGGCCATCGCCCAGCAGCTCTATGAGGGCGTGGACATCGCCGGCGAGGGCTCCGTGGGTCTGATTACCTATATGCGTACCGACTCCCTGCGGATTTCCGAGGAGGCCCTGGCGGACGCGAAGGAGTTTATCCTGGGCCGCTACGGCGCGCCCTATGCCAAAACCAACCGCTACAAGGCCAAAGCCAACGCACAGGACGCCCATGAGGCCATCCGGCCCAGCAATGTCCGCTGGACGCCGGAGGACCTGAAGGCCGACCTCACCGGGGAGCAGTACCGGCTGTACCGGCTGATCTGGAGCCGGTTTGTGGCCTGCCAGATGTCCAACGCCGTCTATGACAGCGTATCCGTGGAGATCGAGGCGGCGGGCCACGATTTCCGCACCAGCTCCTCCAGCCTGAAATTTGCCGGCTATACCGCCGTCTATGAGGAGGGCAAGGACGAGGAGAAGGAGGAAAAGGCCTCCGCCCTGCCGGATTTGAAGGAAGGGGAGACGGTGGACCTCAAAGCGTTCTCCCGGGACCAGCATTTCACCCAGCCACCTGCCCGGTACACGGACGCCTCTCTCATCCGGGCCATGGAGGAGCAGGGCATCGGCCGCCCCTCCACCTACGCGCCGACGGTCTCCACCATTCTGGACCGGGCCTATGTGGAAAAAGAGGGGAAATACCTGAAAATCACCAACCTGGGCCGGGTGGTGACGGAGTTGATGAAGGACAAATTCACCGATATTGCCGACCTGAGCTTCACCGCCCACATGGAGGAAAAACTGGACTCCGTGGAGGAGGGGAATACCCCCTGGAAGGGCGTTCTCCGGGACTTTTACGGGGATTTCGACCGGAATCTCAAGCAGGCGGAGCAGGATTTGGACGGCGTGCGCATCAAGGTGCCCGACGAGGTTTCCACGGAGATCTGTCCGGAGTGCGGCCGGAATCTGGTGGTGAAAATCGGGCGGTTTGGCCGCTTTCTGGCCTGTCCGGGGTTCCCGGAGTGCAGTTTTACCATGCCGATGGTGGAGGAGATGCCGGGCCGCTGCCCCAAGTGCGGCGGGCGCCTGATGAAGCGCACCGGCAAGAGCAAGAAAAACGGACGGCAGTACACCTATTTCTGCTGTGAGCACCTCACCAGCAAGGACGAGGCCCAGAAGTGCGACTTCATGAGCTGGGATGTGCCGGTGAAGGACGACTGTCCCCTCTGCGGACACACGATGTTCAAGAAGGCGGGCCGGGGGGCCCGGAAACCCTTCTGCATCAATCCGGCCTGCGCCAACTTCCTGCCGGAGGAAAAGCGGGGCTATCCCCGCCGCCCCGCCGCCCAGAAGGATGGAGAGGCGGAAGCGCCGGAGGCCGCCGCCGCTGAGAGCGGCGTGAAAAAGACGGCGGCGAAAAAGACCGTTGCGGCCAAAAAAACGGCGGCGAAAAAGACGGCAGCGAAAAAGACCGTCACGGCCAAAAAGACAGCGGCGAAAAAAACTGCTGCAAAAAAGCCCGCCGCCAAGAAAACTGCCGCCAGGAAAACCGAAGCGCCGGAGGATTAAGAACCTGTATTCACAACCGCTGAACGCTGTCTGGACGGCCTTTTTCCCGCCATACCGCGTCGATTTCCCTTGCAATCCGTCAGGATTGCTGCGGAAAATCTTCTTGTCTGACAGGAAAAATCCCTGTCCATCCAGCATCCCACGGCTATGAATACAGGTTCTAAGAAAGTTCCCGGGCGGCGGCAAAAGCGGCCTGGAATATGGCCTCGGTCTCCATGGCGTATAGCTCCATCAGCATGTCCAGACAGCACTGAAAGTCTCTTTTCTCCGGCTCTGCCAGGGAGGTTTTGAGGCGTTCCTCCAGCTGTGCCAGGCAGGCGGTGAGATGGGCGTGTTCGTCGTATTTCATGTAGCGCCAGATATGACGATGGCCGACGTATTCGTAAAGGTTCTGCATCAGGGGTGACATAGGATTACCTCCTTATAAGCTGAAAAGTTGCCCTCAAAGTTCGTATATATCATATACGAACTTTGGAGGCAAGTCAAGAGGTTTTGCCATGAAAATTTTTGCACAGCGGGTCAAGCTGCTACGCCAGGAGTTTAAGAAAACCCAAAAAGAAATGGCCGAATATTTAGAAGTCGGCCTTCGGGCGTACCAGTATTATGAGGGCGCAAAGCACTATCCGGATGTTCCCGGCCTGATAAAAATGGCAGACCTGTTTGGCGTTTCGACGGACTATCTGCTGGGCCGGAGCGACATACGGTAGGGGACGGATTCGGTTACGCGAAAGAGGGCGGATTCGGTTATGCGGAATGGGCCGCCGAGGGCGGCGGCCCCTACGAAAGACCGTGTGTAGGGGGCGGCCTCTGCGCCGCCCCGTGTTCCGGGCCCGAGCCGAGCCGCCGATGAGAAAGGGGCCGCGCCGTTAATGAAAGACGGGCCGGGACAGAGCCCGGCCCCTACACAGGACCGCTGGAGACCGCCGGTTAGACGAGCGGTAGGGGGCGGACAAAAAAATTTTTGCCCCCCATTGCATGGAAACGTGCAACAAACAGGCGGAGTACGCCCAGCATCAAGAGAGGCCCGCCGAGAACGGCAGCGACCCGCGCCCCGTGATCAGCGTTTCCGAATGCGGAGCGGGGCGGGACGAGCACCAGGGAGGCGGAAGGCCTGTGACTGACAGAAAAACAAGACCCTTATGGAGGTGAACGGATGGAAGCGACGGTAATCGGCGCCGGTCTGGCCGGCAGCGAGGCCGCCTGGCAGCTGGCCCGGCGGGGCGTCCGGGTGACGCTCCGGGAGATGAAGCCGGAGAAGAAGACCCCGGCTCACACAACCGATTATTTTGCCGAGCTCTGCTGTTCCAACTCCCTGCGGAGCGACCAGCTGGAGAACGCGGTGGGCCTTTTGAAGGAGGAGCTGCGGCGGCTGGACTCTCTGATCCTGTCCTGCGCCGACGCCACACGGGTGGAGGCCGGCGGGGCCCTGGCGGTGGACCGCCACGGCTTTGCCCGGATGGTGACGGAGCGTGTGGCCGGACACCCCAACATCACCGTGGTCCCCGGCGAGGTGACGGACTTTCCGGAGGGGGAGGTGGTGACCGCCTCGGGACCCCTGACCTCCGACATTCTGGCGGAGCGGCTGCGGGAGCTGCTGGGGGAGGAGTCCGCACTGCATTTCTACGACGCGGCGGCCCCTCTGGTGTCCGCCGGGAGCGTGGACATGGAAAAGGCATGGATGGGCTCCCGCTATGACCGGGGGACGGCGGATTATGTCAACTGCCCCATGGATGAGGCGGAATACGACGCCTTTTGGCAGGAGCTGATCCGCGCAGAGGAGGCGGAGGTCCACGGCTTCGAGGACAAACAGGTATTTGAGGGCTGCATGCCCGTGGAGGTTATGGCCCGGCGGGGCCGGGAAACCCTGTGCTATGGGCCGCTGAAGCCCCGGGGGCTGAAGGACCCCCGGACGGGGAAGGAGCCCTACGCGGTGGTGCAGCTGCGGCGGGACAACCGGGAGGGCAGCATCTATAACCTGGTGGGCTTCCAGACGCATCTGCGGTTCCCGGAGCAAAAGCGGGTGTTTTCCATGATTCCCGCCCTCCATGACGCGGAATTCCTCCGCTACGGAGTCATGCACCGGAACACATTTTTGAATTCTCCCCGGCTGCTGGACCGCTATTACCGGCTGAAAAAGGAGCCCCGCATCACCTTTGCCGGGCAGATGACCGGGGTGGAGGGCTACGTGGAATCCGCCGCCAGCGGCTTTCTGGCAGGCGTGGAGCTGGCCCGGCGGCTGCGGGGCCTGCCGCCGGCGGATTTCCCCCGGGAGACCGCCGTGGGGGCCCTGGCGCTGTATGTGTCCAATGAGTCGGTGACGGCGTTCCAGCCCATGAATATCAATTTCGGCATCATGCCGCCTCTGGATCACCGGGTCCGGGGGAAACGGAACAAAAACGCGGAGCTGTCCCGGCGGTCCTTGGAAATCATCGAGGGGCTGAAGGGGACTGTGCTGGAGGGAATTACGGAGTAATGAGGAATTAGGAGTTAGGAGTTAGGAATTAGGAGAGACTGAAATGACGGAACAATTCCTCATTCCAAATTCCTCATTTCTAATTGAAAGAGAGACAGGGAGGAACTGGCATGAAGATTATCGTAGACGCCATGGGCGGCGACAACGCCCCGGGGGCGATTGTGCAGGGAGCGCTGGAGGCCCACAGGGTCCACGGCGCAGACGTGATTCTGGTGGGCCGGGCGGCGGAGGTGCTGCGGGCCGTGGAGCAGTGCGGCGAGAAAAACCTGCCCGCCGGGGTGGAAATCCGGGACGCCTCGGAGGTGGTGGAGATCGCGGACAACCCCGCCAGGGTGTTTTTGAAGAAAAAAGACTCCTCTCTGGCCGTGGGCCTGCGGATGCTGCGGGACGGCGAGGGGGACGCCCTGGTGTCCGCCGGGTCCACCGGGGCCCTGCTGGCGGGGGCCACTCTGATTCCCAAGACCATCAAGGGCATCCGCCGGGCGGCCATGGGGCCGGTCATTCCCACCGCCGGGGGCCGGGCCATTCTCTGTGACTGCGGGGCCAATACCGACTGCACGCCGGAATTCCTGCTTCAGTTCGCCTATCTGGGGAGCTATTACGCCAAGCGGGTTCTGAAGGTGGAGAACCCCCGGGTGGGTCTTCTGAACATCGGGGCCGAGCCGGAGAAGGGGGACCAGCTCCGCCGGGAGACTCACGCCCTGCTGACGGCGGCAGGGGAGGCGGGGCGCATCCGCTTCGTGGGCAACATCGAGGCCAACGACGCCATGCTGGGCGGGGCGGACGTGCTGGTGGCCGACGGGTTTGCCGGCAACATCATGCTGAAATCCCTGGAGGGCACCGGGAAGTTCCTGCTGAAGGAGCTGAAAAAGGTGTTCCTCTCCAGCGCCAAGACGAAAATCGCGGCGGGACTGGTGAAGGGGGACCTGGCGGCGATGAAAAAGCTGCTGGACCCCAGCGAAATCGGCGGCACGCCCTTCCTGGGCATCTCCAGGCCCGTGGTCAAGGCTCATGGCTCCTCCGACGCCCACGCCATCTGCAACGCGGTGCTCCGGGCGAAGGAGTACGCCGAGAGCGGTTTCATTGCCGACATTCAGGCAAATATCGAATCCATGAAGGTGGAGTGAGACCGCCGGAATTTAGACAAAATGTGGTGGATGCCTCTTGACAGAGAGGCGGCAGTTGCGTATGATGGGCTCGTGACAATATGCAGGGGGACGTCCCCAAAATTTCCTGAGGAGTGAAGCAAGCAATGTCAAACGAAGAGATTTTTCAGGTTTTGCAGAACCTCGTAGCGGAGCAGTTCGCCAAGGACGCCGAGGAGATCACCATGGACACCGCCTTTGAGGGCGACCTGGGGGCTGACTCCGTGGACCTGGTGGAATTGGTCATGGCCATGGAAGAGGAATTTGAGGTCGGCGAAATCGAGGAAGAGGAGCTGAGCGCTCTGAAAACTGTGGGCGACGCGGTGAACTACATCGCCGGCAGGCTCAATAAATAAGACTGATATTTGAAAAAGCCCGGAGGCGCCGCCCTGGAGCGGCGCTCACTCTGTCGAAAAGCCCTGTCGAAAGCGCCTGATTGAAAAAGCCTTTTCGGCAGAGTGAGCCAGGGGTTCAAAGCCTTGAGAAGGGTTTTGAAAACGTCCTGATTGCAGACGGGGGGAACCCCTGACAGGTTCCCCCCTCCTTTCCGCCGCGTATGATTGACAGTCTCAGACGCCGCCCTGGGGCGGCGTTTCCGGACTTTTAGAGAGGACCATCATGCTGGAATTGGAAAAACTGGAAAACCTGGAAGAAAAACTGAATTATGACTTCCATGACCCGGCCCTTCTGGAGGAGGCACTCTGCCACAGCTCTTATGCCAACGAGCACCGGACTGCCGGGCTCGCCAGCAACGAGCGCCTGGAATTTCTGGGGGACTCCGTTTTGGGCTTCGTGTCGGCGGAATGGCTCTTTGCCCAGCATCCGGATTTGCCGGAGGGAGACCTGACCCGCATCCGGGCGGCTCTTGTGTGCGAGCAGAGCCTGTACGAGGTGGCGCGGCAGCTGGACCTGGGCCGCTACTTGAAGCTGGGCCGGGGAGAAGAGGCCGGCGGCGGCCGGACCCGGACTTCCATTCTGGCAGACGCCACCGAGGCCGTTTTTGCCGCCGTCTATCTGGATGGAGGCATCGCCGCTGCGTCGGCGCTGATTCACCGCTGTCTCCTGGACGCGGAGCGGGAGGAAGAGGTGGAGGAGCGCCGCCGGGACTACAAGACCGCCTTGCAGGAGCGGGTACAGAGGCAGGTGGACCAGGTGCTGACCTACCGCATGGTGGGAGAACAGGGGCCGGACCACGCCAAGACCTTTTCCGCCGAAGTTCTGCTGAATGGGTCGCCCATCGGAAGCGGCACCGGCCACAGCAAAAAGGAGGCGGAGCAGTCCGCCGCCCGCAAGGCCCTGGAAGACATGGGGGCGGAATAAGAACCTTCATAGCCGGGGGCGCCGGACGGGCAGGGATGTTTCCCGCCGGACAGGGAGATTTTTCGTGGCCCGCGGCAGTCCTGACGGATTGCAGGGGAAACCGGCGCGGGTTGGCTGGGAAAAGACCGCTCAGACGGTGTCCAACGGTTGTGAATTCAGGAGCTTAAAAAACACGGGCGCCCACCGGGCGCCCGTGTTTTTTTGGATGACTTTTACAGGAAACCGTCCGGCAGGGACGGCGGCATTTTTTTGCACTCAGGCCAGGAGGGCGTTCATCTCCTCAATCTCCAGGTCCTGAAGGGCCCAGTTGATGCCGTAGCCCACGACCTTGCTCAGCTCCCGGACCTGCTGGTCGATGTCCCGGGTGGTGACCATCAGAGGGGCCTTTCCGTGGCGGAGGCGGGTTTCGTCCAGCTCCGGGATGCCCGCCTCCTCCAGCAGGTCCGCCGCCAGGGTGGCGGCGTCCACCACAGTGGGAACGCCGATGGAGAGAACCGGGACGCCAAGGGTCTCCCGGTTCAGCGCCGCCCGGTGGTTCCCCACGCCGGAGCCGGGGACAATGCCGGTGTCTGTGAGCTGGACCGTGGTGCACATCCGGTTCACCCGCCGGGCCGCCAGGGCGTCTACGGCGATGATCAGGGCGGGCTTCACCTCCGCCGCCAGGCCCCGCACCGTCTCGGCGGACTCCACGCCGGTGAGGCCCAGCACGCCCGTCCGGAAGGCCGCCACAGGGCGGAAGCCGGCGAAGTGCCTGGGCATGGCGGACACCAGGTGCCGCGTGACCAGCACACTGTCCAGAGACAGGGGGCCCACGGCGTCCGGCGTCATGGCCCTGTTTCCCAGACCCACCACCAGGGCGGGTCCCTCCGCCGGCAGCATGGCCTTCAGCTGACCGCCTACGGCCCGGACCGCCCGCTCGAAAAAGTCCGCCTTCCTCTGCCAGAAGCTGCTGAGATCAATGGTGAGATAACTGCCCTGGGGCTTGCCCAGGGCTTCCTCGCCCCGGTGGTCAAGAATGTCCACCCGGGTCACCGGGTAGCCCTCCTCTTTTTGTTTGCTGGCCTTCACGCCGGTGAGGCGGGTGGTTTTTTCGGCTGATTCCTGCCAGAGCTCCCGGGCCTCCAGGGCCAGGTCTGTACGTTTTGCGAACATAGCGTGCTCCTCCCCTCAAAGCATTCGCCTATAGCGTTCCGCGTTTGAGGGCGCAATATACAAGGCCAGCGCTACTCTGATGTGACAGGCAGGTCCACAATGGTCAGACCCCGTTTCATGGCGTAATCCATCGTGTAGCGGGTGCCGCCGGGACTGCCGCTGAACACTGCAATCAGCAGGGAGGCGTGGTTGACCATGTAGCGGTCCCGCCGCTGCATGCAGTAGGGCGTGTAGCTGGAGGAGACCAGGGTCTCAAAGTCGCAGGCCGCCACCAGACGGGCATAGCGGGCCCGCTGGTCCGGGGGCCATGCGCCGTCCTGGCCGGGACAGGGGATGGCCGCCTCCAGCGTGACGCCGGGGTGGGTCTCCCGCAGGGCCAGAACCGCCTCGCAGAAAAAGAGATCACAGCCCAGGGCCATGCCGCAGAGGAAGTGACGGAAGCCGATTTGATAGGCGGATTCCGCCGCGTCGGCAATGCGGCGCTTCAGGTCTCGGCAGCGGGGGTCCCTTTCGTCATACCGCCAGGGGAGCTTTTCGGGGCGGTGGCCGGTGAAACAGCAGCTGGTCAGTCGTTGGGGCATGGCGGGACCTCCTTTCTCCCGGCAGACCGGTTTTCGGACCCGGCGCTCCGCGGACCGCCGGGTTTATGCCTCCAGTATAGAACAATCGTTCTGATTTGTAAAGGGGTTTGTTGAAATCAGGCGCGTCCGTTTACATATTTTTCAGGAGAAGGGGGCGGGCTTGATTGCCTGGACCTTACGGTAATGCCCGCAGGGGCGGGCCTCTGCGCCCGCCCGTTTTCCCAATGATGCCAGGCTTCTGGGAGACAGGCCGGTCCGCCTTTCGGGAGACGGGAAAAATTCGGCCTTTCCCTTTGGGGCGGATGAGGGTATAATGATGGGGAGCCATGACGGAGAAAGGGGAACGGACGGATGCTGAATTCAACACTGTGCTATCTGGAGCGGGACGGGGAATATCTGATGCTCCACCGGGTAAAAAAAGAACACGACCTGAATCAGGGAAAGTGGATTGGCGTGGGCGGTAAATTTCAGGAGGGGGAGAGCCCCGAGGACTGCATCCTCCGGGAGTGCCGGGAGGAAACGGGGCTGACCCTGACGGACTACCGCTATCGGGGGTTGGTGACCTTTGTATCCGACCGGGCCCCCACGGAATACATGCACCTCTTCACCGCCACGGCCTGGACGGGGGAGCCTCATCCCTGCGACGAGGGGGAACTGGCTTGGATTGAAAAGACGGCGCTGCTGTCTCTGACCCTGTGGGAGGGGGACAGGATTTTCCTGGGACTGCTGGAGACAGAGGCGGCTTTTTTCTCGCTGAAGCTCCGCTATGAGGGGGAGCGGCTGATTCAGGCCGTTCTGAACGGAAAAGAGCTGGACCGCTGACCGGAGCTCAAAAAAGGAAGGCATGGACTATGAAGAAGAACAAAAAGGCCCTGAAAAAAACGGAAGACGTCAAAAAAATACTCCTCTTTGGCTTTGAGGACCTGCGGATGATTTTGGCAATGGAGGCGGCTGCCCGGTCCTTTGGGGCGGAGACGGCGGCGGTGCCCCGGAACTGCTGGGGCCAGACCCTGGGGGAGCTGGCGGAAAAAGGCCCCCGTCCGGGGGCTGGGACCGCCGGAGATGCCGCCGGGCAGATGCTGGTGCTCTGCGGTCTGGACGGGGAGCTGGACGCCCTGCTGCCGGCCCTGAGAGCCGCCGGGGCGGGCTGCGTCAAGGCCGTGCTCACGGAGCGGAACCGGAGCTGGACCGCCGCCCGGCTCTATCGGGAATTGCAGAGGGAGCGGCAGGCCCTGGAGGGGGGCCGGTAAAAAAGCCGGTGGAAACAAAAAAGCCGGCGGGGCGGCGGAAGCAAAAAGACCGGCAAGGGGAATGTCCTATTGGCAGATTTTATTTTGCAGGGGCTGCCCCCTTGGGCGGCCCGATGTGAGGGCCGGGCTCTGTCCCGTCTTCCGAAAGCATGGAGCGCCCGGAAGAACGGGAGGGGACAGAGGCCCTCCCCTACATGGCATTCCCGCTGTAAAACGTGCAGATGGACACGTTCCCCGGCAAGGCAGGGCTTGCAATTTTCGGGGAATTTGGTATAGTGGTAGAGGTCGAAAAGACCTAAAGACCCGAAAAACCCCAAAACCAAAAACGCAAAAAAACGAGCGGAGCCGAAGCTCCGCACGTTTCATGGTTCCACGGGGTTCTGTTCAGGAGGCTTACAGCCGTTCCTTCCGCTTGGGAGAGGTGAAGGCTACAAACCAGGAGGCAATCAGGATGACCGCGCCCACGGCATAGCCGATATAATAGATGGTCTGGCCCTGGGTCTCCGCGTCGGTGGTGAAGAAATCGCCGATCTGACCGCCCAGGATGAAGGCCATGGCGATGGGCACAATAAACATCAGGCAGAACTGCATGAACCTGTTCAGCCAGTGAATCTGCTCCGCGCCGTGGTGAATCTCGTCGGTGATGGGCTTGACGCCAATCTCCCAGCCAATCATAATGCTCATCAGCAGCGCGCCGGCGGGCATGGCGATGCCCTCGGACATCATATCCATGAAGTCCAGCCAGTTGTCATTCCAGGGACCGATGACGATGGACTGGAAGGGTACGGGTACAAACAAAGCCTTGCCTGTGGCATCCACGTTGCTGCCCAGGCCGTCCAGGGCCACAATGGCGGCCTCCACCATGACGGCGAAGCACACCCAGAACACGGTTTTGGGACGGTTGCCCTGCCTGCCCTTGGTTTCCGCGTGGTCCAGCAGGAAGGTGACCACCACCTCAATGAGGGCGATGGCGGAGGAAATGGCGGCGATCAGCACCAGCAGATAGAAAATCACGCCGAACAGGGGGCCCACAGCGCCCATGGCCTGGAACACGTCCTGAAGGGTGATGAACAGCAGCTTGGGGCCGCTGAGGGTGGCGCTGGGGCCGTAGGTCGCCACGGCGGCGGGGATGACGGCGATGCCTGCCATGATGGCCACCAGGGTGTCCGCAAAGACCACCACCACGGAGTTCTTCACAATATTCTGCGACTTCTTCATATAGGAGCCGTAGGTGATGGTGATGCCCATGGCCAGGGACAGAGAGAAGAACATCTGTCCGCCGGCAGTGGCCAGCACGGAAATCACGCCGGGGGCCGACTCAATGAAGCCCGCCTCTACCGCGTAGCCGGGGAGGAACATGAACTTCACGCCCTCCATGGCGCCGGGCAGCGTCAGGGAGCGGACAATGATGATGCAGAGCATCACGAACAGGGCCGGCATGCCCACATTGTTGAACTTCTCGATGCCCCCGGAGATGCCGCCCCGGTTGATGAGGTAGCAGATAATCATGAAGAGGAACGTGAACATGACGCAGCCGAAGGGGTTGGTCAGCATGGCCCCGAAGAGGTCGGAGCCCGTCTTGACCTCCGCCCCGGCAAAGGCCAGGTTGCTGAGGTTCAGAGACATATACTCAATGCAGTAGCCTCCCAGAACCGTGTAAAAGCTGAGGATTACGAAGGGGGAGAACACCGCCAGCCAGCCTACCCACTTGAAGCGTCCGGACAGGGCGTGGTATGCCCCGATGGTGCCCTTGCCGGTATTGCGGCCCATGGCCAGTTCCGCCATCATGATGCTGAAGCCCACGAAGATTGCCAGCAGCAAGTAGATGATCAGGAAGGTAAAGCCGCCGGACTTGCCCATTTTATAGGGGAAGCCCCAGATATTGCCCAGGCCCACTGCGGAGCCGATGGCCGCCATGAGAAAGCCGATGTTGCTTCCCCAGGAGCCTCTTTCATTCCCATTTCCCATTGCTTTCATCTCCTATTCATTCTATAATGTGTGTTAAATATACTATAGATTCGCCCCCCCGTCAAGGAAATGTGGAAAAATAACACAGATACGGAGGGAAATGTTCGCCTTGAGCGGACAAAACGCCTGCCGGGACGGTATTCACACCGCCGCCGGCGGCCCGCCGGGGGAGCGGAAACGCGCGGGAAGCTCAAAAATGCAGGAAGAAACGAACAGATTAAATAAAAAAAGGACAAGGACTGAAATCATGATCAATTTCAAACAGGTGATGAGCCGCCAGATGGCGAGCCGGGACGCGGAGAAGCTGCGGAGGTACTACGAGAGCTGTGATTACGGCCTGTGTGAATACTCCCTGGGGACCAAGCTCATGTGGAGCTTCAAGTATCATCCGGTCTGGGCGGAGGTGGCCGGCTGCCTGGTGGTGCGGAACACCGACGAGGGAAAATGGCTCTTTGACTATCCCGTTCCCGGCCCCGAGGGGGACGAGGACGCCGCCCTGGACGCCATTGAGGCCTACTGCCTGGAAAACGAAGCCGTTCCGGTCATCTCCGTGGTGCCGGAGTGCAAGGTGGCCCGGCTGCTGACCCGCTATCCCTATGTCCAGGTCAGCGACATCCGCACCTGGCGGGACTATATCTATGACCGGAAGGATCTCCAGCTCTTCGCGGGGCGGCGGTACTCCGGCCAGCGGAACCACATCAAGAAATTCCGGGCCCAGTGGCCCGACGCGGAGGTCCGGCGGCTGACGGCGGCGGACGCCCCTGTGATTGAGCGGTTCTGGGCGGACTACGAGGCGGAATTCCCCAAGGGGGACAACGAAAAGGCGCTGGTGGAGCTGAGTCGGGCCAAGGGTATGCTGAAAATGGCGGGAAAGCCCTGGTTTGTGGCCGGGGGCATGTTCGACGGGGACAAGCTGATTGCCCTGGCCCTGGCGGAGAAATGCGGCGAGACCCTCATTATTCACATTGAAAAGGCGTTGTATTCCTACACCGGGGTCTATCCCACCTTTGTCCAGGCCTTCGCGGACGCATTTGGCCGGGACTGCCAGTGGGTCAACCGGGAAGACGACGCGGCGGATAAGGGGCTCAGGACCTCCAAGCTCCAATATGGCCCGGTGAAGCTGGCTCCCAAATACTGCTTTACGCCTCAGAACGCCCTGCACCGCCATGTGGGGGAGATTCCGGAGCTGAAGACCCAGCGCCTGACCCTCTCCGCCCTGACAATGGAGGACGCCTCCGCTTACAACGCCCTGGTGCTGGACCGGGAGTGGAACCGCTGGTGGGACTTTACCTATGTGAACGGCAGGGCCGTGCCTGCGGAGGTGCCGTTTGCGCACGAGGTGGAGGAGGACGCGGGCCGCTTCATCAAGGAGGCCTGGCACGACTTCGACAGCCGTAAGATGGTGACGTTTGCCGTGCGTCTGGACGGGAAGCTGATTGGCGAGGCGGTTCTCCACGGGTTCGACAGCCGGGGCGGCGCAGAGGTTGGCTGCCGGATTGCCCCGGCCTACGCCGGCTGCGGCTACGGCACGGAGGCCATTACGGCGGCGGCGGACTGGGGCCTGTACAAGGTCCACCTGAGCCGGGTGCTGGCCCGGTGCTTCAAGGAGAATCAGACGTCCTTCAAAATGCTGTCCTCCTTCATGCGGCGGAAGGGGGAGGACGAGACGTTTTACTATTTCGAGAAGCTGGTATAAGCCTGCTTTCTCTGAAAGGCAGAGGGGGTTTTCCGGCTGCGGATGCGTGTCTCCCAGTGCGGCAGCTTCGCCGCCGCGGGAGCTCCCTTCCGAACGGGCTGGGACGCGGCCCTGGAATAATCCGCGGACAGGGGGCTCCCGTTTGCCGGACGGGCCGGGACGCCCCCGCGGAGGAGAGTCGGACGCAAGGATGCAAAAACGCAAAAACGCAAAAATGCAAAAAAGGCAAAAAAGGCAAAAAAAGCAAAAAAAGCAAAAAAGGTCCCCGGCAGACGCCGGGGGCCTTCGCTGTGTATTTAATAGAACTCCCTGATGTACGCCTCCACGTCGGCGCGGGTGCCCATGTAGGGCCCCGGCGTCTCCATTTTCAGGGAGACCAGGGCCGTGGCGGTCTGGAGGGCTGTGGGGATGTCCTGGGTCAGCCGCTCGTTGATGTACCCGGCAAAGGTGGTGTCCCCCCGGCCGGTGCGGCCGGAGAGGCTCCGGGCCTTGATGGGGCAGGTGTAGATCTCTTTGCCGTCATAGACCAGGACCTCGGTGTTGTGGGTAATCAGGATTTCCTGAGCGCCCCAGCCATAGAGGACCCTGGCGGCCTCCGCCCGGTCGGTGAGGCCGGTGAGGAGCTCCGCCTCGGCGGCGTCGGTCTTCAGGAAGCGGACATAGGGCAGCAGCTCCTTCTTGGCCGCCCAGTCATGATAGACCATGCCGCCGTTCTCCTCCCAGCGGAGCATACACTGCACGTCGATGGCCAGCATGGCGCGCTTCGCGGCGAAGGGCAGGAACTCGTCGGGGATGTCGCCCCCCACAAGGCCCGCCAGATGCCAGATTTTCGCGTCGATCTCCTCCGGGACCTCCTCGGGGCGGTAGGGATCAATCTTGCTGTCCACGGTGGAGGTCCGCCGCTCCCGGTCCGGGGTGTGGTAGACATTTTTGGTGACGAAGGAATGGGTGCTGTGGAGCGGGAAAACGGTGATGTTGGGGGCGGCGGCGAAGGCGGCGCTCAGGTTCACCTGGGCGGTGTCCGCCTTGGGCAGGACGGCGATTTTGTGGCCGATGCCCGCGGCGGCGAAGCCGGAGTAATACACCGCGCCGCCGGTGGCCTGGACCACCGTGCCGTCATAGTCCACATTGGTATCCACGGCGGTTTCACCGATGATGAGAGAATCAAACTGGCTCATTTCGTCTCTTCCTTTCGAATGGCCTCGTCGGCCTCCACAAAGTCCTGGAATTCCGGGCTCCACAGGTGGAACTGCCGGGTTTCAATCAAATGCTTATAGGCGAAGGAATCATGGACCCGCTCCGGCAGAATGACGGCGGTCCGGGCCTCGTCGCCGTCCCGGTGGGTATCGGAGCCGGCCAGACGGCAGTACTCCGGATGACGGCGGCAGAGGGACAGGGCCTGGTCGTTGTTGTTTTCATGGCGGGGGTTTCCGTTGATAATTTCCGCACCGTGGACGGCGGTCTCCTGAACCGGGGCGCTGCCTTTGCGGAAGGGGTGGGCGTGGATAATCAGGACCTCGCTGTGGAATTTATCAAAGAATTCCTGGGCGCTCATGCAGCAGGCATAGGGGTGGGAGCGGAGCCACTGTTCGTCGATGCCGTAAACCAGGTAGTCGTTGTCGTTCTCAGGAAAGCGGAATTCCGCCCCCAGAATGACGTCAAAGCCCACCTCGTCGCCCCGCTTTTTGGAGGCGTGATAACCGCTGAGATAGTGGTCCATAACCTTGTCCCAGTTGTGTTCGGTGTCGATGCGGGAGAGGTATTCGGGGTGCAGATGGTCTGTGACCACCAGGCCGGTGAAGCCGCTGCGGACGTACCGGTCCACCACGTCGGCGGCGTAGAGATGGCCGCAGCGGCTGGTTTCGGCGGTGTGCGTATGGGGGTCGTAGCGATAGCCGTTCATAGTTGATTGCCTTCTTTCCAGTATAAGTTAGGAATTAGTAATTAGGAGTTAGGAATTAGTAATTAGGAGTTAGGAATTAGTAATTAGGAGTTAGGAATTAGTAATTAGGAGTTAGGAGTTAGGAATGACCGAAATAATGGAACAATTCCTAATTCCTCATTCCTAATTCAGGGAAGTTCCTCATTCCTAATTACTCAGGAGGTCCCGGCAGGTGCCCCGCTTAATCAACACGGGCATGAGAATCTGATGGACATAGCCCTGGGTGCCGTTCTCAATCTTGTCCCGGAGCATGTCCACCGCCTGAACCGCCATTTCCCGCTTGGGCTGCTCAATGGTGGTGAGGTCGATGCGGGGCAGGGCGGTGGATGAGATATTGTCAAAGCCAATCAGGCTCAGCCGGCCGGGGATGTCAATGCCCGCGTTGTCCGCCGCCTTCAGAACGCCCAGGGCGTTGGAGTCGGTGGAGGCGAAAATGGCGGTGTAGTCGATGGGTCTGGAGAACAGCTCCTGGGCCAGCTGATAGCCGGTGTTGATGGAGGAGCGGGAGAACTCACTGTTGAAAAACCGGGGGTGAAGGTTCAGCTCCTGGCAGGCCCGGATGTACCCCTCCGCCCGGAGCTGGTGGGTGGTGGTGTGCCGGCGGCCGAAATAGAGAATATCCCGGTGGCCCAGCTCATAGAGATACCGGGCGCCGATGTAGGTGCCCCGGCTGTTGTCCACGGCCACGTAGCTCTGGGGCTGGTCCCGGAGATTCTCGCTGAGGAAAACCGTAGGCACCTGGTCCGTGTAGGCCCGGATGTTCTCATAGGTCCTGGGGCTCTGGGGGACAATCAGAATGCCGTCCACCTGGCGGCTCAGAAGCAGCTTGACCACGGTTTTCTCCTGCTTGAGGTCGGGACCGGAGTTGCAGAGCATGATGTTGTATCCGTGGCCCCTGGCGCTCATCTCGGCGTAGTAGGCCAGCTCGGACATGAACTGGTTGTCAATGGAGGGGACCACCAGGCCGATGAGGCCGGTTTTCTTCGTCACCATGGAGCGGGCCACATAGTTGGTGGTGTAGCCCATTTCGTCGCAGAGCTTGATGATGCGCTCCCGGGTGTCGCTGCCGATCTGGTGGCTGCCGGAGAGAGCTCTGGAAACGGTGGCATAGGAGACACCCGCGGCCTTGGCGACATCCTTCAGTGTTACATTTTTCATAACGCAGCGTCCTTTCCAGCTATAGAAAATCGCAAACGTTTCCGATTTTTTTGCGAAAACCGGACAAAGCCCGGCCGCTTCAGTTTGTCAAGTTTAGAATATATGATTTTCGGCTCAATGTCAATATCATTCTGTATTTTTCATGCCTTTGGGCAGAAAAACGAAAATTTATTGAACTCTTTGGCGTTTGGCATATTGACAAGAGACCGCTGTTTCATTTAGAATAAGCATGAAAAGACCGCAAACGTTTACAGTACAGCCTCAGGGCCCGCGGTCCGCCGCCCCGGATACCATTACATACATAAAAGGAGGACGATTCCATGACCCCGGATATCCAAACCATTTTCTTTGACGTGGGCAACACCCTGCGCATCGTTCTGAAGGAACAGGACTTCATCGACCAGGCGGAGGCCGGATTGATGGAGCTGATTCACACCACTGAGACCCACGACGAGCTCTTTGCCAAGCTGGAGGAGCGCTGGAGCAAGTACCGCAAAATGTCCAAGACCACCCTGCTGGACGCCTCGGAAGGGGAGCTGTGGACCCAATATATGCTGCCGGAGTATGACACCAACATGATTTTCGCCAACGCGGCGAAGCTCACCCGCCTGTGGCGGGACCACGACGGACGCCGGGTGGCCCGGGCCGACGCCGTGGACACCATCAAGGAGCTCTGCGCCCGGGGCTATACCCTGGGCATCATTGCCAACACCGTCACGGAGACGGAGATTCCCGACTGGATGGCCGCGGACGGCGTGGCCCAGTGCTTCAAGACCACCATTCTCTCCTCCAAGGTCCGTCTGCGCAAGCCCAACCCGGAGATTTACCATCTGGCCTGCCGCTGCATTGGCACGCCCGAGGCCAATTGCGCCTATGTGGGCGACAACCCGGTCCGGGACGTGGAGGGAACCCAGGCGGCGGGCTTCGGCATGATGATCCGCATTGACGAGCCCGATACCCTGAACAACGAGCACGCCACCGGGAAGGAGTTCACGCCCGACCACGTGATCACCGCCCTGAGCCAGCTGCTGGACATCTTCCCCAAGCGCATTTAAATAAGGAGGAACGCCAATGGACATGACAAAGCGCTACAAGGCCGTCTTTTTTGACCTGGGCGGCACCCTCCGCATCGCGCTGCTGGAGGAGCCCTATATGAAGCACGCCCGCCGGAAGATGGCGGAGATTGCCGGGTCTCCCGTGCCCTATGAGGAATTCTATCAGATGATTGAGGAGCGCTATGAGCCCTACCGCAAGTGGGCCCTGGGAGAGAACAAGGAGTCCAACGACGAGGAGCTTTGGTGCAAGTGGCTGCTGCCGGACTATGACCAGGCGCGAATCAGGCAGGTCTGCCATGAGCTGAGCTTCCAGTACCGCCAGTGCAAGGGCCGCCGGGTCGTTGTGGACGGCGGCGTGGAGGTCATCAAGGGACTCCATGAGCGGGGCTACAAGCTGGGCATCATCTCCAACCTCATTGGGGAGAACGAGGTTCCCGACTGGCTGGAGGAGGACGGACTGGCGGAGTATTTCGACAGCGTGATTCTCTCCTCCGTCTGCGGACTGCGGAAGCCCTGTTCCGAAATCTACAAGGTGGCCTGCAAGGACATCGGCGTGGCGCCGGAGGACTGCGTTTCCGTGGCGGACAATGTCAAGCGGGATATCACCGGGGCAAAAGAGGCCGGAATCGGCTGCAACATCATCTTTTCCTCCCCGGAGAAGAAGCATCCGGTGAAGTTTACCGAGGAGAACCGGCCCGACGCCGTGGTGGAGGATTTCCGGGAGATTCTCAATTTGCTTCCCTGAGATGAGGGAACCGGAACATCCTCAGTCCGTTTTACGGACGGAGGGGAGCCAGGGAGCGCGCCCGCCTCTTTCGCTCCCGCCCCTTTCGGCGGCGGGAGATTCCCCCTGCGGGGAAGCGCTCCCAAAAGACAAGGAGGCTGACCGCTAATGAATACCGATATCCGTTATATTTTTCTGGACCTGGGGGGGACCTTCCGGGTCATTGACGAGGACCCGGCCTATCTCTCCGCCGCCCGGGCGAAAATCGCGGAGCTCTGCGGAGTGGAGACCGACAACCCCAACCAGTGGTTCAGCGACGTGATTGACAAACGGTATGACAAATACCGGGAGTGGGCCCTGAAATTCATGTGCGAGGCCCCGGAGGAAGTCCTGTGGACCAGGTGGCTGGCCTATGACATGGATCGGGAGCGCATTCTGAAGAACGCCGCCGAGCTGACCTATCAGTACCGCCAGACCAAGGGCCGCCGCACTGTGGTGGAGGGCGGCGCGGACACCGTCAAGGAGCTGTGTGCCCGGGGCTATACCATGGGCATCATCAGCGACCTGGTGGGCAAACGCGAGGTGGACGAGTGGCTGGACGCCGACGGCCTGCGGCCCTATTTCAAGACCGTTCAGCAGTCCTCTGTCACGTATATCCGCAAGCCCGGTCCCGCCATCTACTATTACGCGATGGAGGAGGCGGGGGCCCAGCCGGAGAACTGCTGCTACGTGGGCGACAACCTGAACCGGGACATCGTGGGCGCCAAGGCCGTGGACTTTGGCATGACCGTGGCGGTGCAGTACAATCAGAAGAAGCCCCTGAAGCTGACGGAGGAAAATATGCCCGACGGCAAGATCTACACCTTCCCCCAGCTGCTGGACATTTTCCCGGAGCGGGGAAGGGTGGCTGTGGAGAGGCTGATTGCGCCGGACGACGGACAGTAACCGTGTCAATTAGGAATTAGGAATGAGGAGTTAGGAATGATGCCCAGCTCTGGAAAAATTCCTAATTCCTAACTCCTAATTCCTAATTTCATGAAGTGTGGAGGTAAAGCAACATGTCTGATATCAAGCGCGGCGGCGCTCAGCTGGCTGAGGCCGTCAAGAAAGCATATGAGCTGGGTCAGGACGACTATCATCTGGAGCCCATGGTCCTGGTGGAAAACGGGGAGCCCGTGGGCAGAATTTCCGACGGCGACGCCGCCATCTTCTGCTGCCGCCGGGGTGAGCGGGAAATCGAGCTCACCGAGATGTTCACCGAGCCGGATTTCGATAAGGTGGAACGCCGGATGCTCCGGGACCTGGATTTCGTCATCATGACCATGTACCACGACAAGTTTAAGGACCTGCCCATCGCCTTTGCTCCGGCCAAGGTGGTGAAGCCCCTGGCCCAGGTGCTCAGCGAGGCCGGGAAGACCCAGTTCCACTGCGCCGAGTCGGAAAAATTCGCCCACGTGACCTTCTTCTTCAACGGCGGCGAGAATAACCCCTTCCCCGGTGAGGACGACGTGTGCATCCCCTCTCCCAAGGGCATCGACTTCGACCAGCAGCCCGAGCTGTCCCTGCCCAAGGTGGCGGACACCGTCATGGACGCCCTGGGCAAATACGACTTCGTTGTGACCAACTTCGCCAACGGGGACGTCATCGGACACACCCAGAACACCGAGGCGAAAATCAAGGCCTGCGGCTATGTGAGCCAGTATCTGGACCAGGTGGTCAACGACGCCCTGGGCAAGGGCTATGTGGTGGCCATCACCGCTGACCACGGCAACATTGAAAAGCTCTACACCGCCGCCGGAAAGCCCGACGGAGCCCACACCACCAACCTGGTGCCCTTCATCATGATCGACCCCGCGGACAAGAGCCCCATCGCCCTCCGGGACGGCTCCCTGGGCGACGTGTCTCCCACGGTGCTGGACGTGCTGGGCATCCCCCAGCCCGCCGAGATGGAGGGCAAGTCCCTCTGCCAGGGCAAGAGCTGGGGCGAGGGCCGGAAGATGCTGCTGATTATCTGCGACGGCTGGGGCCTGGGCACCGGAGACGAGGGCGACGCCATTCACATCGCTGACACCCCCTATTGGGATTCCCTGCTGGCAGAGCAGTCCTGGTCCAGGCTCCATGCCTCCGGCGAGTTTGTGGGCCTGGGAGCCGGCAAGGCCGGCAACTCCGAGGCGGGCCACTCCAACCTGGGCGCGGGCCGCTGCGTGATGCAGGACGACGTCCGGCTGGACGCCGCCGTGAAGGACGGCAGCTTCAAGCAGAATCCCATTTTCCTCCAGGCCATTGAGCACGCCAAAAAGAACGGCACGGCGCTGCACCTGCTGGCCTATCTGACCTACAAGTCTTCTCACGGCTGCATTGACTATCCCCTGAACATCTGTGAAATGGCACGGGACAACGGTCTGGACCGGGTCTATCTCCACATCATCTTTGACGGCCGCTCCACCGACCCCGGCTCCGCCCCGGCGCTGCTGGCGGAGACCGACGAGAAGCTGAAGGCCATCGGCGTGGGCCGTATTGTGGACGGCGTGGGACGGGGCGTGGCCCTGGACCGGGACAAAAACTACGACAAGGTCAAACGGGCCTATGACGCCATGGTGGAAGGCGCCGGCACGCAGTACGAATAAAGAGCAGTCAGGGCCCCTCTCCGGGGCCCTGCGGCCTGTTCCGGCAGAAAGGGACCCCTTTTCCGGCAGGAGGCTGAAAGATGTTTGTTAAAATTCAGATTGTCATTGACTGGGCGGCTCCCTGTGGGGTAAAATAGGGCACGAGAAAAGACCCGGCCGGGAAGTGGGCGAAAAGATTCCGGGACCAGGTCCGGCATGGAAGATGCGGGACCGGGGGCGGGAGATTTTCGGCGTTCGTCTGCGAACGCCGCCCGGCTCGGCGCTCAGTATAGTAACAGGAAAGGAAGCGACACCAATGAATGAGAAAAATCTCAAAGTCCTGGCGGCGGAAATCCGGCTGGAGACGCTGAAGGTCATCCACAGCCGCGGGTTCGGCCACGTGGGCGGGTCCATGGACCTGGCGGACCTGATGGCGGTGCTGTACGGGGAGGTCATGAAATATGACCCCAAGAACCCCCGCTGGGAGGACCGGGACTGGCTGGTCCTCTCCAAGGGCCATGCGGGCCCCGTGGCCTATGCCACCTTCGGCCTCATGGGCTTCTATCCCATGGAAGAGGCCTACACCCTGAACCAGCCCGGCACCAGGTTCCCCAGCCACACGGACCGGAAACTCACCCCCGGCGTGGACCTCACCACCGGCTCCCTGGGCCAGGGCGTCTCCACCGCCACCGGCGCGGCCCTGGGCAACAAGATTGACGGACGGGACAACTATGTCTACTGCGTGATTGGCGACGGCGAGGCCGACGAGGGCCAGGTCTGGGAGGGCTTCCACTTTGCCTATGCCCACAAACTGGACAACATCATCTACTTTGTCGACAACAACGGCTATCAGCTGGACGGACCCACTGACGACATCCTGGCCCATGGAGATATGGCCAAAAAGGTTGCCGGCTTCGGCCTCCATGTGCAGGAGATCGACGGCCACGACGTGACCGCCATCTACGAGGCCATCCAGAAGGCCAAGGAGACCAAGGGCGTGCCCAGCTGCATCGTGCTGAACACCAGCAAGGGCAAGGGCGCGACCTTTGCCGAGCCCAAGCACGACCATTCCTCCCAGCCCAAGGAAGAACAGTGGCTGGAGGCCATTGCCGCTTCCGAAAAAGAGCTGGAAGCCGCGAAGAACGCTTAAAGGAGGGTGAGAGAAATGAATGTGAAACTGATTGGCAAGCATGAAAAGGACTCCCGGGCCTGCCGGGACGGCCTGGCTCTGACCCTGAATGAGCTGATGGGCCAGGACAAGAGCATCGTCTATGTGGACTGCGACCTGATGGGCTGCATCAACACGAAGATGCTGGCGAAAAACTACCCCGACCGGGCCTTTGAGGCGGGCATCGCCGAGGGCAACGCCGCGGGCATTTCCGCGGGCCTGGCTGCCACGGGGAAGAAGGTTTTCTTCCACTCCTTCGGCACCTTTTCCTCCCGCCGGTGCTATGACCAGATTTACATGAGCGCCGCCTACGCCGGACTGAGCGTTCGGGTGCTGGGCTCCGACGCAGGCGTGACGGCGGCCTTCAATGGCGGCACCCACATGCCTCTTGAGGACGCCGCCATGTACCTGAGCATCCCCACCGCCACGGTGATCGACCCCGCCGACTATGACCAGCTGGCCAGTGTCACCAGGGGCCTCGTCAACGTGGAGGGCGTCAGCTTCACCCGCTTCGTCCGCAAGGATGTGATCCGGGTCTATGACGAGGGCAGCGAGTTTGAGATTGGCAAGGGCGTAGTGCTCCACGAAAGCGCCGACGACAAAGCCACCATCATCACCTCCGGCATCATGGTGGACGAGAGCCTGAAGGCCTATGAGGCCCTCCAGGCCGAGGGAATCAGCGTCCGGGTCATTGACATGTTCACCTGGAAGCCCCTGGACGAGGAGCTGGTCATCAAGGCCGCAAAGGAGACTGGGGCCATTGTCACCGCCGAGAACCACAATACCTGCTGCGGCCTGGGCTCCGTTGTGGCCAATTGCCTGGCGAAGAACTGCCCGACGGTGCAGGAGTTCGTGGGCGTGCAGGACGAGTTCGGCCAGGTGGGTCCCCAGGCGTTCCTGATGGACACCTACGGCCTGCGGGCGGCCAACATCGTGGAGGCCGTCAAGAAGGCCATTGCCCGGAAATAATTCCGAAATGCAGCATCTGCCGGAAGGAGCCTGCACCATCTCTGTGGGGTCTGACCCCCTGGTCAGGCTATTCCCAAGGAACTGACCGGCTCCCAGACAGATTGCAAAATCATACAATTATAAGGAGACTGATTCATTATGGCTCAGAAAATGGACGCTTTTTCCGCCGCTCTGATGGCCGACAAGCGTGAAATCATCTTTGCCCCCACGGTGTACAAGTTCGACACCTTCGCCGCCATGGCGGAGGAATTCAAGCTGAACGAGCGGGACGTTGTCCTGACCAACGAGTTCATCTACACCCCCTTCATGAAGGACCTGAACCTCAAGTGCCAGTATGTGTTCCAGGAGAAGTTCGGCGCAGGCGAGCCCTCCGAGGCCATGATTCAGACCATGTACGACGCCATTCCCTACGAGAGCTATGACCGTGTCATCGCCGTGGGCGGCGGCGCCATCATGGACCTGTGCAAGCTGCTGGGCTGCAAGCGCCCCGACAGCGTCCACAACCTGTATTTCAAGCGCTTCCCCGTCCAGCATGAAAAGGACGTCATCGCCATTCCCACCACCTGCGGCACCGGCTCCGAGTGCACCAACATCTCCGTGGCCATTGTCAAGGACGAGAAGGACGGCGTGCTCACCGGCGGCGAAACCAAGCTGGGCCTGGTGTCCGACGACATCATCCCCAACAAGGTCTGCCTGATTCCCGACCTCATCAAGACCCTGCCCTATAAGCCCTTCGCCTGCTCCGCCATTGACGCCCTGGTCCACGCCACCGAGTCCTTCCTGAGCCCCCACCGGAAGACCATGACCAGCGAGCTGTTCAGCGAGAAGGCCATGGACATGATTCTCAAGGGCTTCAAGCTCATCGACGAGAAGGGCCAGGATGCCCGGTTTGAGTATCTGGACGAGTTCGTGACGGCTTCCTTCTATGCCGGCATCGCCTTCCTGAAGGCCGGCTGCGGTCCTGTCCACGGCATGAGCTTCCCCCTGGGCGGCACCTATCACGTGGCCCACGGCGAGAGCAACTATATGCTCTTCGGCGCCATCATGGACTACTATGATGAGAAGAACCCCGACGGCGAAATCATGCGCTTCAAGGAGCTGGTGGCCCGGATTCTCGGCTGCGAGGCCAAGAACGCCATCCCCGAGATGAACGCTCTGCTCCAGCGGATTCTGCCCCTGCGTCCCCTGCGGGACTGCGGCTTCACCGAGGAGGATTTCAAGAAGTTCCCCCTGTCCGTGGAGGCCAATCAGCAGCGGCTGATGACCAACGCCTACTATCCCTTCGACCTGGAGAGCGAGGAAGCGATTTACAGAAAGTGCTTCTAAGCATGCAAAGAGAGACGCCGGAAACCGGCGTCTCTCTCTTTTGCCGGGGGCGGAAACCCTTGGCCCGGCCGGCGACCGTCTGTAAAAATGTCCTGCGCCGTTATGGCGCAGGACATTTCTTTGTGTCAAATCTGTGTCAGCGTGTCAGGGGGCAGGGGCGGGATGCCCGCCCTTGTCCCGGAAGACGCTCGGCATGTTCGGTTAATCCAGGGGCTTCATGGTGGGGAACAGGATTACGTCCCGGATGGTATCCGCTCCGGTGAGAAGCATGACGCAGCGGTCAATTCCAATGCCCATGCCGCCGGTGGGCGGCATTCCGTATTCCAGGGCCGTCAAAAAGTCCTCGTCCAGCATCTCTGTTTCGTCGTCGCCTCGGTCCCGGAGCTCCGCCTGCTTTTCAAAGCGGCGGCGCTGGTCAATGGGGTCGTTCAGCTCGGAATAGGCATTGGCCAGCTCGCTGTGACAGATGAACAGCTCAAACCGCTCCGTCAGCCGGGGGTCCGACCGGCTCCGTTTGGTCAGCGGGGAGACCTCCACCGGATACATGGTGATAAAGGTGGGCTGAATCAGCTTCTCTTCCACCCTCTGGTCAAAGCAGGCATACAGGGCATTGCCCCAGGTCTTGTCGGCGGTGTCCGCCAGCTCCACGCCGATGGCCTTCGCCGCGGCCACGGCCCCGGCGTCGTCGGTGATGGTCCCGAAGTCCACGCCGGCATACTCCTTTACGGCGTCCACCATGGTCAGACGCCGCCAGCCGGGAGTCAGGTCAATCTGCTGGCCCAGCCACTCCACCTGATAGGAGCCCAGAATTTCCTTGGCCGCGCCGGAGAGGATGCCCTCGGCAATGTCCATCATGCCGTGGAAATCCGTGTAGGCCTGATAGAGCTCCACGGTGGTGAACTCGGGATTGTGCTTGGGGTCCATGCCCTCGTTGCGGAAAATGCGGCCAATCTCATAGACCCGGTCCATGCCGCCTACAATCAGCCGCTTCAGAGGCAGCTCCGTGGCGATGCGCATGTACATGTCGATGTCCAGAGTGTTGTGGTGGGTGACAAAGGGCCGCGCGGCGGCTCCGCCGGCCAGGGTGTTCAGAACGGGGGTTTCTACCTCGATATAGTCCAGATCGTCCAGATACTTCCGCATGAACTTGATGAAGCTGGAACGAATCAGGAAGTTCCGCTTCACCTCCGGGTTTACCATCAGGTCCACATACCGCTGGCGGTAGCGCAGCTCTTTGTCCTGAAGGCCGTGGAACTTCTCCGGCAGGGGCAGCAGAGATTTCGAAAGCAGGGTGATGTTCTTTGCCCGGACGCTCATTTCTCCCCGCTGGGTGCGGAAAACCTCGCCGTCCACACCTACAATGTCGCCAATGTCAAACTTTTTGAATGCTTTATAAACCGCCTCGTCCATCTCGTCCTGACGGGCGTAAAGCTGAATGCGGCCCTCCCGGTCCTGGAGGTCGCAGAAGCTGACCTTGCCCATGCCCCGTTTGCTCATGAGGCGGCCCGCCACCTTGACGGGGGCGCCCTCCATTTCGTCGAAATGGTCCTTGATTTGCCGGGATGTGGCATTCCAGTCAAAACGGGTCAGCCGGAAAGGGTCCTCCCCCGCCGACTGGAGCGCCGCCAGCTTTTCCCGGCGGACTCTGGTCTGCTGGCTCAGATCCTGTTCAGGGTTCTTCATCTGTTCGGCCATGCTCTCTCTCCTTTATTTTAAGAGCGGTTTACCGCTCGATTTTCAGCACGGTGTAGGGGATTGCGCCGCGGGGCGCGTCCACGGTGACGGTGTCGCCCTCCTTTGCGCCGATCAGGGCCTTGCCGAAGGGGGATTCCTCGGAGATGATGCCGTGCATGGGGTCGGATTCCTGGGAACCCACAATCGTGTAGGCGGGCAGGGCCTTGCCGTCCGCGCCGGCCACCGTCACCTTGCAGCCGATGGCCACCACGTCGGTGCTGCTGCTTTCGTCCACAATAACGGCGTGCTGCAAAATTTCCTCCACCTCAGCGATGTGGGAATAGAGCTTGCCCTGTTCGTTTTTTGCCTCGTCGTATTCGCTGTTTTCGCTGAGGTCTCCGAAGCCGCGGGCTACCTTGATCTGCTCCGCAACCTCGTCGGAACGGGTGGTTTTGAGGTAGTTCAGTTCTTCCTGCAACTCGTCGTAACGAGCCTGACTCATCTTGTATCCTTCTTTTGCCATGTCAGACAGATCCTTTCTTCCGATATCCGGTCTTGAGCCCGGCGGAAATACCCCGGGGCACAAATTTACAAGATGTTATTATATAGAAGGCGTCCGGGAATGTCAAGGGCGGGAGGCCGCCGGGGCGTGTCCTTCCGCGCATTTTATAACAGGGATGCCATGCAGGGGAGGGGCTCTGTCCCCTCCCGTTCTTCCGGGGCTCTCCATGCTTTCGGGAAACGGGCCGGGACAGAGCCCGGCCCCTACATAAAATCTTTGCTTTGAACACTCCCAGGCCGCCGGGGGGCAGCCAAACGCGCAGTTTATCAGGAGGATGGGGTGTAGGGGGCGGTCTCTGTACTGCCCCGTTTTCGGAAGCTTTTCGGGAGCTTTTCGGGAGCTTTCCGGAAGAGGCGGAAGATTAAGAAAACCTTAAGAATTTTGTCCAGCCGTTTGTAAGAAACGGTCTGTATACTCTCATCAAAAGCGGCTGTCCGCCGCGTATGAGGAGGGCGTTTTGCCATGAATTACAAACAGCTGAAAATCTTCGCCATGTGCTGCATGGTCTTCGACCATGCGGTCCGCATTTTTCCCCTGTATCAGATGCTCGGCCCCCTGGCGGACTTCCTGTGGAGCAGGGGGTACGGGGGTCTGGCCGACTGGCTGCTGGATGACTGCATTACATATATAATGTATATCGGCCGTCTGGCAGCGCCGGTTTTCCTCTACTGCATCACGCTGGGCTTTGTCCATACCTCCGATGTCCGGCGCTATCTGGGCCGCATCCTCCTGACAGCGGTCATCGCCCAGGTTCCCTATACGCTCTTCCACCTGGCGGAGCTGCATGTGCTGGGCGTGGAAGGGGACTGGCGGGAGGCCGGATTGAACATCCTGTTTACTCTGGCCCTGGGCCTGCTTGTCCTGATCCTTCACGAGGAGCTGAAACGCCGGAACCGAAAGCTGATTCTTTTCAGTCCCATCCTTGTTGCGGCGGCATCCTGGTTTGGGAACCTGTGTTCAATGGAAGGCGGACGGGGGTATATCATTTTGATTTTTGTCTATTATATCACCCGCAGCCGCCCCCGCCGGCAGAGGGCCCTGCTGTACGTTCCCGCGGTCATGCTCTCCCGGATTGGCCTGATTCAATGGGTCGCGGAGAGCATCGGGACCGATCTGTTTACCGGAGCATGGAGAAACTGCCTGCTGAATGTGCTGGGGAACTACTTCGGGATGCTGGTTGCCCTGACGGACAACGGGGAAAAGGGGAAAGCGGGGAAGGGCTTCCAGTGGTTCTGCTACGCCTTTTACCCTGCCCACTTCGCACTGCTGGCACTGATTGGCTTCCTGCGGCCTCCGCTGGTGTAGAGAGGGCCGCCCGGGCAGGGGAGAAGAGGGGTTTTTTGTCCCTGGGGGGCGGGCTTTTGCCCCTGCGGGAGCGGAGAGGCGGAAAAAAGCAAAAAAAGCAATCTTTTTCCAAAAAACACTTGACGGTGGGGGGGCTTCATGCTATAATTCCTACTTGCGCGGGCGAATCCGCGAAATTTGCCATGCGTTTTGGAAAACGAACGGACCCGAAGGCCGGCGCGTTTCAAAGCACACTGTTCAGGAGGGGTGTCTGTGCCTTTCGAGACGGGAATGCTGACAGAGCTTTCCCAGGGACCGCGGGTGGTCGGCGTGAAGCAGACCCGCAAGGCCCTTCGGGAGGGACGGGCCCGCCGGGTGTTTCTGGCCCGGGACGCCGATCCCGCCATGACGGAATCCATCGCCGCGGACTGCGCGGCGGCGGGCGTTCCCGTGGAGAGCGGCTGCACCATGGCGCAGCTGGGCAGAACCTGCGGCATCTCCGTGGGCGCGGCGGCGGCTGCCGCCGTTTAAAAGCGGCAAGGCCCTTTCCGGCCCGTTTTTTCGGGGCGGAGGCAGAAAAACCGGCCCCCAAAGAGGTTTTTTCGGAATAGTCTTCCGACTTTCCGTAAAAAATAAATATACCTGCAAAAAATATGAAAGAAAGGAGAAATTCAATGCCTACTTTTAACCAGCTGGTCCGCAAAGGCAGAGAACAGGCTACCTACAAGTCCACCTCTCCCGCTCTGCAGTTCGGTCTGAACACCCTGAAGACCCGGACGACCAATCAGCCTTCTCCCCAGAAGAGAGGCGTCTGCACCGCCGTGAGAACCGCCACCCCCAAGAAGCCCAACTCCGCCCTCCGCAAGATCGCCCGTGTGCGTCTGACCAACGGCTATGAGGTCACCGCCTATATTCCCGGCGTGGGCCACTCCCTCCAGGAGCATTCCGTTGTCATGATCCGCGGCGGCCGTGTCAAGGACCTTCCCGGCGTCCGCTATCACATCATCCGCGGCACTCTGGATACTCAGGGCGTCTCCGGCCGGATGCAGAGCCGTTCCAAGTACGGCGCGAAGCGGCCCAAGTCCAAGTAAGGACCACCCTTAACGAATCACTTTGCCGAACAGGCATTTATATAAATGCGGGGCATGGCCCTTCGGCAGAGGCATTCACGGAAGGCTTTTTCGTTGATCGAAAGCCTTTTGAGTACCTATGAGATCATAGAATTATTATGAAGGAGGGAAGCATAGTGCCCAGAAGAGGTAATGTTCCCAAGAGAGAAATTCTGCCCGATCCTATGTACGGCTCCGTGCTGGTGACCCGTCTCATCAACAATGTGATGCTGGACGGCAAGAAGGGCGTGGCGCAGAAGGTGGTCTACGGCGCCTTTGACCAGATCAAGGAAAAGACCGGAAAGGACCCCGTTGAAGTGTTCACCCAGGCGATGGACAACATCATGCCCACGCTGGAGGTCAAGGCCCGCCGTGTGGGCGGCGCCAACTACCAGGTCCCCATGGAGGTCCGGCCCGCCCGGCGCACCACGCTGGGTCTGCGGTGGCTGACCGCCTATTCCCGCGCCCGGGGCGAGCGCACCATGGCCGAGCGGCTGGCCGGCGAGATTATGGACGCCGCCAACAGCACCGGCGCGGCTGTGAAAAAGCGTGAAGATGTGCACAAGCAGGCCGAGGCAAACAAGGCCTTCGCGCACTTCCGCTGGTAAGTTAGGAGAAAACAGGTATGCCGAGAAAAACATCGCTTGAAAACACCAGGAACATCGGCATTATGGCTCACATCGACGCGGGCAAGACCACCACGACAGAGCGGATCTTGTTCTATACCGGCGTGAACTATAAAATCGGTGAAACCCATGACGGCACCGCCACCATGGACTGGATGGCCCAGGAACAGGAGCGCGGCATCACGATTACGTCCGCCGCCACCACCTGCTACTGGTCTGGTTCCAAGAACCAGTTCAAGCCCACCCGTATCAATATCATCGACACCCCGGGACACGTGGACTTCACCGTGGAGGTGGAGCGCTCTCTGCGTGTTCTGGACGGGTCTGTCACCGTTCTCTGCGCCAAGGGCGGCGTGGAGCCCCAGTCCGAGACCGTTTGGCGTCAGGCGGATAACTACAAGGTCCCCCGGATGATCTATGTCAACAAAATGGACATCATGGGCGCGGATTTCTACAACGTTCTCCACATGATTGAGGACCGCCTGAAGTGCAATGCCGTGCCCATCCAGCTTCCCATCGGCAGCGAGGAAGCCTTTAAGGGTATCATTGACCTGGTGGAGATGGACGCGGACATCTACTATGATGACCTGGGCAAGGACATGCGGGTGGAGGAGATCCCCGCCGACATGGTGGACCTTGCCAACGAATACCATGAGAAGCTGATGGATGCCGTGTCCATGTTCGACGATGAGATCGCTGAGATGTATCTGGACGGCCAGGAGGTTCCTCAGGATAAGATCCGGGCCGCTATCCGCAAGGCCACCATCGCCAACGAGATGGTCCCCGTCACCTGCGGCACATCCTATAAAAACAAGGGTGTGCAGAAGATGCTGGACGCCATCGTGGACTATATGCCTTCCCCCACCGATGTTCCCGCCATCAAGGGCGTCAACCCCAGCACTGAGGAAGAAGAGGAGCGTCCCTCTTCTGACGACGAGCCCTTCTCCGCCCTGGCATTCAAGATTGCCACGGATCCTTACGTGGGCCGCCTGTCCTTCATCCGTGTCTATTCCGGCACGCTGAACACCGGCACCCAGGTGCTCAACTCCACGAAAAAGCAGAAGGAGCGCATTGGCCGCATCCTCCAGATGCACGCCAATCACCGGGAGGATATTGAGACCGTATACGCAGGCGACATCGCCGCAGTCATCGGCCTGAAAAACTCCACCACCGGCGACACCCTCTGCGATGAAAAGCACCCCGTCATTCTGGAGTCCATGGAGTTCCCAGAGCCCGTCATCCGGGTTGCCATCGAGCCCAAGACCAAGGCCGGTCAGGAGAAGATGACCATCGGCCTGATTAAGCTGGCGGAGGAGGACCCCACCTTCAAGACCTACACCGACGAGGAGACGGGTCAGACCATCATCGCCGGCATGGGCGAACTCCATCTGGAGATCGTCGTGGACCGTCTGCTCCGTGAGTACAAGGTGGAGGCCAACGTAGGCGCGCCCCAGGTGGCCTACAAGGAGACCATCAAGAAGTCCGTGGAGCAGGATACCAAATATGCCCGCCAGTCCGGCGGCAAGGGCCAGTATGGCCACGTCAAAATCCGCGTGGAGCCCAACGAGTCCGGCAAGGGCTATGAGTTCATCAACGCGGTTGTGGGCGGCGCCATTCCCAAGGAGTATATCCCTGCGGTGGACGCCGGTATCCAGGGCGCCATGAACGCCGGCGTCATGGCCGGGTTCCCCGTGGTGGACGTGAAGGTCACCCTGTATGACGGCTCTTATCACGAGGTTGACTCCTCTGAAATGGCCTTTAAGATTGCCGGCTCCATGGCCTTCAAGGAGGCCTGCCGCAAGGCGGGAGCCACGCTGCTGGAGCCCATCATGAAGGTTTCCGTCATTGTCCCCGACGAGTATCTGGGCACCGTGATTGGCGATCTGACTGCCCGGCGCGGCCAGATCCAGGGCCAGGAGGCCCGTCCCGGCGCACAGCAGGTGGACGCGCTGGTGCCTCTGGCCAGCATGTTCGGTTATGCCACCGACCTGCGCTCCAGCACCCAGGGCCGGGGCCAGTACACCATGGAGCCCCACAGCTACGAGGAAATTCCCAAGAGCATCGCGGAAAAGATTGTGGAGACGCGGGCCAAGGGTCAAAACTGAGTTTCCGCCCTGCCTCCGCCGGAAAAGAACTGATTGGAGAATCGTTTTTGACCTTTTGACTGAAAACGGGAAAAAGGGATTGATTTTCCAGGCGGAATGCTGTAAAATAGGCAGTACCGAATTGATTCGACCTGCCGCAATTGGATTTTGAAATGAAGTAGGAGGATTTTCAAATGGCCAAGCAAAAATTTGAACGCACCAAACCCCATGTCAACATCGGCACCATCGGCCACGTTGACCACGGCAAGACCACTCTGACCGCCGCCATCACCAAGTGGCTGTCCCTTCAGGGCAAGGCCCAGTTCGAGGCTTATGACAGCATCGACAAGGCTCCCGAGGAGAAGGCCCGCGGTATCACGATCAATACCGCTCACGTGGAATATGAGACCGAAAAGCGTCACTATGCCCATGTGGACTGCCCGGGCCACGCCGACTATATCAAGAACATGATCACCGGCGCTGCCCAGATGGACGGCGCGATCCTGGTCATCGCCGCTTCTGACGGCCCCATGGCTCAGACCCGTGAGCACATCCTGCTGGCCCGTCAGGTGGGCGTGCCCGCCATCGTGGTGTTCCTGAACAAGTGCGACCAGGTGGACGACGAAGAGCTGCTGGAGCTGGTGGAGATGGAAGTCCGCGAGCTGCTGAGCACCTATGAGTTCCCCGGCGACGATCTGCCCATCATCAAGGGCTCCGCGCTGAACGCCCTGGTGTCCGACTCCACCGATCCCGGCGCTCCCGAGTATGCCTGCATCAAGGAGCTCATGGATTCTGTCGACGACTATATCCCCACTCCTCCCCGTGATGACTCTCTGCCCTTCCTGATGCCCGTTGAGGACGTCTTCACCATCTCCGGCCGCGGCACCGTCGCCACCGGCCGTGTGGAGCGCGGCCAGCTGAAGCTCAGCGAGGAAGTTGAGATCGTGGGCCTTGCCGACGAGACCAAGAAGACCGTGGTCACCGGCATCGAGATGTTCCATAAGCTGCTGGACTTTGCTGAGGCCGGCGACAACATCGGCGTCCTGCTCCGCGGCATTGACCGGAACGGCATCGAGCGCGGCCAGGTTCTGGCGAAGCCCAAGAGCATCAACCCCCACACCAAGTTCAAGGGCCAGGTTTACGTCCTGTCCAAGGACGAGGGCGGTCGCCACACTCCCTTCTTCAACAACTATCGTCCTCAGTTCTACTTCCGTACCACCGACGTCACCGGCGTCATCTCTCTGCCCGAGGGCACTGAGATGTGCATGCCCGGCGATAACGTCGAGATGAGCGTGGAGCTGATCACCCCCATCGCCATCGAGAAGGGCCTCCGCTTCGCTATCCGCGAGGGCGGCCGTACCGTTGGCTCCGGCGCCGTCACCGACGTTGCCGAGTAATTTCCACCGCTTTGAAAGGTCCGCGGCCAATCTGGCCGCGGACCTTTTTTGTGCCGTCCTTTGCTCTGGCGCCTGGGGAGACCGGTCCCACGGGGCAGAAAGTCTGAGACGGTCAGGGCGAGGAAAAACGCCTTTGCTCAAAGAGCCTGTCAGGGGAGGGGCCTCTTCGGCGTTTTCATCCGGCAGGGGCCGGGCTCCGTTCTACCCCCGAGAACTGAAAACTTCCGGAAAACAGGGCGGAACAGAGCCGGCTTTTTTCTTCTGATAAAATGCGTAAGCAGACGCACCCATTTGTCGGCCATGTCAAAGAAAAGTGAGAGGACCCATTCTTTACGGCTGACGGCAGCAATGGATATTTTGCGGCATTGAAGCCCCGGCCAGGCCGGGGGGAACCCTGTCTGACTTCAGCTCAGCCGCAGGATTTCCTTTTTCAGGCGGTTGATAATCCGTTTTTCCAGGCGGGAAATATAGCTCTGGGAGATGCCCAGCTGATCCGCCACCTCCTTTTGAGTCTGTTCCTGCCGCCCACCCAGACCAAAGCGGAGGGTGATGATCTGCTTTTCCCGAGGAGAGAGGACATTGATGGCCGCCGCCAGCAGAGAGCGGTCCACGTCCTCCTCCAGAGGCCGCATCACCACGTCCTCGTCGGTGCCCAATACGTCGGAGAGTAGCAGTTCATTGCCGTCCCAGTCGGTATTCAGAGGCTCGTCAAAGGAGACCTCTCCCTTGCGGTTGGCATTTTTGCGCAGATACATCAGAATTTCGTTCTCGATGCACCGGGAGGCATAGGTTGCCAGCTTGATGTTTTTGTCCGTCCGGTAGGTTCCCACCGCCTTGATGAGGCCGATGGTCCCAATGGAAATCAGGTCCTCAATGTTGATGCCCGTATTCTCAAAGCGCCGGGCGATGTATACCACAAGCCTCAAATTATGTTCAATCAGCTCCTGCCGGGCGTCCTCGTCCAGGTTGGACAGAAGCTCCGCTTCCCGCTCCCGGCTCAAGGGCGGCGGCAGGGTGTCGCTGCCTCCGATGTAGTGGATGCCCTCCTGCGGCAGCAGCCCCAGTCTGACCAGCAGCCGCCGCGCTGTCTGTAACATGTTCATGTGCGCCCTCCTTTTTTACCGGACCGCCCCAGAGGGCTCCCGCTCCCAGCTCCGTGGGAGACAGGGCCGCCGTCAGCCCCGGATACCGTATCCCATTGATTTCTGTCCACTCTGTTCGGATGCTCAGAAGCAGCCCGCCTGCCGTTCCCACCGCGCAGTAGGGGAGCAGCCGGGGCCGCAGCTCCGGCGCTTCACGGCGCAGGGGCTCCAGCAGTGTTTCGGGACAGCGCAGGCGCTCCGCGGTCAGCGGCGTGCCCAGGACCCCATCCAGAATGCCGGGGGAGACCACCAGCACCGGCCGGCCGCTGGACGGCTCCCGAAGACTGTTGCCGCTGTCCCACAGGGCGGTGAACTCCGCCGTCCGGTTTCGGAGGCGGAGCCGGACCGGCAGCAGCGTGCCCGCCGCGGCGTGGCTGGCCGCTGCCCGGAATACCACCGTCAGCACGGCGTAGGCCGACGCGGCGGCAATCAGCAGGACCCTGGCGTCCACATTGGTGTAAAACACGCCGCTGACCACCGGCACGCCTCTTCCCGACAGCAGACCCAGACCCAGCACACAGCCGGCCATAGCGCAGGAAACGGCGAAGAACAGCAGCGTCAGCCGGAGCAGGCGGCGCTCGCCGCCGTAGGCAATCAGGCACAGCAGCACCCCCGCCGCCAGCTTCACCGGCGTGGCGCTGAGCCAGGCCAGCCCCGGCAGGAACACCGCCGCCGCGTAAGCGCCTCCGGCCAGGCCCCCCAGCAGATAGCGCCGCCGCCGCAGGGGAAGTCCCGCCAGCCGGGCCGCCGCCAGAAGCAGCAGATAGTCCATTGTCCCGTTAAGGAGGAATACGCTGTCGATGTAAATGACTGTCATGACCCGCCACCTCTCGTCCGGGGACCATTATAGGACAGGGGGGAGCGGAAAAGCAGTCGGAATCGGGGGACGGCGGCTCAGGGCGTCAAAAAACCAGGTGGTTTTGATCGGGGAACCGGAGGGACATGGAAAGGACAGCGCCTGTTCGGACGCGTCCGGTCCGCCGTTTAGAGCTCAGGGCGGCTGAGAACCGGCCGCAGCCTGTGGCCTGAGAAAAGGAGAAGCCGCCGCCCGTTTATGGGCGGCGGCTCTGTGCTAGGCGTTATTCCAGAGATCGTCAAACCAGTTTTCGCCTTCCTGGGGTGGGACCGTTGGCTCCGTGGGCTCGCTGGGGGGCTCTGCGGGCTCCGGTTCCGGCTCCGGGGTTGGGGTTACGGGAGGCGTGACGGGAGGCGTAACAGGCGGGGTGGAAGGCCCGCCGCCATAGCCGTCGTGGCTGTCCCCCGGCGAGGGGGTGACAGTCCCGCCGGAGGGCGGCAGCATGGGGAAGCTGGGATCGCTGGGGTCCGACGGCAGATTGGGATTCTCGGGGTCCAGGGGGTCCTCCGGGTTTTCCTCCCCCGCGGGGGGCAGGCCGTTATGGGCGGGACAGCCGCCCAGGGGATTCTCCTCCGTAGGCTCCAGGGCTTTCTGCATGTTCACCAGGAGATAGGCATCGTCGGAGGCCTTGACCCCGGGGCCGTAGTCCTCCCGGACATAGTCCAGCACGCCCTTCTGCACGACAAATTCCTCCGGACAGTTCTCCGTGGCCAGGCAGTGGCCCTCGGTGCAGTAGTCCACCATGGAGTGGAGGGGGCACGTATCGTCGGGACCGGGGCCCTGGCCCGCCGGGACCAGGAAGGAGAAGGCCCGGGTGGTGCCCCGGACATCGGCGGAACAGGCGTCGGTGCAGCGCTTGCCGCTGTCGGCACAGACCACAACGGTCTCAAGACCGGCGGAAGACAGGTCAAAATTCTTGTTGGGCAGGTCCGCATGAACCTGCTGCATGACCTTTTTCCACATGGTGATGGCCGGGTTGCCCTTGTAGCTGATAGCCTCGTTCTGGTCGTAGCCCGTCCAGACGGCCGCCACATAGTAGGGAGTGAAGCCTACGAAGTAACGATCGTAATTTTTATTGGTGGTTCCCGTTTTGCCGGCGATGGTCATCCCGCTGAAATTGGCGGAGCCGCCGGTGCCGGCCCGAATGGCCTGTTTGAGCATGTCCGTCATAAGGTAAGCGGTGGTTTCCTTCATGGCTACATGGCTTTCCGCCTCATTTTCCAGCACCACGACTTCCTGACCGCTGGAATCGGTTCGGGTGACCCGGAGATAGGTGCGGGGCTCGTTATAAACGCCGCTGTTGGCAAAACAGGCGTAGGCTGCCGCCATTTCCACCGTGTTCAGCCCCTGGGTCAGGCCGCCCATGCCCAGGGCGCCGGGGGCCATGTCCTCGGGCACCAGGCTCAGATTCAGGTTTTCCGTAGCGAAGCGGTAGGATTCCTCCACACCCACCGACTCCATGGCCTGGAGGGCGATGGTGTTGATGGAGTTCTGAATGCCAATGCGGACAGAGGTCCACCCAGTGTAGGTGCTGGGGGAGTTTTTGGGCCAGGGGGTGCCGTTCAGCAGGCGGACAGGGTAGTTGTCAAAGGTGGAGGCGGGGGTGATGGTCCCGGCGTCCAGGGCCGGGGCATAGGCGGTCAGGGGCTTGATGGAGGAGCCCACCTGCCGTTTTCCGGTGGCGTAGTTCCAGATGAGGTTGCCTTCTTTTTCACCGATTTTACCCACCATGGCCACGATATTGCCGGTATATGGGTCAATGATCGTGATGCCGGACTGGATTTTCTGGCCGCTGCGGGAAGTGACGTCCAGATTGCTCCGGTCCTCATAGACGCTCTCGGCAATGGACTGAATGTTCGGGTCCAGAGTGGTGTAGATTTTAAAGCCGCTGTTGTACAGCCGTTTCAGGGCGTCCTTGGTGTCAATCTTGTATTCTGCCGCCAGGTCCGCCGACACGTCCCGGAGCACCTGGTCCACGAACCAGGAGTTAATCTCAATTTTGCCGGTGGCGGCCTCCACAATGTCGTCGGCGGAGGTGGAGCCGTCGGCAAATTGGAGAACCTCCGCCTTGGCGGCGTCCCGCTGGGCCTCGGTGATATAGGGCAGGCCGGTTTCGGGATTGATGACTTCCGCCATCTTATCCAGGACCCAGCCCTGACGCTCCTTGTTCAGCTCCCGGGGCGTGATTTTGGTCCCGTCTTTCCGGGTGTAGGTGATGTCATACATGGGTCCGTACAGCGAGGGGTTGTTGGTAATGGCAATCAGGCAGGCGCTTTCCGCCAGGCTCAGGTCCTTGGCGTCCTTGCCGAAATAATACTGAGCCGCCGTCTGGACGCCGTAGCAGTGCTGGCCCAGGTAGATGAAGTTCAGATAGAGCTCCAGAATCTGCTCTTTCCTGTAGTTTTTCTCAAACTCCAGGGCCCGGAAAATCTCCCGGATCTTCCGGTTGACATAGGGCTTGTCGTCCTCCGTCATGTTTTTCAGAACCTGCTGGGTGATGGTGGAGCCGCCCCGGCTGCTGTCGCCCTGGGCCAGCTGATACACGGCCCTGGCGGTGCTCTTCCAGTCCACGCCCTGGTGCTCGAAAAAGCGCTCGTCCTCAATGGCCACGGCGGCCTGCCACAGGTAGTCGGACATCTCATCGAAATCCACCAGAATGCGGTTTTCCTCGCCGTGGACGCTCTGGAGCTCCTTCCAGGCGCCTGTCTCCTTGTCCTGATAGTAGATGAAGGAGCTGAGATTCATGGTGTAGTCCTCGGCCCGGACCTCCAGAGAGGGGGCCAGGGTGGTTTCCACATACTGCTTGAAAAAGTGCAGGCCCACCAGAGACGCGCCTACGCCCACCAGCAGCACCGTCCACAGCGTCAGAAAGATGCCCTTGAAGACGCCGAGGACGCGGCGGAGCGCCGACTTCTTCTTCCGCTTCCGCCGGACCGGCTGGGCCTGTCCGGCGGGCTGTTCTCTTTTACCGTTCCCGTGCTCCATGCGGATGCACCTCCTTTGTTGGTTTTTGTTCCGTTTTTCTGTCTTTTGGGGGTGTTATGCGCGGTTTTAGAGGAAGTCTCCAGGCCTGTCCTGAAACGGACCGACCGGAAAACCTGGAAAACGCGGCAATATGTACTATTGTACCACACTCTGTCAATATTGAAAATGTCGTATTTTCCCGAAAAAAAGTTCCCGGAACGGATGGATTTATGGAATATGGGCAAAATAGCGCCGGGACATTTTGCCGCCTTTTTGTGTTTTTCACCATTTTCCCTCTTGCAATTATCTCCGGCATCGTGTAAAATAGCCTCAGCAACGAAAAAGGAGGCCCGTGTATGAGCGAGGAGTTTGGCCCCACTTTTATCACCGTCACCGACGAGGACGGTCAGGAGATCGTTCTGGAGTTTATAGACGCCCTGGAGTATAACGGGCAGATGTATCAGGCCTTTTTCCCTGCCGAGACGGAGGGGGAGGAGGACCCGGACAGCGGCCTGGTGATTCTGAAGGTCCTCCATGAGGACGGCGAGGACGTCCTCTCCACCCTGGATTCCGACGAGGAGCTGGAAGCGGTCTATAACCTCTTTGTGGAAGCCTTGTTTGAGGATGAAGAGGACTGAGCACCTTTGGACGCGGCGGCGCATAGCATGAAAGCGTCCGGGGCGGCGGGGAATCGGAGCCGCCGGACAAGTAGATGACTGAATAATCGAAAAAGGTACCCTGCGGAGTGCGTGATAGATCTTTTTTTAACCCACATTTCGTTATAAGGGACGCTGGATCAGCCCGTGGTTCGCAGGCCTCCCGGCTGCCGTTCGCGGCTGGAAGTTGGAAGCGGTAAAGCGTGCTGGAGGCGACCCACCTGTCCTTGGAAGGTGCAGGTTATAACGGGGTCTACACGGCTTTCGCGGGGTGCTTTTGAGTCTGTCATGTTTTGTGCGCCGACTGTTTGCGCCCCATTTTTATTGCGCCCGCCTGTTCGCCGCGGCCCGCCGGTATCTGCCCGGCACGGACGCCGGCGATTTTCTTTGTTTTCTCGGTGTCCGGGAGAGGAAAAATTTCAGATAATTTTCAGCAGGGGAGCGCAAAATGAAGAAAAATCCCTGCTCTCCGGCCTGTGGAGAGGACAAAATGACAAATATCCGGCAGAAAACCGATTTTATGCTTGCACTATGGGGATTCATCCGTTATAATAGGCAGGTGCGTTACGGAGATACCCCAATTTTATGCATCAGGCATTGATTCTGAAATACTTGAGAGGACTGAAACAACAAATGAGCGCATCAAGAGAAAAACAGAACCGTCAGGCACAGGCTGGCCAGACGAACCCCAAAACCGCCCGCGAGGCCCAGCAGCGCAGGGAACAGAAGCGCAGCAGTATCCTCTATGGACTGATTGCCCTGGCCTTTGTGGCCGTGGTGATTGTCTCCCTGATCTGGCGGACAGACATCATTCCCAGAATGAGCACAGCTGCCGTCATTGACGGGGAAAGCTATAACGCCGCCGAGGTAAACTACTATTACCAGAGCGCATACCGCAACTTTGTCAATCAGAATTCCGATTTCATCAGCTACTTCGGACTGGACACCAGCTCCTCTCTGAAGAGCCAGACCGTCAATGAGACCGCCGCCGCCATGCTGGGTCTGGAGCTGGAGGAAGGGGAGACGCAGACCTGGCATGACTATTTCCTGGACCAGGCTCTGAATAACATGACCGTCATTCAGGCCAGCCTGAAGGCCGCCGAGGCCGAGGGCTACGCATACCCTGACGGCGTGCAGGTCCAGTATGAGGACAGCATGAGTTCCCTCCGCTCCGCCGCCGCGGCCAGCGGCATGTCCGTGGGCCAGTATCTGAAGGGCAACTTCGGCGCGGGCATCACGGAAAAGGTCTATGGGGAACAGCTGCTGCGGGTGCTGCGCTACAGCGCATACGCCAAGAGCTATCAGAAGAGCCTGGTCTATTCCGACAGCGACCTGGAAGCGGTCTACAACGAGGACCGGAACAGCTATGACCACGTCTCCTATGAAAACGCCACTATTTCCGGCGCGGCGGAGAGCACCACGGACGCCGACGGCAACACCGTGGAGCCCACCGAGGAGGAGTCCGCCGCCGCCATGGAGACCGCTCGGGCCACCGCCAATGAGATGCTGGACGCCGTTGAGAACGGCGAGGCTCTGGAGGATCTGGCCGAGACCCATGACACCACCTATTACAACAATGAGAGCGGAGCCTATTCCACCAGCGTCATGAGCCAGTGGCTCTTTGACGACGCCCGGAAGGACGGCGACGCCGCCGTGCTGGAGGACGGGAGCACCGTCTATGTGGTGGTGTTCCACGGCCGCAGCCGGAACGAGGACCCCCGCATTGACATCCGTCATATCCTGGTGTCTCTGGGCGCCGGAACCATCGCTGAGGGCGAGGAGGGCTATGAGGATGAGCAGGCCCAGCTGAAGGCCGACGCCCATGCCAAGGCCGAAGAGCTGCTGGCCCAGTGGCAGTCCGGAGCGGCCACCGAGGACTCTTTCGGCGCTCTGGCCATGGCCGAGTCTGCCGACGGCTCCAAGTATGACGGCGGCCTCTACACCAACGTCTACGAGGGCCGGATGGTGACTGAATTCAACGACTGGTGCTTTGACTCCGCCCGGAAGCCCGGCGACACCGGCATCGTGGACACCCAGTATGGCGCTCATGTCATGTATTTCGTGGGCTCCGGCATCGCCTGGAAGACCCAGGCCTCCACGGTTCTGCAAAACGAGGATTACACCGAGTGGGAGGACGGCCTGGTGGAGGGCGTCAGCGCCGAGCTTCGCAGCGGCGGCCTGAAGTTCGTCGGCTGAGACACACCTGCGGAAACAAGAACCCACGGGGCCGGCTTTTGAGCCGGCCCCGGTTTGTGCCCGGATAGAGGGATTCGGGACGCCAGAACCGGAAGAAACAGGAAGAAACAGGAAGAAAGAGGAGAGAAACGGTCTATGTTGGTGGGTACTTTGGTCAATACCGCCGCGGTGGTCTGCGGCGCGCTGATAGGAATGCTTCTGGGCAATATCCTGCCGGACCGGCTGCGGGATACGCTGATGAAGGGACTGGGTCTGTGCACGCTGTACATCGGCATTACAGGCCTGTCGGGCGGGGAGAACAGCCTGATTACCATCATCTCCATAGCGGTTGGCGCGGTGATTGGCGAGCTCTGTGATTTGGACGGACGGCTGAACCGCTTCGCCGGGATGATGGAGCAGCACCTTCGGAAGAAAAACAGCGGCGGGCCCTCCCTGGCGGAGGGATTTGTCACGGCGTCCCTGCTTTTCTGCGTGGGGGCCATGGCGGTGGTGGGGGCCCTGAACGACGGACTTTCCGGAAACCACGAAATGCTGTTTGCCAAGTCGGTTCTGGACTTTATCAGCGCCACGGTGTTCGCCTCCACTTTGGGAATAGGGGTCATGCTGTCGGCGGCGGCGGTCTTTGTGTACCAGGGCGGCATCGCATGCCTCGCCAGTCTGGTGGCCCCCGCCCTCCAGCAGAACGCCGCCGTCATTCCGGAGATGACGGTGGTGGGCTCGGTTCTGATTATGGGTCTGAGCCTGAACGTCATGGGCATAACCAGGCTGAAGATGATGAACTATGTCCCGGCCATCTTCCTGCCGGTGCTGCTGTGCCGGTTCCTGTAAACGGCGGTTTTGCGGATTTTGCGGTCTTCGGCTTGACAACCGCAGGCGGGTATATTATACTATCGTCCGTGTAAGTCTTACATCCCAGTACCATACAAGGTGAAAAAGCAGATGCGAGGATGGGGAGCAGTACCCGGCAGGCGGAAGCAAAGAGAGGGCGCGGTTGGTGTGAGCGCCTGAGAGGCCGCCGGGGAAGTCACCCCGGAGCACCGAGGCTGAACGGTCAGTAGGCTTTGGCGGAAATACCCTCCGTTATCGGGGCGGGCGCGGCAAGCGCGCCCATAAGTGCGGGGACTGCGTCTCCGAATTCAGGTGGTACCGCGGACCCTTGTCCGCCCTGAGCCGAAAGGCTTGGGGCGTTTTATTCTGCCCAAATCGTGCAGTCAGGAGATGGGAACGGCTATGACCTATGAGAACACAACCCGATACGACAAAAGCGCCGTCTGGGCGCTGACCCTGGTCTTTTCCCGGACGGTCCAGCGGAAGCGGTTTCTGCTGAGGAGGCTGTTTCTGCTGGTGGTGGGAGGCATTGCCCTCACCGGCGGGCTGGTGCTGCTGATGGTTTTTTCCGCCCTGGATACCGGGAGCCGGGTCATATGCGCCGCCGGACTGATTGTGGGGGCCGCCGCTCTGGGAGAAGGGCTGTTTCTGCGGCGGGTCATGGCCTGGAGCACCCGCCGGAGCCTCCGGCGGCAGGGGGATGCGATGGAACGGCAGTTCACGTTCTCGCCGGAGTGCTTCCGGTGCGCCCAGACCGGCATGGAGACGGTTTTTGAGTATCAGACCGTCAAGGGAGTCTGGGAGACGGAGGATTATTTTGTCCTCCACATGGACACAGGCCACGGCATGGTGGTCCGAAAATCCGGCTTCACCCAGGGAACCGCCGACGGCTTTCGCCGGTTCCTGTCGGAGAAGACGGGGCTGACGGCGGAGTGCCTGGAATAGGGGGCGGCGGTTTGGAGGAATTTAAAATTGACCTGGACTACACCAGGGATGACCTGACCGCCTATTGGTACGGCTTCGTCTGGAAGCGGGCGGGGAAGCCCCTGAGCCTCTCCGACGACCCGCCCCAATGGGCCCGGAAACTGGGCCGTTTCTTCTGCTGGTTCTTCATTGTAATGGGTGCGGTCAGCATCGTGAACAGCCTGGTTCAGGGACAGCGGATGCGCACGGAGGAGGCGGGCCTGCTCTGGAATCTCATGCTTTCGACGCCTCTGGGCGGCGTGCTGGAAATAGCCTTCGGCGCGGGATGCCTGCGGGCGCTGGGGCAGGACCCGGCGGAGCGGCGGAAGGCCCATCCCCGCTGGGTGGAGCGGACCTGGAAGAAGTACCGGGAGAGCGGGCGGCTTTACAGCTGCCGCTTTACGGAGGAGGGTATATGGATTCACGACAGCAGAAGCGACCACCGCTATGACTACGAATTTATAGAAGCGCTGTGGGAGGACGCGGACCGTTTTTATCTGGTGCTGTCCAATCGTGCCGGGTCCTATATTCTGAACAAGGCCCGCTTTATCACCGGAGACCCGGCAGACCTGCCGGCCTTCTGGCAGGCGCGGTCGGGAAAGACCGTGAGGGAAGTGACGCCGGACAGAAGGAGGGGGAAATAGAGTGGAATTTGTTTTCCGCGTGAGCAATTATGACGCCCCTGAATTAGAGTCCGAAACGGCGGGGCTGCTCCGCCAATGGCTGGAGGCCCGGAGCCGTCAGGTGATGCCGGGGATGTGGAAGGTCACGGATAAGCTCAACGCATACGCCGCCAAGGGCCCGGGAATAGGGAAGCGCCGTTACCGCGTTTACAGCGTGATTTTGATTGCGCTGGGCATATTCGCCCTGGTCCCCGGTTTGATGGAGCCCCGGATTCCCAGCCTGATTGTGACAGGAGGCTATGCGGCGGTGATGGGCCTCTGGTGCCTCTGCCTCCGGGAGCGAAGACCCCTCCGGCCCCAGGCCTCCTGCAAAAAGGCGGCGGCGGAGCTCTTAAAGGCGCTCCGGGAGACTGATTGGGAAACGCTCCAGGCGGAGGTCCGGTTTGACAACGCCGGGTGGACGGTCAGAACGGCGAAGGGCAGCAGCCAAACGGCCTATGACGGCCTGAAAAGAGTATTTGAGACCGAGCGGCTCTGGCTGCTGGTCTATGGAGCGGAGGCGTCCCTGCTGCTGCAAAAGAAGGATTTAGTTTCAGGAGAGGCGGGGGACTTCCTGCCGTATCTCCAGGGAAAAATCATCAATCAGAATTTACCATATAAAGGAGAGTCAACATGAGAAAAGAACTTCCGAAAGTGTATGAGTCCCAGCAGGTGGAGGGCCGTATTTACAGGATGTGGGAGGAGAACGGCTGCTTCAGGGGCGACCCGGACCGCTCCAAAAAACCCTTCTCCATCGTCATGCCGCCCCCCAACGTCACCGGCCAGCTCCACATGGGCCATGCCATGGACTCCACCCTCCAGGACATCCTCACCCGCTTCAAGCGGATGCAGGGCTACGCCGCCCTCTGGGTCCCCGGCGTGGACCACGCCGGCATTGCCACTCAGATCAAGGTGGAAGAGGAGCTGCGGACCAAGGAGGGACTGACCCGCTATGACCTGGGCCGTGAGAAGTTCCTTCAGCGGGTGTGGAAGTGGAAAGAGGAGTACGGCGGACGCATTGTGTCCCAGCAGAAGAAAATGGGCGTGTCCTGCGACTGGTCCCGGTCCCGGTTCACCATGGACGAGGGCTGCTCCAAGGCCGTCCGGGAGACCTTCTGCGAGCTCTACGACAAGGGCCTCATCTACAAGGGCAGCCGCATTATCAACTGGTGTCCCCACTGCGTGACGGCCCTCTCCGATGCCGAGGTGGAATACCAGGACAAGCCCGGCCACCTGTGGCACGTCCGCTACCCCCTGGCCGACGGCTCCGGCGACCTCGTCGTCGCCACCACCCGGCCTGAGACCATGATGGGCGACACCGGCGTGGCGGTGAATCCGGAGGACGAGCGCTTCAAACACCTGGTAGGCAAGACCTGCATCCTGCCCATCATGAACCGGGAGATTCCCATTGTGGCCGACGAGTACGTGGAACTGGGCTTCGGCACCGGCGCGGTGAAGATGACCCCCGCCCACGACCCCAATGACTTCGAGGTGGGCCTGCGGCACAATCTGGAGACCATCCGCTGCATTGCCGACGACGGGCGAATCAACGAAAACGGCGGGCCTTACAATGGCATGGACCGCTACGAGTGCCGGAAGGCCATTGTGAAGGACCTGGAGGAACAGGGCTATCTGGTGAAGACCGAGCCCTATAACCACAATGTGGGTACCTGCTACCGCTGCCACAACGACGTGGAGCCGCTGATTTCCGCCCAGTGGTTCGTGAAGATGGAGCCCCTGGCCCAGGAGGCCCTCCGGGTGGTCCGGGAGGGCGAGGTGAAGTTCGTCCCGGAGCGGTTCAGCAAGACCTACACCAACTGGATGGAGAACGTCCACGACTGGTGCATCTCCCGTCAGCTCTGGTGGGGCCACCAGATTCCCGCCTGGACCTGCGGCGACTGCGGCCATATCACCGTGGACCGTACGGACCCCACCTGCTGCGCCAAATGCGGCAGCGCCAATATCCAGCGGGACCCCGACGTGCTGGACACCTGGTTCTCCTCCGCCCTGTGGCCCTTCTCTACGCTGGGCTGGCCGGAGCAGACCGAGGACCTGGATTTCTACTATCCCACCAGCGTCATGGTCACGGGCTACGACATCATTTTCTTCTGGGTGGCCCGGATGATTTTCTCCGGCTGTGAGCAGATGAAGAAGATTCCCTTCCACACCGTCCTGATTCACGGTCTGGTCCGGGATGACAAGGGCCGGAAGATGTCCAAGTCCCTGGGCAACGGCATCGACCCCCTGGAGGTGGCGGAGAAATACGGTGCGGACGCCCTGCGGTTCAACCTCATCACCGGCAACAGCCCCGGCAACGACATGCGGTTCTACACGGAAAAGTGCGAGGCCATGCGGAACTTCGCCAATAAAATCTGGAACGCCAGCCGCTTCGTCATGATGAATCTGGGGGACCTGAGCGAATACGATCTGCCGGCGGCGGAGGCGCTGGAGCGGGAGGACAAATGGGTGCTCTCCAAGCTGAACACGCTGACAAAGGAGGTCACCGAAAACCTGGACAGCTATGAGATCGGCGTGGCCTCCTCCAAGGTTTACGACTTCCTGTGGGACACCTATTGCGACTGGTATATCGAGCTGACCAAGACCCGGCTGAACGGCGAGGACGCCGCCGCCAGGCGGACGGCGCAGAATGTGCTGTGCTATGTGCTGGTGGAGCTGCTGAAGCTGCTGCATCCCTTCATGCCCTTCATCACCGAGGAGATTTTCCAGGCTCTGCCCAAGGGGTCCGACGACCGGTTTATCATGCTGGCGAAGTGGCCGGAGTACCGGGACGACCTCAGCTTCCCCCAGGAGGAGGCCGCCATGGAGGCGGTGATGGACACCATCAAGGCCATCCGCGCCCGCCGGGCGGAGATGAACGTGCCCCCCTCCAAGAAGGCGGAGGTTCTTTTGGTGACGGCTGCACCGGAACCCTACAAGCAGGGCATGCACTTCCTTCAGCGGCTGGCCTTTGCCTCTCAGGTGCGCTTCGCGGAGGAGGCCCCGGAGGACGTCTCCGGCCAGGTGAGCATCGTCACCCACAACGCCACGGCCTATCTGCCCCTCAGCGAGCTGGTGGACCTGGACGCGGAGCGGGAGCGCATCGCCAGAGAGAAGGAGAAGGCGGAGAACGGACTGCGGATTGTGGAACAGAAGCTCTCCAACGAGAAATTCGTCTCCCGGGCTCCGGAGGCGGTGGTGAACGTGGAGCGGGAGAAGGCCGCGAAGCTCCGTGAGCTCATCGCCAAGCTGGAGGAATCCGCGAAGGCCCTGGGAAACTGAGGGAATTAGGAGTTAGAACTTAGGAATTAGGAATTTGAGGTGCAGACGAACAGGCCCCGAGGCATTCAGCCTCGGGGCCTGTTCCATTACAATCCGAATTTCTCCCGGTACTTTTGGGGGTTGTCCCTGTATTCCCGGTACTGTGCCCGCAGGCAGTTCCCGCAAGGACGGTACCCGGCGGCGAGGGCCGTTTTTTCGTCGGCAAAGAATACGCGGGATTGTTCATAGATCCCCGGGAATCTCCTGATGGCGGAAAGGGCGGTGGGACAGTCAAGCCGCCCGTAGATTTTCAGCTTGCTGTTTCCCCCTAAAGCGCCCGGTGTCCGGGAGGGGTACGTTTTTCCGTCTGAATCAAGCAGCGTGTACAAGGGTGGTTCATCCTCCTTACAGCCGCCGGATGATCCGGCCCCGCCGCCAGATGGAGGGGGCGAACAGCAGCAGCATGGGGAAGACTTCCAGCCGGCCCACCAGCATATTGAAGGACAGCAGCAGCTTGGAGGCCCAGGAGAACTGGGAAAAATTCCCGGTGGGGCCCACCATTTCCAGACCCGGCCCGATGTTGTTGATGCAGGCCGTCAGGGCGGTGAAGGTGGTCACGATGTCGAACTGCTCCAGGCTCAGCAGAAGGAAGGAAACGGTAAACACCAGCAGATACACCGTCAGGAACACGTGGACGCTGCGGACCTGTGCGTCGCTGAGGGCCTTGCCCTCGAAACGGGTGGTGGAAACGGCGTTGGGGTGGAGCATTTTCCGCATGTCGCTCCAGGCGCTTTTCGCCAGCATGACGATGCGGGCCACCTTGATGCCGCCGCCGGTGGACCCGGCGCAGGCCCCAATGAACATCAGCACCACCAGAATGGACTTGGAGAAGGTGGGCCAGAGATTGAAGTCCGCCGTGGCGAAGCCGGTGGTTGTGATGATGGAGGACACCTGGAAAAAGGAGTACCGCAGGCTTTCCAGCAGGGAACCGTATATGTGGAGGATGTCCACTGCGATGGCCAGCACCGCCGCCCCTACAATGAGCAGATAGGCCCGCAGCTCCTCGGAGCGGAAGAAGTCCCGGAAGCGGCGGATGAGCAGGAAGTAATAGAGGTTGAAGTTCACGCCGAAGAGCAGCATGAAAATACCGATCACAACGTCGCAGTAGGCGCTGTCATAGGCTCCCACGCTGAGATTCCGGCTGCTGAAGCCGCCGGTTCCGGCGGAGCCGAAGGCGTGGATGCAGGCGTCGAACAGGGGCATCCGGCCCAGCATCAGCAGGGCAATTTCAATCAGGGTCATGACCAGGTAGATGCCGTAGAGGATTTTGGCGGTGTCGCTCATGCGGCTCACCAGCTTGCCCACCGAGGGCCCCGGCATTTCTGCCCGGAGCAGGTGCATTCCGTGGCCGTCGGTCATGGGCAGGACAGCCATGACGAACACCAGCACGCCCATGCCCCCCACCCAGTGGGTAAAGCTCCGCCAGAACAGGCCGCCCCGGCTCAGGGGCTCCACGGCGGTGAGAATGGAGGCTCCGGTGGTGGTGAAGCCGGAGACGGTCTCAAAAAAGGCGTCGATGTAGTTGGGAATGTCCCCGGCGAGGACGAAGGGCAGCGCCCCGAAGGCCGACATGCCCACCCAGGCCAGAGCCACCACGGCGAAGCCGTCCCGGGCATAGAGGGCCGTCTGCCTGGGCCTGCGCCCCAGCAGCAGACCCAGAACGGCCAGAATCAGGATGGGGAGCAGGAAGGGAAGCAGGGCTTCCTGGTACAGCAGCGCCACCAGGGCGGGAAGGAGGAGGAGAGCCGCCTCCGTCCAGAGAATCCGGCTGATGACGTAGCCAATCATTTTATAATTCAAGGAAGGGGCCCCCTTATTGCAGAATATCGTGGATGTCCTGGAGAGAGGTATCCGTGGTGACGACAATCACGTCGTCCCCCAGGCTCAGGCAGTCGCCGCCGGAGGGGATGATGATTTTTCCGTTCTGCTGGACGATGCCGGCCAGCAGAAGACCGTTCCGCAGCTTCAAATCCTTCAGCGGCACGCCGATGAAGGGCACGTCCGCCGTCACGCCGAACTCCAGGGCCTCCACCGCGCCGTCCACCAGCCGGTGGAGGGTCTTGATTTTGGCGCCGGAGGCGCTTTCCATGGCCCGGACGTACTGGACAATGAGCTCCGTGGTGGTGGAGCGGGCGGAGATGACACTGTCAATCATGCTTTCGTTGCTCACCAGGTCCACCAGAGATTTCCGGTTGATTTTCGCCACCACCTTGCACTTGTCCGCCTGTTTGGCGGCGCACATGCTCATGAGGATGTTGGCCTCGTCGATTCCGGTGATGGCCACGAACGCGTCGGTCTGCTGGATGCCCTCCTCGTGGAGCAGGTCGCTGTCGGTGCCGTCTCCCACGATGACCAGGGCCCGGGGCAGCTGCTCGCTCATCTGAATGCAGCGCTGCTCGTCCCGGTCGATGATTTTCACCGCCATGCCCATGTTCAGAAGCTCGGAAGCCAGATAGTAGCAGATTTTGCTGGCGCCCACGATGGTGACGGTGGAAGCCCTGCTTCGGAACACGCCCAGGTGCCGGAAGAACTGAGCCAGCTGCCCCGGCGAGGAAGTGAGGTAGATCTTGTCCCCCGACCGCAGCACGAAGTCGCCGGAGGGGATGATGGTCTCGCCCTTCCGGCTCACCGCGCAGATCAGCACCCGGACCCGGATGCTGCGGTAGAGGTCCACCAGGGCCAGCCCGTCCAGGGCGGAGTCCTGGGGCAGGCGGTATTCCACCAGCTCCAGCCGCCCCTTGGAGAAGGATTCCACCTTCATGGCGGCGGGGAAGCGGAGGACCCGGGCGATTTCGCGGGCGGCGGCCCGCTCGGGATTGATGGCCATGGAAAGGCCCAGCTCCTCCCGCATGAACCGGAGCTGCTTTTCATACTCGGGGTTCCGGATGCGGGCGATGGTGTGCTTGGCGCCCAGCTTCTTGGCCACCAGACAGGAGAGGATATTCAGCTCGTCGCTGCTGGTGGTGGCAATCAGCAGCTCGTTTTTGTCTACCTCCGCCTCTTTCTGCACGCCGTAGACGGCTCCGTTTCCGCAGACGCCATAGACGTCGTAAATATTGATAATGTTGTCAATCAATTTGGGGCTTTGATCTATGACGGTGACATTGTGCCCGTCGGCGGAGAGCTGCTGGGTCAGCGCCGAGCCCACCTTGCCCGCGCCTACAATGGTGATTTTCATGGGTCCCTCCCGCTTTGTGCCGGACTGGTCCGGTGATGTATTTAGTTGAAACCGATTCGAGCGCCGAGAAACAGGCGCGCAAAAAAAGGGATGCGCAAAAAAGGGGTGCGCAAAAAGGGGTGCGCAAAAAAAGGGTGCGCTCAAATCTCTACAGATTATATAAGAAACCGATGAAAAAAGGAATACCTATTTGACAAAAATTTTCCTTGACAAGCCCTGCTTCTCCCTGTAAAATAAGTTCAATTATTTTAATTAAAATATTTTAGTTAAAATAATTTATATTTTGACATATAAGGAGAACGACCGACATGGAATTCGAGAAAGTACGCGATATCATTGTTGAGACCCTGGCCTGCGACGCGGAGCAGGTGACTCTGGAGGCCTCTCTGGCCGACGACCTGGGGGCCGATTCCCTGGCCGCCGTGGAGCTGGTCATGGCTCTGGAGGAGGCTGCCGGCATCAAAATTGACGATGCGGACGTGGCCGGGTTCAAGACCGTGGGCGACATCATGACCTATCTGGAGGCCCATAAGTAATTCGGACATAGGCCCATTGGAAACGGAGACTCGGAAGGGTCCCTGTTCCGGTCTCCGTCGCAGGCTGTGCGATCCCTGCGGCGGAGGCCTTTCCATGAAGAAAGGAACGACTATGACCAATCAGGAAATTTACGAATTGATGGCCCGCTTTGACAGCAGCGCCTTACAGACGCTGAAGCTGTCCAGGGGGGATTTTACCATAGAACTGGGCAAGGCCGCCCCGGCGGCTTCTGCCCCTGCCGCAACTGTGGCCGCGGCCGCCGCGGTGGTTTCCGCCCCGGTGGAGACGAAAGAGGCTCCCGCCGTTTCCGCTCCGCTGGTGGGCACCTTTTACGCCGCCCCCGCCCCGGAGCAGCCTCCCTTTGTCCGTCCGGGGGACCGGGTGAAAAAGGGACAGACGGTTTGCCTCATCGAGGCCATGAAGACCATGATTGAGGTTCCCGCCCCCTGTGACTGCGAGATTACCGAGGTGCTGAAGGCCAATGGGGAGCTGGCCTCCTTCGGTGAGGCGCTGATGCGCTATAAGCCATGCTGAGGCGGGTGTTGATTGCCAACCGGGGGGAGATTGCCCTGCGGGTTCTCCGGGCCTGCCGGGAGATGGAGATTGAGACGGTGGCGGCCTACTCCGAGGCCGACGCCGAGGCGCTCCACGTCCAGCTGGCCACGGAAGCGGTGTGCATCGGTCCCGCCCGGGCGGCGGACAGCTACCTCAATCAGAACGCCCTGCTGACGGTGGCCAGGGCCTCCGGCTGCGACGGCATCCACCCCGGCTATGGCTTTTTGTCTGAAAATCCGGACTTTGCCGACGCCTGCGCCGGGGCCGGCCTGACCTTCATCGGGCCCTCCGGGGACGCCATCCGCAAGGCGGGCTCCAAGTCCGCCGCCCGGGACCTGATGAAGGCGGCGGGGGTTCCGGTGACGCCCGGCTCCGACGGGCCCGTCTCCTCGGTGGAGGAGGCCCTGGAGGCGGCGGAGGCCGTGGGCTGGCCCGTGCTGCTGAAGGCCTCCGCCGGCGGCGGGGGCCGGGGAATCCGGCGCTGCGGCGGCGCCGCAGATCTGCCCGCCGCCTATGCCGAGGCCAAGGCCGAGGCGGCCGCCTGCTTTGGAAACGACGAGATGTATCTTGAAAAGCTGGTGCTGAGCCCCCGTCATGTGGAGGTGCAGATTCTGGCGGACCGCCAGGGCCATGTGATTCACCTGGGGGACCGGGACTGCTCCGTCCAGCGGCGGAACCAGAAGCTCATCGAGGAAGCCCCCGCCCCCGGCCTCAGCCCTGCGCTGCGGCAGGCCATGGGAGAGGCCGCCGTAAAGGCCGCCCGGGCCGTGGGCTACGAGGGCGCCGGGACGGTGGAGTTCCTGGTGGACGGGGACAGCTTTTACTTCATGGAGATGAACACCCGCATCCAGGTGGAGCACGGTGTGACGGAGCTGGTGACCGGGGTGGACCTGGTGCGCCAGCAGCTGCGGATTGCCTCGGGCCTGCCCCTGGATATCCGGCAGGAGGACGTCCGGGTTCGGGGCTGCGCGCTGGAGTGCCGGGTCAACGCCGAGGACCCGGAGGCGGATTTCCGCCCCTGTCCCGGCAAGGTGGAGTTTCTCCACTTCCCCGGCGGCGCGGGGGTCCGGGTGGACTCCTGCCTGTATAACGGCTGCGTGATGTCCCCTTACTATGATTCCCTGGCGGCGAAGCTCCTGGTCCATGGCGGCACCCGTCTGGAGGCCATCCGGAAAATGCGCCGCTGTCTGGAGGAATTCACATTGGAGGGGTTCCCCACCAACGCCGAGCTGGCCTATGAGATTTTGTTCCATCCCGTGTTTGTCCGGGGCCGCTGCACAACAGGCTTTCTGGACGAGTATCTGCCCGCCCTGCTGGATTTCAGCCGCCGGGTAGGGGAGAGGGAGGCTGACACATGAACAGCATTTTTGCCAAGCGCCGGAACCGCCTGCTGGCTATGAAGGCCCTGCGGGATAACTATGTCCCCGGCGACCGGCTGACGGTCTGCCCGAAATGCGGCCAGGAGCATCAGCGGGGGGCGGTGGCGAAGGACCTCTTCGTCTGCCCCGGCTGCGGGTATCACTTCCCCCTGGGGGCCTACCACCGGCTGAGCATGATTTTGGATTCCGGCTCGTTCCGGGAGCTGAACGAAAAGCTCCTGGCCGCCGATCCCCTGTCCTTTCCCGGCTACCGGGAGAAGCAGAGGGCGGCCCAGCGGAAAACCGGACTCAACGAGGCCGCCGTAACCGCCACCGGGACCGTCGGAGGCCGGAAATGCGTGGTGGGCGTGATGGACAGCCGCTTTTTCATGGGCAGCATGAGCGCGGCTGTGGGGGAGAAAATCACCCTTGCCATTGAGTACGCCGCGAAGAACAAGCTGCCCCTGATTCTATTCTGCGCCAGCGGCGGGGCCCGGATGCAGGAGGGCATTCTGTCCCTGATGCAGATGGCAAAGACCAGCGCCGCCCTGGCCCGGTTTTCGGAGAAGGGCCTGCTGTACATCTCCGTGCTCACCGACCCCACCACCGGCGGCGTAACCGCCAGCTTCGCGTCCCTGGGAGACATCATTCTGGCAGAGCCCGGCGCTCTGATTGGCTTTGCCGGGCCCCGGGTGATTCAGCAGACCATCGGTGAGACCCTGCCGGAGGGCTTCCAGCGGGCGGAATACCAGGAGGAGCACGGTTTTGTGGACGCTGTGGTGCCCCGGAGCCAGCTTCGGGAGACCCTGTCCCGGCTGCTGCGGCTCCATGAGAAGGGAGGCCGCTCATGAAGAATCTGACCGCCGCGGAGCGGGTGGCCATTGCCCGCCACCCCCAGCGGCCCAATATCACCGATTATATCGACGGCCTGTTTACCGATTTCTTTGAGATGAAGGGGGACCGGCTCTGCCGGGAGGACCCGGCGATTTTAGGCGGCGTGGCGCTGTACCATGACCGGCCCGTCACCGTCATCGGCACCCGGAAGGGGAAGACGGCGGAGGAGAGCATCCGGTGCAACTTCGGCATGCCGGGGCCCGAGGGCTACCGGAAGGCCCTGCGGCTGATGCGCCAGGCGGAGAAATTCCGCCGGCCTGTCCTCACCTTTGTGGATACCTCGGGCGCTTATCCCGGCCTGGAGGCCGAGGCCCGGGGACAGGGAGAGGCCATTGCCCGGAACCTCTATGAGATGAGCCGCCTCACCGTGCCGGTCATCACCGTCATCACCGGCGAGGGCAACAGCGGCGGGGCGCTGGCCCTGGCGGTGGCGGACCGGGTGCTGATGCTGGAAAACGCCGTCTACGCCATTTTGTCCCCGGAGGGCTTCGCCTCCATCCTCTGGAAGGACGCGGCCCGGCACGAGGAGGCCTGCGGCCTGATGAAGCTCACGGCGCCGGATTTGCTGGCGCTGGGCGTAACGGACGATCTGATTCCGGAGCCGGAGGGCGGAGCCCATCTGGCCCCGGCCCGGACCATCCGGGAGGTGGACCGGGCCCTCAGCCGCCATCTGGCGGCGCTTTTAAAGGAGAGCGGCCCCAATCTGGCGGCAAAGCGCTATCTGAAATTCAGAAAAATGGGTGTGTCTCAGTCCAAAGAGGCCGCGCCGCCCAGGGAGGAGCCATGAAGGGAATTAAAATTCGGGGCGTCGGCCGGGGAGTGCCCGGCAAAATTGTCACCAACCAGGACCTGGAGCGGATTGTAGAGACCTCGGATGCGTGGATTACCTCCCGCACCGGCATCCAAAGCCGCCATTTCTGCGCCGGGGAGGAGACTTTTTCCACCATTACCGCCGCCGCCGCCCGGAGGGCGCTGGAGAGCGCCGGAGTGGAGCCGGAGGAAATCGGGGCCTGCATTGTGGCGACCCTGTCGGGGGACACCCTGGTGCCCTCCGCCGCCTGTATGCTCCAGCGGGCGCTGGGTCTGCCCATGGACATTCCGTGCTTTGACCTGGGGGCCGCCTGCACGGGCTTTCTCTTCGGCCTCCACACGATGGAATGCCTGCTGAACGCCTCGCCCCGGAAATACGGGCTGGTGGTGGGCGCGGAGAACCTCAGCCGCCTGATTAACTGGGAGGACCGGGGCACCTGCATCCTCTTCGGAGACGGGGCCGGGGCCGCCGTGGTGGAGTGCCGGGAGGGCTGGCCCTCGATTTCCGCCGTCATGGGCTGTTGCGGAAACGACGGGCTGCTGCGGGTTCCCGGCCCGGAGGCAGGGGGGCGGAGCCTGATTTCCATGGAGGGCACGAAGGTGTTCAAGTTTGCCGTGGAGGCGGTGCCCTGGTGCGTGGACCAGGCCCTGAAGCAGTCCGGGAAGACCGTGGAGGATGTGGATTTCTTCGTGTTCCACCAGGCCAACGCCCGGATCATCGACCTGGCGGTGCGCAAATACCGCATTCCCCCGGAAAAGTACTATAAAAACATTCAGGACTACGGCAACACCTCCGCCGCCAGCATTCCTCTGGTCCTCAGCGAGCTGCGGGAACAGGAAAAGGTGGGCCCGGGGAGCCGGGTGCTGCTGGTGGGCTTCGGCGGCGGACTGACCTGGGGCGGGTGCCTGATTGAATTTGCTTAATGAAGAATGTTTTCGGCAATTGGGAATTAGGGATTAGGAATTAGGAATTGTAACGAAACCAGGAGAAATTCCTAACTCCTGATTATGAAGGAGATAAACGTGAAGAAATTAAATGAAATCCTGGGGACCCAATACCCCATCATTCAGGGCGGCATGGCCAACATCGCCACCGGCGAATTTGCCGCCGCCTGCTCCAACGCCGGGGCCCTGGGCATGATCGCCACAGGGGCCTGGGACGCGGACCGGGTCCGGAAGGAGGTCCGCCGGGCCAGGGAGCTGACAGAGGGCAAAAAGCCCTTCGGCGTGAATCTGATGCTGATGAACCCCTGCGCCGACGACATCGCCCAGGTGATTCTGGACGAGGGCGTCCAGGTGGTCACCACCGGCGCGGGCAACCCCGGTCAATACATTCCCGCCTGGAAAGCGGCCGGCATCAAGGTTCTGCCGGTGGTGGCGGCGGCGGTGCTGGCCAAGCGCCTGGAGCGCTACGGCGTGGACGCCGTGATTGCCGAGGGCACGGAGTCCGGGGGGCATGTGGGGGAGATGACCACCATGGCCCTGGTGCCCCAGGTCATCGACGCTGTGAGCGTCCCCGTGGTGGCCGCCGGAGGCATTGCCGACGGACGGCAGATGGCGGCGGCCATGGCCCTGGGGGCCTGCGGCGTTCAGGTGGGCACCTGCCTGCTGGCGAGCGTGGAGTGTCCTGTCCATGAGAACTACAAGCAGGCCGTTCTGAAGGCCAAGGACACCGACACCGCCGTAACGGGCCGCTCCATCGGCGGTCCGGTGCGGGTGCTGAAAAACAAGATGGCCCGGGAGTATCTGGCCCTTGAGAAGCGGGGCGCCACCCTGGAGGAGCTGGAAACCGTCACCATCGGCGGACTCCGCCGGGCGGTGCTGGAGGGCGACGTGGAGCGCGGCAGCGTCATGATGGGCCAGGTGGCCGGACTGCTCCATGAGATCAGGCCGGTCCGGCAGATTTTTGAAGAGTTGTACACAGGCGGAAAGGCCGTTTTGGAGTCGGTGAATCAGGAATGGCGGTAAGCATCCGGGGGAAGACCCTGGCCCTGCCCATTGTGCAGGGCGGAATGGGCATCGGCGTCAGCCTGGAGAACCTGGCGGGGGGCGTGGCCGCCTGCGGCGGCATGGGAACCCTCTCCGCCGCCTTCTGCGGCTTTGACGAGCCGGATTTTGAGGCGGACCCCAGAGCCGCCAATCTCCGGGCCCTGACCCGGCAGATCGGCAGAGCCCGCGAGATTGCCAGGGGCGCAGGGCTGGTGGCGGTGAACGTCATGGTGGCCGCGGCCCAGTATGCCGACAGCGTCCGCACCGCCCTGCGGGCGGGGGTGGACGCGGTGGTCTGCGGCGCGGGTCTGCCCCGGGACCTGCCGGCTCTGGCGGCGGAGGTGCCGGAGAGCGACGCCGCCATTGCTCCGGTGGTCAGCGGAGGCCGTTCCGCCGGACTGATCTGCAAGCTCTGGGACCGGCATTATGGACGGGCTCCGGACTTTGTGGTGCTGGAGGGACCCCTGGCCGGGGGACACCTGGGGTTCTCGCCCCAGGAGGCCCGGGAGGCCCAGGCCGGCCGGCCCAGGTCCCTCTCCGGCCTTCTGGGAGAGGTGCTGGAGGCGCTGGCCCCCTTCCGGGAGAAATATGGCCGTGATATCCCGGTCTTTGTGGCCGGAGGCGTGAGAAACGGCGGCGAAATGCGCCGCTACATGGACCAGGGCGCCGCCGGGGCCCAGTTTGCCACCCGGTTCATCGCCACAGAGGAATGCGACGCCGGCGAGGGCTTCAAGCAGGCCCTGCTGTCGGCGGACGCCGGAGACGTCACCATTGTGCAAAGCCCCGTGGGTATGCCGGGGCGGGCGCTTCACAGCCCTCTGATTGAGCGGGTGGAGGCGGGAACGCAGCCCCCTATCCGGCGCTGTGACCGCTGCCTTGCCGCCTGCGACTGCAAAACCGCCCCCTACTGCATTTCCCGGGCGCTGATTGCCGCGGTCCGGGGGGACTGGGAAAACGGCCTCTTTTTCTGCGGGGCCAACGCCGGAGAGGTCAACCGTCTCTCCACGGTCAGGGAGCAGATGGACCAAATCATGAATGAATGGAGGACCGCGCAATGAAACTCGGTTTCCTATACGCCGGTCAGGGCAGTCAGCACCCCGGCATGGGGGCGGACCTGTACGAGGCCTATCCGGCCTTCCGGCAGGTGTTCGACGCCGCGGCGGAGCAGGTGGACTTTGACCTGAAGGCCGTCTGCTTCCAGGACCCGGACGGGGTGCTGAATCAGACCCGGTACACCCAGCCCTGCATGGTGGCCTTCGCCGCCGGCCTGACGGCGGTGCTGGCGGAAAAGGGCGTCGTCCCCTCGGCGGCGGCGGGCCTCAGCCTGGGGGAGTATTCCGCCCTGCACGCGGCGGGCGTTTTTGACGCGGCCACGGCGGTGAAGCTGGTGGCCTTCCGGGGCAGAGCCATGGAGGAGGCCGCCGCCGGACACGACAGCGCCATGATGGCGGTGCTGGGTCTGGAGGAGGAGCCCCTCCGGGAGGCCTGCGAGGCCGCCTCCGGCTTGGGCGTGGCGGTGATTGCCAACTACAACTGTCCCGGTCAGCTGGTCATTGGCGGCGACCGGGCGGCGGTGGAGAAGGCCGCCGCCGTTGCCAAGGAGAAGGGGGCCCGGCGCTGCCTGCCCCTGAAGGTCAGCGGCCCCTTCCATACGCCTCTGATGGCCCCGGCGGGGGAGGCCCTCCGGACGTATTTCAGAGACGTCACATTCCAGGAGGCGCGGATTCCCGTCTTCTTCAACTGCCTGGGCGACTCTGCTCCAGGCCCTAAAACCGACGTTCCCCAGCTGCTGGTCCGCCAGGTCCAGAGCAGCGTCTATATGGAGCAGTGTATCCGGAATATGGCCGTGGGTCCCATCAAGGTGGACGCGCTGGTGGAGATTGGTCCCGGCAAGGCCCTCAGCGGCTTTGCCAAAAAGACCGTGCCGGAGACCCCGGTCTGCGCCGTGGAGACGGCGGCGGACGTGGAGGGTCTGACGGACGCGCTGAAAAGGGAACTGGATAAAAAGGAAGCGGAGAAGGACGGGAAGACGGCGGTCGCCAAGAGGGCGCAGGAGGAATAAGGAATATGGATTTTACAGGAAAAACCGCCATTGTCACCGGCGGAAGCCGGGGCATTGGCCGGGCGGTGTGTCTGGAGCTGGCGAAGGGCGGGGCCAACGTGGTCCTGTGCTACGCCGGAAACGAGGCGGCGGCCCAGGAGACCGTCCGGGCTGTGGAAGCCCTGGGGGCCAAGGCTCTGGCGGTGCACTGCGACGTGTCGGACAGCGCACAGGTGAATGGTCTGACTGGTGCGGCCACGGCGGCTTTCGGCCAGATTGACATTCTGGTGAACAACGCCGGCATCACACGGGACAATTTGCTGATGCGCATGAGCGAGGCGGAATTTGACGCGGTGATCGCCGCCAATCTCAAGGGGGCCTTCCTCTGCATGAAGGCCGTTTCCCGGCTGATGCTGAAGCAGCGCTATGGCCGCATCGTGAATCTCAGCAGCGTGGTGGGACTCCGGGGCAACGCCGGACAGGTAAACTACGCCGCCAGCAAGGCCGGCGTCATCGGCATGACGAAGTCCCTGGCCAAGGAGCTGGCGGCCCGGGGCGTCACCGTAAACGCCGTGGCTCCCGGCTTCATTGAGACGGATATGACCGCCGTTCTCTCCGACGCCGCCCGGGCCGCCGCCCAGGGAGGCATCCCCATGGGCCGCCTGGGCGCGCCGGAAGACGTGGCAAAGGCCGTGGCCTTCCTGGCGAGCGATGAGGCCGCCTATATCACCGGCCAGGTGCTGGCGGTGGACGGCGGAATGGCAATGTAAGCAAATGAGGAATTAGGAGTTAGGAATTAGGAATTAGGAATTAGGAATGCTGTCAAGCTCCACTGTAATTCCTAATTCCTCATTCCAAATTCCTAATTGAAAGCGGATTCCTGAATGAAGGAGGAAGATTATCATTATGGAACGACGGAGAGTTGTCATCACCGGCCTGGGGGCGGTTACCCCCATCGGACTGACCGCCGGGGAGAGCTGGCGGGCCGTGCGGGAAGGGAAGTGCGGCGTTGCGCCCATTACCCTGTTTGACCCGGCGGGCATGAAGGTCCAGCTGGCCGCCGAGGTGAAGGGCTTTGACCCGGAGGCCTATTTCAGCAAGGCTGAGGCCAAGCGCATGGGCCGTTTTACCCAGTTTGCCGCCGCCGCCGCCAAAGAGGCGCTGGAGGACGGCGGATTCCAAAAGGAAAACGCCGACCTGGACCGCTGCGGCGTCATTGTCTCCAGCGGCATCGGCGGCATCGCCATCACGGAGGAAGAGCACGACAAGGGAAAGGAAAAGGGCTGGGACCGGGTATCCCCCTTCTATATTCCCATGGGCATCTGCAACATGGCGGCAGGGCGCATTGCCATTGACGCGGGCTTCCGGGGAATGTGCACCTGCCCCGTTACCGCCTGCGCCGGAGGCACCAACGCCGTGGGCGACGCCTTTCACTATATCCGGGACGGCTATGCCGACGTGATGCTCTGCGGCGGCACCGAGGCGGCCCTGACGCCCCTGGCCGTGGGCGGGTTTACCTCGATGCGGGCCCTGTCCCAGAGCACAGACCCGGCCCGGGCCTCCATTCCCTTTGACGCGGAGCGGGGCGGCTTCGTCATGGGCGAGGGCGCGGGAATCCTGCTGCTGGAGAGTCTGGAGCACGCCCTGGCCCGGAAGGCGGATATTTATGCGGAGATTGTGGGCTATGGCGCCACCTGCGACGCCTATCACATGACGGCCCCCCTGCCCGACGGCAGCGGCGGAGCCAAGGCCATGGAGCAGGCCCTGGCGGACGGCGGCGTGGAGCCGGAGGCGGTGGACTACATCAATGCCCACGGCACGTCCACCCACCTGAACGACGCAGGGGAGACCGCCGCGGTCAAGACGGTCTTCGGCCCTCACGCCTATCAGCTGGCTATAAGCTCCACCAAGTCCATGACCGGTCATATGCTGGGGGCGGCCGGAGCCGTGGAGGCCATTTTTACCGCCATGGCCCTGAAGGACGGCTTCATTCCTGCCACCATCCACTACCAGACGCCGGACCCGGAATGCGACCTGGACATCGTGCCCAACCAGGGCCGGACGGCGGATATCCGCTGCGCCCTGTCCAATTCCCTGGGCTTCGGCGGGCACAACGGCAGTCTGCTGTTCAGAAAATGGGAGGGCTGAGCATGGGTATGCAGTATGATTCCAACGGGATTGCCGGGATTCTGCCTCACCGCTATCCCTTTGCCCTGGTGGACAAAATTGTGGACGGCGAACCGGGGCAGTGGGCGAAGGGCGTGAAGTGCGTCACGGTCAACGAGCCCTTTTTCCAGGGCCATTTCCCGGGGAAACACGTGATGCCCGGCGTGCTGCTCATCGAGGCTATGGCCCAGGTGGGCGGCGTGGCCATTCTGGCCCTGCCGGAGAACCGGGGGAAGCTGGCCTTCCTGGGCCGGGTGAAGGACGCCCGGTTTAAGCGCCAGGTAGTCCCCGGGGATGTGGTGGAGATGGAATGCCGCCTTACCCGCCGCCGGGGTCCCATCGGCGTGGGGGAGTGCACGGCCACGGTAAACGGGGAGATTGTTGTAACGGCGGAGATTACCTTTGCCATCTCCTCCGCGGAAGCGTGACGGGAGAACAGAGCCTGCTTCCCCCCAGGCCGCGTCCCGAGGAGCCAAAGAGGCGGATAAACACGGAAATTTTACGCCTGCGGCCGGAAAACGGTCAGGCCGAAAGGGAAAAATTTTCAAAGGGAGAAAGACAGTTGCCGTTTTTCCGCGAGAATGGTATACTAATGTCGAATCAAGTTCAACGCGGTCGCGGAGAGGCGGGAAAGAAGATGCTGCATCAGGCGTTTGTGAAGGTGTATACAAAATTCAAGCTTCATTTCTATCAGGAGATTTTCCGCCGCTTTCAGGACCGGGAGGCCAGCCTGACCACCATGGAGACCTTCTGCATGGAATCCATTCAGGCGCTGGGCAGCCCCACGGTGAATGAATTCGCCAGCTTCATGCGGATTTCGCCGCCCAACGCCGCCTATAAGGTGAACAGCCTGGTGAAGAAGGGCTATATCCGCAAGGTCCAGTCTCCCGACGACCGGCGGGAGTATCATCTGGAGCTGACCCAGAAGTATATCGACTATTATAATATCTCCAGCGACTATCTGGTTACGGTGATGGAGCGGGTGGCTGCCCGGTTTTCCCCGGAGGACTGCGCCCGTCTGGAACGGATGCTGGTCATCGTCAGCCGGGAGCTGATGCCGGAGGTGCGGCTGCCGAAAGAGGCGGCGGAGGAATGAGCGCCCGGGTTTCTGCCGGACAGGCGGACGCCGGAACGGAACCGGCGGGATATGGACGCACCGGGCGTTTGCCCCGGGGACGCCGGAATTTTCCGTCTGTCCTTTGCTCTCCGGCCGCTGAAGACAGGCCATGAAACGAAAACAGCGCGGCGGGCTCACAGGCCTGCCGCGCTGTCTTCAGGAAAAGGAAGCCGCGCTTACTTGCGGTTTTCCTTCTGGTTGCGCTCTTTCTGCTGGTTCTGCTGACTCTGTTCGCGCTGGTTCTGTTCACGGTTCTGGCTGTCGCGGTTCTGCATACGGACACCCCCTTTCGACTCTCGTGAGTACAGGGCTTATTCTTGCCGGACGGCAGGGAAATTATGCAGGGAATCAAAAAATCAAGGAAAAACTTCCGAATCTCCTTGACAAGCGGGGAAGAGGCTGGTATACTAATCAGGCAAAACAAAGAAGGCCGATTGCATCCGCCTCACCTCCAGCGCTTCAGCAAAGAGGTTCAAAAAGCACAAGTCAGACTGCCGGGGAAGGCGGTTTGCTGTTGCGCGGATGCCCTCGGGGCGTCCGCGTTTTGTGATTTTTAGGATGGAGGTGCTTTGACCATTAGTAAGCAAGTGCATGAACTGAATGAGGCGATCAGCGACAAGGAGATCCGTCTGATTGGCCCCGCCGGCGAGCAATTGGGCATCATGGCCCCGGCTCAGGCGCTGCGGATTGCCGAGGAGCAGAGCTTGGATCTGGTCAAGATCTCACCCCAGGCGTCGCCCCCGGTCTGCAAGCTGATGAACTACGGCAAGTTCCGGTTTGAGCAGAGCAAGCGGGAGAAGGAAGCCCGGAAGAACCAGCATGTGGTGGAGATCAAGGAGATTCGGATGTCCCCGGGCATTGACATCGGGGATTTCAATACGAAGCTCCGGAACGCGCAGAAGTTCATTGCCGACGGTAACCGGGTCAAGGTCTCCGTCCGCTTCCGCGGCCGGGAGATGGCGCATACCGACATCGGCCGGGATCTTCTGACCCGTTTTGCCGAGCAGTGCGCCGAGGTCGCCAATCTGGACCGTCCCGCCAAGCTGGAAGGCCGGATGATGTCCATTTTCCTCTCGCCCAAGACCGGCAAGTGACGCCGGACGTATCCCGTTTTCGGAACGAACGCAAATGATATTTCAACAACACGGAAGGAGCTATTGTCATGCCGAAACTGAAAACCCACAGCGGCGCCAAAAAGAGATTTAACCTCACCAAGACCGGCAAAGTCAAGCGCGCCAAAGCCTTTAAAAGTCACATCCTGACCAAGAAAGACACCAAGCGGACCCGCCGCCTCCGGACCGGCGGCTATGCCGACGCCACCAACGTGGACGCCATCCGCAAGATGATCCCCTACAAGTAAGGGCTATACTTTTAGAATAGGAGGCTTTTATCAATGGCTAGAGTCAAAGGCGCAATGATGACGCGCAAAAGAAGAAATAAAATCCTGAAGCTGGCGAAAGGCTATTGGGGTTCCAAGTCCAAGCATTTCCGGGTAGCCAACCAGGCTGTTATGAAGTCCCTGAGCTATGCCTACACCGGCCGCAAGCTGAAGAAGCGTGACTTCCGCTCCCTGTGGATCACCCGCATTTCCGCCGCCTGCAAGCTCAACGGAATGAACTATTCCACCTTTATGCACGGCCTGAAGACTGCCGGCGTGGAGATCAACAGGAAGATGCTGGCGGAGCTGGCCATCAGCGACGCCGCCGCCTTCACCCAGCTCACCGAGATTGCCAAGAAGGCCTGAGAACTGAAAAAACTGAAAAAGCAGAAAAGGACTTCGGAATGCGTGTTCTGGAGTCTTTTTTCTTGCCTTGAGGGAAAATATCTGTTACAATAAAAGCATCTTCAAGAAGACAGGAGGGACGGCGGTGGGCTCCATCGTAGAGGCGGCGGTCTGCGGCATGGCGGGAAAGGTGATCGGCTTCCTGGTGCTGCTGCCCATGGGACTGCTGTTCCTGGGCTATCTGACATACATCGCCGTGAGCGTTTTCAAAGAGCTGCGCAAGAAATGAACTGAAAAGCGGACTTCGGATGGAACTCCGAAGTCCGCTTTTTGCGTTCTGTTTTTGGAGAGGGTCCGGAAATCAGTCCATCAGGTGGTCCTCCTGCTCAGACCGGCAGAAGTAGGGACCGCAGGCCGCCTCGTGGGTGTGGACGTAGGTCCAGGTAAAGTCCTTGTCCACCAGATAGACGTCGTGAAGGCTGTCGAAGAAGTCCCCGGGCAGGGGCAGCTCCACCGGCTTGACATAGGGCAGGTCGTTCCATTTTCCCTCGTAGAAGAGGTAGACCTTCCCGGCGGGCAGAGCCGCCAGGGCTTTCCGCGCGGCGTCTCCCTCCAAACAGGGCGTCAGCTTCCAGGAAAAAATATGCCAGAGATAATTCCCTTCCGACAGCACATGCTTTCCCAGGTCCTCCTGGGAAACCCCGTCTGCGAAGGCGTCCAGCCACTGGTTTTTCACCGCCCGGAAGGTGGTGGGGAAGGGCTCCTCCCAGGGGACCATGGTGCCCACACAGCGGTTGATAGGCTGGCCCAGGCTGTGGAACTTGGCTTCATAGTCCGTCATGACCCCCACGGGGCCGTCCTCGTGAAGGTTCCGGGTGACCTCGGACAGCTCGAATCCAAACCGGGGCAGCTCCTCCACGGAGAACTCGAAGAGGGGCTGATTGTCCGTCTTGAAATGAATCTGACCGCCCATTTTCAGGACCTGCCGGTAGAGCTTCAGGAAATTGCCGTGGGTCAGGCGGCGCTTGGCGTGGCGTCCGCTGGGCCAGGGGTCGCAGAAATTGATGTAAATACGGTCAATTTCACCGGGGGCGAAGAAGCTGGGGAGCTGGTCGGCATTGGCGCTGATGAAGAAAACATTGGTGAGTCCCGCTCTTACACAGCGCTCCATAGCCACCACCATGGCGTCCGGCACCATCTCCACCGCCAGGAACAGCACGCCGGGCTCTGCCGCCGCCGTGCCGGCGGTGAAGCGGCCCTTGCCGCAGCCCAGCTCCAGGCGGATTTCTTGAGCCTGGGGCATCAGCTCCCGCCAGCGGCCGGGGCGGTCATAGGGGTCCCGAATCAGATGATCGCCGCAGCGCTCCATCCGGGGAATCAGGTTCTTCTTTTTTCGCATCCGCATAGGTTGACGTCCTTCCGCGCCCGGGGGCGCTTTTTCCAGATTTTCTCCATTTTAACACAGGATGGGCCGGCTGTAAATGAAAATTCTGCGGGGGCCGGGAGAGGAGCGGGGCAGGGCTGGAGAACCTCCCGAAAAATTGTATAAATTTTAACGAATATTTTGTGCGAAGCGTAAAAAAGAGGGCTGGAGCAGGGGCGGGAAGCAAATAGTACTTGATAATTTCAGCTGGAAATCCTATAATGAACATTGTGAGTAAATTAGCAAAGTCGGGATTTGCTCCGCTTTCCGCCGTCTCTGCCGCAGGAGCCGGGGCGGGGGAAAATGGTCGTAAAATGAGCCACAAAATCAAAATAACAGGAGGAAACATTATGAAGGTAGCTATTTTCGGCGCTGGCACCATGGGCAGCGGCATTGCGCAGGTCTTCGCGGCGAAGGGCCACACCGCCCTGATGTACGCCAGCAGCGTGGCGTCCGCCCAGAAGCACAAGGATAAGCTGGCCGCCAGACTCCAGAAGAGCGTGGAGAGAGGCAAGATGGAGCAGGCCGCCGCCGACGCTCTGCTGGCCAACGTGCTGGTGGAGGAGAAGTCCGCCTGCGCCGACGCCGACCTGATTATCGAGTGCGTCAAGGAAGACATGGCCACCAAGAAGGCCCTGCTGGGCGAGCTGGACGCCATGTGCAAGCCCGAGGCCATTTTCGCCTCCAACACCTCCTCCCTGTCCATCACCGAGATGGCCAACGGCCTGAATCACCCGGTGATCGGCATGCACTTCTTCAATCCCGTCCCCGCCATGAAGCTGGTGGAGATCATCCGCGGCGCCAAGACCACCCAGGAGACCTTTGACGTGATCTGGAACCTCTCCAAGGAAATCGGCAAGGAGCCTGTGGAGGTCAACGAGGCCCCCGGCTTTGTGGTCAACAAAATCCTGATCCCCATGATCAACGAGGCCGCCGACCTGCTGGACACCGGCGTGGCCAATGCCGAGGGCATCGACACCGCCATGAAGCTGGGCGCCAATCATCCCATGGGCCCCCTGGCTCTGGGCGATCTGGTGGGTCTGGACGTGTGCCTGGCCATCATGGAGACCCTGTTCAATGAGACCGGCGATCCCAAGTACCGTCCCAGCCTGCTGCTGCGCAAGAAGGTTCGGGCCGGCGAGCTGGGCCGTAAGACCGGCAAGGGCTTCTTTGATTATTCCAAGTAAAACCTGATAGAAAAGGAGTTATTAAGGTATGGATTTTCACCTTTCCAATGAGCAGCTGATGCTCCGCAAGATGTATCGGGAATTCGCCGAGAACGAGGTCAAGCCCCTGGCCGAGGAGATTGACGAGGAAGAGCGTTTTCCCATGGAGACCGTGGAGAAAATGGCCAAGCTGGGCATGATGGGCATTTACTTCCCCAAGGAGTACGGCGGCGCCGGCGGCGACGTTCTCTCCTATGCCATGTGCGTGGAGGAGCTGGCCAAGGTCTGCGGCACCACCGCCGTCATCGTCTCCGCCCATACCTCCCTGTGCTGCGCCCCCATTTTTGAGCACGGCACCGAGGAGCAGAAGAAAAAGTATCTCCCCGACCTGCTGAGCGGCAAGAAGATCGGCGCCTTCGGCCTCACCGAGCCCAACGCCGGCACCGACGCCTCCGGCCAGCAGACCATCGCCGTTCTGGAAGGCGACCACTATGTTCTCAACGGCTCCAAGTGCTTCATCACCAACGGCAACGTGGCCGACACCTTCGTGGTCTTCGCCATGACCGACAAGTCCAAGGGAAACCACGGCATTTCCGCCTTCATCGTGGAGAAGAGCTTCCCCGGCTTCTCCACCGGCAAGCACGAGAAGAAGATGGGTATCCGCGGCTCCTCCACCTGCGACCTGATCTTTGAGGACTGCATCGTTCCCAAGGAAAACCTGCTGGGCAAAGAGGGCAAGGGCTTCAGGATTGCCATGCAGACCCTGGACGGCGGCCGTATCGGCATCGCCGCGCAGGCTCTGGGCCTGGGCGAGGGCGCTGTGAACGAGGCCGTGAAGTACACCCAGGAGCGCGTCCAGTTCGGCCGCCGCCTGAGCCAGTTCCAGAACACCCAGTTCCAGCTGGCCGACATGCACTGCCGCATGCAGGCCGCGCAGTACCTCGTGTACGCCGCCGCCTGCAAGAAGCAGCTCCATGAGGACTACTCCATGGACGCCTCCATGGCGAAGCTCTTCGCCGCCGAGGCCGCTTCCGACGTCACCCGCCGCGCTGTTCAGCTGTTCGGCGGCTATGGCTACACCCGTGAGTATCCCGTGGAGCGCATGATGCGCGACGCCAAGATCACCGAGATCTATGAGGGTACATCCGAGGTTCAGCGCATGGTTATTTCCAGCCGCCTGGGCGTGAAATAAGATAGGAGGTAAAAGGTTATGAAAATCATTGTTTCTATTAAGCAGGTTCCCGATACCTCCGGCAAGGTGGCGGTGAATCCCGACGGCACCCTGAATCGTGCTTCCATGCAGACCATTACCAATCCCGACGACATGAACGCCCTGGAGGCCGCCCTGAAACTGAAGGACGCCACCGGCTGCAAGGTCATCGTGGTCACCATGGGTCCCCCTCCTGCCGCCGGTATGCTGCGTGAGGCTCTGGCCATGGGCGCTGACGAGGCCGTTCTGGTCTCCGCCCGTGAGTTCGGCGGTTCCGATACATATGCCACCTCTCAGATTCTCGCCGCCGCGGTGAACCGCATCGGCGTGGAGGACGACGACATTGTGATGTGCGGCCGCCAGGCCATCGACGGCGACACCGCCCAGGTGGGTCCCCAGATGGCGGAGAAGCTGCATCTGCCTCAGATTACCTATGCTGCCGATATTACCAAGGACGGAAATACCATCACGGTGAAGCGGATGCTGGAAGATGGCTATATGACCATCAAGACCCAGACCCCCTGCCTGATTACCTGCATCAAGGAGCTGAACGAGCCCCGCTATATGAGCGTCGGCGGCGTGTTCGAGGCTTATGGAAAGCCCCTGACCACCTTCGGCTATGACGATTTGAAGGACGATCCCCTGATCGATGCCACCACCATCGGCCTGAAGGGCTCTCCCACCAACATCTTCAAGAGCTTCACGCCTCCTCAGAAGGGCGCCGGCATGATGCTGGAGGGCAACGACAAGGCCACCTGCGAGAAGCTGGCGGGCATTCTGGCCGCCAAGCACATCATCTAAGAGAAGGGGGATAAAACGAATATGTCTACTTTCAATAGCGCGGATATCGCCGCTTTCAAGGACGTCTGGGTCTTCTGCGAGCAGCGCGAAGGCAAGC
>ERZ808037.119-NODE-119-length-83024-cov-13.319131_pt1 | contig 83024 bp, 74 predicted proteins | sample MGYA00380190_ERZ808037 | MGnify/ENA primary metagenome ERZ808037 (study PRJEB31490, sample SAMN06133399) | mouse gut metagenome | isolation source: J9 | host: mice | place: China: Chengdu | collected 2015-05 ... | reverse complement strand
CCTTCATGCAGACACTCCGTTTTTACACAGCCTGTCTTAAAGTTATAAATGCTTTTGATATTTCTTCTTGTGTCATCGCTGATACCAAGACAATATACAAGCGCTTTGTGGTACGCATCCTGATACCTGACCTCTTTCAATTTCTCATAGTAGAATTTTTCATGTGCATCGCTGATAAAAATAATCTCTTTCGCTTTCTCTGCTCTTAACGCTGTGTTTGACATTTTTCTGTTCCTCCTTTTAAAATTAAATTGAAAAGAGCATCCCGCTATGGAATGCCCTATATAAAAAATAGGGACACTCTCATTCAAGTATCCCTATTGTCTATCACTGTATCTGATAGTCCTCTATTCACTTTCATTGTCAGGATTTTTTGTGTTCCCCGTACCGAGGTCTAACGCCACAACTACGGTTACTTTCTTCACAAGTATCTTTTCCTTATGATTTTCACCGATTTTGTTGAAACTGAAAAATGTCACAAAGTGCGTAAATTCAAGGATTTCAACATATCGCAAGCGATATGTTGGTATCATTTCCTTTGTATCAACACCACAGTCTCCACATGCCTCGTCATCGGAAACATATCCACCGCCACCCCCCGTCTCATCCGATACCCCTTCCCGCACAAAAACTTCAAATCCCTTGCCAGGCTCTCCGGATTACAGGAAACATACACCACCTTTTGAGGCCCGAGCTTTACCAGTGAGGCAAGGAACTGCTGGCTGCTCCCGGTCCGCGGAGGATCCATAAGCACCACATCCACCTTCTCCCCGCTTTGAGCCAGCTCCTCCATAAAATCGCCTGCATCGGCCTGGAAAAAGCGGATATTCGTAATCCCGTTTCTCTTTGCGCCCGCTATGGCGTCCCTTACCGCATCGCGGTTAAGCTCCACCCCCATACATTTGCCGGCCTGATCCGCTGCAATCATGCCAATGGTTCCGGTGCCGCAGTAGGCATCCAGCACGGTCTCCTTTCCGGAAAGCCCGGCAAGCTCTACCGCCTTTTGGTATAGGATTTCTGTCTGGGCCGGATTCACCTGATAAAAGGATCCCGGGGAAATCTTAAAGGTTTTCCCGCAGAGCTCGTCCTCTATATAGCCGGGTCCATAGATTACCTGCTCCTTATCTCCCAGAACCATGCTGGTGCGTTTATCGTTTACATTCACCACAACGGTGGTAATCTCCGGATGCTCCTTCCTGAGCGCCTCCACGAAATGATTCTTAGAAGGCAAAATCGGCGAGCGCAGAACCAGCACCACCATAATCTGCCCTGTCTTGTATCCCACCCGCACAAGGACATGACGCAGCAGTCCGTAGCCGGTATCCTCGTCATAAACCTTGATCTTGAAGGATCTGAGAAGCTTTCTTACCGTACGGATAATGGCGTCCGCCTTTTGATTCTCCAACAGGCAGGTATCCACCGGGACAATCTGGTGGGTTCCCTCCCGATATACGCCGGAGACGGTATTTCCTCTGCCATCCATGCCAAATACGGCGTGAACCTTGTGCCGATAGTATTTCGGCTCCTTCATGCCAATCATATCCTCCAGCTTTCCATAGGGCTTTAACAACTCGCTCACCTGCTGCTTTTTCCATGCAAGCTGCTTCTCATATTCCATATGTAAAAGCTGACAGCCTCCGCATTTCATATAGACAGGACATTCACAGGCTCTTTTCTGCAGGCCCTGAGGCTGGATGGATTTTGGTGACTGCATGGGCTTTTGCGGCTTCTGCTTCCCCTGGGGCTTTTGCCTCTTTGTCCCCCTTTGGGGCTCTAGTACCTTTTTTTCTCTTTCCTGCTTTCGATTCACTTTTTATTCCTTTCTGCAATCCTGCAATCCACCTAACAAGCTAAAAACCCCATGCCTTCACACATGAGGTTTTATCGCTTTGCGTTTCTGCATATTTACTGATTGACCTGCCGGTTTCCGGCGCCTGCGCTGCTGTTGCCGGGACATCGCTTTTCCATAACGATTCAGGAAGAGCCAGAGCCGCTGCGTCTCTCTTTTTCCTTATCCTTCCCCTCTCAGCCTGACATCCTCCATCCCCTTGGCAAGCTCAGATGCACGCTCCACATCCGCTTCATTAATCCGGACCGTAAAGACGTTTTTCTCCTTCTGCTTTTCTCCTCCGAATAATCTGGAAAGCAGGGAGCGTTCCTGCCATTCGATAAAGTAGGAGATACGGTTCTGCAGGAAAAGCTTCTCCAGCTTCTTCTTACTCTCCTGGCTGTATACCCTGCAAAAAGTCACTTCCCTGTTAAATGCCTGATCGTCAAAAACTAATGGTGCCACCCTCTCATTTCCCCCATCTGTTCTTTCTTCTGTTAACTGCATTTATTATAAATAGAATACCGGAAAATAGCAATATTAAATTTTTAATACTGCAGTACCAAAATGACGCCGGTCGCACTTCACGGCCTGGAAGCCGCTCCTATAACCGGACGCTTCGCTGCTTTTCACTCCCGCGTTTATGCCTGCGGACAACGGATCCGTTGTTGTCCCCCGTTCTCCCGCGCGGCCGCTACATCCTCTTTGCCTGCTCCCAGACCGGCCTTTGCTCCTGATAAACCGCATTTAAATAGTCCGCCGCCTCCATCACCCCCTCGGGGGTAAAGGCAAACTCCCTGCGCTGCTTCTTTTCCTCCTCGGTTTTGGCAAAGCAGTAAGGCTCCGGCCAGATGATAACCTCCAGCGCAGAGCCGTCTTCCTTTTCCTTTTTTTTCAGCATGTATCTCATGCCATCCATGCTGCCGGTGTATTCTTCCTTCTTGACATAATTTAGCACATGAAATTTATCTTTATCAATCATGCTTCACCCTTTTTCCCTCTTATATCATGAAAATAATCCACAAGACTTCCCAGGGACTTGACAAGGATTCCCGTCTCCTTCTCGCTAAAGCCGTCAAGCGCCGAGCGAACCATCTCTTTATGAAAATTCTGATGGTGAAAATAGGCCCTGTCTCCTTTTTCGGTAAGGGAAAGCAGCACCAGCCGCTTATCCTCGTCGCTCCGCTGCCTGAGCACGTAGCTGTTTCTGGTCAGCCTGTCGATGGCTTTGGTCAGGGTTCCCACCGTGACCGAGAGCCTTTTGGCAACAGCGGAGCTGGTCTGGGGCCCCGCAACGCCGATCGCCTCGATCACATGCATGTCATTTATGGTAATATCCTTAAATTCCTCTGTGATCAAAGCTTTTTGCTCTATATTCATAATTTCCTGAAACAAGGTAACCAATAAGGTATTTAGTGTCTGATTCATCTCCATGTCTGATCTGTCTTCCTATTTCTGTATAACATAAGATTTTTACCACTCAAGCACTGCCGCTCCCCAGGTAAGACCCGCTCCAAAACCGGCCAGCACGATTTTATCGCCCCTTTGCAGCATTTTGCTGCGATTGACCTCGTCCAGCAAAATCGGCACGCTTCCTGCTGATATGTTACCACATTTTTGAAGATTTGTCGGAAATTTTTCCATGGGCTGGCCCAATTTTTTTGCCACCGACTCGATTATGCGCAGGTTGGCCTGATGAAGCAAAAAATATTTAACCTCTGAGGGAGCAAGCCCGGCCTTTTGCATTGCGCTCTCTATAGCGCCGGGTACGGTTTTCACCGCAAAGCGGTACACCTCCCGGCCGTCCATCCGGGTGTGGTCCAGCGCAGTGTCATTTTTAATCAGGGGATTATTCACAGGACGGTTTTTACAGGTCAGAGCCATTCCGCTTTTTCCGTCTGCCCCCTGCACGATACTGAGAAGTCCCCGCTCCTGTTTTCTGACCACTGCCGCCCCTGCTCCGTCGCCAAAAAGGACGCAGGTGCTTCTATCCTGCCAGTCCATCATCTTGGAAAGGGTTTCCCCTCCGATGATCAGCGCGGTCTGCGCCATGCCTGCCTGCATGTAGGACTCCGCAATGAACAGGCCAAAAAGGAACCCCGCACAGGCTGCGTTGATGTCAAAGGCTACGGCCCTGTCTGCGCCGATCTCACTCTGTACCTGGCAGGCCGTTGAGGGAAAGCACATATCCGCGGATACGGTTCCCACAATGATCAAATCAATCTCTCCCGCCTCAATTCCTGCATCCTCTATCGCGGCCCTGGCCGCATCCACTGCCATTGAGGTGGTGGTTTCCTCCTCTGCCAGATGCCTTTCTTCGATTCCCGTCCGCTCCCGGATCCATTCGTCCGTGGTATCCACCCATTTTTCAAGCTCCCTGTTGCTGACCGCCCGCCGGGGCAGCCGGCTTCCGGTTCCTATAATCCTTGCCGGCATGATGCTCCTCCCATATCCTTCTCCTGTAAAAGCTCCGAAATCCCTTTTCACAGGCCTTTGTTCTTAAATCAAGCTTTTCTGTTCTCCGCTGTTTAAAACTTACGGAATCTCTCATAGCGCTGGCGCGCCAGCGCCTCGCCGTCCATTCCCTCAAATTTCTCCAAAAAGAGCCTCATGTGTGTCTTCATAAAGCCTGCAATATCCCGGACGGTAGAGGTATCCGCCCCGCCGTACTCCGGAACAACGGTTTCGATTACCTGCAGCCGCTTTAAATCCTCTGCTGTAATTCCCATCACCTGCGCCGCTTCCTTTGCCCGCTTTCCGTCTTTCCAGAGAATAGAAGCAAAGCCCTCCGGAGAGAGAATGGAATAGGTGGAGTTTTCCAGCATCCACACCTCATTGCCAAGAGCAAGACCCAGGGCTCCGCCGCTTCCCCCTTCTCCTATGATAATGGAAAGAATCGGACTCTTAAGCCCTGACATTTCAAACAGATTCCTGGCAATTGCCTCTCCCTGTCCTCTCTGCTCCGCCTCCATACCGGGATAAGCCCCTGAGGTATTCACAAAGCAGATGATGGGACGATGGAACTTTTCCGCCTGCTTCATCAGCCGAAGAGCCTTGCGGTATCCCTCCGGTGAGGGCATGCCGTAGTTCCTCCGGGCGCATTCTTTCCCGTCATTCCCCTTCTGGACGCCGATTACCGTTACCGGCCTTTCATCCAGCCGGGCGATCCCTCCCACGATGGCCGCGTCGTCTCCGAAGCAGCGGTCCCCGTGGAACTCTATAAAGTCGTCAAAAATCAAATTGATATAGGAAAGGGCCGTTGGCCTTGCCAGATTTCTGGATTCCTTTACCTTCTGCCAGGAGGTTTTTTCGGGAGCCTTTGCCTGTTTTTCACGCGACATCTCAGAGGCAAGATATTCCTTCCAGGGCTCCTTTTCCACACCGGCCGGCGTGGACGCCTTGTGGGCGCTTAAAATCTGGTATAATACCTTTTTCAGCTCATGCCGCTCCACGATTCTGTCTACAAAACCATGGGCCACCTGGAATTCGGCGCTCTGAAAGCCCTCGGGAAGCTTTTGGCCGATGGTCTGCTCTATGACCCTGGGGCCTGCAAAGCCGATCAGCGCTCCGGGCTCCGCCAGGATAATATCCCCCAGCATGGCAAAGCTGGCGGTAACGCCTCCCGTGGTGGGATCGGTGAGCACCGATACATACAAAAGACCTGCGTCCGAATGCCTTTTCAGCGCCGCGGAGGTTTTTGCCATCTGCATCAAAGAAAGGATACCCTCCTGCATTCTTGCGCCTCCGGAGCAGCAAAAGAGCACCACCGGCAGCTCCTCCTTCGTGGCCCGCTCCACTGCAAGAGCGATCTTTTCCCCGACTGCCTGCCCCATGCTTCCCATAAGAAACCGGGAATCACAAATTCCAAGGCAGGCCCTTTCCCCGAAAATACGTCCTTCCCCTACGGTGACGCCTTCTTTCAGACCTGTCTTTTCTTTTACATCCGAAAGCTTTTCCTCATATCCCGGAAACTGCAGGGGGTTGCCGGACTCTATTTCATTGAACCAGGGAATAAAGCTGCCCTTATCGCATACCATGCGGAGCCTGTTTTTGGTTCTTATACGGAAATAGCTTCCGCAAGCCATACAGATATAATTATTCTCAACGACCTCTGCCCGATCTAACTCCTTTTGACAGTTCGGACAGATCACGATCTGCCTTTCCTCCTGGCTGCCCTTTTCATAAGAAGCGCGCTGGCGAGTGCGCAGATTTTTTGTGATACGAAACATTCCTGACATTTTCTGCCTCCTGATATTTTTGTTCTGCCGCGACCTGTCCTTCGCCATGCACTCCCGCGCCACAGCAAAGGGAACCTCTTCTGCCCCCGACTCAGGCATTCACTGCAAAGGTCAGCTCCGCCTGCACAGCCACCTTTCCGTCCACAGTAGCTGTTGCCTTACCGATTCCGATACTTCCCTTGGTTTTGATAATTTCTGTTTCCAGCACCAGCACGTCTCCGGGCACTACCTTTTTCTTAAACTTTGCCGACTGGATTGCCGCAAAGTAAGCGGTCTTTCCCTTGTTTTCTTCAAGACTCAAAATGGCCACCGCCCCGGTCTGCGCCAGGGCTTCCACAATCAGCACGCCGGGCATCACCGGTTCCGCAGGGAAATGTCCCTGAAAAAAGGGTTCGTTGTAGGAAACACACTTTCTGGCCACAGCCCGCACACCGGGGGTCAGCTCCTCCACCGTGTCAATCAGCATAAAAGGCTGTCTGTGGGGGATGATTTCCATAATTTCTTTTGCCGATAATAAAGACATTGCCTCTTCCCCTCCTTAATCCCTGTATTTCCCGATCAGAATACTGGAATTATGTCCGCCGAATCCCAGAGAATTGCTCAGAGCATAGGGAATCTCCTCCTCATAAGGCTCCTTGCAGTAGTTCAAATCAATCTCCTCATCCGGGGTTTCATAGCCCAGAGTCTGATGGATCAGCCCTGCCTCCATCTGCTTCACGCAGGCCACAAGCTCCACTGCTCCCGCCGCTCCTAAAAGATGGCCCACCATGGACTTGGTGGAGTTAATGCGTATCTCCCCGGCATGGCTGCCGAAGGCTTTTTTGATGGCTCTGGTTTCAAACAAATCATTGTGGTGGGTTCCTGTCCCATGGGCATTGATATAAGTAAGCTCCTGGGGCGAAACTTTCGCGTCCCTAAGGGCATAGAGCATGGCGTTTGCCGCACCCTCCCCGTCCTCTGCGGGAGAGGTGATATGATAGGCGTCACTGGTACAGCCATAGCCAAGCACCTCCGCGTAAATATGGGCTCCTCTTTTTCTGGCGTGCTCCAGCTCTTCCAGAATCAAAATTCCGGCTCCCTCTCCCATGACAAAACCGCTGCGGTTCTTGTCGAAGGGAAGGCTGCAGCGATCCGGGTCATCCACAGCCGAAAGGGCGGTCAGGGCGCAGAAGCCTGCAATTCCCAGAGGGGTAATGGAGCTTTCCGTCCCTCCTGCCACCATCACATCCGCTTCCCCGTACTGGATACTGCGGAACGCCTCCCCAATCGAGTTGGTTCCTGTGGCGCAGGCGGTCACTACATTGAGGCTTTTCCCTTTCAGACCGAATTGGATGGAAATATTCCCGGCCGCCATGTTGGAGATCATAAGCGGAATGAACAGGGGATTCACCCGGGAGGGCCCCTTGCCCGTCAGCTTGTCATACTCTCTCTCCATGGCCTGCAGTCCTCCGATTCCGGAGCCCACTGCACAGCCTACGCGGTAGGGATCCTCCTCTTCCATCCGCAGCCCGGCATCCTCAATCGCTTCCTTTGCAGCGGCCATTCCATATTGAGAGAACGGCTCCATCCTTCTGGCTGCCCTGGCATCCATAAAGGCTTTGGCGTCAAAGTCCTTTACCTGGGCTGCCACATGGCATTTGTAGTCAGCGGCATCAAACCGGGTGATGGGGCCGAATCCATGTTTTCCTTCCTTTATAGACTGAAAAAAATCCTCTACGTTAAGGCCGATGGGCGTGATGGCTCCCATACCCGTTATCACTACTCTTCTGCTCATATTTCCCTCATTTCTATGCGCTGTTTAGCGTATATATTAAGCTTTATTTCCATAAAAAACTACATTCCGCCATCCACGGATATGACCTGTCCCGTGATATAATCTGCGGCGGCGGAGGCAAGAAAGGCAACCACTCCGGCAACCTCCTGCGCCGTTCCCGCTCTTTTCAGAGAAATCCTCTCCATCATGGCCTGCCTCGCGGCATCCCCAAGCTCTTTGGTCATTTCTGTCTCGATCAGACCGGGGGCCACGGCGTTTACCGTAATCCCGCGGCTTCCCAGCTCTTTTGCGGCGCTTTTGGTCAGCCCGATAATCCCTGCTTTAGAAGCGCAGTAATTGGCCTGCCCCGGGTTTCCGATCACTCCTGTTATGGAGGAGAGGTTGATAATTTTCCCGCCCCGCTGTTTCAGCATTTGTCTGGAGAGATGCCGCATGGTGTTAAAGCACCCTTTCAGATTCACATCCAGTACCTGGTCGAAATCCTCCTCGCTCATCCTTCCAAGAAGGCCGTCTCTGGTAATTCCGGCATTGTTCACCAGAATATCAATATGCTTATACTCTGACACCAGGGCGTCGATCATTTCCTTGCAGGCCCCATAATCTGCCACATTGCAACCGTAAATTCTTCCGTTTCCGCCCTCCTGCTCTATTAACTGAAGAGTCTCTCTTGCTTTTTCCAGAGAGCCGTTATAATTCACGATCACGAAGATGTTCTGCCTTGCCAGCTCCAGCGCAACGGCCCGGCCGATTCCCCGGCCGGCTCCGGTTACGAGAGCCACCCTCTGTTCATCCTTTTGCACACTCTGCCCTGCCCTGTTTTCGTTAAGCATCCGCAAGTACCTCCGCTGCTTTCTCTAAATCCTCATATTTGTCGATGTTGACGGCTGTCATTTCTTTGTTGATCTTTTTCATAAATCCGGTCAGGGTTCTGCCGGGGCCGATCTCCACAAATGTGGTGACGCCGTCGGCGATCATCCGCTCCACAGACTGCTGCCATTTCACCGCCGAAGTGATCTGTTTTTTCAGAAATTCCCTGATCTTTTCGGGGGAAGTAACGTAGTCCGCCGTCAGATTGGCCACATAAGGAGTGGTAAATTCCTTCAGGTGAATTTTTTCCAGATCCTTTCCCAGCCTTTCCGCTGCCGGAAGAAGCATCTGAGAGTGAAAGGGGCCGCTCACATTCAGAGGAAGGACCCTCTTTGCCCCCTTTTCCTTCAGCGTCTGGCCCGCCCGGCTTACAGCATCCGCCTCGCCTGAGATTACAAGCTGCCCGGGACAGTTGTAATTGGCCACCGTCACAATTCCTTCTGTGCGGCTGCATACCTCCTCGATCACGTCATTTTCCATGCCCAGCACTGCCGCCATGGCGCCGCCCTCAGGAACCGCCTCCTGCATGTAGATGCCCCTTCTTCTGACAATGGCGAAGGCCTCTTCCATCTCCATGGCTCCGGCGGCCACCACAGCCCCGTACTCCCCAAGGCTCAGCCCTGCGGTCACATCAGGGGTAAAGCCTCTCTGCTTCAGGGCCTCCAGTATTGCCACCTCAACCGTGAGCATGGCAATCTGGGTATACTCCGTGATGTTCAGTTTCTCATTCTCTTCAAAGCAGATGGCCAAAAGATCAAGACCCGTTACCCTGCCTGCCTTCTCAAAAACCTCTCTGGAAACTGCCTCCTTTTCATAGAAGTCCTTTCCCATTCCTATGTACTGTGCGCCCTGTCCCGGAAACACAAATGCTGTTTTTCCCATAGCTGTATCCATTCCTTTCAAAATCAGGAGCCTTTTTTGCAAAGAAGCTCTTCGGCCTGCGCCATAATCTCCTGAATCATTTCCCTGCAAGTCTGTTCCTTTCTGATCAGACCTGCGATCTGTCCTGCCATCAGGGTTCCGTTTACGGCATCTCCCTCGATCACTGCCCGGCGCAAAGATCCCAGAGTAAGATGCTCTAATTCCTCAAGACCGGCCCCCTCCTTTTCCAGACGCAGATATTCCTTGGACATCTGGTTGCGGATCTGACGGATGGGGTGTCCCGTACTTCTGCCTGTCACCTCGGAATCAATATCCTTGGCCTTCAGTACCTTTTCCTTATAATTGCCATGGACAATGGATTCCTTAGCCACTACAAACCGGGTTCCAAGCTGTACTCCTTCGGCTCCAAGCATAAAGGAGGCCGCAAATCCTCTTCCGTCGCCGATGCCTCCCGCAGCGATCACCGGTATTTTCACTGCGTCTGCCACCTGAGGAACCAGACACATGGTGGTGATGGAACCGATATGCCCTCCGGATTCGGTGCCCTCCGCAATCACTGCGTCCGCACCGCTGCGCTCCATCAGCCTTGCCATCGCCACACTCGCCACCACAGGGATCACCTTCACTCCTGCCGCCTTAAAATCCTGCATATACTTGGCCGGATTGCCCGCCCCGGTGGTCACCACCTTGACGTTCTCTTCCAAAACTACCCTGGCCACTTCCGGCGCATTGGGATTCATCAGCATCAGGTTGACGCCGATCGGCTTATCCGTCAGTTCCCTGGCTTTCCTGATCTCGCTTCTTACCACCTCCGCAGGGGCGCTTGCCGCAGCGATAATACCAAGGCCGCCTGCCTCTGAAACAGCCGCCGCCAGATGGTGCTCAGCCACCCAGGCCATACCGCCCTGCAGAATCGGATACTCGATTCCCAAAAGCTCTGTTATTCTGGTCTTCATTCCTCTACTCCCTTTTCTTTCAAATAGGCTATTACCTCGCCTACTGTAGTAAGACGCTCCAAATCCTCGGAAGGAATCTCCACATCATATTCCTCCTCCAAAGCCATAACAAGCTCAAACAGATCCAGGGAATCCACCTCCAGGTCTTTCTCAAAGGACGTGTCCGCACTGATCGCTACGTCTGAAACATTAAGCTGCTCTTTTACAATTTCAATTATTCTCTCTAACATAATTTTCCTCTTTTCCGCAATGCTTTGCTTATCAAATTGTTTGCCTGTCAAGCATTTTGCCTGTCAAATTATTTGATCATCAAACTGTTTGACAGGCAAAGTATATAGCAACCAAAAACATTTGTCAACCATATCCTGGAAAAATATTTTTTTATCTCCTCAAACGAAAGCAGCGGCAAAATCGTAACTCCAAGTCACGATTTTGCCGCCATTTTGTAATTGTTCTTATTTTTCCGGCTCCCCTCACACAATATCTTCTTTGCTAAAACAGAAAGCATCTTCCTCACAAAATCCCTTTCAGGTCAAGCATGGACAGAGATATTTCCAGGGCGCCAACCGTAAATCCCTCACTTTTGTCAAATTCTCCATGGCAATCACAACCGCCGGTGATTCGCATATCGTTTTTTTTGCAAAACTGAACACAGATATTCGCAGCATCCTTTGTGTGCGACGGGTAATAGCATTCAATCCCTCCTAACCCACACGCCCTCATTTCTCTGAGCATGGATGCAAATCTGCCCGGATTTCGTTCGTACAAATATCCCGGATGTGCCAAAACGGGCACTCCGCCCGCCCGTTTGACCATTCCGCAGAAGTCCGGCATATTGCATTCGCCAAAATCTGATAAATGATTCGGCATCCCATACCTGCTGTAAATGGTTTCATTCGCTTCCTCATATGTTTTTGCAGCCCCCTTTGCCACCGCATAATACAGATATTTCCATCCGCCCTTTTCTTTTGGATATGCAAAATGACGATATTCTTCCAAAGACATTTGGGGATAATCCTTCATCATATTGTAAACGATATATTCACATTCGATTGCCTTATACTGCTTATCCATAAACGTTTTCATTTCCGCATCATTGGGATCAAAATTATATGCGAGCATATGTAGGCTTTCCCCTTTCCACAGAACCTCCAGCTCCACCCCCAACACATACTTCATCCCGTTATCCCTGCAAATTTCGGGCAAAACGGAATACGCGCCGATGGTTGCATGATCACATATGGAAAGCAAACTGACATTTCTCTTTTTAGCAAGCGCTACGATTTCCTCAGGCGAACGGGAACTGTCGGAATAGATTGAATGAATGTGCAGATCGACTTTCATAATTTACCTCCCCATAGCTTATCTCTGTACCGCCACCCTTTTTTAAGTAAGATCAAAGACATCTTCTAATACAATATTCCTTCATGAATCCTATGATTTTTATATCATTTCCAGTCTCATAAAAGTCGATCAGCATCCCCTTAAATTCTTCCAGCTTTTCAATAGGTATCTGAAAAATACCTATGTTATTTTCAATCAGTACTTTGTTAGCCATAAGCTGTGCCACTCGTTTATTGCCATCAATAAACATTTGAGCACGTGCGATATAACAAAAATATTTCAAAGACCTTAACTCCACATCCTTTATTTGCTCTATTTCATTAATCGCTTCCATAATAATTCCCGTATGCGGCATCTCAGGTTCCCATGATGTACCTCCAATCTGTACAGGAATTGTTCTTATTTCCCCAGCGTAACTAAACAGTAATTCTCCAACAATTTTATCAAACTCACTAAGCAGTATAATACAATTGTTATATTCAAGATTATCTAAAAGAAACTGCCATGCCCGTTTCATATTAATTACAAATAATACTTCTTCTGTTTTCGTAGTTGTAGGAGCATTTGCAAGGATAGCTTCTGTTTTAGGAAATGTAGTTCCCAATCCTTCAAGATTCGCACTTTTCCATATACTGTCTACCAACATCCTTTTTGCCATCGCTATAGCTGTATCATGCATTTTGCCGCTCCTCCGATTTTAAAACATATTTCTTTTACACAGAAATCACTTTATATTCATCATTCCTGCCTATGTCCTCAATATTATATCATTTCTACACTATAAAAGCCACCGGATTTCCCCATCACAGGATCCCGGCAGCACCATGTCCGCCTGATAAAAGACGATATATCTCAATACAAGATGAAAAATGCGGCCCGGGAGAGTAATATAAAAAAAGCCCTTGAAATACCGTTTAACAACGTTTTCAAAAGCTTTCTCAATATCGGAGTGACAAGACTTGAACTTGCGGCCTCTACTTCCCTAAAGTAGCGCTCTACCACCTGAGCCACACCCCGTCCTTAATAGCGAGAGGGGGATTTGAACCCTCGACACCACGGGTATGAACCGTGTGCTCTAGCCAACTGAGCTATCTCGCCATATAAAAATATAAAATTGTCATCAGGAAATCTCCTGAAATGGGACCTATAGGGCTCGAACCTATGACCCTCTGCTTGTAAGGCAGATGCTCTCCCAGCTGAGCTAAGATCCCATACTTCTTGGCCTTATCTCTGACCGCTCTGCTAGTATACTATTTTTAAAGCAGAGTTGTCAACATATTTTTTCATTTTTTTCATTTTTTTTCTTGCGGGCATTTTTTTCGGCTTCGTTTTTGCCTTTCTTCCTAGTTTCCCTCTAGTTTTTCCCGGGTTTTAAAGAGCAGCTCTGTGCCGCAGAACTTTACATCTGTTCGGGCGTTCTCCGGCGCAGGCATAAAAGGCTCCTTATCTTTCATTTCCCATCTGCGGATCCATGTTGATGCCGAACATTCCGCTGACATATTCCCCTTTTCCCGAGGAATAGTGTTCCTGCCAAAACAGAGGTATTTCCTGTTTTGCATTTTCGTAGCCAAACTCCCTGGATACGCCCAAAACGCTAAAGGCTTCCTTCTTGACAATTCTGTAATCCATAATATACCCACCTTTCAATGAAATTGTTAATTTCAGCAGTGCAAAGGTCTTGATCATCAATTTATTCCTCCGCACCGTCAGAGGCGTATATCCGTGGAAACGGGAAAATGCTTTGCTGAAGCTGTCGGGAGAATCATAACCGTACTTCATTGCAAGCTCCATAACCGTAGCGCTGCCGGTAATCAGCTCCTCTCCTGCAAGGGCCATTCTGCGGTTCCTCACATATTCCGCCACAGAATATCCGCATAACAGACTGAATCCTTTCTGAAAATAAAAGGGGGAAATATGTACATGGCCTGCCACGCCCTGCAGCGAAATCTCTTCTGTGATATGGCTCTCAATATAATCGGCCGCCTACTGATTGCCTCTGCCCATTCCATGACGATTCACCTCCTGCTGTGGCTATAGTATTGCACAGGTTTTTTAATGCCGCGCCTTTTCCAGCCATCCGTCCAAAATCTCCTCCCAGAGACTGCCGCACCTTAAAACCTTCCTTCCCTGGACCTTTAAATCCTCCATCACCTCTGTCAGCCTAAAAAACTCCTGCCCGGTAACGCTCTGCTGCCGGTAGCTGTAGAATCTGGTAAATAACCGGTAATCCTCCTCTGACAGCTCCAGCCCCATGCGCTCGAAAAAGCAGCGGCGGATTTGATTCACTGCCTGGTCCCGGAGCTGAATCTTATCCGCCTTCTTTGTCTCTGTGGTGATGCTCTCCTTGTGATCCCTGCGGTAAAAAAGATATGGTTTCCCGCCCAGATTGGCAAACTCCGTGCGTCCCAGCAGCTCTATCCAGAATTTGTAGTCCGTACATACCGGGAAGGAAGTATCATACCGGATCCCGTATCTGTCCACCACCGACCTGCGCACCATGGCCGCCGGGTTTGGGATGGGACAGCGGAACAAAAACCGGTACTGTATATTTTCATTTCCTTTATAGGTCTGGCAGTAAAAGGACCGGGCGCCAAAGGAAAAATAATCCCCCGCCACAACTCCCGTCTGCAGGTTCTGGTCCATATATTCGACCTGCTCTTTCAGGCGGTACGGAGGCGCCAGATCATCCGAGTCCAGAATCGCCAGATATTTTCCCCGGGCCAGTTCAAGCCCCCGATTCCGCATAAAAGGGATCCCGCGGTTCTGATCCGACCTGATATAACGGATTCGGCTGTCATGGAACTGTGCCATCACTTCCTCTGTGTGATCTGTAGAGCCGTCATCCAGCACCAACAGCTCAAAATCCGGAAAGCTCTGCTCCAGAACGCTTGCAACGGCATCCTTTATGTAATTTGCAGTATTATACGAAAGCATAATTACCGATACAACGGGTTTCATATTTGCTCCTTTCTGCTTGCACTTTTGCCCGCTCTGTGCTACACTTTTTTTGCATTGAATTGAGGTGTCCGAAGTCATCCGCACAAAGGATGAGGGTTCGGGTGAAAAGGGAAACAGGTGCAAATCCTGTGCGATCTCGTCGCTGTGATAAGTCAGTCCCCTGCTATACCACTGTTTCCGGCCTGCGGGAAGCTTCTATAATTTTAGGGTTTCTGCTTTCAGAAATCTCCTGAAGCCTTTTAGAGCTCCGCGAAATGGAAATGGGAAGGTGCAGAGGGCGTTGACCCCTGCAACCGTCTGCCTGTCAGACCTTTGCTAAGCTTTAAGCCAGAAGACCTGCCTGAATTTCAGTACGAAACGATCACGAGGAATTGGTCATAGTACACGGCAAAGCAGCCACTTTCAGCCTTACTATGCCCTTTTGCAGTATTTAAATTTCCCCTGTGCAGATTTTGCGCCGGAAAATTTAATATATGCAGAGGGTTTCTTTGTCTGGAATTCTTTCCTGTACCAGTCAGTTTCTCTGTGCGTCAATGTACCCAAACATTCAAACGGAGGAAAAAAACATGTCACAACCAAAATCACCAGCGAGCAAAAAACTTTTGATAGGGCTTCCTGTCCTTGTGGCCATAGCCGTGCTTTTCGGCGTGGTTTACACGCTTTTCGCTCCCAAAGCATCAGCCGGCTCCAAAGAGCTTTCGATTGAAGTGGTGGATGATACTGCCGCTTCCCAGACCTATACGGTCCGCACGGATGCGCAATACCTGCGCCAGGCTCTGGAAGAAACCCAGGGACTGACCATCGGAGGCAGCGAATCAGAGTACGGATTGATGGTGGATACCGTAAACGGTCTGCGGGCAGACTATGACGCAGACGGAGCCTACTGGTCTTTTTATCTGGGAGATGAGTACTGCACCTACGGAATTGACCAGCAGCCCATACAGGACGGGGAATCCTACAGGATCGTATACACCCTTGCGCAGTAGCTTTCCATGACGGGAAGGCAAATTCCCCTTCACCCGAAACCGGCGCGCCTTAAGAGGAGTTTTCAGCCATGAACAACAAAGCTTCCAGGCTTACCCTGCAGGATCTGGCGCTGATGGGCGCCATGACCACCCTGCTCATCGTATCCGTACACGCACTGGCTCCCCTGCCCAATGTGGAGCCGGTGACCCTCCTTGTGATTCTTTTTACCCTTTTCTGGGGAAAACGGGTGGGCTATATCCTTACGGCCTACCTCCTTTTGGAGGGGTGCTTTTATGGGTTCGGGCTCTGGTGGGTTATGTATGCCTACCTCTGGCCCCTGCTTGCCCTGCTGACTTTTTTCTGCCGCAGGCAGAAATCCGTGTGGTTCTGGAGCCTGTTTGCAGGGGCCTTCGGTCTGTTTTTCGGAGCCCTGTGTTCGATTCCCTATTTCTTTATCGGGGGCTTTTCCATGGCTTTTACCTGGTGGGTGGCCGGGATTCCCTATGATCTGATCCACTGCCTGTCCAACGGGATTCTCTGCATGGCGCTTTTTGTGCCCTTAAATCATGTGCTGAACCATCTAAGGTCTTAACACCACGTGTTTTTCGTCTGATCTACAGATCGTAATACATCTTAAATTCCGCAGGATTGGGAATCTGCTCCAGTTTTTTCAGTTCCTCTCTCTTGCGGGCTATCCACACATCGATCAGTCTCTGCGGGAATACGCCGCCTTTGGTCAGGTAATCATGGTCGGCCTCTAAAGCCTCCAGAGCCTCTCCCAAAGATTTGGGCAGACCCTTGATCCTTTTCTGCTCCTCTTCCGACAAGGTATAAAGATTAAAATCATAAGGCCCCCATCCGTTGGCTGCAGGGTCGATCTGATTTTCAATGCCATCAAGGCCGGCCATCAAAATTGCCGCATAGGCATAATAAGGATTGGCCGTGGCATCCGGGTTGCGCAGCTCAAAGCGCTTGGTGTCCGCAGACTTGGCATAGGCCGGGATCCGGATCACCGCGCTGCGGTTGGAGGTTGCATAACCAATGGTAACAGGCGCTTCATACCCCGGCACAAGGCGCTTGAAGGAGTTGGTTGAAGGGTTGGTAAAGGCACACAAAGACGCGATATGCTTAAGCAGCCCTCCCATAAAATAATGGGCGGTCTTACTCAGACCCGAATACCCCTGCGCATCATAAAAGAGAGGCTTTCCGTCCTTTAAAAGAAGCATATGCACATGCATGCCGCTCCCCGCCTCCTGATGGATCGGCTTGGGCAGGAAGGTTGCGGTTTTGCCCTCCCGGGCCGCCATATTCTTGATGATATACTTAATAATCATGGTATTGTCTGCCATGGCGGGCATGTCCGCCAGCTCTACCTCGATTTCCATCTGGCCGGGGCCGCCTACCTCGTGATGGTGATATTTCACCCTGATGCCCCAGTCCTCCATCAGCATACACATACGGCTGCGCAGATCATATCCCACATCCTGGGGGGCTGCCACATGATACCCGCCCTTGTACGGCACCTCATAGCCGTTGTTGCCCGGATTGTCCAGACTGCAGTTCCAATCCGCCTGCCTGGTGTCTACCCGGTATCCGCACTGCTGGGGCGTCACCTCATAGCGCACATTGTCAAAAAGATAAAACTCAAATTCAGGCCCGATGATCATCCGGTCTGCAATGCCGCTTTCCTTCATATAGTCCACGGCCCGCAGGCTTACGTTTTTCGGGTACTGGTCAAAGGGCTTGTTTTCTCCTGTTCCTATGGTGCAGACATTTCCGCACATGGTCAGCGTCGGCACCGCGGCAAAGGGATCCACATAAGCGGTATCCGGATCCGGCAGAAACACCATATCGCTCTTTTCGATCGGCGCATAGCCGTAATTAGAGCCGTCAAAACCGATCCCATAGGTAAAGGTGTCCTCCCCGAAGCGCTCCACGGGGATGGTAATGTGACGCCAGCGTCCGTCAATATCCGTCATCTTAAAGTCGATCATCCGGATTTCTTTTTCCTTGCAAAGCTTCTGGATTTCCTTAATCTTGTCCATTACTTTTGTCCTGTCCTTTCTTTCATCTGAAATGCACCTTCAGCTTATTGTACCACAGGACGCCGCTTTTTTGCACTAATCTTTTGAGGAAACGCGGGTTTTGAAACGAGGGTTTGCTTTTAGATGAGCCGATAGGTTCCGCGTCCTTGTTTTTCAAGGATGCCCTGTGCCGTCAGATTCCGAAGAATACGCTGAAGCTGACTGCGGCTATAGTTGAGCCGGAATGCAGTGTCCTCTACAGAAGTGATTCTATGATCCGGGGATTCTACCCGCATGTAATAAAGAAGAGCGTCTTCCAGGCTGTGAAAATGATTCTGCGTTGCTATTTTTCCGCAAATATGGCGGATGAGATACTGCAGAAAGCGGTTATCCTGCCATAGGCATTCCCGGATCGTAAAAAGAGGCAGTTCGACTGACCGTATCCGCTCCAAAACCTCCTGGCAGTGGTCATCCTCCTGATACCCGCAAAATTCCAAATCCCCCAGCACCTCAAAATGATTTCTGCTTTCCGCCAGAAAATAATAACTGCCATCCGAACAGATTTTATAGATTTTAAACGATCCCTCCACGATAAACTTCAGATAATCCTTCGGGGAATGAATCGTATTCAAAAACTCCCCTGTCTCATATTCATACATATGGAACGGAAGATCAGGTGTATCGAAAAATGATTCTATGCGAAACTGCTGCAGACAGCGGTTCAACAAGGCCTTGTCTTGAATTTCCTTCATGCCGGAAAAATCTCCTTTTCTTTTCATTGTATCATGTGATACAGAAAAGTGCCAAAAAATATAATATGATGAAAAAAAGTGAAAAAAAGGAACAGAAGAAAGGATAAGAGGAACATGGAAGAAGGTAAGAAAAAAGGAAAAATCGGAGTACAGATGATGATGCTGAAAGCTCAAATCGCCGAACACGGTATGTACCAGGTTCTGAAAAAATTAAACGAAATGGGATTTCATGCAGTGGAAGTTTCCCAGATCGCGATGACACCCGATACGGTTTGTCAGATGCAGCGCGCCCGCGAGGAGTTTGGCATGGATATTGCCGCCATGTCCTGCGCATTGGAACCCTTCGGCGCCGGTATAGACAGTCCATTTGATACTCTGCGGGATGATTTTGACAAACTTGTGGCTGATTGCAAGGCGGTCGGCTGCACAATTCTGCGCATTGGAATGCTTCAGTTTTCCTACGCCACCTCTTTCGAGGGTTTTATCGAGATGGCCCGGAAACTGGACGAATACGCACAAAAACTGCATGAGTACGGGATTGATCTGTATTATCATGCGCACAATTTTGAGTTTGCCCTGTGGAAGAAAAAGCCGATCCTGACGCATATGATGGAGCAGACCAGACATCTTGGTTTTGAGCTTGACAGCCACTGGATGTGGCGCGGCGGGGTCAATCCCGTAGATTATCTGCACAGTTTTAAAGGACGTGTGCGTATGCAGCATCTGAAGGATTACAAAATCGGTTTTCCAGAAAAATATGATCTTTCGATCGGCTATCTGGTTTTTGGCGCAATTGAGGAATTCACGGAAGTCGGCGAAGGCACGCTGGATATGCCGGCCATTATCGAAGCCGGACTGGATAGCGGCAGTGAATATTTTATGATCGAACAGGATAATACCTATGGCCGCGACGTATATGAGTCCCTGGCGATTTCCCGCGATAATCTGATCAAAATGGGCTACGGGGAATGGTTTTGACGGACGCAAAACAAAAAACCGCTGTAAAAGTACGAAAGCGGAAAGCCATGCAAAACAAGGCTTTCCGCTTTCATCATCCCCTTCATTCAGTCCTAAAAGGAAATACCGTAAATCTCCCCGTACTTCTCTTTAAAATACCGAATCAGGGGCTCTGCAGATATTTCCCTGCCGCACACCGCGCTGATTACCTCCCCCGGCTTGCGCGTGCTGCCATACCAGTGGATTTTCTGGCTAAGCCATCGTGTAATCTCCCCGACTCTTCCCTCCTTAAGCAGGGTGTCCACATCCCCCAGCTCCTGCTGCATGGCGTCGAGGAACATGCCGTCATAAATGCTGCCCAGCAGATAAGAGGGAAAATAGCCGAAGGAGCCGTCCGACCAGTGCATATCCTGAAGGATTCCCTCGGCGTCCTTAGCCGGAGTGATCTGCAGGTATTCCTGCATCTTTTGATTCCAGAGGGCAGGGAGCTCCATAACCGGAACATGATCCCGGAAAATCGCCTTTTCCATCTCATAGCGCAGTATAATATGGAAGCAATAGGTCACCTCGTCTGCATTTACCCGGATAAGGCTGTTTTTCACATGATTGATTTCCCGGTAAAAATTCTCTAAGGGAATCTCCTTAAACTGGGGCAAAAGGCTGCAAAGCTGATCATAAACGGGCAGCCAGAAATTCTTATTTCTTCCCAGAATATTTTCGTAAAACCGGGACTGGCTTTCATGAAGCCCCATATATCTGCAGCTCCCGGCCCTGGTGTTGTCGTACTGCGGATTTACATTCTGTTCAAAAATCCCGTGACCGCCCTCATGGATGGCTGAGAAAATAGCGCTTAAGGGATCATTTTCATAATAATGATTGCTCACCCGCACGTCCCTGGAGGAAAAGTTCAGGGTAAAGGGGTGCTCTGTCTCTCCCACGCTTCCCGCATCCCTGCGAAAGCCGATGTAGGCCAGCAGCATGTCCTGCACCTTTTTCTGGGCATCCGGATCAAAATACCGGGAAAACGCTTCATTCTCAGGCTGGTCTCTGGCAAGGATAGCCTTAACAAAGAGAACCAGCTCCCTTTTCAGCTCCTCAAACAGTCTGTCTATGGTCGCGCTGTCCATGCCCTCCTCATACTGATCCAGCAGGGCGTCATAAATCTCCTTCCCCGGGTCGGTATAAGAGGTCATTTCCCTGGTTAAGTCGATCATCCTCTGCAGATGAGGGGCAAAGAGAGAAAAGTCCGAGGCTTCCTTTGCCTCCTCCCAGGCATTGCCCGATTCTGCCTGAGCCTGTACGAAGGTCTTGTACAGCTCCGGCGGGATCCGCCTGTCGCGGTCAAAATCCTTTTTCATGTTCTTTACAATAAACTGCCAGGTATCCGACAGCTCCCCAAACTCCTCCGGGGCCGAGAGCCCGTCCAGCATCTCCCCCATTTTGGGGGCGGTGGAAAGCGCAAAGTTCTCTGATGAGAAGTGAGTCATTGCTTCCACATGGGCGGCCTGCCCCAGCTTGGGAGCCCCCGTCTTCATATCCCAGTACAGCAGTGTACACACATGCTCATACTGCTTCATCCTGTTCAAATACTCCTTAAATTCCTCAAATAACCTGCTCATACCTTTTCCTCGTTTCTGCGCGGCTTTTATACTCAAACTTATTTGCGTCTGTCAGGCCTGCGGATGCCGCACGAACACAAACCTGCAGATTCTTACTCTATGATTTCCCTTTGATCCCGTGCTGCCTGCGAAACTCCCCAATGGTCCTGATACCCTCATCCGATACAGGCTTTACCCATTTGCCGGAGTACATATGACGCTGCATAATGATATACCGGACGGGCTCGTCCACATAGCAGAGGGCAAAAATCAGAAGGAAGGGAGCGTGAAAGGCATAGTTGGCCAGATACACGCAGGGCAGTACCATGAGATACATAAAGGTAATTTCCATAACCGATCCAAAGGCCGCATCCCCGGCGGAACGGTAGGTGTCGTTCTGGGTCCAGTTTCCCATACGGATCAGGGCCGCGGCACTGTAAATCAGCAGCATTCCCGTACCGATTGCGTAGGACTCTCCGCTAAGCCCCATGGCATGGAGCAGGGGATTGTGAATCGCGATCACTCCCAGACAGGCCGTGCCGATCAGGGCGCTGCACAGGTATACCAGACGCTTGGCCCGCTGAAAAGCCACCTCGTGATTTCCCGCTCCCACCTCCTTTCCCACCAGCACCGTGGCCGCATTGGAAAAGCCGCTGAAAAAGGCGATCACAAGACCCTCTAAGGTACGGAACACCGCCACGGCGGCAATGGCCTTTTCGCTCTGGTGTCCCAGCACAATATTGATCATCATATTTCCCACGCCGATTAAAACCTCGTTGCAGATGATGGGAAAGCACTTCTGAAGATACTGACGGATAAACTCCCTGCTCCACCGGAAATGCCTGGAAAACTCCAGCACATAGGGGATTTTGTTTTTTACCACAAAAAACAGCAGAAACAGCAGATTCACCCCGCCTGCCAGAACCGTCCCCAGGGCCGCTCCCCTTACTCCCATACCGGGCAGGCCAAGCTTTCCGAAAATCAGGATATAATTGAAAAAGCAGTTGGCGGCCACCGAAGCCATTCCCCCGTAAAGAGGGATTTTTACCTGTTCAATGGAACGCAGAAGCGCGCTCACCGCCATGGAAAGCACCTGAAGGACATAGGCAAACCCCACGATCCGCAGATAAGAAATCCCGATCTGCTGAATCTCCGGCTTGTCGGTGTAAATATTCATAATCAGTTCCGGCGCAGCCAGGGCCAAAATGCCGAAAAAAATCCCTACTGTCAGCATAAAGGAAAGCGTCAGCCCAAAGGAGCGGGTAATTCCGTCGTCGTTTTTTGCCCCCCAATATTGGGAAAAAAACAGCATACCGCCGCCTACAAAGCCCCAATATCCCGCAAACATCAGGCTGGAAAACTGGGCGCAAAGCCCCACAGCCCCCACCGTCTGCTCTCCTAAGGAGGCCAGCATCATGGTATCTACCATACTCCCGGTGGTTGTCAGGAGGTTTTGCAGCGCCACCGGCACAGCAATGATTGCAATGTGCCGGATAAAATAGTTCCAGTCAAATTTTTCTGTGGTTGTCCCGGGTTTCATATCTGCATATCGTCCTTTTCTTTTTAGTATATTTTATCGCCTGCTAAAGGTCTTTAATGTATTATCTTAGGTCACAGGCCTGCCGGCTGCAATGGATTTTCCTGTCTGCGCCTTGTAATTTGTTGCTATAAGCTCTCCTCCCCGGGCTCCGGCTCCTCCGGCACCAGCCCCTGCGGCGTCAGCCGATATACCCTATCGCACACCTGCCCGATATACTTCCTGTCATGGGAAATACTGATAATGGCTCCCGGAAACTGGGCCAGCATCCTGCGGATTACCGGCGAGGACAGGGCGGAAAAGTTCCGGGTGGGTTCGTCCAGAATCAGGACATTCGCCCCGGACATACTCATTTTAAGCAGCAGCACCTTGGCCTTCTGCCCGCCGGAGAGCTCCGCGATGGGATGGGACATCTCATCGGCGGTATATTTCAGCGCTCCCAGAAACGTCCTGATTCTGGTGTCCTCCTCCTTATCCCCGGATACGGCCAGAAATTCCACCGGGGTCTGGGAAAGGTTTAAAAGCTCCTCATAGTTCTGGGGCATATACTGGGCGTGAATATCCTCTCTTTCCAAAAGCTCCCGGGCTATTTTTCGAAGCAGCGTAGTTTTGCCTGCGCCGTTTTTCCCTACAATCACTACTTTTTCAGAGCCCCGCACCTGCAGAAAAATATTGGATGCGAGAAGCCTTTCCTCTCCCGGCGAGCGCAGCTCCTCTAAGGAAAATTCCAGCACCCTTTTTCCCGCCGGAATCTTAGCTCCCTTTTCCCCCAGCCTGAAGAAAATTGCCTCCTCTTCCTCAGGCCTTTGCGTCATCTCGGCATCCTCCCGCTCAAAGCGGTGCTCCAGGCTCTTGACGGCTTTCATTTTCTTTTTCAGATGCCGGTTTTTCCTGGTTCCGCGCTCCGCCCTCGGGATATTGTCCAGCTGAGACTCCACCTTCTGTTCGATCCTGCGCAGCTTTTCATCCCGGAGCTTTTTTTCCCGCCGCTCATACAAGGCCTGCTGCTCCTGTTTTTCAAACTGACCTGCCCTCTCTCTCAGATACTGCTGATAGGGAACGCGGGCCACCGTGACCCTGCTTAAGGTTTTGCGCCGTATCTGCTCTATATGGATGACCATGTTGGCGGTACGCTCGATCAGCGTTTCGTCGTGGGAGATAAAAAGCACGATCCCGGGCCAGGAAAGGATCAAATCCTCCAGCCATTTCAGCGTTTCCAGATCAATATCGTTGGACGGTTCATCCAGAAGAAGAGCCGTAGGCTCCCCCATCAAAAGCCGCATCATCTGAGCCTTTACCTTCTCCCCTCCGGAGAGCGTGGCCATCCGCTGTTCCCCATAGAAGAAGTCCGGGGGGATCCGAAACCTCTTTGCCAGCGCGCCCAGCTCCTTCGGCGTCTGCTCAAAAAACACAGGCTCCAGGGCAAAAAACTCATAGAGGGTCTTTTCCTGATCCTCCTTTCTCAGTTCCTGGGGCAGATAAGCCATCCTTTCCATGTTTATGACCCTCTCCCCCACAGCCTCCGCATAGCCCTCCATAAGCTCCGGGTCGTAAAGCCACTTTAAAAGCGTTGATTTCCCGTTCCCCTCTTCCCCCACGACCACCGCCTTGTCCCCGGCGTTTAAGACACAGGAAAAGTCCTGCACAATCACACGGAAATCCTTTTTATGAGTAATGGTTAAATTCTTAATCTGTAACATAGGCGCCCTCCTTACCAAAATCTTTCCTCAAAAAAAATCAAGCCTGCTTTCGTATCCGAAAACAGACTCTCACGTAAAGAAGACCCTTATGCGTCATTTCATAAGGCAAAAGGCTTCAGGTAAACAGCAAGATAATCCGATTCGGTATACGCAAACGACAGCCGCTGCTCTTGGCAAACCGGTCTTATACCGGCAAAACCGCGAAAGCAGGCTCTTAGATAATGCATGTTTGCTTTTCCAAATGAAACTATCTGCTAATCATTCCTCCACCTTACACCATTCGGCGCCTTTCCTCAAACTATATTGTATTCTACCATATCCTGTCCGGGGATGCAATGCGGTTTTGGGGATTATTTTTCGTTTTCCTCTACCCCTGATAATTCCTGTACCTCCAAACCATCACCCAGAGGCAGGGAATGGCAATCGCGGCGGACTCTCCGCCCCGAAACAGAAGCATGGACTTTGTCGTCACCTGCTCTATGACATCAAAGCAGGAATAAATGGGGCTGCAGCAGATCAGGCTTTTAAAAAAGAGAGAAACCTTGGGACTCATCCGCATAAAGTTCATCTCATAAAGTATCCACAAAAGGACGGGAAGAAGAAAGAAAACCAGCCCCAGAATCAACGCCGTAAAATTCTGTTCGGAAACCGCGGAGGCAAAGAGCATAAACACCGCCAGAAGCAGCAGCCCGGACAGCGCCAGAAGAAAATAGCGTACAAAAAAGGCTCCAATGGAGATATAGCTCACGCTCACCATCCATTCCCTGGAAAGCATCCAGCTTCCTTCCAGCATCCCTGCAAAGCACCCAAGTCCCTGAAAGCCGTAAACACAGCCGCACAGAAGAACCATAAGGCTTGTACAGATCCCGAATACTCCCACGCAAAGCACCACTCCGGCCGCCAGCTTTGCCAGGATGTCCCTGGTTTTTCCGTGGGCCGTGGTCAGAAGGACAGATATGGTTTTCAGGGAATACTCCTCCGAAAATACGGAGGAAAGGGCAATAATCACAAACACACCCATCAACAGCGCTCCCACACTGAAAAGCTCCTTCAACACCTGCCAGCCCCGCACATAAGTAAAGTACACCGGCTCTCCGGTCAGGCTGCCCATGGCCGTGCTCCCCAGCGGGAGCGTCCGGGTTGCCTTTACAGGCTCCGGTCCGTTAAAGATGCCGTCCGTCAGTCCGTTCCTTGTAAAAAATGTATTTATGTAATTGCAGTTGGTAACGATTCCGTTTGCGGCGTACTCCTGAAAAAAGCAGGTCTGTGCCATCCTGCTGACCACATCGTCTGTCAGAACCCCTTCAAATTCCGCTGCCAGCTCCTTATCCCTGGCAATGGCGTCAAATCCGGAATAATCCAGCCTGCTCTCTCCGCTTCCGATACTGCAGCGCTCCTCCCACGGGCCTATGACCATAAAAATGAGCACAATCCCTGCAAGCACCACCCCAAAACTGACCTTCACAATCCTCCGGCTGCAAATTTTATATACTTCTTCCCTTATCAGTCTCATCTTCTATCCCTCCCATGGCTGCTCTCTTTCTCCGTAAAATAATACAGATACACATCCTCCAGATTCGGCTCCGCCGGCAGCGCATCCTCTGCGGGCTTTTCCTCTGCCACGATCCGCAGGCTCACCTTGTCCCCGCAGTTTCTCAGATTGGTAACCGCATACCGCTCATTCAGCTCCCGGGCCTGGCCGGCGGGCGCCGCACACTCCCAGACACAGCCCCGCAGCTTTTCCGTGATCTGGCTTAAATTCCCCTGCCGGATCAGTTCCCCCTGCTTCATCAAAAGGATCCTGTCCGCAATATACTCCACGTCCGAGACAATGTGAGTGGAAAGAATGACGATCCGGTTCCTGGAAAAGGAACTGATGATATTGCGAAAGCGGATCCGCTCCTTGGGATCCAGCCCCGCAGTAGGCTCATCCAATATCAGTATTTCCGGGTCATTTAGCATGGCCTGGGCAATCCCCAGACGCCGCAGCATACCTCCGGAAAAGGTTTTCAATTTTTTGTTTCTCACCTCATAGAGCTCCACCATCTGCAGCAGCTCCTGCGTTTTGCTCCCGATCAGCTCCGGGGGAAGCGCCTTTAATTCCGCAAGATAACGCAGATAACGCCCTGCCTTCATATCCGGGTAATAGCCAAAATCCTGGGGCAGATACCCCAGCATCCTCCTGTATTCGCCGCCCATCTCCCGAATGGGCGCCCCGTTGCACAGTACGCTCCCCGATGTGGGCTTTAAAATATCACAAAGCATCCGAAGCAGGGTTGTCTTGCCCGCACCGTTTGCCCCCAGCAGCCCATAAACCCCTTCCTGAAGCTCCAGGGAAAAGTCATTTACCGCCACCTTATTTTTGTATTGCTTCCTCAAATGATTTAATTCCAATGTGAGCATACCATCTCTCCTTCCCTGACCTGCCCCAGCATCAGACAGGTCTCCCCTGCAAATACAATCACCGCTGCCAAAAGCAGCAGCATCCAGGCCGCCAGCATCCCCTCCTCATATGCCCATGGGGTGCAAAAAAGAATCAGCCATAAACAGGCGCACACCGCCCCCGCTGCCAAAAGTACAAACAGCATATTCTTTTCCCGAAGGAAAAGGAAAACCGCAAAGTACATACAGTTCGAAACCAGAAACGGCGTCAGGATATAGACAAGCACCTTCAAAAGCTCCTCCCTCATCCATCCCTTCAAAATAAAAGCGCTCACAAAGATGACCGCGCCGTTTACCAGCCCTGAAAGAATCATGCGCGCCGCCACGATCTCACCCACATGGAAAAAGCAGGAGGCTTCCAGTTCCCCCATGTGATTTGCAAAAATTCTGCTGACGCTGATGGCCCCGAAAATCCCCATAAAGGCAATGCCTGAGGATAACAGGGAAACAAACTCCAGCCGGCAGCCCTCCTGTCGGCTCAGCAGCCTGATTACTCCCAAAAGGCCTGCCGCCATAAAAACCGGAAAAATCAGGTACCCTTTTTCCATATACCGGATCTGCACACACAGCCTGCGGGCAAGAGAAGGGGTACTGCGGATTTTCTTTTTTTCCACTTCCCCGCTGATACGCCTAAGCGCCGCCGCCCTTCTTTTCCCATCGATCAAAAGACCGTCCTGCAGGCCTGCAAATTCCTTTTCCCATAAGCCCCTGTCCTTCATTTTCAGTCCACCTCCATTCCCTTTTTCAGCTTTTCCGTTCCCTGCCTCAGCCTTGACTTCACCGTGGAGCCAGATACCCCTGTCATGGCGGCGATCTCCCGGATTTTTAACCCGTTATAATAATACAGAATCAGGGCTTCTCTCTGCATCTGCGGAAGCTTCAGCAGCTCTTCCCAGAAAAACTGCCTCTCCACCAACGCCGAAATTTCATCCCGCGACGTTTTCTGCGCCTTTTCTTCCTCCTCCGGCGCGTCCGTAAGCGCCTCCCCCTTTTTCTGTCTCAGATAGTCCATGCAGACATTCCGGGCAATGGTGAGCAGATACCCCTTCAAATTCCTGTACCTGTAGCGGTCCACATATCTGATGAATCTAAGGAAGGTTTCCTGGGCCAGGTCGTAGGCGTCCTGGCTCTGCCCCGTAAGATAACAGCAGAACCGGTAAATATCGTCATAATATTTTTCTGCAATTTCATTCAGGAGTTCCTTTTGTCCTTGCTGTATTTTACAGATCAGGGTTCTGTCATTCACTTCCGCTCTCCTTTCCTGCAGGTATCTTTCTATATAATATAACTGAATTTTTGAAAAAAAGGTTTTAAAAAGGTGTAAAGTCTTTTGAATTAACAGACTTTACACCCTCTTTATTTTCATGTATTTCATTTTATCCTTACCGGTTCAGCCCGGAATTATCCTATGCGGCTCTGTGAGCAGACAATCCTCCGAAATCAGCAGCAAGCCGCTGCTTTGCCCTGCAAGCTCCAGCATTCTTTGCGAAAAGCCGCTTTTGCTGAAAAGCCCATAGATGATCTGATATTGGGGGAACGCCCTGGAAATCTCTCCTGAACCTGCCGTCTTTTCCTTCAGGACAAAATAAACGGGCGCGTCCACCGGTTTCCTATGATATTTACATTCTCCTGCAAATATCAGCTTATGCTGATGATCCACCGCCATCACATCAATTTCCGTATCGCTGTCACGATCATTCAGCCAATACGCCCCTATACGGGACGGGCTAAAGGGGATCACATTCTTTTTACACAGGTCTGCGAATATCCCCCTGCAAATATCCTCATAGGCAAATGCCACAAAGCTCTCCCGGAAGTCTTTATCTAACTCATCTAACACAATCTGCATATTATCCAGCTCCAGTTCGCCTTTAAACGGATATACATAGCGGAACCAAAACCGAATAAAATTATCGGCAATAAAATATAATCCCTTCCTCGACCTTTCGGGATTTTTCTCTGTAACGGGAGTTTTCTTTTCGATAAAGCCCAGGTCTGCAAGGGTTGACAAATATGGAGTCAGAGCCGAAGTTTCCTGCCCCAGCGCCCCGGCAATCTTTCCCAGCTTGTGATTGCCGTCCGCAATCGCCTTAATGATGGAAAAATAGTTTACCCCCGTCATGGATTCACTTTTCAGCAGGAAATTGGGTTCCTCATACAAAAACCCGTTCTTGGACAGGGTTGTTTCCTTTAACTGATCCATGAGCCCACGGTTATCCTGAAAAAATTCCAAATACTTGGGCACTCCGCCGGTTACAGAATATTGCTCCACGGCCTCGCTAAAGGGTATCTGCTGCGCCGCATATACATCCGAAAAAGGCAGTTGTACCAACCGCATCTGTGCCGTCCGGCGTCCATACAAAGGGCTGTCATAGGCTAATGCATATTTCCGCATCATACCAATCAGCGAGCCGGACAAAATCAGCATAACGTTGCGCTCCTTAAACAGCTCATCCCATGCGTTCTGCAAAACGGAAGGAAATGCCGCATTCGCCTTTACCAGATAGGGAAATTCATCAATAACCAAAACCTTCTTTTCTCCCGGCTTATAGTCAGCAATCACCTGAAACAAATCAAGCCAGTCCGAAAAAAGGGCTTTCTGCAGCAGGTTATTCTGGATTGTCCGCCCCACAACACCCGCCAGGCGCTTCATGCTCTGATTTTCAAGCTCCTCCGTCGCAAGAAAATAGAAAGCAGTCTTTCCTTTTAAGAACTCCTTAATCAAGGTCGTCTTGCCGACTCTGCGGCGTCCATAGATGACTACAAAACTGCTGTCACGGTGATACTCTTCATTCAGTTTCGCTAATTCGCTTTCTCTTCCTATAAATTTCATATGTGCCATCCATAAATTTTATTATGATAAAAATTTTTATGATATTTATTTTTATATTATATTCTCATAAAATGAAATGTCAAGGCCTGCCTCTCTCTCCATCAACAGAATATATTCATCAGTGCCCTCTTCCCGCTTCTTCGTGCCGGTTCTGTGAAATCCATGGGCCTCATAAAAACGAATGGCGTCTGTATTTTTTTCAAGCACCCATAGCTTTGCGGCTCCGAATTCCCTTTTGGCAAACTCAATCAGCTCCGCCCCTATCCCCTGATTCTCAAAAAAGGAATCTACATACAGTTCCCTGATCTGCTCCCCCTCTATATGAATCAGCCCTTTTACAAATCCGTCGTCGTAAACCCATATATGACCAAGGATCTCCGAAGCCCCATATTCCTCCGCTACCGGCAGCACCTGCAGTACGCCGAAGGAAACGGCATCATCCTGAAAGATTCGGCGGTAGTTCATCCTTTTTACAAAAACCAGAATTTCTGCGATTCTGGAAAGGTCCTGCGAAACTGCTTTTCGTATGTACATGTCTATGCCTCTCCTGTCTTTTCATGTGGGATGCTTTTTGTTTCGTCATTTACGGATGCCGGATACTCCTTGAATCTACTATAGTACAATCCAAGGCGCTTCGCAATAGGCCGGAAGGCGAATCCTGCCAGGCAGTTCGCCTGGCAGTTGAATTTCATGCTCCATTGAAAGCCGCAGGATTTTTCAGAATATTACATGGTTCTTAAGTAAAAGTACATCCCCCAGTCCTGGTCATTGGCATAGGGATCATAAAATTCCCCTTTTATCCCGTTAACATAAAGCGGATAAATATAGGCGCAGGAGGCTCTTCCGTCCGCAAAGATCATAGGAAGCACAGCCCTTCTGGCATTCTCTGCCCGCTCCAGATAGTCGCCTTTTTGGGTGATCTTTCCGTAGAGCTCAAACACATTGCCGCTCAGCGCACTCCAGTAGTGCGAGAAGGTATCCCCGAAATATCTTCTTTTGCCAAACCAGTATCCGTCCCAATGCCGGATTGCCGCCTCATAGAGGTGATAGTCCGGCTGCATCCCGTTGAACAGCGCAAGGATGCCGATGTGGCGCTCTGCGGCCTTTAAATACTTTTCTTCCTTTGTCAGTACATAAACTGACAGCAGTATATCTGCTGCCGGGGCAACAATACTCTGCTCAAAGTTAACCTCGCTTGCCGGGTAATAAATATCTCTTTCACAAATCCGCTCGGCATGCTCCCTGTAGAGCGCTTGCAGCTCATCTCTGCATGTCTCCATTCCCGCCCTGGCAAGCTCCTCATCCAAGAGCAGGATCGGCAGGTCTATGGGATAAAAATCTTTTCCGCCTTCCTCATAAAACTGCTTTACAATCCGGTATGCGCAAAGCAATTCCTTTTCGTCCTTCCGCAGTTTGTACTGCTCTGTAAAAAATGCAGCCGCCCAGGGTGCATTGTACAATCGCCTGAAACTGTCATCCCTGCCCATATCGTTGTAAACCCTTCCGGTATCTGCATCTACCAGCTCTCTCAGCACATACTCCCTGTACTGATCGAGGCTCTCCCTGAGCAGAGCATTCCCGCTTGCGTTTTGGTCTAAGAGACAGCGGGTAATCAAGATCCCCATTCCCATCCGTTCCCTGCCGCCGTTATAATCGTTTTCCGGACGGTACACGCACCTGTCCTCCTCATTGTCGTAAGCCAGATATGCGCCTTTGAGCTCCTTAACAGCTCCCCGGTACTGCTGATGCTCTGCCAGAAACATACATCGTTTCTCTGCCAGCTTCCGGGGCCTCTCCTGCACATAGATTCTGCACCAGGTCTTGACGCCGTCCGCCTCTATTTCAAATACCTTTTCTCCGATTTCCCGGGCTGTATACTCCAACTGATACTGTCCGCTTTCTTCCAGAAGCTTTTTCCCATCTGCCGTCACCTCTCCGGCAGAAAAGGCCGGGCAGACATGCAGCACATTCTTTTCACCCTGAAACAACACATATCTGTCCGCCCACACCCGTACAAAGCGCGGATTATACTGCGTCATTTTCCGGAAAAAGTCCTCCTCCCCCTTGTGACTGAAAATCACCCATTCCAGTGTCACGCTCTCGCCTGCCCTGATTTCCATGGGGGACGGATGGAGAAGAAAGCATCCCCTGTCATTACTCTGTCTTAAGATATTGCGTTCTATGCTGTATCCCGAAAGGCTTCCCCGGGTAAGCGCCATCCCCAGATGGGGGGCCTCTCCTCCCATGCGCAGGGCGCAGATATAGCTGATATTTCCGCCGCAGAAAATATGGGTATGACAGCGCCGCCGTATACACGTTTTGCTGTCGTCGTATTTATCAGCCAAGGGGAATGCGATACGAATGGAGCCTTTGTCCGTAACATACGGCTTTGTGCCCGGATTGGATATTGTAACGCTTGTCCAGATGCACTCCTCTTCCCTTCTGCTTTCCACACTGCAGCACAGCTCCCCGGGACAATCTATCCTGCCATACTCGTAGTCCTCCCTCAGCCAGTTCATTTCATAAGGGTCATTGCTAAATATCAATTCTTTCATCCTTCTACCTCTGTTCCTTTCATTCTTTTACCCCGCCAAGTGTAATACCCGTCACAAAGTATTTCTGCAGGAAGGGATAGATGCACAATACCGGAATCATGGAAATAAAAATCTTTGCCGCATTCATCGTTGTGTTCGACATCATGGAAGCCTGCTTGATCTGCTCCGCCGTCATGGTCGAAGTATCCACCTGAAAAATCAACTGCTTTATGTAGGTCTGCAGAGGGTAATTTTTTTCTCCGGTGGACAAAACCAGCCCCTGGAAAAAATCGTTCCAGTGGGTTACGATCGTAAATAATGCAATCGTGGCAATGACCGGTTTCGACAATGGTACGATGATATGGGTAAGGATATACCACGCGCCCGCACCGTCCACCATCGCCGCCTCTTCCAGCTCTTTGGGAATATCCTGAAAAAAGTTGACCATCAGAATCAGATTAAATACCGGGATGCCTCCACACACTGCCAGTCCCAAAATACTGTTTGTCAGGCCATAATTTTTCATCACCATATACCATGGGATGGTTCCCCCCGAAAACAGCATGCAGAACACAAAAATCCACAGAATAATATTTCTGGGGGCAAACTCCTGCTTACCTTTTGCCAGCGGATAAGCCGCCATCGTCAATACCGGAAGGGTAATCAAAAGCGCTGCTGCAACCCGTTTCACAGACACAAAGAAAGCTATGAAAAAGCCTTTCTCCCCCATAATCTCCTGATATGCCTTCAACGTAAACCCTACCGGCCAAAAGGATACCAGCCCCGCCTCCGCCGCTTCCTTGGAGCTGAAAGACACTGCCAGGTTATATAAAAGGGGAAGCAGGCAGCTAAGAGCCAGTGTAACAAGGATTATTATAAAAATTGCCTGCACCGCATAGTGTCCGGCCGTTTTTTTCTCTACCATTCTCATTCACCTCACCTTTCCCGTCAGGCGCAGCCGCGCCTTTTAGAAGCGCCTGTCAATTAAAAAATTCTGTAATTAGCCTTTTTGTATGCAATCGCATAGGACAGGGAAATCAGCAAAAATCCCACCACCGATTTCAAAAGCCCCACCGCCGTCGCCAGAGAATACTGCAGGTCGTTCAGCCCCACCCTGTATACCCAGGTGTCGATAATATCCCCTGTGGAATAAACCGCCTGATTATAAATATTGTAAATCTGGTCAAATCCTGCATTCAGGATATTGCCAAGTGCAAGGATCGACATCAGGACAATGACCGGCTTTAGTCCCGGCAGGGTAATATGCCACATACGCTGCCAGCGGCTTGCGCCGTCGATGGCAGCAGCCTCGTACAGCGCCGGGCTGATCCCTGTCAGGGCTGCCAGATAGACTACTGCATTGAAGCCAAACTCCTTCCACACATCCGTGCCGATTGCCAGCGTGCGGAACAAAGCAGAGATTCTGAAAAATGCAACGGGCTCGGCGCCAAAGGCTGAGAGCACCATATTGACCGGCCCGTAGAGGCCGAACACATCCAGCAGAATCCCGCCCATCACAACCCATGAAATAAAATGCGGAAGATACACAATGGTCTGTACGCATCTCTTAAAAAACACATTTTTTATTTCATTTAGCAGCAATGCAAAGCTCACCGGCACAAGGACGTTGAGAAGGAGCTTGCCCACCGCAATCACAATTGTATTGGTAAAAATCTGAGATACATCCTTCATCTGAAACATGTATTCAAAATTTTCAAGCCCCACGAATTTTGAATGCAGCATTCCTTTTCCCGGGTTAAAATCCTGAAAGGCCATGACAATCCCAAACATGGGAACAATATTGATCAACACCATCCAGAGTATTGCCGGCAGCACCATAAGCCAATATGCCCCTGCCCTTGCATGTAAAATATTTGCTTTCTTACCCACTCCCACTCCTCCTGTCTCTATCCATATACTCATTATCTCCTTTTCTGCATTTAAACAGGGCGCCTGAAATGTGTTTGGACACTCCAGGCACCCTGTCTTTAAGCTCCCGGCAGTCCCAAAAGGCCGCAGAACCATTCCTTTCCTGTGTTATCTGCCATCGGCAATCGCCTGCACCTGCGCCGTGATCTCATCTCCGCCTTCCGCCTTCCACTCCTCCACAAAGGTATCAAAAGCATCTATGGGCTCTTCCCCGATGATAATCTTTAAAAAGGTTTCATTTTCTTTTTTCTCAAGATTAGTCCATTTCTTTTCCATGGTTTCTGTCTGTGTATAGGTTACGCTGTAGATCTTATTTACGATACCCTTTTCGGCCGCATCCTCCACAGCGGTAGAGCCCATCAGCCGGGAATATACTCTGCCAAACACCGGATGCTCCACATCCCATTTCTCTATGCCCGTATCATCATAGGGGGCTTGCAGACACTGGCTGAGAGAATTTAAATCGCTTTCCAAAAGCTTGTAATTGACAGGGTCAAAGGCTTCCGCTTCTTCCCCTTTCATCTCCGCCCGCAGGGCGCGCACAGAAACGGAATTTTCGTCAAGAGGCGTGATAACCACACGTCCCGGATAATATCCTACGTCCAGCGTCGTCTCCTCCTGGAACCTGCCCTCATTCACCCGCAGATAGTTATTCAGCAGGATTGCTGCTTCGGGATGCTCATATCCCTTGCGTGCCACGCAGTAAGAACCGCCTACGCCCCCCAGCTTCGGATACCACTGCCCGTCTGCTGCCAGAGGCGCAGCATAGGCCTTCCACTCCATAGCCGGATCGTTTGCAATACCATCCTTGACATTATACCCATGCCACCAGGGAGAGAAAAGAATTCCGACCTTACCGCTTTTCCAGGCCTCATCTGCATCCTTTCTCACACCCAGCTCCTGGTCAAGATACCCCTCCTGATACATCTTGCTCAGCTCTGCAAGCGCTTCTTTTGTCTGTGCCGTCGTCGAGCCGTAGACCACGTTTCCGTCCTCTTTCTCAATCCAGAATCCCGGATAGGACTGAAAGGCCTGGAAAATTCCATCCAGATTGTTCAGGTTATTGATCGAAAGGAAGGTATTGTACAGCTTCCCGTTGACCGTCGGTCCTACGATCCCGATGGTGTTTTCACCGCCCATGTTGTTGTCCACAAAGGCCTTCGCCACCGTCTCAAGCTCCTCAATCGTCGTGGGCACATCCAGCTTTAAGGCATCCAGCCAGTCCTGTCTTATCCACATCAGCACATATCCGTCCGCCTCTACCATAACATTCGGCAGCCCTAACAGCTTCCCGTCATAGGAGGCGTTTTCTAACGCCTTGCCTCCTGTGGAATCAATGTTCTGCTTAATAATGTCGCAGGCATAGGTATCATAATAAGGCGTCAAATCCTCCAGCATATCCGACTGGGCCAGTTTCCGGAACTGCTGTTCATTCACCACGAGAATATCCGGCAGGTCATTGGCGGCAATTGCCAGATTCAGCTTCTCCCCATAATCCGAAGATGCCGCCGACCACTTCACCGAAATATCCACATTCAGGTTTTCCTTGATGAATCTGGTATAATAGTTGTCTGTAGCCGTGTCCCCCTCCGGCATGGGAATCGTCGGATTGATGGACTGGATGATTTCTACCGTTACAGGCTCTGCATATTTCCCAAACGGAGACGGATTCCCGCTCTCATCTACAGGAAGGTTTTCCCCCACGCTCTGTCCGGCCGTACCCGCCTGTGCTTCGCCGTCAGATTTTGCTGCCGATGCGCCTTCTTCGTTTTTGCCGCCTTCTGCCTGACCGCAGCCTGCCAGCATTCCCAGCGTCAGGCCAAACACCGTCAACAAGCTTACTATTTGCTTTTTCATGTTCTTTTCTCCCTTCTTTTTTGTTTTCTATAGACTGATTATATCTGTTCTTTTTAGAAAATTGGACTGATTATCCGAACCCAAAAGGGGATTATTCTGTAATGAATCATTTTCCATATCATAATTGTCCTCCTTTTTTGCAAAATCATCCACCTCTCCATGTCCCCTGTAATATTGACAAGACTTCTGAGCCAAATTTATAATAAATGAAACGGCATAAGGAGGTGCTTTCCATGAAAAGATCCGGTTTAAAAAATATCTCTCTGAGATCCAGAATTTTTATATCCTTTTTCAGCATCCTCCTGTTGATGGCCTGTTCCTGCTTTTTTATCATCAGCAGGTTTATTACCCGCTTTACGCAGACACAGTTAAATAATGATTATGACAGTATTCTCTCCGAGACCTGCGATGTCATGGAAAATCTGCTCTGGAACCTCACGCTGACATCCGCGCAGATATTAGATAATGAAGAAATCCAGGAAACCCTGATGCTCTACCAGGAGAGTATTTCCCCCTATGAACAGCAGATACATTATTCCTCTCTCCTTGATTCCATTACCATGCTGACCCTTGCCAATACCGACATTTCCCTGCTCTATCTTTACGACAATACGCTGCAGGATTTTATTTTCAGCAGCTTTCCTCTCAGCCGCAGGCAAACAGAGCAGGCTCCTGTTCTTTATCAAAATGCCTCTTTTTCTTTTTACGGGCCATGCCAAAGCCAAAGCAGCTATAACGGCAATCCTGTGCTGATTCTTAAGCGGACGGAAACCCTGCCGAGCGGAAAGTCTGTGGTATTATCCATCGAATCCGGTTTTTATTCTCTGCTGGCTCCGATCCGCTCCGCCGGACGCAAATCTGCTTTTCTTGCCATTACAAATGCCTCCGGGGAGCTGGTCTACACTACCTTTGAAGATGAGTCCGATATAGAAATCATGAACCTTCCAAACGAAAACCAAGGCGGCGGCTCTGAGGCTTCCTCCTCCATCCTTATGTTTCATAAAGACTACCGCTCTATGTCCAAAGCGATGTCCCAGGGCTGGAATGTCCATATCATTATCCCTGAGCACATCTATATTAAGGACTATTATCAGTCGCTCACCGATATTTTTGCCTGTGTCTTTATCCTTGCCGCCTTTGTGGCCCTGATTGCCCTCTACTTCTGGAAAAGCATTTATTCCCCCCTTAGGCTCTTTGACCAACAGCTCGAACTGCTTCTTTCGGATGAAAGCCGCCACGCACAGATACACTCTTCCATTCCCGAGTACGACTATCTCCTGAACAAAATAATGGTAATGCAAAAACAAATACAGGAAATGATCCGCCGGATTGTGCAGCAGGAAAAGACCAATACGAAAATGCAGATTGAAAAGCTCCGTGCGCAGATCAATCCTCATTTTTTGCTAAATACGCTCAACACAGTACACTGGATGGCGCTGATGAACGGACAGGACGATATTGACCGGATCACCCAGTCCTTATCCCATCTGCTCAGCTATAATCTCGATAAGGAAAGCGTCTCCACAAACCTTGACAAAGAACTGAACGCTCTGGCTGAATATGTCCAACTGCAGAAGGTCCGCTATGACTTTCATTTCCGCGTAGAAAGGCCTGTGTCAAACGACCTGAACTACCCCTGTCCCAAATTTTTATTACAGCCTATCATTGAAAATGCACTTGCCCACGGCTATCAGCCCGGTATGGAAATCCTTGTACAAATCCGGGTGGATGCTTCCATCCATCTGACTCTGTCCGACACCGGCACAGGAATGGATTCTCAAACCCTTGCAAGGGTAAAGAGTTTCTCCTCCCCGTCCACTCCCCAATCGGAGCAGCCACCCTCTGACGCCGGTGAAAATACCCCTGTATTTGGAATCGGGCTTGCCTATGTAGTGAACAGCCTGCGTGCTTTCTTTTCGGACGACTTTCATTTTATCATAGAAAGCTCCGAAAACCACGGAACGGTTGTTACGATTGATTTTCCCAAACTGAAAGGGTACGGTTATCATGTTAAAAATACTGATCGTTGACGACGACGCCCTGACCCGCAAAGGAATCCGGATGCTTATGCCCTGGGCCAGACATCATATGGAAGTCATTGGAGAAAGCGCAAACGGGAAAGATGCCCTTGCCTTTCTGGAAAAAAACAAAGTCGATCTCGTCCTGGTTGACCTTGATATGCCCGTTATGGACGGCATGAGCTTTATCAAAACCGCATCCGGGATATATCCCGGCCTGAACTTTGTAGTGCTGACCATCCATACGGAATTTGAATATATTCAGAACGCACTGCGCAGCGGCGCAATTGATTATATTGCCAAAACACAGTTTGACAAAGAAAATTTCGACCAGATCCTCGACCGAATCCATGCCGGTATCATCCGGAAAAATTCTGTGCTTTTGGATTCATCCGGTGTCAAATGGAAGGAGAGCAGGATTTTATATCCTTCTGTCTATGCCCTCGTCACTGTGGAATTGGAAAGCGATGAACATATTTTTGAATTCTGGGAGCTGAACGGACTTTCCGAAAAAGGAAATATCTATGAACTGATGGGCGGTGTATGGGTATTTACGGAGCAGAAAGAAGCCTTTATATTCCCTGACTGCTTTCCCAACACCATGCTGCTGCGTATCTGGGATGTTTCCGATCTGACCTTCGCCCAGCTTGGAAAGCTGCTCCGCCGCTTTATGAAAGACAGATTTTTTTATGAATACCAGCCCCTGAAAACAATCAATGAGAAACACGCTTTCGAGCTTTTTGAAGAGGAATCCATTCACAATTTAGAAACCCTTGAACGGCTGAAAAAGGAATGGCTCTCTTTGAACTGGGTATATGAAAATGAGCTTTTTAACAGAATTACCTTTGATCTGAAAAACAGCAAGCTGAAAACCTCCACCCTCTACCACCTGCTCCTTACACTGGAATCCGTATGGAACTCTGCCTATTCAGAGCTTACCGGAGAAGCGATCTGCCTTCCCCCGGTTTTTCAAAACTGGCAGGAGGTGGAGGACTGGCTGATTCAGGTGTACAAGAAAACCGACTTTTTCCAGTCCAGGGCAAAATATTCAACCGCTATCGTGCGCAGCGTCCTGAATACAAAGAGCTATGTTGATTCCCATTACAGCCAGACCATGGATACCACAGAAGCTGCCCGTAATGCACAGATGAGTTATGGATATTTCAGCCGCTGCTTTCATGATATTGTGGGTGTATCGTTTATCGATTACTGTACACAGGTACGCATGGACCATGCAAAGGAGCTGCTGGAAAATACGGATAAATCCATTCAGGAAATTGCTTTCAGCGTAGGATACCGGGACGAAAAATATTTCAGCCGTGCCTTCAAAAAGCTGACCGGCTCTATTCCCAGCGATTATCGGAAGGGATGCAAATAAACCTTCCCCCCCACTGCTGCCGCGCTCCCCGCCAGGCAGCAGTCCACCGTCCCATCCTCTATCCCCGCTTTTATTTCACCGCCCTGGTCGCCCAGAAACAGGGGATATTCATTTCATGCAGCCGGCCGCTGCCGTTTGTATCCTCATACAAATCCGTCAATCTAAATCCCGCTGCAAGCTGGCCTCCGATCTGCTCTTCTAATGTATGGGAAAATTGTACTCCCTCTTCATTTTGCTCTAACAGCTTCATCTGATCCGGGTTTTTCAGGGGATTGAAAGGAAGAGCGTTTACCACTTCCTTCTCATTGTCTCCTTCAAACAAAAAATTTATCCCGTTGTCCAGTCCCGCAAGAAGAATTCCCGGACGCTTCAATACACGATAGCATTCCCTCCATATCGGAATTACTTCCTCGACATAGCAGTTTGATACAGGATGAAAAATCAGATCGAAGGTTTCATCCTCAAATGGCAGTCTTTTGGTCATATCCCCCCTGATGATCTCGATGCAGTATTGTTCCCGCCCGGCAACCATCCTTTCGCTTTTTAGCTGCTCTTCGGAATAATCAAACACGGTACAGATTGCCCCCTGCGCGGCAAAAACCGGCATCTGCTGTCCGCCGCCGCTTGCCAGTCCCAGTATTCTTTTGTTTCTTAATGCGCCAAACCATTCATGGGGGACATATTTGGTGGGCGTTAGTTTTACATCCCATACGCCCTTTTGGGCCGCTTCATATACGGAATGATCAATCGGTACTCCCCACTCCCATCCCTTTTTGACCCAGTTGTCAATGGTTTTTGCATTTATATCCTGATATGACATGACTCATCCTCTCTTCCCGACCAGTTGTTTCCGGTCATTTTATCCAAAGCTTCTCTTGCTCTTCACTATTATATCACTCTGTCCCCAATCAAACAATCGCATGACAGGCGAAAAAGAAACGCCTTATCAATCCTTTCCGTCCGCAGCCTCCACCGTCCTTTGCGCAACCTCCTCCCCGTCGCAAATGATCGTAACAGGGGCCGTATCCGAAAGCCGGATCAGCAGATACCCGCTGTCCTTTTTGCGCAGCCGTTCAATCCGAAGCTGCCATGTTTCGTCAAGCCGTACAGGCTCATAGGCATAATCCCAGGCAAAACCGTTGTAATAAATATACTGCTGCCCGCCGTCGCGGATCACATACCAGGTTCGGATCCCGCAGCTTTGCATAGTCTTTATCACACGCTCCGAAAGCTCCTCTGTTTTCAGACGGCAAACGCCGACTTCTTCTGCCAAATCCCCTGTATTCTTTTCCTCCTCCCAGGCCGGAAGATCATCCTCCCGCTCATCCGAAGCCTCCGGAGCCGATTCTCCCTCATTCTCAAAAAGCTCCTTCACCTCTGCCTGCGTTAGATACCTCACGCTCTCAATTACCCCGTTTTTATCCCGTCCGATCCGAATATCCGTCTCTCCCAGAGGATTTTGCTCCAACGTTTTGAAGGAGCTGTCCTGCCTTATATCCAGCAGAATCCTTACCATTTTTCCCTGATAATAAAAAGCCTCCCCTTCACGGGTAATGCCATGAGAGCGGTATTCCTCCATCCGCCGGGCGTCCAGCTCCTCCTCCATGGCCTCCTTTTCTTCCTCCTTCCCTGACGCGTCAAACAGCACAGCCTGAAAGCCTCGCTTTTGATCAGCGGCGGCTTTTGATGTCCAACTCTCCAAAGCCTCCCGGCTCATATGCCCTGCCAGAACGGAAAAAAAGGAAATATTGTCTTCCTCATAAGCCTTTTGGGCAAGATCGCGGATCAGCCTGCTGCCGTCCTCCAGTTGGCTCACAGAAGCGGAAAAGAAAGCAATCCGGCCATCCTCATAGGCCTTTAGCAATAACTCTCTCTGCTCCTCCTGGGAAAGGATCGCAAAAACTGCCGCATACCCCGCAATGTTCTCCTCCCGGTAATACGCTCCGGCCAAAGCGGCAGGATCCTCGCCTCCAAGATTCTGCACGCTTACCGCCAGCGGCCTTATCAACGGGAAATCGCTTTGGGCATTCTCGCTTTTCAGCCGGGTAAGCAGGGCGGCAAGCGCATTCACCGCCCTTTCATCCTTCCAAATATCCGCACCTTTGTCTGTATAAAAAACGCTCATAAGGCTCCCGTCATCCAGAGCGACCTGAATGTCCGCATAGCTGTCCCCTGCCTTATCGTTTACATTCCATCCAATCTCAAAGAGAAAAGGCGCCTCATAATATCCCTTCTGGGTATAACAAAAAGCCGCATCCTGATCCCCTTTCACCTCTGCCGGGACAATTTCTCTGGCGGCAGAACCTGCGTAAGCGCCCATTTCCACCGCCCCTGCCGCAAACAGCACCGCAAGAAACAAAGACCGCCCTCTCATTCCTCTGGAAATTTTCTTAAAGTCCATAATCGCTCCTAACCTTTCCTTTAACAACTCTGCACCTTCATTTAATGTAAGGGATGCAAGAGAATCCTTATAGCTTCCGCCCCTCTCCATGGCCCGCAGCAGCATATCCCCGTAAGAGCGCCGTCCCCTCCCGTCCAGCAGCTCCAGAACCGCCTCGTCGCAGGCAAGCTCACAGGCCCGGTTGATTTCCCTCTCCATCCGGTAGACCAGCGGATTAAACCAATGCAGGCAGAGCACTGTCTGCACCAGCCATTTATAAATCATGTCTCCCCGCTTATAATGAATCAATTCATGCCGGGCAATGTAGCCTAAGTCCTCCTCCTGCCACTCCCCCTCCGGAAGTATAATGCAGGGATGAAAAAATCCAAGCAGCAAAGGGGAGGAAGCCAGACTGTCCGTGTAAAGCTCCACAGGCCGCTTAATCCCCAGCTCTGTCCCGATCTTCGAGAGCAGCTCCAGCAGCTTAATCTCCTCTGCTTCCTTGCTCCCGGCCTTTATATATTTCACAAAGCTCTGATAAATCGTGATCTTTCTGATCAAAATAATGAAAGCGGTTCCCAGCCAGAGCAGCCAGAGCCTTGACCGGATTTCTGTTAAGATTTTTTCCGCCCTCTTCCACTTCTCTCGGGCCGTCCGGCCCGAAACTGCCCTATTTTCCAGTCCTGCCGTTCCCTGAGCGGGCATCCATGCTTCTGCGCCTGTCCCGGCTTCGGAATCAGTATACAGTTCTTCTTCCCCAAGGGTATCTGCGCCGGCATCCGGATCGCCGTATCCTCCTGCCCGGGGCTCTGCCGGCATATAAAAAACTCTCTCCTGCACCTGCTCAAAGAGCGTCCCCACAAGGCTTTTGTCCGGCGCGAAGGGCAAAAGCAGACGCCCAATAACCACCAAATAAATATAGTACTGCCATTTTTTGCTGACCCTGGTTTGGTACAAGGGCCGTCCGGCCAGCAAAATGAGAATCAGCAGGGAGCCGGACACCGACATGGAAAAAAATATTTTCAGAATGTCATTCACTCTTTTCTCCTCCGCTCTGCCAAAACCGTCTCAGCTCCTCATAATCCTGCGCCGAGAGCATTTCTTTTTGTATCAGCGTTGCCACAAGCCCCTTTGCACTTCCTTCGTACAGCTTGTTAAGAAACGTCCTGGTCTGTGCCGCCTGATAATCCTCCTCCGAAACAATAGCCTTATATTCATTGCGGCGGCCAATCTTATTCGTCCTTAACAGCCCCTTTTCCACCAGCCGGGACAGCAGCGTAATAACAGTATTTTTCTGCCAGGAATGGCCGGCTTTCACCAGTTCCTCCATAATATACGCATAAAGCGCGGTTCCGCCGTTATCCCATATGATTTTCATCAATTCCAATTCCGAATCCGATACCTGTTGCATCATTCCAACCTCCCATGTCTTCCTTTTCATTTTATTTTTGGCCTACAAAGTGTTGTCTATTTACAAGATAACGCTTTGTAGGCCAAATGTCAATACCCGGATGACTGGGGCAAAACAGATCAGGAGAACAACAAAAATATCCACCGCAGTTTTCTTTTTTTGCGGTGGACATATAACCATATGGTTTTATTGTGCAATTGTATAAAACAACGTCATTTCTCTCATCTGATACATCTGCCCGCCATTTACCCCCGTTTTTTCTGTTTCCCTGTATAATCCCTGGAAACGATCCTAAACACACATACCGAATCCGCCTGCTCCTTTGTAAATTCTGCTTTTTTGCCCGATTGGTGCTCGAACATTTTGCCAAGGGCATATCGCTTTTCGGCTAAATCCTCTATAAATTCCGCTCTCCCGTTTCCAATGACACTTGAATAGTAATATCCGGAATTGCAGGGAATTTCTGTATGCACCGGCTCTCCCTCATGAAAGACAGTAAAGCATACCCTGTTATGGCGTTTTAAAATCTCTGTCTTTTCTTCTCATTTCACCTTCCCACGGCCGTCAGCCTTCCGCTTTCTCTATTGCAATCCCATAATCCAGCATCCCATTTCTGTTCCAAAATTCTCTCCGCTTCCAGAATATTCTCCAAGGTAAGTCCGACTTCCGCATCTGGTTTTACCTGATGGCCGGCAACGGTTTCATTATGTAAAACCAGATCATCAAGCACCACCCAGCCGCTTGTCTCAGGATGTTTTTTTAACCAGAGAAGGATTTCATCCGCCTTCACAAGGCTGAATTTTTTGGTTTTTCTTATTTCTTCTGTGGTCAGATCCGGCGTCATCCCCGAAATTTTCAGACCTTCCTGCGCCAATAGAGAAACCAGTCTCCCGGCTTCGCTGCGAAGCGGCGTCCCACCCTCATCAAACCAGAAGCGCCATCCTGAGTGAAGAATAATCCGGGCATCTGTCTTTGCACATAATCCGGCTAACAGCCTGATTTTCTCTTTATCGATCAAAGCTCCATCGCTGATTTCCTTTTGGTGCTTCTCATTCCAGAACCCCGAATTGAGCACTCCGTCTATATCCAGAAAAATAACTTTACTCATCTTCAAGAATTCTATATCCGCCATCACCCCATAATGATCGCTGGCGCACAAATTATTCTCAGGATTTACTTCTGTTCCAAATAATTCTACCCTATCAAACCGATACCCATTTCGAACGTCCATGACATATATCCTGTCAAAATTTTCCGGAGCATATGTCGCGTCTTTCCCTTTCCAACGCGGATTATTAATACAATCCAAAGTCGGTAAAAGACTCTGCCCTTTTATAGCAGCGTAAACACTTGACACTTCGTACCAGTACGGCTTCGCTTCACTTCCATATATTGTCTGCTCACCAGTCATGAATCGATGCACACTGGAATTGATACCGCAATTAAAATCACCCAGGACAATAAAATAATCAGCCAGCGCGCAGCTATTCATATAGGTTCTGTCCGTATGCAGAAATGTACGATTTGTAAACGGATATTTACTCAGAATTGCCAACCCCTCGTCTTCACCGGTATATTTACTGAACTCTGAATAGGGGTACTCTGGCATATTTAACAAATGCTCCCGATAAAACTCTGGTGTAATTTCCTGCAGGGCTATTAAGTCGGCCCCAACATTCCGAATCTCTTTTAAAATCTGTTCAAGCCGATTCCCAATCCCTTTGTTTTCATTCCATACATTGTATGTTGCAATTCTCATATCACACTCTCCCTCTTAATCAACTCTAAACTTTCTTTCTGATAAACATGGAAATCAGCATTGCCGCCATCCCCAAAGCAAGATAGACTGCTGCATACAAGACAAAAGCCGATTCCCCCATATAAAAGAAAATCCATGCGCCAATCAGGAACAGTACAGCCGGGATAACCGGAAGGCTCCATAAGCGCCTGACGTCTTTTCCCGCTACGACAACAGGCTCGTTTATTCTATCCATTTTGCTCTCCCACTTATATCCCGATTGTGATTTGGTGGTTAATCACACAAAACATTATAACACAAAAATAAGAGTATGTTCCAAAAAGAAAGTCTCTACCGATTAATTCCCCTTTCCAGACGAACATGCGTGTCAATCATGCAGGATTTCCTCCTTCCATGCCGCAATCTGTGAAAATAATTCTTCCATATTAATTTTTGAAAAATCGGTTGTATCAACCTTGATTTGTCTGCCATCAACCAGGAAAGCATCAAATCCTCTTTTTTCTATTCCGCAGGCAAAGTTTTCATAAGAAATAGTTTTTGCTTTTAGGGTTTTCAGATTATTCTCCTTCTTTTCCGGATAACAGTCATTCACCACATGCCCCCTGTGCCTGTCAGGACTGCCCTCCCGTTCCAGAAAGCGCCGGTAAATCACCTTGTAATCACCTGTCAATGTAATGGTTAATGCAAAATACGGATATTTTTCTAAAAGATTTTTAATTCCCTGCTCTGACGATTCAAAATTATTCTCCAGGATAAAGGGCTGTCCCGCTTTCATAAGCTGATCTGCAACATAATACATAATTTTCATACTGGCAATTCCAAGATTTACCTTTTCCTCTCTCGACTGAAAGCCGACATTGTCAAACAGCAGCTCCTTTATGGAATCTTTTGAAACAACAGGCAGCTTCAACCTTTCTGACATGGCCTTTGCCATAGTGCTTTTTCCTGCTGCCGGCATACCTGTTACTAATATACAATACATTTTTCATACTCCCTTCAAATTAACTGTGTCGACAGCCACTCCAAGTTCCCTTACCTGTGTCAGAAAATCCTCGGATACGTTATTGTCCGTAATCAGTAAATCATAATCTTTTACCTGGCATACAGAGTGAATGGAATTTTTCCCTATCTTCTTAGACGGGTATAGCCCAATATTCATCCCGCTGTTCTTCATAACAGCTCTTCCAAATTCTACGCCGGCGGGATCGTGGATGGAGGCTCCAAAGTCAAAAGACAATGCAGTGTGCGATAAAAACGCTTTATCCATACGGATATTTTTTACCATTTGAATAGTATAAAAGTCATGGCAGTGACCGCGATGTGACATTTCTCCGCCCAATAATATAACGGTTATATTTATTTTTTTCCGCAGCACCTCCGCAATGGTAACGGAATTTGTCAATACTGTAATAGTTACATCTTCCGGCAGGTTTTCACCCATATAATATCCGACTAAAGACGTAGTAATATAAATGACCTCCCTGTTTTGAATATATTCGATCGCTTTTTTGGCAACTGCCAGATAATCCGTCTGTATTTCTTTTATATCTATTGGATTATAGGTCGGCGCAGGGTAGATTTCTTTTGGATGAACTGCAATGGCGCCTCCATGTGTTCTCTGCAGCAATCCTTTACTTTCCAGGAGCCTTAAGTCCCGCCTCGCACAATCCGCCGAAATCTGATAACATTCCTGAATTTCTGATACCAGGATTCGTCCTGTTTGGTTTATCTTACTAACAATATCCTTCTGTCGTTCTTCCATAAACATAGTAAATACCTCAACCTCGCATTTTTATTTGTTTTCACTTGTTTTTATTTGATTATACTTGTTTATTCATGAATATGCAAGTATGCTATTCCTTAACTTGTCCTTCCCGACTTTCGGCAACAAAAAATCAACCTATCAGGGAGAGCCTCGTGAGCAGACTCCCAGCCTGCCTCATATGGCTTCCAGATACGTTGATTACAATTTTAAGATTATAAAAAGCCCCCACAGTCAATGTGAAAGCCTTTTTTCTGACTTGAGAATAAACAAGAGTAATCACAATAAAAAAAGCAGTTTTGTATTGTTTGATTGCTCCATATAGAATAAAATGATAATAAAAACATTGATTTTTTTACCTTGTCTTGATTGTCGATATTGCTGGGAAAATAATGGATGTCCAATTAATGATGAGAAGCAGGATATATATACATACAGGACTGTGATAACATTTTGATTGATTCGACAAAGTTAAGGGGTGTATTATGCGGAAGTTAAAGGTATATCTGGATACACCGGTTATTAGCCATTTATTACAGGAGGATGTACCCGAGAAAAGGCAGACACCAGACAATTATGGGAAATGTTTAAGGATGGAAAATATGATGTGTATTTGTCTACTGTTACATTAAGGGAAATAGAGAAATATTCGGAGCAAAAAAACACAGCTTATTGATTGCCTAAATGAGATACAGTTTACTACTTTGGATATTACAGAAGATGTCACGAAAGTGGCAAAGAAAATTATTGAAATGGGAATACTGACACAAAAGAGCTTTGACGACTGCCAACATATAGGAGTGGCACTTATAAATGAATGCGGTTGCATTATTTCATGGAATTTTAAGCATATTGTGAATGTAAAGACAATCAGAATATCAGTCCTGACTTTACAATTGAAGATATTCATAAAATTAGGGAATACCATTATGAACTGACAAAAGGTATGACAACGCAGGAAAAAATCAATTTTTATAATGAAGGCGGAAGAGCCTTTTTAGCAGAAATGGAAAAGAGAAAACTGCAGAAAGCATCAATTTAAAGGTAACATAAAAGAGGGTGTAAGGAATTCTGTGTCTATAGAAATTTAAGTTTCCCTGATAATTTATTCATTATTACCTGTTTTTATATATATAATAAAGACATCTCAAAGATTGCTTTTTGTGGGCTCTGCCCACACCCGGTCTCAGGAATAAGACAGGTTTTTTCTGGCAATACTCTCAATACCAATGGAATAAAGCTGGGGCGGCTGTCCTTTCACTTGGAGCCGCCCTGGCTTTTTCTGTTTATAAATACTGGGTCCATCTTTTTGTGATATTTTCACTGGCCAGATACAACATCTTCTCCAGGGATTGGTCACTGGGAAATACACTTTGGGTTTTGGGAGAACTGGAAAAAGGAACTGACATCTTCCCAGTTATTCTCCCAATTCCGGATTACATAAGGGTATTTTCGTCCCCATTTGTCTTTGAGTCCTTCCAACTCTGAATATGCCGCTGTTTCATTGGGCGCATGATATACCACTTTGAAATCATTGGCAAATTTCTTTAAGTCACTGTAGCTGACATACTTAAAAGAATTGCGCAGCATATGGCTCACACACCTTTGGATCTGGGACTGGAGATACACAGCACTTATCGCTTCTTTAATACCTGCCAGTTCATCGACACAAAAGAACAAAACATCCTTTAATCCTCTGTTTTTCAGGTCATTTAACATCCCCAGCCAAAACTTGCTGGTTTCGTTAGCTCCCACAGTGATGCTGAGGATTTCTTTACAGCCCTCTATTGTAACGTCAAGCACGGCATAAACTGCCCGGCTTAAGATCCGTCCCTCTTCCCGAACTTTATAATGAATGCAGTCCATAAAAAATGAAATCGTAGTAATACGCCTGGTGCAGCATAGAAATAAATCCGTCCAGTGCGGCAAGATATTCCTGCCGCATAGTACGAGTAACAGCGGTCAACAGTAAATGAGTTGCCAGCCGACCAAGATCAGGTCTTCCTCAGCAAAGCCACATCCTTGGTGAATCATTGCCCAGACCGCACCGTCTACATGGTACTTTACGAAATCCTGATAAACTGCATTGTGTTTCAAATCAAATCTGCACGGAACTCCTCGCTGTAAAGTTCTATATCTAAAAGCCAGTTATCATCCGGGCGGTTGTACGCCAGCGGACTGTAAACCAGATAGTTTGTTCCGGCACTTTAGCGGCGGTATGAACGCCATTCAATTATCTTATATATTTCTTAAGAATTTAACTATCCACACCCAGTTCTTCATCTTCCTTTTTTTGTAAATAGTAAAATCTCTTTTGAATTTCAATTTCTTCTCGAAGCTGTTCCTCAGATGGAAGACAAGTTTTGTACTTTGATGCAAAAAGCTGTTCATGTCCGTGAAGGACGGAATACTTCGCAATGTCCTCATCCGTATCAGAGCATAAAACAATTCCTAATGTAGGGTTGTCTCCCTCATTTCGTTTCATTTCATCATACATACGAATATACATATCCATTTGTCCAACATCCTGATGCGTGATTTTAGTCGTTTTCAAATCAATTAGAACAAAACATTTCAGGATATAATTATAAAAAACAAGGTCAATATAGTAATCCTCTTTTTCTGTGCGAATATGTTGCTGTCTTGCAACAAAAGCATATCCTTTTCCCATTTCCATAAGAAATTTCTGAATATGTGTAATAATTCGCTGTTCTAACTCACCCTCCGTAAAGTCCGCATTAGAAGCCAGGCCCAGAAATTCTGCTATAACCGGATTTTTGATGAACTCTAACTTATCTGCCTGATAAGAAGCAGTCAGCTCCTTCATTTCTTTTTCAACAGGTTCTGTGTTTTGAGACATCAACATCCGATAGTAGTATTGAGAAGAAACATTCCGCTGCAATGTGCGAACAGACCATGCCTGTTCCTGAGCTTCCTTCGCATACCATGCTCTTGCTTCTGGTGATGTTTCCTGAAGCAAAATTCTATAATGCGTCCATGACAGCGGTCGACCAGACTTTGGACTCAGTGAGTCCAAAATTTGAGGGAACTCCTGATGGAACTTCACATACTTGTATAAACTGCTAAAGTCAAAGCCTTTTCCATATTTTTCTTTCAATTCAGCAGACAATTTCTTCATTGTCTTTTTACCATAGTCTGCTTTTCCGTTTTCATCCAGACACTCCATTGCAATTCGCTTGCCAATCAACCAGTTCCTTTGAACCAGAATCGTATCAACGGCAGTATAAGCTATGCTCTGGGCACTTTCTACAATTTCACAGGTATCGGCAAATAAATCTCCAGTTTCATGATAAGCAATCATTCTTCTGTTAAATTTTGGACTCATTGGATCCAAAATTGCATTTTCTTTTTCACGAATCTTTTTTATTTTATGAGATTTCTGTTCCACTGCTTATCAGCCTCCTTTACATTATTTTAACAAAACATCCTGAAAAACCATGAAACAGTATAACCGCCAACCTTGCCGAGCAGGATAAAATAATCCTATAATATTCCAACCAGCTTTTTACAAAGCGTCACAAGGTCATAGCGAATTCCTTCTCGGCTACGCCATCCCCTATTGCTCCATTCGTCCTGCGAAACGTCATCCCCGCCATATATCAACGCTCCATATTTAAAACCTCTGAATTGTGAAACGGCAATACACCCTGCCTGCTCCATTTCCACAATCTTCGCACCTTCTCCTTTTCGCCGTACTATTTTGTCAGCAGTTTCTCTGAATATTGCATCTGTTGTCCAGGTCAATCCTCGAATGTATGAAATGGAATTATTTTCTAAATAGGTTGTAATTTTTTCAGTGGTTTCTGGATCTGTAAAGATATATTTTGAAGGTTCTATGTAATGGTATGAAAACCCCTCATCCCTAATTGCTCCTTCCACAACAAGTATCTGCCCCACTTCGATGTTTTTGTCGAGAACTCCGCCGCCGCCACAGAACATGACCCTGGTAATCCCCATAGCATTAAACAGATCCAAATTTCCTGCACAAGCCGGACATCCTACCTGACCCAATGTAATCAGAATATCATCGTCTAAAAAGCGGTATATTAAGACCGGATTCTCACCGCCAATCGTTTTTTCATGTATAATCTTACCTTCGTCTACTAATTTATCCATAACCTCAGGGAAAAAAGTAATAATTAACTTATCTGTTTCAAACGATTGGTCTACAAAAGATGTTGGATTTAATTTTGCAACTTTGTTATCATCAAACTCTAATATTGGATATTTGCTTTCCGTAATCATAATATTTATTCCTCCATAAATCCCTATGTGACTGTGTACCTTTGAAATATCATACAGCGAAACAGCCATATTTTCAAGTAATTGAGAATCACCTGATTTTTCAGACAGTTCTCAATCGGCTATACGCAGACTCGTTCCTTGTTTTCATCATAAATATATTTGTCCGTCTTGAAATCCTCCGTTATAATATATTCGCATATATGTCACCGTTTCCCGATTGCCGCACATATCCTTTGTTTTCAAGGCTTTCGGAGGATTTTAGAAAAATGACTATAGAATATCTTCTCATGCAAAAAAAAGAAACCTTAGTAAAATCAAAGGTTTCCCATACTCTAACTTACTGCGGAAGAAGGGACTTGAACCCTCACGTGCGCAATGCACACAAGATCCTTAGTCTTGCTCGTCTGCCAGTTCCGACACTTCCGCTTGACTCACGTCACGAATGATATATTACCATTTATGACGCAATTCGTCAATACCTATTTTAAATTTTTTTACTTTTTCTTCCACTCGCCTGCTGCCTTCTTAAGCTCCTCCAACGCCTCTGCGAACCGCTTTGAGTACATACTTGGATTTCCCTTGATCAGGCTTCTCTGGTAGAAATCCTTAAGGCCCTTAAACTGCTGGCGCTGCTCTTTTTCCACAGAATATCTGCTGCGCAGCTCCATGATCTCCTCCCGCACATCCGCCATAAATTCCGGAGGGCTTATCCTGAAACGCTCTTTTAAGGAAGCAAATTTTTCTTCAATGCTTTCCGTCAGCTCATCCATCCGCATGGTTTTTTCCTGCCTGCGGGCCTCGATCTCCTCATTGGCAACCGCAATAATGACATCCAACCGCTTCTGAATCCGCTCCATCTCCTGCTTTGCCTTTTCCAGCCCAATAAGTACATCCCGCAGATCCATGGCCGCCTTGAAGGAAAGGGTGAAATCTACAGTAATATAAACCGTAAGCGCCAGCGTCACCGCCGTAATCACACCCGCAGGAATGAGGAATACAACCTGTTCCACGCCTCTGTGAACCAGCTCTGTCATAAGGATGGTCAGAAATCCCCAGGCTATGGTGGAGGAAAGACAAATATGCCCCTTATAATTAAGCCTCTGATTGGAGTAATCCCAATACCGCACCTTGAAAAGAGATTCCATAAGAATTCCCGTCACCAGCTCCAGGGCAGTAGCCCCAATGCATCCTGCAATGTAGGTCAGGAAAATATTGTCCTGAAAGGGCATGGAAACCACCAGCATCATAATAGCCCCGCTTCCGTAGATGGGAAGAAAAGGCCCCCGCATAAAGCCCCGGTTTACAAACTTCCTGCTTTTGACTGAGACAAAGGTGGATTCAAAAATCCATCCGAAAAAACAGTAGAAATAAAAGAAAAACAGCCACTGTATAGCGGAATATTGATCCATAAAGCTTCACTCCCGTACCTGTCACACAAAACTGATTACGGCTTCCTTGGGAGCCTTTGCCTGCTCTACGCTGACCGCCTTCAGCACAGGTCCTTCCCCGCCGTAGTCTGCGAAATATTCTTTTGCAACCTTTGCAGTCACTTTCACCCACTGCTTATCAGAGAGCTGACCGCACCCCTCGTATTCACAGGCAAAGCCCAGAAACGCCATATCGTCTGCGCAGCAGGTCATTGCCATACGCCCCGGCACAAAATAGCCCTTCGGAAAGCCTCCCGGCTTTAGCACCATCGCTACAAACTGCACGGTCTTCCCAATATAGCGGTCCAAATTGTCCAGGCTGTCCAGATACCAGATGCCATAGCCCTCATTATCCAGCTCGATCACGGGCGCGTCGAGCCGGTAAGGCAAATCCTCCTCAAAAATCTGGTTGATCTCTCCGTCCGCCCCCTCAAACACAATCTCTGCCTGCTGATTGATCGCCTTGATATTTCTTTTGTAGAGACTTAAATCCTCCGCGCCGTCACAGCGGTTAAATATGATCATCTCTGACTTTCTGAGCATCTCCGCCAAAAGCGATCTCATATTGGTAAAATACATAGGGAAGGTGGAGGCATCAATAATCGTAATCTGCTGTTCGATCTTCCAGTGGAAGGGAAGCTTCATTTTCTTGTAGTTCCACATTCCGTTATATTCTACAATAATACGCTCCGGACGGTACTTTTTTTCCAGCTCCAGCAAGCGGGCCGTATTAAAATCCTCTTCCTCCTCAATCAGCACCAGCTCTGTGCGGGTTCTCTCAAGAAGCTCCCTGTCATACTCCTCCTCCCCCTCTTCACAGAGGATCAGAAGCGTTTTGCCTCTGACTTGAAAATAGGGCTGATCCAGCGTAAATCTGATAAATTCCGTCTTTCCGCTTTCCAAAAAACCATTTATGATATAAACTGGCTTCATTATAATCCTCCATGCCGCCCTTTTATGCCGCCTCTTTTATTCTCTTGCGTTTTCAAAAAGAGCCTTCAGGGCATCCTCTTTTAGTTTCGAACCGATCACACAGAATTTCCCCGTCACGTCCGGCTTTCCCTCACGCACATTGCTCTCGCCGGGTACATAATCAAAGTACACCCATCCGCCGTCCCTGCCGGGAACCATCCCTTTCGCCCTTAAGACAAAGCCGTATCTGCCTTCGTTGTCCAATTCGTCCAGTATATGCGCAATCTCGTCTTTGGCGTAAGCCGCAGGCGTTTCCATTCCCCAACTGGTAAATACTTCATCGGCATGGTGATGGTGGTGCCCTTCCCCGTGGTGATGGCCGCAGCCGCATTCCCCGTCATGATGATGGTGTTCACAGCCGCACTCTTCACCATGGTGGTGATGGTGTCCCTCCCCATGGTGATGCTCACAGCCGCACTCCGCATCATGATGATGATGGTGGTGCTCTTCCTCCTTATTGCGGTTTGCCTTAAGCTCCGCCATCATCTCCGCCTCCAGATCACCCGCTCCCTCGATGGCCATCAGAATATCCTTTCCGTCCAGCTCCTCCCAGGGCGTTGTGATAATGGTTGCCTTCTCATTATGCTCCCTGATCAGCTCAATACACTTACTCAGCTTCTCTTCCGATATATTTCCGCTGCGGCTCAGCACAATGGTTCCTGCGTGGGCTATCTGATTCACAAAAAATTCCCCGAAATTCTTGATATACATCTTACACTTGGAAGCGTCCACAACGGCAACCGCGCTGTTTAAGGCCACCTCCTTCGTATCGATCACATCCTGCACCGCCTTCATCACATCGGAAAGCTTCCCTACTCCTGAGGGCTCGATCAGGATCCGCTCCGGTTCATAGGTATGCATCACCTCTTTCAGGGAAGTACCGAAATCCCCCACCAGAGAGCAGCAGATACAGCCGGAATTCATTTCTTTGATTTCAATACCGGCTTCCTTTAGAAATCCTCCGTCGATGCCGATCTCCCCGAATTCATTTTCGATCAGAACCACCTTCGTATTTCCCAAGGCCTCCGCAAGAAGCTTTTTGATTAAAGTAGTCTTTCCTGCGCCCAGAAACCCGGACACAATATCAATTTTTGTCATTGCAATTCCTTCTTTCTCAAATTTAAACCATTATAATAACTTAAAACTCATTCGTCAAATGAATGGGACGTTTAAAGCAGCACCTCGCTGTTTGTCCCATAAAAAATATCCTCTCTTCCCGAAAGCAGACTGCAGATTTTTTCTATACGTTCCCAGTTTTTCTCCACCTCAAATTCATAGCTGTGTCCCCAGATATACAAAAGCTGCGGCTTTTCGGGCTCAAGTGTAAGGAAACGGTCAATCATTTCAAATAAATCCGCTCTGTTATGATGGGCGCTTGCCTTCAGCGCCAGAAGATTTTCGCTGATTTCAAAATTTCCTGTCTCCTCTACCGTTCTGGCATACCTGATCCCGCAGTCGGCTGCGATCTTCATCACCCTCTCGTCATAAGTACCGAAGGGATAGGCCATACCGCAGATTTCCCTCTCAAAAATCCGCTCCAGATTCTGCTTATCCAGCCGAATCTCATTATAAACCGTCTCGTCATCCCATTTGGGCAGATCCGCATGAGTCAGACAATGCACCGCAATTTCATGCCCTTCATAAAGCTTCGGAAGAGCGTCTGCATTCATACGGTGGATTTCCACCTCTTCCTTGTTAAAAAAGGCCGCATAGCTGAACATGCCGCTGTTCAAATTAAAAGTCCCCTTCATCCCATAGCGGTTAAAAATCTCCACCAGCCTTTTGTCCATCACAACGCCGTCATCATAGCTGAATGTCACAGCCTTTTGCTTTCCGTTCCACATAATTTTTATCCTTTCCCTGAAATCCTGCTTATCCCGCAGCCCTAAGGCCGCATAATCCATACCGCTATTATATGCTTTTGGCAAAAAATGTACAACCCGTTTTGCGTTCTATTCGCCCTCCCCGTTTCCGAACCTTACCTCGCAATCCTTCCGGTAAAAGGCGATTCCGTAACAGTCGATTTTCCTGTATCCCTCGCTACGCAGCTCTTGCCTGTATTTATTGTCATAAATTTGATTTAAGGCCTTCTGCGCATCCATCTCCAGATGATCAATATTGTCGGAAACCTTTATCTCCAAAATAAAGGATCTTCCCCGCAGGGACGGGCTTTTTACCATAATGTCAGAGCGCCCCCTGCCGGACTCCCTGTTTGATTTGACCAGATAATTCTCGCTCTGGCTTAAGATTCCTGCCAGAAATCCATGATAAAAATTCTCTGCGCTGTCAAAAAAGCTAATGGTGCGTAAAAGCTGGCCGTTTAATATATCCCGCATTTTCCCGGCATTTCCGTCCTCCATTGCGCGGTACAGATCATGGAAATCCTCTTTTTCCATCATTCCTCTCATCCAGTTGAGAATGGTATTCTGATAAATTGTCTTCACCTCTGTATTGGGAATCCGCACCCGCAAAAAGATAGAGGATTCTTTAAAATATTCGCCCTCTTTCGTCAAATATCCTGTAAAATAAAGAAAATTCCACAAATTTTCCCCTCTGCCCTGCATATCCTCATAGGTAATCTCCTCATGCACCTGAATATCCAGCGTCCCCCCGCCAAGAAGGGTTTCGATCTGGCCCTTCGTCTCCCGGTCAGCCCTGGCGATCAGCTCCCTGATAATATCATTGGAGCTGGTATTAATCCAGTAAGGCCGGGGAAATGCACGAATATCCGCATCCAGGTCGTAGAGAAATTTGATCACACTCCAGGGATTATAGACCTGTAAATCTCCGAACCGGTAGCCGTCATACCACTCCTTCATGGTAGAAAAACGGCTTTCCACCCCGTAACAGGACATGAGCGCTCTTACCTCCGGCTCCGTAAACCCAAAATGCTCGCTGTACCTCCGGTCAAGGATCGATATAATGTTGAGGTGGTTCAGTCCCGTGAAAATGCTTTCCTTTGAGATCCGAAGGCACCCCGTAATAACGGCAAACTGCAGGTAATGATTGGTTTTGAGAGCAGTCTCAAACAAAGAGCGGACGAAATCCACCATATCCCCGTAAAATCCACGGAAATATGCATTTTCCAGCGGGACATCATATTCATCGATCAAAATGACCGTTTTCTTCCCCGTGATCTTATACATACACTTGCAGAACAAATACAGCGAATTTCTGATGCCCTTCTCCTCCTCCGCCCCCTCCGCGATCCGGATGTACTGTTCATACTCTACTAAGGACAACTGCTCCCTGCCCTCCTCCACCACCTTTCTGTGCCGCTCAAATTCCGTGCTTATCGCAGTCTGGATCATATAGTAAGCCATGTCATAGCTTTTCTGTTTCGCTGATTTCAGCGTCAGTTCAAGAACCGGATACATGCCCATCTGACCGGTGTAACAGTCCGCCTCCTCCATGATCTTCATCCCACGAAAAAGTTCTTTATTCTGGGTATTCTGTTCTTTGTCCCCGGTATCCTCAAAAAAATACCGCAGCATACTCAGGTTAAGGGTTTTCCCGAAACGCCTGGGGCGGGTAAACAAATTTACCTCCCCTTTTAAATCCAGCAATTGCTTTATCAGCATCGTCTTATCTATATAGCAATACTCTTCTTTGATCACCTTTTCAAAATTATCCACGCCAATCGGCAGCGGTCTTTTCAAACTTCCACCTCCGTCCTTATGTTACCTCCTGCCCTCCAAAGCAGCTCCATAGCACCGAAACGCCTGTTCCGCCGCATCAGCCAGATTGGCCCATGCGTTTTCCTTTTTCATGGCTTCCTCCAGGGTGGTGATGTCTCTCAGCACAGGAAAGAAAGCGTCGATTCCCTGGTCATTGCACGCCCTTGCCTGTCTGGTCACGCTTCCTGCAAAGGCAAAGACCTTCTTTCCATAGCTCTTTGCCAGTTTCGCCGCGCCCACAGGGGCCTTCCCCATGGCCGTCTGTCCGTCCAGCCTGCCCTCCCCTGTGATTACTAGGCTGGCATCCTCGATCTCCTTTGCAAGTCCCGTTTCCTCCATCACAATCTGAATCCCGGCTTCCAGCCTGGCGCTGGTGAAGGTCACAAAGCCAAAGCCAAGACCTCCCGCCGCACCGGCGCCCTTCCGGGCCGGATCTGCCTTCGGGTTATAGGCCCTGGCCAGCTTCGCATAATGTGCCATCCACCCGTCCATGCTGCGGATCATCTGCTCATCCGCTCCTTTTTGAGGCCCATACACCGCGCTGCACCCCAAGGGGCCGCAAAGGGGATTCTCCACGTCGCAGGCAATCCGAAACTCACACTCTCCAAGCTCCGGCAGCACGCGGGAATCTGCAATCTTCCTCAGCTTTTCAAGCCCCTGGGCGCCGAAGGGAACCGGCTTTTCCTCTTCGTCCAGGAAATCATAGCCAAGAGCCTGCAGCATTCCCACACCGCCGTCATTGGTGGCGCTGCCGCCGATTCCGATCAGGAAATGGCGGCAGCCCCTGCCGATGGCATGGCGGATCACTTCCCCCACTCCATAGGTGGTGGTAAAAAGCGGGTTGCGCTTTTGCGGCGGCACCAGGGTAAGGCCTGCCGCACCGGACATCTCGATGACTGCGGTGCGCCCGCCTTTGTCCTTTTCTTTCTCAACGATTCCGTATCTGCACTCCCTCGCCTCTCCCAGAGGCCCCCGCACCGTAACGCTTTGCATAACGCCGCCCATGCCGCCAACAAGGGCCTCTAAGGTTCCCTCCCCGCCGTCGGCAAGAGGCTTAATCACAGCTTTTGCCCGGGGAAATACGCGCCATAGTCCTTCCCTCACCGCCTTTCCGGCTTCCATGGAGGTGAGACTGCCTTTAAAGGAGTCCATTGCAATTACCACTTTCATCAGAGCATAGCCTTTCCTCTGCAGTAGGTCTGTATCACCTGATAATCCTCTGCAAGCACCACAATATCTCCGTCGCATCCCGCCCGAAGGCTTCCCTTGCGCCCGTCCACGCCAAGCGCCCTGGCCGGGTTAAGGGTACAGGAATTTACCGCCGCGTCAAAGGGCACCATGGCTTCCTCCACCAGGATCCGAAGCCCCTGGTTCATATTCAAGGTACTGCCCGCTATGGTGTCCGTGCCCTTCAGCCTGGCAAGCCCGTCCTCCCCGACCTCAATGGCATGTCCTCCAAGATCGTACTCTCCCCCTGCCGGACAATGCTTGGGCCGAAGCGAGTCCGTAATCATAATCCCGTAATCCCTTCCCTTGGCGGCAAAGAAATTGTTCAGCGCCGCCAGATGAGAATGGCATCCGTCGCAGATCACCTCCCCATAGATGTCCCGCAGCCTAAGGGCCGCCCCCACAAGCCCCGGTTTTCTGTGATGATAAGCCGTCATGCCGTTATATACATGGGTCATGCTCATGGCTCCGTTGGCAATCCCCATCAGGGCCGTCTCATAATCCGCCGAGGAATGCCCCATGCTCACCACCACTCCATGCTCCCTGCAGTATCTGGTCAGGGCAAAATCCTCATCATGCTCCGGGGCCAGCGTAATGTAGCGGATCATGCCGTTGGCCGCCTCCTGGTATCTGCAAAACTCTTCCACCGAAGCCTTCGCGATCGCCTCCGGCGGCTGCGCCCCCTTATATTCCATATCCAGATAAGGACCCTCAAAATGAATCCCCAGAATTTCCGCCCCTTCATAGCCCTCCCCGGCCACCTTTGCCACGTTGGCGACCGCCGCAGTCAGAACCTCTGGCAGTTGGGTTACGGTGGTGGGCAGAATACCGGTCACACCCTCCTGGGGAATCTGCTTCATCCACCTGCGCAGCCCTTCCGGCTCCGCGTCATTGGTATCAAACCCGTAGGAGCCATGGGTGTGGACATCGATAAAGCCCGGCAAAATCCTCTCCCTTCCGTAATCCACGTCCGCGCTCTTTGTCCCCCAGGGATAAATCCGGCTGATTTTTTCTCCCTGAATCTCCAATTGGGCTTCTGCAAACTGGCCCCCCAGCCATACCCTTTTACTCTGTAAAATCATGCTCCCCCTCTCCTTTCAATTTCTGCATTTTATCATCATTATACAGGATATCCTCACTGACTGCAAAATATTTTCCTTTTCCGCCTCCTTCCTCTGCGCGCTCCATAGTTCCCATATCCGAAAGGTCAAGATGGGACGCGTCAATCAAAGCGGCGCCTTCTGCCGCCTGCCCGGCGCTGTCTGCCGCAATCCTGCCGGAAAGCTGTCCCTCCACGCTTTCCCTGCGCAGGCTGCAAAATTCCTTCAGCGCGGCAACCCCCGTCTCAAATTCCTCACAGGTATAAAACTTCGTCGGATCCTTCTCCACATAAGGAGCAATCAATCCGGCCGCCGTGTCAATTATTTCATCGAAATCCACACTCTCCAGAAAATCCCCAAAGTACTGGTGATACTGCCGGGTATATGCCTCCTGCTCAAAAATCCAGTCCACCATGGGGCGGCTGTCCTCTCTGTCCGCCATGTCCATAGCCGGCTCTTTTTCCTGTCCGTTCCGGCCCTGCTCTTGTCCGGGGCCGGAGCCTGGGAAGCCCCCTGCTGCCTCTGACACAGGCGAATCAATGGGAGAATTTACCATAGCCGTTGCATCCGATGCCTGGAAGGTGCCGAAGGCCAGATTGTAATCCCACGGAATCATGGAAAGCCGCCCGTCCTCCTCATAGAGATAGTAATTATGCACGATGCTTCCGGTGTAGCTGTCCCCGTTGCAGACGAAATTATGAACCACAAAGTAGCGGATCACTTCATCCACATCCACCGCCTGCTCTGCCCCGCCTTCGCTTAGGGTTTTCAAGGAAGAAATCAGGCGCTTTTTATCCGCCTTTCCTATATCTGTTTTGGCATTTTCAAAAATGTTTGGGTAACTTTCCGGGTCATCTCCGAGATACTGCAGCTTCACATCGCTGCTTCCCATTCCTGCGAAGGGGGCTTTCGAAAATTCCCTGAAATCTCCCATTCCTTCCGGCGCTTTTGCAGCCTCCGGCTTTTCCGGTATTGCGCCCGCCTCTTCCTGGCCGGAAAAATCCGTAAATTCATCCATACGGAATTCTCTTCCGTTCCCCGGCCCTGCGCCCATATCCATGCTGTCGGGCTTGTAAAGCTTTCCATAGTCATTGCCATAACTGCGCTGTAAAAAGGCCTCCTCCACACCCTCCACAGCAAGATAGAGTCCCCAGTCACTGCCGTTCACCGTGATATATGCATAGCTGCATAAAGGAGCGTCTACCCCAAAGCTTCCCATCATCCGGTAGGTGAGATAATCCTTCATAAAGGTGGTATCCTGGATCAGATTGTTAAGATTAAGCTTATCCAGCCCAAAGTAGTTCTTTGTCCGGTCATAGTGGTCAAACTCTATCTTAAAGCTGTACCGCTCGCTGCCCATGGCGGAAACGCTGGAAAGAGAGGTATTCCCCTTTGCACGGATCCCCGCATCCTTGCAGACCTCTCCGTCAATCACCACCGTACACTGCTCATACTCCTCGTTTTCACAATTCCCGATAAAATCCTCCCAATCCTCCATCACAATATCAATGGTATGAACCTGGGATGTGTCAAACAGCCGGTTTACATACCCCGCCCTGCCGGAAAGCGCCAGAACTCCCGGCGCATTTCCGTTCATAAAGACCGCCGTTATTGCGATGGCAAAAAGGAGAGCCAAGGCGCAAACCCTGTCGATATATTTGTGAGTTGACATACAATTCCTCCTGCAAAGCCCGCCGGCAATCAATTTTGCCGGGTCAGCCCATATAATCCCCGTTGTAGCTGACAAGCACGGCGCTTTCCACACCCTCAAGCTCAGCCAGCTCATTTACAAAGTCCGTATTGTCATCCTTAAGCCGAATCTCCAGATTCAGCTCCACTGCCCCCTTTTGCGCCGTTTTACTCTTAACCGTCAAACGGCGCACCCTGCCCTTTAGGTATTCCATCGCCCGCTGCTCGCTGTCATGGCTCTCGCACTGCAGCACTGCGATATAGGGATTGATGTAGGATTTTTTATTTACAAAGATAAGAAGGGTAACGCCGATCAGCACACTGCCAAAGACTGCAAGCGGAATCATTCCTGCCGCCAGTACGATCCCCGCCGCAATCGACCAGAACAAAAAGGCAATGTCCAAAGGCTCCTTGATCGCCGTCCGGAAACGGACGATGGACAGAGCGCCTACCATTCCCAGGGAAAGCACCACATTGCTGGTCACCGCAAGAATTACCAAGGTGGTGATCATGGTCAGGGCAATCAGCGTCACACCAAAGCTTGAGGAATACATTACCCCCGAAAAGGTTCTTTTATATACCAAAAAAATAAACATCCCAAGACAAAAGGCCAGCGCCAGCGCAATCGTCATGTCCGGCAGGCTGATACTGGTTACGTTCTCCAGAAAACTTGATTTGAAAATATCCTGAAAGGTCATAAGCTTTTCTCTCCTTTTTTGCTATTGCGTGAAATCTGTTTTTGACTGCTATCCGTAAATACGGCAGGCGGCATATTTGGAAAAGGCCGCCGTATGCCGCCCCTTAAGCTGCACCGCATCCCTTATAACGGAGGGCAGGAAGGCGTCCCACTTCACCTCCAGGATCACCAGATCGCCCCCTGCGGGAACCGTTACACACCCGGGATTTAAAAAATCCGTGCAGAACAGCCCGGTGCGGATATTATAATCTAAGGTCACCCTCACATTTCCGGGTCGGAACACATAGGGCTCCCTCACATAATCCACTATGGTTTTGGGGCGCAGTCCCCGGGTCTTCATTTTGCAGTACAGCTCCTGCAAAAGGGGGCTGCCGGATTCCATCATCCATTCTGTCCTTCCATCCAGAATAGCCTGCGCCTCTCCCGCCGTCAGCTCCGTGCTTTCCTTACATCCAAGCCCATTGTACTTGCTTTTCTTTTCCAGATGAATCAGGGATATATCCCCGTTATAACAGCGGAGCCGGAACTTCTCCCTTCTGTCCGCTCCATCGATTTTTTCCCGCAGGGCCATGTCTGCAGGATTGTCAAAATAAAGGCTCCTGACAAAATACCTGCCGTTTACCCCATTAGGGTCGGGCTCCGCCACAGCCTTAAGCCTCTGGCGTATGGCGATCCGGTCGGAGCCGGTAATCTCATGCTTCCACTCATGCCGGTAATTCACTGTGTACCTCCTCTCTTTTTACATACAAAAGGGCCTGCCAAACAAAAAAGCCTTGTTTCGCAGACCCTTTCTCTGTCTTATAGTTTAAAGCCGCACTGTGAATTATTTATGAAAACACTATGAAAGTTCCGTGAATCCTACTCCCTGATCTCCTCCACAATACTCCTCTTTTTCTGCAGCACATACAGACTCCCAGGCACCAGTATTCCCACCACCAGCAAAAAGGGAATGGCAAGCAGAACAGGAAGCAGGGTGAATTGATAATGGATGAACCAAATACTCTCCCCCAGCGCCTTCAGCGCCGTGAAGGAAAATACGCTTCCAAACAGCAGGCAGACGGCTGCCACCAGCAGCACATGACACACCCCTTCGGCCATCAGCATTCCCACAAGCTGGCGCCTGGTCATCCCGATGGCCTCCATCATGGCAAACTCCCGCTTCCTTGCCGCGATTCCGGTCAGGGTCACATTGAAAAAATTAAGGATTCCGATCAGTCCGATCATACCGCAAAGCCCTGTTCCCACTATGATAATAATCCCCAGAATATCCTGAAAGCTTTCCTCATAGCTTTTCCTGGACTCAAAGGACATGGCGGGCTCCACCTGGCTGGTATAGGTTCTCAGGAACTCTTCCATAGCCTCCTCCTGCCCCTTTTTGGCATCCAGAAGATAACTCATCAAATAGGCCTGCGAAAGATTTTCCTTAAATTCCTGCGCCGTGATATAGTAGGAAAAGGTACTGCCCACGCGGTTCGTTAAGCTGAAGCTGTGTCTTTTTATGACAGAAATAATCTCGTACTCCCTGGCCGGTTTACCCCTGTACTGCAAGACCACCTTATCCCCCGCATGGTGCTTTACCTCGTCCTCTATCACATGCCCGCCGTCATCTACGTCGGCCGCATAAAGGAGATAACCGCCGCTCTGCAGCTTTTCCCAGATCACCTCCTTGTCCGTCTCTCCCTCCACCACGGTCATCTTAGAGAGTACAAAGGGCTCTATCCCGTGCATACTGACCAGATAGCCTCCCGTCTCATAGCCGTTGTAGGGCGTCAACCCCTCCGGCGTGTATCTGCAGGGGGCTCCCTCTTCATTTTTGGGAATATAATCGGGCACCTCCCAGCTCTCCACCGGCATGACGGTTCCGTTTATATCCATATAAATCCTGCCGCCCTCTGCAAAGCTCTCCTGCTGACGGCAGGCCTGAATAAAGCTTTCCGAAAGGCTCACCTCCCGGGCCTGCTCTGCGTCCAGGGGATAATACCTGTAATTCCACAGCGCCGCATTGCCGATCATATCCTCGCACAGAATCATTTTGGACAGAAAGCTTTCCCTGTCAACGGATTTTGTAACCGTATAAAAGCTGTTCATCAGGATCACCGTCAGAGAAAGCGATAAAATCACCGCCGCCGTCCTCGCCTTATTTCTCCCCAGATTGGAAAACGCCATTCCAAAAAGCTTCCCGCCGTCTGTGGTTTTCTTCTGCTTTCTGCCCTTTTTCCTGTACTCCGTATACCGAAGGGCCTCTATGGGAGAAACCTTTCCCGCAATTCTTGCCGGCTTCCACTGAGAGATCAACACGGTGACCACGGTAAAAAGTCCTGCCCCGATAAAGATCCATGGCCGGGGAGCCACCGAAAAGGAATCCGCCTCCTCTGCCTGGCCCACACTGGAAATAATGGGAAAAAGGAATTTTCCTGTCACAAATCCGGCCAAAAGCCCTGCAGGCGTTCCCATAAGGCACAGCCACAGCGCCTGCCTGTGCAGGATTTTCCGGATCTGCCTTCCGGTGGTCCCTATGGTTTTGATCAAACCATAATAGCGAATATCCCTGGTAATGGAAATCTGGAAAATATTATAAATAATCAGATAGCCTGTCACCATAATCAGCACAAGGCACAGGCCGATTCCCATAAACGTCACAGGATCGCTCCCTGCCGCATCGGATAGATAGGCCCAATTTGCGTTGGAGGCAATATAGTTTTCCGTCCCCTCCTCTAAGGAAAAACCGCTCTCTGTAATAACCCTGTTCAGCTTCTCCTGAATATTCCGAGGATTCGAAAACAGAATCTGAAGGGAGATTCTGCCGGTGCTGCTTACCCCTGCGCCTGCGGTTTCTGTCCCTGCGCTTTCCTTCCCGTCTTCCCTCCCGCTCTCATTTCCCGCCCCGGATCCATCCGGCCAGATTTCCTCCTTATATTTTTCAAGATAGGATGCCGGGACAAATACAAAGCCCACATTCATTGCGGACGCCGCCTCTATGACCCCGCTTACCCTGAAGGTGCGATTGACGGGCTCACTGTAAAAATGGGGCCTGATCTCCAAAGTGACCTGGCACCCCGGCTCGGGAGTGAGCCCCAAAAGCTCCATAGACTTCTCATCCAGCAAAATCTCGTCTGCTTCCCGGGGATTTCTGCCCTCCTTCAGCCGGATAAACCAATGGGGATACAAATTTTCATCCAGATAATGCATTTCCACATGGCGCTTTAAAAACTCCGGATTTTCCACAGAGTCGGCCACAACAATTTCCATGCCGCACTCTTTGATCGACGGGTGCTGACTCAGAATCTCATATTCCTCCATACTCAGGTTTTTGATCTCCCCATGGGCATCTCCCCCTGCCTGCCGCATGGCCCCGCGCTGCACCTGCTGCGCAAGGCTTATTGCGATGGTAAAGACTGCCGTAAACAGAACCGCCGTCAGAGCGATGGCAATGGCCGCAATAACATTGCGGGTGCGGTTTGCACCAAAGCTTCTTACGCTCAGACGCCGGATGGCCTGGTTATTTTTCACCTTACCCATGAAGCACACCTCCCTTTTGCGCCCTTTTGCTCACGATTTTCCCATCCTCAATGCGCACAATCCTGTCTGCCATCTGGGCAATCTCCTCATTATGGGTGATCATCACCATGGTCTGCCCGAAGCGCTCTCCCGTGGTCTTCATAAGGCCCAGCACATCCTGGCTGGTGGCCGAGTCCAGATTTCCCGTAGGCTCGTCGGCCAGGACGATAACCGGCTTAGAGGCCAGGGCCCTTGCGATCGCCACCCTCTGCTGCTGGCCTCCCGAAAGCTGGGAGGGCAGGGCATAAATTTTGTTTTTCAGGCCGAGGATCTGGATCACATTTTCCACAAATTCCTTATCCACTCTGTTGCCGTCCAGTTCAATGGGAAGCACGATATTTTCATAGACATTCAGCACCGGTACCAGATTAAAGCTCTGAAACACAAAGCCGATCTTTCTCCTCCTGAAAATCGTCAGCGCTTCCTCCTTCAGGGAAAAAATATTTTTTCCGTCCACCTCCACCTTCCCGCAGGTAGGACGATCCAGACCTCCCAGCATGTGAAGGAGAGTGGACTTGCCGCTGCCGGAGGTTCCCACGATGGATACAAACTCCCCCTTCTCAACGGTAAAATCCACTCCGTCCAGGGCTTTTATGCAGGTTTCCCCCTCCCCATAGTATTTTTTCAAATCTTCGGTTCTTAAAATTTCCATGTTCCGCTCCTTTTCCGCCTTATAACGCTGCGCGCGCCGGCTTATTATAACAACGGACAATACGCTCTGCAAACTGTCCTTATGTTAAAAAAATTAGTCTGTCTATGCAGTGTTTGCATAAACAGACTATACCAAAACAATCTTTCCCAAACCTTTCCCGAATCTAACACTTCTGCAAGAATTGCCGGCCTACTGCCTTGGAAGATACATCTGGAAGCGGCTTCCGCCCCGGGCTCCTGCGCAAACCCTGATATATCCTCTTTCCTTTTGGAGAATCATACGGGTCAGATAAAGGCCCACTCCGCTTCCCTCCTGTTCTCCCGCATTTTTTCCCCGGTAAAAACGCTCAAAAATCTGAGCCTGTTCCTCCTCCAAAATTCCCGGCCCCTCATCCTCCACGCTAATCCGGACAAACATCTCAAAGCCGCGCACCCTGACCCGGATCTGGCTGCCCTCCGGAGAATACTTGATGCCGTTGTCGAGCAGGTTCCCGAGGGCCTCCTGGGTCCAGCCCATGTCGCAAACTGCCTGCATATCGCTGGGCGCCTGAGTCCGGCCGTCCTCCCATATCTGATAGGGCTTTCCGGCATCCTCTTTTTCGTCTTTCTCCTCATCCGCATAGATTGTGATCTGCCTGGCCCGGGCCCTCTCCTGCATCTGGCGGACGGACTTTTCAATCAGCTCCCAAACCCGGTAGGGCCGCGGCTCCAGGCGGATCACACCGCTTTCCAGACGGGAAATCCTGGCAAGGGCCTGAATCAGAAATTCCAGCTTCTCCGCCTGCTGATGGATCTGCTGTACATAGGGCTTTAGCTCCTGGGGGCTTTTCTCCTCCAGAAGCTGGGTATACAGGCAGATATTGGCGATAGGGGTCTTGGTCTGATGGGAAATATCCGTTACCAGCTCCTTGATGGCGGCCCGCTCCGCCTGCACCCTCTCCGCTGCCAGCTCCCTCTCAGTCAGATATTGCCTGAATTTGCTCTCCAACCGGGACAGCTCCGTCTCGTCATAACAGGATTCCGCAAAAGAACCGTTAATGGCCTCTGTGAGCATCTCATCCAGTCTGGAAAGGACTTTATTTCCTCTCATTTCCGCTCCTTTCGCCTTCTGCGATTATTTCTGCCCGTCCCGGCATTTCCACACATATCCGATCCCGTACACGGTCTGTATCGGGCATTCCTCCCCCTTGATTTCCAGCTTTCTGCGCAGACGGCTGACGGTGACAGAAAGCGCATTTTCATCCACATACTCCGTCCCGTCTACCCAGATCAGCTCTGAGAGCCTCTCACGGGGCAGGGTCTGCCCGGGAGAAAGCGTAAAAACCTTAAGAAGCTTCTGCTCCGGCGCGCTCAGGCTGATCTCCCGCCCCTGTACCTGAAACTTAAGCCTTTCGAAATCAAAAAGGTATCCGGCCTCTTCATAAACCGGCCTTACGGCTCCCACGGCCCGTTTTCGGATGTTTTCCACCCTTGCCCTTAAGGCCATCAGACTAAAGGGCTTGGTAATGTAATCATCCGCTCCCAAGGTCAGGCCTGTGACCTCGTCCATTTCCATATCGTTTGCCGTGATCATCAGCACCGGGATATTGTCACTCTTTCGCAGCCTGCGCAGAAATTCAAATCCGCTTCCGTCCGGGAAATTCACATCCAGAAGTATCATATCCGGAGCCTTTTCTCTCCAGATTTTTTCTGTCTCCTTCAGGGTATAGGCGGCGTCAAAAACAAATTCCTCCCTCTGCAGCGCCAGACGGATTCCCTGGTTTAAGCCCCTGTCATCCTCTGCAACTAAAATCCTGTAAGGTTTTTCCATCTTCCCTAATCCACCTTGATTTTAAATGTAACGGGATATTCGCTCCGAAATCCGCTGGTTATATGCAGTCCCTTTTCGTCCCTGCTCCACTGGGGGCATTTGCTCTCTCCAAGCACCTCGACATTTCTGATAATTCCATGGAAATTCGCCTGCTTAGAGGCATCCTGCTCCCCCAGAGAGGTGATGCAGTATTCCCCCTTTTCACTGCACTTTAGAGCAGTGGCGTAGAGACAGCCTCCCTTTGTGGTAAAGCGGAAATCCCGGGAGGTAAAGTTCTTTTTGATTCCGTCCGAAAACTGCCCCTCCACAATCCGGGTAGGGCCCTCTCCGTATTTTCTCCAGGTTTTGGTCCCGTAAATCCCTTCCCCGTTTACCTTAAGCCATTCTCCTATTTTCAGCAGAATCTCTTTATCCTCATCCGAAATGGTTCCGTCCGCTTTCGGCCCCACATTGAGTAAAAGACAGCCGTTCTTGCTGACAATGTCTACCAGGTCGCAGATCAAATCCGCTGCGGGGCGGAACTGGTTATTCTCTGTATAGCACCAGGAGTTCAGCGCCACCGCCGTATCGGTCTGCCAGAAATAAGGCTTTACATCCGCAAACTGTCCCCTCTCCACATCCGGCACCGCAGTTCCGAACAAAAACGCGTCATGCTTATAATTGATCACTACCTCAAGGCCCCATTGGGCGGCTCTGTTATAATAGTAGGCGGCCAGCTTTTTCAGGTAGGGCTTGCAGGCACTGTGCTGGATCCACCAGTCAAAATAGAGAATCCTGGGACGATACCTGTCAATGATCTCACAGGTGCGGGCCAGCCAGTCCTGCAAATATTCCTCCGAAGGCTGGGGCTTGCTGAAAATATCGTGATGGTCAGCCTCAGGCATGGCGGGCCAGTAAAAATCTCCCCGCTCCATAGGCTCCTTAATATCGCTGTCAAATTCCTTCCCCGGCCCCATAAAAAACCAGTGCTCTACCCGGTGGGAGGAAGCCCCGCTCACCATCCCCCTTTTTCCAAAGCTCTCCTTCAGTTCTCCCAGCACATCCCTTTTCGGCCCCATCTCCCAGGCATTCCAATGGGACAGCTCACTTCGGTACATCTGGAAGCCGTCATGATGCTCCGCCACCGGCACAACATATTTGGCTCCCGCCTTCTGGAACAAATCCGCCCATTCCTCTGCACAAAACTTTTCGCCGCGGAACATGGGAATAAAGTCCTTGTACCCAAATTCACTTTGCCTGCCGTAGGTCTTAATATGATGCTCATATTCCGCGGAGCCCTGCACATACATATTCCGGGAGTACCACTCATTCCCGAAAGCAGGAACACTGTATACTCCCCAGTGAATAAAAATCCCGAATTTGGCATCCCGATACCACTTCGGCGTCTCGTAGGCCGACAGGGATTCCCAGTCTGCCTTATAAGGCCCTGCTTCTATCACTTCATCAATCGTTTTAAGGTAATTTTTCAGTTGATCCATCGTTTCTCCTATCTGCGCCGCTCTGGCGGATGCACATTTCAAAGGTAAAAATCCGGCCCGGGACAGAAACCTCAGCTCACTGCAAAATGCCGCGGCGACTGCCCCTGCCGGTCATGCTTACACCGTAAAATCAAACGTTAATGTCGTTCCGTCATCCAAAACAACGGTCAGGATATGGCTGCCTGCGGGTATGGAAATTGTCGAATCCATCACGGTAAGAATCAGCACATTACCCTCCAGGTCTCCTTCAGAGCCATATTCCGCAATAAATCCCAGCTTTTTATCGATCCCGCTGATCTGGGTTTTCCCATTTTCATAGAGCCCTTCTACCGTCTGGTCAAACACCACCCTGAGCTTCGCGCCGTCCGAAGCCTTGAGAACCTCTACGCCTGTAATCTGGGGCTTTAACGTGTCGTCCGGCGCCTGTTCCGTGTATTCGGGGATCTGCTTATAGCTGTAGAAATCCTCTCTGTTGCCTTTTGCATCCTCCGATGCATAGCAGAACCATTGCCCTTCCTTTATGCCTGTGACCGTTATATAATTCAGGCCGTATCCGATGGATTCCCGGGCGCCGTTGGCATAAATCTGCGTGGGATCCTTGGCCGTGATCGTACCCTCGCCCTCTACCTCGTCCTGAATCCCATAGTAAAGCGTGCCGGCTTCATCTGAATTGACGGTAACCCTTATCGTATCCGCATCTGTCCACTCAATACTTCTTGCGTCAACTCTAGGCGCCTGCAGGTCAAGATAGCACGTACCCTTTAACTGCGTACCGTCCTTTAAGCTGATCAGGATCGTATAGGTATTATTGCCCTTAGGGATGCTGCCTCTTTGCATATACACACGGTAAATCCTATTATCCGAAGTCCTTACCTCTCCAAGCTCTGTCTCGTTCTGGGGACAGCTTATATTGAACTGATCCAGCGTCAGGCTCTCTGCGGTGGCCGTCTCCAGCTCGATCTCAAACCCGTAGAGGAACTCGCCGTTTTCCAGCTTCTCGGCGAACGCCTCGGCTCCCTTGATTGCGCCCGCATTCTCCTCATAAACTCCCCCGTCAATAGAAAGGCTTTTTACCAATGTGGCTTTCCCCTCTGTATTAACGGCCACATAATACATGATATAGGACATGCCCTCCATCAGTCCGGAAACGGTAAAGCGATTCTCATGCTGTTCCATCTGCGTCTTTACACCATTGCCGATAATCTCTGATTCCGTCACCTCACCCGAATCTCCCAGAAAAGCCGCATATGCGGAAATCTGGCCGTTTTCCCTCAGCAGATAGTAAAAGTAACCGGGTTCGTCCGAATTATAGGTAATCCTGGCCTCGCCTCCGCTTGTGCGCACAGCGTTAACGCCCGTGATCTGCGCGCAATCTGTCCTGTAAACAAAGACCTTTGAGATCGTCGTGCCATCGGCAAGGGTAATCTGTATATCATACTCCTGATCCCTGTAATAGGTGGTTGACAGGTCATAAACCCTGTTGTCGCTTGTGGACACGGAAAGGATCGTCATATCGGAGCCGCCGCTGTTACATAGGATGCTGAACGCTTCCAGCCCAAGGGCCTGCTCCGTGCTCTGATTCAAGGTAACCCTGATACGGCCGCTGCCTATCACCTCCACGCTCCGAATCTCAAATCCTTGTTTTTCCGGCTCTGCGGGATCGCTGTATTCCGGCGTTTCATCCCTGTCCGCAGCATCCTCCCGAGCCATTGCCGCCGCTTCCTCCTGGGCCCGCAGGGCCGCTTCCGCCAGGGCTCTTGCCGCCGCTTCTTTTTCGGCCCTTACCACCGTCTCGCTTCTTCCCTCTCTGCCCTCCTGTTTCCCATGTTCCTCGTAATGCCTGTAGGCCGCCAACAGATCATTGCCAAAGGCGGCCTTTAAGTCGCTGTACCTGTTCAGATAATCCACCGGGTCAAAGTCTGCCCCGCTGTCTCTGTTCTCATAAGCTCCATAAGTAAGATAATGCCTGAGATAAGCGCCCCAATCATCCCCAAAGGCTTTCTCGAGATCCGGATTTTCCTCCCTGTATTTGACTATGTCTATCAGCCCATTCATTTTCCTGCCCTCAAAGATCCCGACCTTCATGAAATGATCCAGCAAAACCAGCCTGGCATAGCCAAATGCCTGCTTCAGATCCGAGTACTCATCCGCATAGTAACGTTCGTCGAAAACATCTTCTAAGTCCGCCGCTTGGGTGTAGCTGACGTTGCCCAGGGCTACCGCTCCTGCCACTGCCGCAAGGACGATCCTCCTGCTCCTTTTTGCTGTTTTTGCCAATTTTTTTCTCACTGCTTTCTTCATTGCCTTGTTTTCCTTTCTTCTTTATTAAATTCTGACTTTTATTTTTATCTGCCAGCCCCCGCCTCTGGTAAAGGCCGCGACAGCAATATTCCTGTCTAAGCTTGATGCGCTGTTAAGTATATCACAGACAAAAGATAATGAAAACAGCGTTTCTGTTTTTTATTTCGTTATGAAACAGCAATGTAAATGAGTTACCTTCATGGTTCGTTGCCGACCGATGTGAATGGTTTTAATTGCTATAATTGCATCTGACTGAGAAAGTTGAATTTCGTTAGGCAGATGGCAGAGCGCTTCCGTAATCCGCTCATATCGAATAGAATTCACCCTTGCTGTCAAAAGTCCAGATCACTCCAGGCAAAAGAAAAGAGCCCATTGCTCGACTCTTAACTAAAGTTATAAAGTTATGGAATTACAAAAACCGGTTTAGCTACTTGTCTATATCCCGTCCGCCATATATCACACGCATGATCTTGACAGTCTGCTCCTCGCGGTTCGGTATGTAGAACACGAGATAGTTATCCACCGGCATGATACGGAGATCACGGCTGTGCCACGGTTCTCTTTCGTACACACGAAACCGCTCCGGCATCTGATCCAGAGACATAATGCTTTGCCCAGCCGGTCAAGCTGACCTGCAGCATTTTGCGGTGATTACAGTTCAAAGGCAATATACTCGAAAATACCGCGAAGGTCTTTCTCTGCTTCAGTTGTCAGTCTTACTTCATAGTTCATATGCCGTATTCCTTACGGATGTCGGCAAAGACCTCCGAAGCCGGACGGGTGCGTCCTGCCTGAATATCCGCATATCCTTTCTCCAGTTCTGCGTGCTGCTGCTCAACCGTCATGCGGCTGACATCCAGAGGATGCTCCGGCAGCTTCACCTCAAAGGGCAGACCATTGTGGAGAATGATCTGTTTGTAGAACATGGTGATGGCGTTGGACGCAGGAATGCCCAGGGCGTTTAAAATGGTTTCTGCCTGTTCTTTTACATCCGGCTCGATTCGTGCATAAAGGTTTGCTGATTTCGCCATATCGAAAACTCCTTTCCGGGCTCAGTGTTCCCAGCCTCACCTATATTATGCAGGAATGTGCGGACAAAAGCAATACATTCAAGAAAATTTTATCTTCATCGCTTACCCGGCCGCTGTGTTTTTTCCCTCCGGCTCACTTTCCACGTTCCGCTTGGTGCCACGGTACATCGCCTCAATAATGGCGTCCTTGTAATCAGTCAGCTCCATCAGGGAGGTGAGAAGCTCCACCTCATCGGCGGTCAGCTCCGGTCTCTTGTCCTCCGGGTCTTTCAGGTTGTGGACGAGGATGGGCTGGTTGCAAAGGAGCGTAATGGTTTTATCGAGGCATGGGGGACGTGGGATTGAAAAAACAAAGATAGCTGCAAAGAAGCCGGAAATCCTATGCCAGAATATACAATTAAAGGAAAGCCTGCGGTATTTTTACCCGGTTTATTTTGTTACGCCAGTTCTGGCATTCATTTTTATAAAGCAGGTTATAGTTATTTTCTCTTGCCCTCTCGTCAAATTCCCACTTGTTTTGAAGTGCCTGTGCTTTGTGGCACTTATCGCTGCACAGCTCATACCGCTGGCTCTTTGCCAGAAAATATTTCCCACAGACCTTGCACTGCCGGAAGCAAAACCCCCGGTCAGGCTGCTCATTTTATCCATGAAGCGGTCACAGGCAGCGTTACGGTCACGGGGTTCTCTGGCAAGCAGATAGCTGTTCCAGATACGGAACGCTACATACATTTTCAGAGGATCGTTGCTAAGATATTTTCCCCAGAGAAATTCGCTTGCCGCCTGCTCCAGCTCCGGCTGTTTCCATCTGTTGGAGTGGAGGGCTTGCCGCAGCGGAGAAAGCCCATATAAGTTCCAATCTCTGTCCGTGTCATGCTCAAAGTTTATCAAAAAAGTTCCCAGTGGGCGTGTCATATCACAAAGCACCTCTGCGTTTTGGCTCCCGTTCAGCCGGAAGCGGATCTGCTGTTCTTCCCCAATCAAAATCCGCTCTTTCATTTTCTTCCTGTCCAGCGTCAGGACAAATAAAATCCTCTCAAAACATGGCTCATGCCGTATAAACTGATTCTCCATCCCTATCTCCTGCCTTTTCTTATGGTAATTATATAATTTAGTTATATTCATTACACTCATGGTATCGCAGAAGCATTGTTTTGTCAAGGATAGTCCGCTATGATGATTGCAGTTGGTAATTTCGTGCCACACAGTACCTTGACAAGTGAATGACCGTCCAAAAGGGATATGACCGGCAGGAGAAGTGACGCATCCGGCGCACCAATGCAGGGAAACACCGCAGGAATGGGGCAGGAAAACGGCTTTTGGGGAGAACGGCAGCAGGAAGCATTTTAACCTATTTGATTTATGGGAGGAACAGAATGAACGATAAAAAGAGATTGAACAGCTACGAGGATTTACCGCTGGTTCTGGATGTGGCGGACATTCAGCGGATTATGGGAATTTCAAGAGCGAGCGCCTATGAGCTGGTACACACACCCGGCTTTCCGGCGTTCCGCAGGGGCAGGCTTATCAAGGTCAGCAAGATTGCTTTCTTTGAATGGATGGCAAAAGGCTCCGAAACCGTACCGAGAAGTGACAAAAAAGCGTGAGGTATTATCCCCTGACTGCAATACTGCCGCACTTTCCAAAGGGGCATACAGAAGGAAAAACCTTAAAAATGATACCGAAACGCTACACCAAAACAGCCTATCTGCGTACATCAGATAGAAACGGAGAAAGGAGCCGGTTATGGCAAGAATGAGCAACAAGCGGCGGCTGGAATGGTCTTTCTTCTTAAATGACCGCAGCCGTATCACTTACAACGAACTGTGCCGGAAATGCCAGCACGAATGTAAACAGAGCTTCCGGGCGGTTGTGGTTGACTGCCCGAAGTATCTTTCCAAGCGTTCCAAGAAAAAGGACAAGACTGCCGGAAACGGCAAAATCCATTAGGAACTAAGGGCGCACTTCTATACATAGTCTAAAGACCATGTATCGTGCGTCCTGCGGAGCTTACCTCTGTCGCTGATAAAATCAGCAATCCGAGGGCTGCGTTCGCTTCGCTCCGACAAGGTGGCTACACCCCCTTGCGCCGCTAAAGCGGCTATCCCCTGTGTACCCGCCGAAAAGAGAAATCCGCTCTGCGGTTTTCCCTTTTCATCGGGTTTTATAGAAGCACTGACACACAGACTGTCTGCGGATGGTCTTTCTTTATCTTATAAGCAAAGGATGTGAGAACATGGAAAAATCTTTGGAACAGTTGAAGCAGGAATATGAAAAAACAACTGTCCTGCTGGAACGGGAAAAACGGAAAATGCAGCGTTTGAAAAACCGGCAGGCGTATCTGGAAAGCGGTTCCCGGAAACAGAGGACGCACCGGCTGATTACCCGTGGGGCAGCTATTGAGAGCATTGCACCACAGACAAAGGAGCTATCCGAAGCGGAATTTTATTCCCTCATGGAAAACATTTTGAATCTGCCGCAGGCGGAGCATTTCATCCGGTCTGCCACAGAGAACCACGCCCGTATTTCCGGGCAGGAGAAAGGCGGTGACTAAGGATAGCACTTTATCATTTTTCAATCGCACAGATAAAGCGCAGCGCCGGTCAGAGCGCCATTGCCAGCGCAGCCTACCGAGCCGGGGAGCGTCTTTACAGCAGCTACTATGGAGAAGTCAGCGATTACACCAAAAAGGGCGGCGTGATTGCTTCGGAAATCATGCTGCCGCCCCATGCGCCGGAAATATATCTTGACCGGGCGACCCTCTGGAATGCTGTGGAGAGCTGCGAGAAACATCCAAAAGCACAGCTTGCCTATTCCTTTGATATTGCCATGCAGAATGAATTGACACTGGAAGAAAACATGGAACTGGCGAGGAAGTTCGTGCAGGAGCAGTTTGTGGCAAAAGGCATGATTGCCGACCTTGCTTTTCACAGCCCGGAGAAAGAGGACGGCGGCATCCCTAACCCGCATTTCCATGTGATGACAACCATGCGCCCTTTGAACCCGGATGGCACATGGGGGCAAAAACAGCGGCGGGAATATCTTCTTGATGAAGATGGAAACCGAATCCGGGATAAAAACGGCGATTATATGTTTAACGCTGTCCATACAACAGACTGGCATGAGCCGGAAACGCTGGAACACTGGCGGGAGCAGTGGGCGGCTGCCGTTAATACAAAATTTGAGGAAAAAGGGCTGGATGTGCGTATCGACCACCGTTCCTATGTGCGGCAGGGGCTTGACCTGATACCTACTGTCCACGAGGGAGCTAATGTCCGGCAGATGGAAGCAAAGGGCATCCGCACCGAGAAAGGGGAATTGAACCGCTGGATTAAAGCCACCAACCGGCTCATGCAGGATGTGAGGAAGAAGATCAAAGCCCTGTTTGTCTGGATGGCAGAGGTAAAAGAAGAACTTTCCAAACCCCAGACACCGAGCCTTGCCGACCTGCTGATCGCTTATTACAACCAGCGCAACGCAGGGGCATGGAGCAATAAAGCCAGAACCGGAAACTTAAAGCAGTTTGCCGAAGCCGTCAATTATCTGACGGAAAACAAGCTGCTCACATTAGAGGATTTGCAGGAGCGTCTTTCCTCTGTCAGTGAAGAATTTGAAGCATTAAGCGGCTCCATGAAAAAGAAATCTGCCCGGATAAAGGAATTGCAGGAATTGATACGGGAGGGCGAGAATTACCAGCGGCTAAAACCTGTTCATACGGAATTGAACAATATCAAGTTTAAGAAACAGAGGGAGAAATTTGAAACATCCCACGATGCGGAGTTACGGCTGTTTTATGCCGCCCGCCGTATTCTGAAAGAAAAACTGGACGGAAAACCCATTGCCCTGAAAGCATGGAAACAGGAATATGCACAGTTAAAAACAGAGTATGCCGAACTGTCTCCGCAGCATAAGCCACTCCGGGAGGAAGTCATACGGCTGCGGCAGGTGCAGAACGCCGTAGATACCGCACTGCGTCGGAGGGAGCAGCCACAGGAAGTACAGAGAAAGAAACATGAGATGGAGCTATGATATAACCGGCAGCTTTACCGCTACCGGTATTTTTATGGAGGGAGCATTTGAATGTATTTGAAGCGGTGAAACAGTCTGTTACCACCCGGCAGGCTGCTTCATTCTATGGAATCCGGGTGGGGAGAAACGGCATGGTCTGCTGTTCATTCCACAATGACCGCACGCCCAGCATGAAAGTGGACAGCCGCTTTTATTTCTTCGGCTGCGGGGCTTCCGGGGATGTGATCGACTTTGCCGCTTTGCTGCATGGATTGGGGAAGCGGGAAGCTGCGGTCAGGCTTGCGGAGGACTTCGGCGTTTCCTATGAGAAATCCGGCAATGCGCCACCAGATAGGAAGCGTCACAACAGGTCACAGCCCCGACAAAAATCAGCGGAGCAGAGATTTCAGGAAACGGAACGGTATTGTTTCCGGGTGCTATGCGATTATCTGCGCCTGCTGGAGCATTGGAAAACAGCATACGCCCCACAGCCGCAGGATGCCATCTGGCATCCTCTTTTTGTGGAAGCGTTGCAGAGGATAAGCTACACAGAATACCTTTTGGATATTTTGTTATACGGAGAAATAGAAGAAAAAGCGGCATTGATCGCCGCACAGGGAAAGGAGGTGCTGCGGCTTGAACAGCGAATTTCAGAGCTTGCCGCCGGAAACGCAGGAAGCTGTCAAAAGGACGATGGACACAATGGAACCGGCGCAGACACCGACAGAAATCCGGGAGACATTAGAGGGAACGCAGAAAGGCGGCGTGAAGAACAGCATCCGAAACTGCCTGACGGTGTTCCAGCGTGACCCTCTGTTTCGTGGGGCGCTGCGTCTGAACCTTTTGACGGAGCAGATTGACATTGTGAAGCCGCTGGGCTGGGAGCGCACCAGTACCACGCTGACCGACATGGACATGAACTACCTGCTTTTGTATCTGGAAGAAAATTACGGGCTTACCAGCGAGAAAAAGGTGCAGAGCGCCATCAAGATTGTTGCCAATGAAAACCGCTACCATCCGGTCAGGGATTACCTGAACAGCCTGCAATGGGACGGCACAGAGCGCATCCGTTACGCCCTGCATCACTTTCTGGGAGCCGATACGGACGAATACACCTATGAAGCCTTGAAACTGTTCCTGATGGGAGCCATCCGGCGGGTATTCAGACCGGGGAGCAAGTTTGAGGTCATGCTCTGTCTGGTTGGTGGTCAGGGAGCCGGGAAATCTACCTTTTTCCGGCTGCTGGCAGGCAGGGACGAATGGTTTTCAGACGATTTGAAGAAGCTGGACGATGAAAATGTGTACCGCAAGCTGCAAGGGCATTGGATTATCGAGATGTCGGAGATGATCGCCACAGCCAACGCCAAGAGTATTGAGGAAATCAAGTCATTCTTAAGCCGCCAGAAAGAAACCTACAAAGTGCCGTATGAGACACATCCGGCAGACCGGCTGCGGCAATGTGTATTCGGAGGGACGACCAACCGGCAGGACTTTTTACCCCGTGACCGCACCGGCAACCGGCGCTTTCTCCCCGTGACGGTGTACCCGGAACGGGCGGAGGTTCACATACTGGATGATGAAGCGGCGGCGAGGGCGTATATCGACCAGATGTGGGCGGAAGCCATGATGGTTTACCGCAGTGGGAAGTATAAGCTGTCATTCAGCATAGAAATGAACCGATACCTGAACGCCCACCAGCAGGACTTCATGCAGGAGGACACACAGGCTGGCATGATCTACGCCTATTTGGAGGACTACACCGGCGACAGGGTATGCTCCAAGCAGCTTTATGAGGAAGCACTGGGGAACTTAAATTCCCCGGCAGACTGGGAGACACGGGCAATCTGCGAGATTATGAATACCGGCATTGCGGGCGGTATCATACAGGGCTGGGTAGCCTACAAAAGCCCGAAGCGGTATAAGAAATACGGTTCTCAAAAAGGCTGGGAGCGTGTCAACCAAGCCCCGCCGGAGGGGGACGGTTTTCAGGAAATCACGGAAGAAGAAGCCCGGCAAATGGAACTGCCATTCTGAAAAGCCACCGGTTGACAGTTTGGTTGACGCTTTGGTTGACAGCCAGTTGACGGGGAAAAGCCTGATATTTGGGGCATTTCTCTCCTTTGTCAACCATGTCAACCAAGAAATCAAAGAAAAAGTAAAAAGTAATAATAGAGCGCCTATGGATTGTTTTCAAAGTCTTTTCTGCCGGTTGACACGGTTTGGTTGACACGGAGACAGTCTGCGGCTGTACACCTGCCTGACATTCCCTTGTCGGGCATATTTCATTTATGGAGGTAACTGCCTATGGCAAAAAACAAAAACGAGAGCAATAACAAAAACAGCGGCACCCTGCTTACCGAAAAAGACGGCACCCAGTATTTTGTCATGGGAAAAGTCCGTATCAAGGTATCGGAGCATTTTGCACAGGATGGGAAGCCGCTTGACAGTCTGCTGGAAGATGTTATCCAGCACGCTGCCGCCGCTTCCTGAAAAAATACGGAATAACGACTGTCAATCAGCCCACGCTTATGATATACTTGTACCAGCGAGTATTGTATAAGCGTGGGTTGTTTCTTTTAGAAGGAGGATTTTTAACCGTGAAACAACCATACAATACAACGATTTATAACACTGCACTATATTTGAGATTGAGCCGTGACGATGAATTACAGGGGGAAAGCGGCAGTATCCAGACCCAGCGCATGATGCTTAGACAGTATGCCGCAGAGCATGGGCTGACCGTTGTAGACGAGTACATTGACGACGGATGGAGTGGGACAAATTTCGAGCGTCCAAGTTTCCAAAGGATGATTGATGACATCGAGGACGGGAAAATCAACTGCGTTGTCACAAAGGACTTATCCCGTCTGGGAAGAAACTATATCCTGACTGGTCAGTACACGGAAATCTATTTCCCCAGCAAGGGAGTACGCTACATTGCCATCAATGACAATGTGGACACCATCAACGGAGAAAGCGAGCTTGCCCCGTTCTTAAACATCCTGAATGAAATGCACGCCCGACAGACCAGCAAAAAGGTCAAGGCTGCCATGCACACAAGATTTGCCAATGGCGCACACTATGGAGCCTATGCACCGCTGGGCTATGTAAAAGACCCGGACAAAAAAGGTCATCTTCTGATCGACCCGGAAACACGCTGGATTGTAGAGAAGATTTTTGACCTTGCCGTACACGGGAGGGGTGCCGCCAGCATTACACGGATTCTGGTGGAAGAAAAAGTACCTACCCCCGGCTGGCTGAACTATGAAAGATATGGGACTTTCGCCAATATCTACGCCGGTGCGCCCGCAGAAAAAGCCTATGCGTGGACGATAGCACAGGTCAAGAGCATTTTGAAAGAGGAAACCTACATCGGTCACAGTGTTCACAACAAGCAGAGCAACATTTCATTCAAGAACAAGAAAAAGGTGCGGAAGCCGCAGGAAGAATGGTATCGTGTGGAAAATACCCACGAAGCCATCATTTCCGAAGAAGTGTTCCAAAAAGTTCAGGAGCTGATTGCAAGCAGACGCAGACGACAGAAGAATGGCGCAACGCAGATATTTTCCGGGCTGGTAAAATGTGCGGACTGCGGATGGTCATTGGCTTATGGTGTAAACAGCCAGAACAAAAATCCCTATGCACACTACCATTGCAGTAAGTACGGACAGGGATTACGCCAGTGTTCCATGCACTATATTCGCTATGATGTACTGTATGCCTATGTGCTTGCAAGACTGCAATACTGGTTTATGCTGGCACAGAAAGACGAGGACAAGCTGCTGAAACGGCTGCTCAATGCCAGTGACAGGGAAAGAAACTCTGCGAAGAAAAAGCAGGCTGCGGAGCTGAAAAAGGCAGAGAAGCGTAAAGCCGAAGTTGACGGGCTGTTTGCTAAAATGTATGAGGACTGGTCTGCCGGACGCATAACCGAGTATAACTTCAATATGCTGTCCGAGAAGTACCAGAACGAGCAAAAGGAGCTTGAAACAAAAATAAGACAGCTTCACGAAATGATGGAAGCCGCCGTACAGACCGCAGCGGATGCTGAAAAGTGGATTGCCCTGATGAAACAGTATGTCAACCCTGTGGAGCTGACCGCCGAACTTCTGAACACTCTAATTGAAAAAATAACCGTCCACGAAGCTGTCAAGGGCGAGGACGGAAGCCGTGAGCAGGAAGTAGAAATCTACTACCGCTTCATCGGCAAAATCGACTGACCTTCCTTTTTTACCCAACAATATCTTTAATTAAGGGAAACGGGAAACGGTTTACCACCAACACCAACGCCACTGCCAGCAGCAAGTAGAATAGGCGCAGTTGGATGGCCTGGCCCTCCTTTACCGTGAGGGTGGCCAGGGCAAGGGCGAAGGAGGTGGAAAAGATGGGGTGTACCCAGGAGCCCGGAGTACAGCAATACATCAGGGAGATCATGGCCAGGGCAAAAGCGAAGACGCCGGTCAGGCCGGGCAGCCATGGATAGACCAGATGCACCACCAGGCATCCGATGGCGGTGCCCACCGGCCGGGTGATTATCCGGTGGGCGCTCTCCTCACAGCTGGGCTGGAGCAAAAGAAAGGCGTGGAGCGGGAACCAGTAGGTGTGCTCAAATTCCCACAAAAGGCTGACGGTTGTGCTGATGGTCATGACCACGGCCAGGCGCAAGGCAAAGCGCACCTCAAAATTGTTGAGATTCAGCCGCCGGCGGCCGCTGGCAAATACCTCCCGCCAGGGTACCCGGGGCCACCGGGTCCGGGGCTCTCCCTCCGCCAGCAGCAGGAGCAGGCGGTGGAGAAAGCTGCGGTAGAAGATACGCAGCCGCCCCTGAGGCAGGGCGTCCTCTGCCAGCAGGATCTGGAGCCGTTCTGTCAGCGCTCCCCGTGCCTCCGGTGAAGCGGCGTTCTGGAGCTGCCGCACCAGCCCCGCCAGCGTAACCAGCACCTTCCCGCAGGCGGGGCCAGCCTGGAGCCGCCCCCAATCCTCGTCCGCCAGGAGGTAGCTCAGGCGCTGAAACAGCAGTGCGAACAGGTAATAAAACCGCCGTTGCCCATCCGGCAGGTGGAAGTGGCTGCGGCGGGCATAGCCCAGCCGCCGGAACCGCTGGGCCAGCCCCTCCAGCTCCCGGCGCGCCCCGTCCGCCCCGCCGCCCCCGGCCAGTTCCTCCAGCAGCTCCGCCAGGCGGGTCAGGCCCCGGGTGATCTCCTCCTCCGGAGGGGCGGACGGGGCAGACAGCCGGGCATAGAGGAGCAGCGCCCCGATGAGCACCAGCGTACAGAACAGCAGGCACAGCATCTGAACCGGAAATTCCTCCGGCGTGGGCGGCCGGAGCTCCAGGAACACGAAGGTCATGGCGTAGCCGAAGTAGCCCTTCGGCGCGAACTGGTCGCTCTGGAAAAACACCAGCGCAAAGGGAACCGTGAAGTTCAAAAGCACACAGAGCACCGCATTCCGGCTGGCCAGATAGGCGAGCATACCCAGCAGGAGGGTGATGAACAGCAGCTTGATGTAATATGTACCGGTGTTGTTGCGTTGCCGCCGGATCTGAAACAGGGTGGTGGTGCTGGACACCACCATGGCGTTCCGGCTCCCGAACAGGAGTGAAACCGTCAAAAAAAGAACCACAAAAAACAGAATGGTGGGAAACGCTGCCCTCCACCGGCTCCGGAACTGTGCCGCGAAAGCTCTGCATATTCCACAGAAATCCACTCTTTTCCACTCCCTTCGCCCTTTTTTCCCATTATACCCCGATCCCCTCCCGCCTGCAAGCTAATACGCTTGACGGCGCCCCAGCGTTTTGGTAGGATGGATCGTGGACAGAAAGGAGCGCATGTGATGACCGAGTGTATTTCGGAGGGCCTGTACCGGATTCCGGTGCCCCTGCCCGGCAACCCTCTCCGGGAACTGAACAGCTACCTGCTCCGCGGGCGGGAGCGCAGCCTGCTTATCGATACCGGCTTCCGACAGGAGGAGGGCCGCCGCGCTCTGTTTGCCGGGCTGGCGGAGCTGGATGTGGACCCCAGGGATGTAGATGTGGCCCTCACCCATCTCCACTCCGACCACTCCGGCCTGGCCCCGGAGGTCGTTGGGGAAACCGGCTGGATTTACGTCAGCGGGCCCGACCGGGCCTATCTGGAGCAGCCGGAGGAGGCCAAATGGGCCCACACCGATGCCTTTTATATCTCTGAGGGCTTTCCGCCGGAGCTGTTGGCACAAAACAGGGCCAACCCCGCCCGCGCTCTGGCCCCCGTCCCCACCGGCCGTTACCGCACGCTGGAACCCGGCGCTGTGCTGGAGGCGGGCGGCCGCCGGCTCACCTGCCTGCCCGCGCCCGGTCACACGCCCGGCCAGCTCTGCTTCTGGGACGAGGCGGACGGCATCCTCTTTACCGGCGACCACGTGCTCTTTGACATCAGCCCCAATATCACGCCTTGGAACGGCATGGAGGACGCCC